>Ga0310811_10001765_pt1 | contig 26891 bp, 22 predicted proteins | sample YCmetagenome_FD_207642 | JGI IMG/M metagenome (GOLD analysis project Ga0310811, IMG submission 207642) | Soil microbial communities from experimental microcosm in Duke University, North Carolina, United States - YC | ecosystem: Engineered > Artificial ecosystem > Soil microcosm > Unclassified ... | reverse complement strand
TGTCGAGGCCGAACTGCACCGCCTGCTTGAGGACGTTGATCATGTCGTCGCCCGCATGCAGCAGGATGATGACGTCCGGGTTCGCGGCCTGCGCCTTGATCAGGTAGGAGGAGAAATCGGTGGTGCCGAGCGGCGACAGATCGGCGCCGACTTCCGTTCCGCCGAACTGCTTCAGGCTCGCCTCGAAGCCCTCCTGCAGCGTGTGGCCGAAGGCGTAGTCCGGCGTGATGAAGTACCACTTCTTGCCGTACTTATCGAACAGCACCTTGGCGATGGAGTTCGTCTCCATACGCGTCGTGTTGCAGACGCGGAAGACGTTCCAGTGGCAGTTCGAGCCGGTGACCGAGTCGGTGTGGCCGCCCGGCACGACATGAAGAATGCCCTTCTCGAAGGCGACGTTCGCCATTGCTTGCGCCAGCGCCGAATTGACGTTGCCGAGCAGGAAGTCGACTTTGTCGCGGTCGATGAGCTTGCGCGCCTTCTGCACCGCGGTGCCGGCATCGCCCGAGGTGGAGTCTTCCACCAGCAGCTCGACCTTGCGGCCCAGGACGCCGCCCTTGGCGTTGATCTGTTCGACCGCGAGTTGGGCGCCGATCAGCTCGTTCTTACCGAGCGCGGCGTAAGTGCCAGTCAAAGGGTTGTCGAGGCCGATCTTGACCGTATCGGCGGCGCGGGCCGTGATGACGAACGGCGACGCAATCTGCGCAACGCCAGCAAGCGCGGCGCTTTTGAGCACCGTACGGCGGTCGAGCGACTTCGAAAAGAAGCGGTCGGTCATATGTCCCCTCCCAGGGAATGGTGTGCGTTCTTATGATTTTTTAAGAGGCGTCTCTGCGCCGATGCCTTGGGTGGCATCAATGCCGCATGCGCCTTTCTTGCGCGGCACACTAGTAGGTGTTCCCGACGCAACGCAAGGCTTCAAAAATTCTTCAGCAAAATTTTTGCAATAAATGAGGGCTCGCAGCGCTTGTCGCGTTGTACTTTTGCCGCGTTCTCCCGACATGCTCACTATGGGCGGCAGACGCGCACGAATAGTAGACTTTTGTCTAGCACATGCTGTCTATCTCCACGGTTTATAACGATCATTTTGTTCCAGAAATCCGCAAGGACGGTGCCCGCGCATATGTTTTGCTTATGCCCCGAAGCGCCAGGCGAATGACCGTGCGCTTCGCGGTCCGACCTCGTAGATATTTCGACTAAGGAGCGCCAAAGCAGGGACCGACCGGGTGATCAACTTTTGGCTAACATCTTGCTTTAAGTACATGCATGGATGAGATAATTCCAGAATTATATCTGCGCCTCGCCGAACGTGCCACGCGCAACTTTCGCTTCGCCAGCGCGCACAAAAGGCAGCGTTCAATGACCGCTCTGCCCGTCCGGCAAACCGCCTGGACCCAACAGGAGACCTCCCGTGAGAGGCATCATCGCCACCCTCGGCACCGTATGGCGCATCGCCAGCCCCTATTTCAGCTCTGAAGACCGCTGGCCCGGCCGGCTCCTGCTCGCCGCCGTGATCGCCATCGAATTGTCGATCGTCGGCATCACGGTGCTGCTCAACAGCTGGAACGCGAATTTCTATAACGCACTGCAGAACCGGGATTGGAACGCCTTCGTCTATCAGCTCGGCTATTTCTGCGTGCTGGCTGCGGCGTTCATCCTGCTCGCGGTCTACCAGCTCTATCTCAACCAATGGCTCCAGATCCGCTGGCGCCGCTGGCTGACGCGCACCTATCTCGACCACTGGATGGCCGGCGCCAACCACTATCGGATGCAGCTTCTCGGCGACGCCGCCGATAACCCCGATCAGCGTATCGCCGAAGACATCGCCTCGTTCATCCAGCTCACGCTGACCATCGGCCTGCAATTGCTGAACTCGACGGTGACATTGTTCTCCTTCGTGATCATCCTCTGGGGCCTCTCGGCCGACTCGCCGCTGCACCTGTTCGGCGCAAGCTTCAACATTCCGGGCTACCTGGTGTGGGGCGCACTCATCTACGCCGTCATCGGCACCGCCATCACGCATTGGATCGGCCGGCCGCTGATCGCGCTGAACTTCCAGCAGCAGCGCTATGAAGCCGATTTCCGCTTCAACCTCGTGCGCGTGCGCGAGAATTCCGAGCAGATCGCCCTGCTCGACGGCGAGATCGCCGAACGCGATCGGCTGCTGTACCGATTCGGCAATGTCGTCTCCAATTGGATGGCGATCATGACGCGGCAGAAGAAGCTCACCTTCTTCACCGCCGGTTACTCGCAAGCCGCCGTGGTCTTTCCCTTCATCATGGTGAGCCCGGCCTATTTCGCCGGCGCCGTCCAGCTCGGCGGCCTGATGCAGACGGCGAACGCGTTTGGCCGCGTGCAGGATTCGCTATCGGTCTTCGTTTCCCTCTATCGGAGCCTGGCCGACTTCCGGGCGACCATCGAACGTCTTGAAGGTTTCGATCGCTCGGTCGCTGCAGCGCGTGCGGTCGGGACCGCGGAAACGGGAATCGCGGTGGCGACCGCGGACGCGCCTGCCGTCACGTTCAAGGATCTCTCGGTCCGTCTGCCCAACGGCGTGCCGCTGGTGAATGCAAATGAGCTCACGATCGGCCTCGGCGAGCATGTCCTCGTGACCGGTCCATCTGGCGCCGGCAAATCCACGCTGTTCCGCGCGCTCGCCGGCGTCTGGCCGTTCGGCGCCGGCCGCATCACCGTGCCAAAGAGCGCCAAGGTGATGATCCTGCCGCAGCGGCCCTACTTCCCGATCGCGCCCCTGGCCGCCGCCGTCGCCTACCCCGCCGAACCCGGTCAGTTCGACACCGCGCATGTGGCGGAGTTGATCAACGCAGTCGGCCTGTCGAGCCTGGCGAATCGCATCGAGGAGGAGGCGCATTGGAATCGCATGCTCTCGCTCGGCGAACAGCAGCGGCTGGGCGTCGCCCGCGCGCTGCTGCATTCGCCCGATTATCTGTTCCTGGACGAGGCCACCGCATCGCTCGACGAACCTGGCGAGGCCGCGCTCTACCAGCTTCTCCAGCAGCGTCTGTCGCACGCCACCATCGTATCGATCGGCCATCGCAGCACGCTCGCCGCCTTCCATAAGCGGCGCCTCACGCTCACCCGCGATGGCGATCATTACGCGGTCAAGGAAGCGAGCCTGACGCCGGCGGAATAGGCCGCTCAGTGCACCACGTAAAAAGGCGGCGGCTGTCTCCAGCCGCCGCCCAGGGACAGACTTTCGTCGTCGCTTGATCGCTTACTTCAGGCTGCCGAGCGTCAGGTCAGCTGACAGCTTGGCGATAAAGGTCGCGCCGCACCAGGACGAGCCGGCGCCGGTGTTGATCGCGGTCACGTTGCTGGTGCCCGTCGCAGTCGGATCGCTGGTGAAGGCGTTGCAATCACCCTTGTTCAGATCGGTGTCCGAATAGCGCAGATCCAGCGTGAACACCTTCCAGGTGAAGCCAACCCCGACGTTCCAGGTGTTGTAGTCCTTGTAGTCGATGCCTTGGCCGGGCGCGAGACCATAGAACGCATCGCTGGTGCCCAGCCACTGGCGGCCGAACTCGCCCGACACGTACCAGCCGACCTCACCCAGCGCGAGCGAAGACGGCGCCGTGTATTTGAGCGTACCGGACGTGTAGTTGCCCCATGCGCCGGTGTTCAAGAAGTTCGGCGAATAGTACTCGTTCGCGCCGAGCGCCCAATCGCCGATCGTCCAGACGACCTTGCCGTAGATTTCGTAGAAGCTGGCGCTCGCCTTGGCGACGTTTCCGTTGGTCGAGATCGCGCCGGTGCACGCCGGATCGACGGCCGGGTTAGCGTAGCAATTCCCACCCGGGTAGTAGTAGTACCAGTAGCCGATATCGAACGCGACCGGACCGAAGGTCGGGCGGACACCGCCGTAGAAGTCGATTTCGGCCGCAGCATTGTTGGCGAACTTGATGCTCTCACCCGAGATGCCGGCATAGAGTTGCAGGTTCGGCAGCACGTTGTAGCGCGGCTCGAAATAGGCCGCGACAGACGGCTTGTGACCGGATTGCGTAACGCCGCGCCAGACGTAATCGCTCATGACCGCGGAACCGAAAGCCAGATCCCACGGACTCGGCGGTGCAACGACCGGGGCCTTCACGGCCTTCACCGGCATATCCGCCGCAAAGGCGGGCACAGCTGCTGTAAACGCGAGCGCTGCGACAACTGACGCTAACACTTTCTTCATTTAGTCTGCCCCTTTCGGTTCGATCGACGTACAGCCGATCCGCGTTCGCTCGCCACTTTTGCGTACCGAAAAAGCCTCAGTCCCCCGGGCCGCAATCGACCTGTACGCAACAGGACGTGCATTACCGCGAGATTTACACCCGCGACATTGCGTAGCAGCAAGCTGAAAACGGCAGCATTTGCCGCCTTTTTGGGCGAACAAGGCACCTATCGACAGGGAGGCCTTAGAAAGGTCGGCGGTTGTTGCGCCAATGTCACAATTCTCGGGGCGATCCGATGGCCATTTTCTGGCAGATCATCGGTACAAAAATGCTACCGCTGCTGACGGCCCACAGAAGGCAGCACACTCGCTCGTCCCACACGTGCTGATGATCTGAGTCAAAAACCCCGCCACTTTGAAGGTGGCGGGGCTTGGGTCGTGATCGCGCTTTAGCTCTTGCGGGCGCCCGTCAGGCTGCCGCTTTCTTGCGGTTCACGGCGAGAAGTTCGTCCACCAGCGCGACATTGGCGTCGACGACGGGGTGGCTGAGGCCCTTCTGCTTGGCGATAAGCTGCACCAGCTTGTCGGCCCGCTCGATGTTCGGAGCGCCGTTGTAGAGCGCGCGCGCCGCGGAGGCGGGACGCGACAGACTCTCGGCCGCAGCCGCATACTTCTCGAACGGCACCAGATCGGACGGCGACGCGCCAAGCTTCACGCAGAGGTCGAAAACGAAATTGTACACCGAGCGCGATTCGTCGATGTTGGTGTGCACGGCCTCTTTCGCGGTGCGCATGCCGTCCTTGGTGATGCAGCGGTAATTGCCAGCGACCAGCATCGCCCACTTCGCCAGCGGCACGAAGATCGAGTCGTGCACCTTCAGCTTCACCGGCAATTCGATCTTGCCTTCCGGCGCATCGAAACGCACCGCCTCGATGTCCGCCTGAAGCTTGCGCAGGATCGCGGTGTACTTGTCGTCGTCGAACTTCGCGACCTTGAAGTTGGTCGGCAGCGTGACCTGGAGCACGTTGACCTTTTCGTCAGGCGGACGAATCGCTTGCGGGTCGGGGCTGCACAAGGTCAGCAGGCCGGGATCGAAATTATCCCAGACCGAGGCATCGGTGTAGGCCGGCTTGAGCGCCTCGTAGTCGAGGCCAGGGATGCGCTTCACATAAGGCAGCGGCGGCATGTTCATGATCGACATGCACGGCACCTTGGAGGTCGCCACCAGGTCCAGGAGTTCGCGCACGCCGGGAGACCGGTATTGCGGCTCCTGCATCGCCAAGCCGACGAGGTCATAGTCCTTCGGGTTGACGCCGGCCGCGCCGCCTGCGGTCACCTTGCCCGGCAGCTTGCGCGAGTCGATCTCGATCGGGTCCTTGCGGCCCTTCACCGGGAGACGCACGCGGAAGCCTTCCGCGTTGATCAAGTCGGCTTCGGCCGGCAGGCAGACGAGATGGACCGAGTGGCCGCCGAAGAGAATCTTCGAGGCGAGCAGCGACCCGTAGGACGCCCCCATGATCAGAATTTTGTAAGTCCCCGGCATCACCATTGCTCCTGTCGCTCGTCACTGAAGAAACGCGAGCGAGTACCGGCGCAATGGCCGATCGCTTCGCGGCCCGCATGCTATGCGGCCCGGGATGGTGATGCAATCGGGTCCGATGCCGACACACGCGCCACGCGTGCGCGCCGGATCAGAATGTCCCAAGACGTTGGACGCGGCCGCCGCTGCCTCCAGCAAGCGGCCGCCCCAAGGTCCCCGCTATTGGCCTTCGGTCTTCCCGCCGAACAAGCCGCCGAACGTCGGGATGATGGAGGCGGGACCTGACGCGGGCGGCGCCGCGGGTGTCGATGCGGGCTTCGCGGCCGGCTTCTTCCGTGGCGCAGCCTTTTTCTTCGGAGCCGCTTTCTTGGCAGCCTTCAACGTCTTCTTCTTGCGCGCGGGGGCCGCACGTTTCAGCGCTTTCTTCGATTTCTTTGCCTTCGCCTTCTTCCGCTTCTTCGCCATGATCGATCCTCCCGATCGGTTCAAGCAGACGTCCCCAAGGACTCAAGACTGCGTCGCCTCGCGCAGCCCGGCTCCGCCTAACCCGCCGTGTCGGCCGCAGGCGATGGCGCCTGCAACGTCCGCAGCGGCCTCGGCACCGGTCCACCATTCGCCCAGTCGATCAGTTCGACCGTATGGACGACGGGGATGCCGGTGCCGGCGGCGATCTGAGTGATACAGCCGATATTGCCGGCTGCGATCACATCCGGCTGGAGCCGTTCGATGTTGGCGACTTTGCGGTCCCGCAACCTGTCTGCCAGTGAGGGCTGGAGGATGTTGTAGGTGCCCGCTGAGCCGCAACACAAATGCCCTTCAGGGACATCTTTGACGATGAAACCAAACTTGCAAAGCAATTCTTTCGGTTGGTGCGAGACTTTCTGGCCGTGCTGCAATGAACAGGCCGAATGATACGCAACTGTAAGGCTTCTCGGCGTGCCTGCAGCCGGCAAAGCGAGCGTGTATAGATATTCGCTGATGTCCTTGGCGAGCGCCGAGACGCGGGCCGCCTTCGCTGCGTAGGCCGAATCAGTGCGCAGCATGAAGCCGTAGTCCTTCACCGTGGTGCCGCAGCCGGACACGGTGACGAGAATGGCGTCAAGACCTTCGCCCTCGATCTCGCGCGTCCAGACATCGATGTTGTTGCGGGCCTGCGCCAGCGCCTCTCCTTCGCGACCCATGTGATGGACGAGCGACCCGCAGCAGGCCTCCCCGGCGGCCACGACCACCTCGACGCCGTTGCGATTGAGCAAGCGGATGGCGGCTTCGTTGGTCGAGGGCGCCAGGACCGGATTGATGCAGCCCGCGAGCAGCGCGACGCGGCCACGGCGCTCGCCCTGCGGCGGATAGACCTTGCCGGTCTCGGCCGGCGGCGCGGGCATATGCGCGGGGGTCAGGCGTAGCATGGCGGCCACACGGTCAAGCCCGATCGCACGCAGCAGCGGCGCGAAGGGCTTGCCCAGCCAGCCCGCGACAACGGCAAAGCGGAACAGCTTCGGATCGGGCAGCACCCGCGCCAGAAGGTCGCGCATCAGCCGGTCGCCAAGCGGGCGCTTATAGGTCGTCTCGATGTGCTCGCGCGCATGGTCGACCAGGTGCATGTAGTGCACGCCCGAGGGACAGGTCGTCATGCAGGCAAGGCAGGAGAGGCAGCGGTCGATGTGCTTGACCACGTCGTGGGTCGCCGGGCGGCCGTGCTCGAGCATCTCCTTGATCAGGTAGATGCGTCCGCGCGGTGAATCGAGCTCGTCTCCGAGCTCGACATAGGTCGGGCATGTGGCGGTGCAGAAGCCGCAATGCACACAGGCCCGCAGGATCTTCTCGGATTCGGCGACCTGCGGGTCCGCGAGCTGCGCAAGGGTGAAGGTGGTTTGCATGAGTTCAGCCTCTTGTCCCGGGCTCAGCGTAGCGTGAGCGGCAGCGAACGGCGCGCTGCAGACCCAGGACCGCCAAAAGCGCGTCTCGCGCGATCCCGGGTCTGCGGTGCGGCGTTGCACGCCGCACTGCGCCCGGGAAAAGTCCCACAGGCCGGCGTCCGACCATCGCTACGCTCCCGCCCACATGCGGCCGGGATTGAGCACGCCCTGCGGATCGAAGCTTTCCTTCACGCGCTTCGCCAGCGCGCGCAGGGCCGGCGCCTCGGGCTGAAAGACTTCAACCCAGGCCCGCACCGGTGCCGGCGCGCGGATCAGCGTGGCGTGGCCGCCGAGCGCAGTCGCCGCGGCGCGGATCGAACCAGCATCCGGCTCGTCGGCGAATGGCATCGCCACCCAGATGAGGCCGCCGCCCCAGTCGTAAAACATCTGCGCCGCCGGTGTGATCAGGTCGGCGATCTTCGGCCCCTGCGCTGGCGGCACCGAGATGCGCCACAACGGCCGCGCTTGGGCCGCCGCGCCGGCGAAAGGCTTGACGTCGCGGATGCTGCGCCAGAGCGCGCGCGACGTGGCCTCTTCGAGCAGGGAGACCGCGCCGAAGGGCTTCATCAGCGCGGCCAGCATGTCCGTGCGGATTCTGACAGACGGAGCGACGCCTTCAAGCCGCAGGACGGTGGCGGCTTCCGGCCTGGAAAGGCCATCGAAGAAGGACGCGACATGATCCGGCAGATGCGCCGCGCCGGAGACATCGCATGACGAGCCCATCGCCGCGCTCATGGCGGCGCCGGCCTGCGCGTCGTCGAGGCCTTCGACCAACACGGTGGCCTCGGTCTCCGCCTTGGGCAGCACCTTGATGGTTATGTCGGTCATCGCCGCCAGCGTGCCCCAGGACCCGGCCAGCACTTTGCACAGGTCGTAGCCGGTGACGTTCTTCACCACGCGGCCGCCGGACTTGATCGTTTCGCCGCGGCCGGTCACCGCGGTCACGCCGAGGAAGTGGTCGCGCGCTGCCCCCGCCTTGAGCCGGCGCGGACCCGACACATTGCCGGCGATCGTGCCGCCGATGGTGCCCTGCCCGGCCTTGCCCCCGAGCAGCGCGCTATAGTCGGCGGGCTCAAAAGCGAGCTCCTGATTGTTCTGGGCGAGCAGCGCCTGGATCTCGCCGAGCGGCGTCCCGGCCCGCGCCGACAGCACCAGTTCGGCCGGTTCGTAGAGCGTCACACCTTTGAGGTCGGAAAGGTCGAGCGTGATGTCGGTCTGGCTCGGGCGCCCAATGCCACGCTTGGAGCCCTGCCCGGCGACGTCCAGCGGGCGCTCATGGCTGACCGCCCAGCGCACGGCGTCCTCCACCTCCTTGGCATCACGGGGCTTCAGAACATCGGTCATGGCCGGGCTTGTCCCGCGCTCCGTTTCACCTCTCCCCTTGGCGGAGAGGGAGTCCGGCCGTGCGCGTGGCACCTCTGAAAGCATACTTTGCGGGGTTGCACGAACTCAAAACCTCGGAATGTCCGGGAACGGCAGCTTGCCGCGGGAAATGTGCATGCGGCCGAGTTCGGCGCAGCGATGCAGTTGCGGGAAGACCTTGCCCGGGTTGAGCAGGCCCTTGGCGTCGAAGGCACACTTCACGCGCTGCTGTGCGTTGAGGTCGGTTTCGGAGAACATCGCCGGCATCAGGTCGCGCTTCTCGACGCCGACGCCGTGCTCGCCGGTGAGCACGCCGCCGACCTCGACACAGAGCGTCAATATCTCGGCGCCGAAGGCCTCGGCGCGATCAAGTTCGCCCGGCTTGTTGGCGTCGTAGAGGATGAGCGGATGCAGATTGCCGTCGCCGGCGTGGAAGACGTTGGCAACGCCGAGGTCGTACTTTTCCGACATGACCTTCATCGCCGCCAGGACCTCGGGTAAGCGTGCCCGGGGAATCGTGCCGTCCATGCAGTAGTAGTCGGGCGAAATGCGGCCGACTGCGGGAAAAGCGGCCTTGCGGCCCGCCCAGAACAGAAGCCGCTCTTGTTCAGACTGCGAGACGCGGCAGTTCACAGCGTTGCATTCCTTCGCGATCACTTCGACGCGCGCGATCAGATGATCGACCTCCGCGCCCGGGCCGTCGAGCTCGACGATCAGTAGCGCCTCGACATCGAGCGGATAGCCGGCGTAGACGAACTCTTCCACCGCGTGGATGGCCGGCTTGTCCATCATCTCCATGCCGCTGGGGATGATGCCGGAGCCGATGATCCGTGAGACGCATTCGCCGGCATCCTCCGACGTCGGGAAGCCGACCAGAACCGCGCGCGCGGTCTCCGGCTTCTTCAGGATGCGCACGGTCACTTCCGTGACCACGCCGAGCAGGCCCTCCGAACCGGTGATCAGACCGAGCAGATCGTAGCCCGAGGCATCGAGCTGTTTGCCGCCGATGCGCAGCACCTCACCGGTGATGAGTACGATCTCGCAGCCGAGCACGTTGTTGGTGGTCATCCCGTATTTGAGGCAATGCACACCGCCCGAATTCTCCGCGATGTTGCCGCCGATGGTGCATGCAATCTGCGAGGACGGGTCCGGTGCATAGTAGAAGCCGGCATCGGCGACGGCGTTCGACACCGCGAGATTGGTGACGCCGGGCTCGACCACCGCCACGCGGTTGTCGAAGTCGATCTCGCGGATGCGGTTGAACTTCGCCATTCCGAGCAGCACACCATCCGCAAGCGGGAGCGCCCCACCCGACAGAGAGGTTCCCGCGCCGCGCGGCACCACCTTTATGCCTTCGTCGTAGCAATAACGCAGAACCTGCGACACCTGCTGTGTCGTCTCCGGCAGCACCACGACCATGGGCAACTGCCGGTAAGCGGTGAGCCCGTCACTCTCATAGGGGCGCATCTCGCGCTCGCCCGCGATGACGCCCTCCCCGGGTACGATCGTACGTAACGCCGCGACAATGCGCGCGCGGCGGCCGAGCACGGCGCTGTCCGGCTCCGGCATCGTCACAGACATGAGGTCACTCCCGGCGGTTCCTTCATTGCAACGATACCAGCCATTTGACGGTTGACACAAAGGGCTGGCAAAACTCCCCAGGAACTGCGGCCCGTGCCGGTCTCAGTCTCCAGGGCGGCGGCGGAAAACCGAAGAAACGGGAGATCGTGCATGAAATCGACTTTGGCGATGGCGGCTCTTGCTGTGGCTGTCACGGCGCAGGCGGCACAGGCGCAGGATGTCGCCGCCGGCGAACAGTCCTTCAAGAAATGCCTCCCCTGCCATTCCATCGGCGACGGTGCGAAGAACAAGGTCGGGCCCGAGCTCAATGGGCTGGACGGCCGTCACTCCGGCAGCGCTCCCGGCTACAGCTATTCCGACGCCAACAAGAATTCCGGCATCACCTGGGACGAGGCGCAGTTCAAAGAATACATCAAGGACCCGAAGGCGAAGATCCCGGGGACTAAGATGATCTTCCCGGGCATCAAGAACGAAACCGAGGTGAACAACCTCTGGGCCTACATCAAGCAGTTCGATGCCGAGGGCAAGAAGAAGGGGAGCTGACCCGGTCAGGCCAAATCTTCGAATCCGGAGCGCTTGCGGCCTTGACCTCAGTCAAATGCGCCGCAGGCGCGATCAGTATCTTGATACTGTGAGCGTGTCGCTCAGTGGAGGAGATTTGCAGTCATGATCAAGGATATCGTCGTCAATCTCGGTCTGGGCGATCAGGATCCCGCCGGCAGCTTCGCCGTGTCGGTCGCAGAGGCTTTCGAGGCCCATATCCTCGGCGTAGCGGTCGCGTATGAACCCGTCATCCCCGGCACCGTGATGGGGGGCATTCCGCCCGAGTTCATCGAATCTCAGCGCGCAGAAGCAGACACCAAGGCGCACGCCGCCATTGCCCGCTTCGAGCAAAGCGCCAAGCGTTCCGCGCTCTCGTTCGAGACGCGCATCCTCTCCACCAGCATTTCAGGCGCTGCCACGCAGCTCGGTCAAATCGGCCGGCGCTTCGACCTGACCGTGGTCGGCCAGGCGGACCGGGACAAAGCCGGCGCCGACGACATCGTTGACGAAGCCGTGCTGTTTGAATCCGGCCGGCCGGTGCTGTTCGTGCCGTTCATCCAGAAGGCCGGCCTTGCGCTCGACCGCGTGATGGTGTGCTGGGACGGTGGCCGCGCCGCCGCGCGCGCCGTAGCCGACTCCATGCCCTTCCTCCATAAGGCGAAGCAGGTGGAGGTTGTCATCGTCGCCACCGGCCGCCCGAAGAGCGACGAAATTCCCGGCGCCGATCTTGGCCAGCACCTTGCCCGCCATGGGCTGAAGGTAGACGTGAAACGCATCACGTCGCCCGACATCGACGTGCCCTCCACCATCCTCTCTTATGCTGCGGATTCATCCGCCGATATGCTGGTGATGGGCGGTTATGGTCACTCGCGCCTGCGCGAATTCGTGCTCGGCGGCGCCACCCGCGGCCTGCTCGAGTCGATGACCGTACCGGTGCTGATGTCGCATTAGTGGCTTGTCATTCTGCGGCGCCGTGAACCGGTAAACCCGACTCGAGCGACATGCCCGGAATGACGGAGGCGTCCATGCAGGAAAGCCACGTCACGCTGCTCGACGGCACGCCAGTGTTCATCCGGCCTCTCAAGCCGGAGGACGTAACGCTTTATCCTGATTTTCTCGCCGATGTGACATCCGACGATCTGCGCCTGCGCTTCTTTGCGCCGATGCGCGAGGTGAGCCCGGCGATGATCGACAGGCTCATCCACTACGATCCGGTCAAAGCCATGGCCTTTATCGCCATCGAGGAAGCAACCGGCCGGATGCTGGGCGTCGTCCGCCTGCATGACGATCCAGACGGTGACACCGGCGAATTCGCCATCCTCCTGCGCACGCGCCTGAAAGGGCACGGGCTCGGCTGGCTGCTGATGAAGCACATGATTGCCAATGCCAGGGACAAAGGATTGCACACCGTGCGCGGCCAGGTCCTCTCCGAAAACAGCACCATGCTGCGGATGTGCCAGGAGTTGGGCTTTCACGTCGCCGACGATCCGGTCGAACGCGGCGTCAAGCAAGTGACGTTGTCGCTCGAAGATTTGCCCGAGCTGACGAATTAAAGTCCGATCTTTGACGCGTGAGCGCAATTTCCTGCTCGTCATTCCGGGGCGGCGCGTGAGCGCCGAACCCGGAATCCAGCCGCAAATCCCGTGCTTGTCTCTGGATTCCGGGTTCGCGTGCTGTGCACGCGCCCCGAAATGACGGAATCAGGGCAGCGCCACCTGCGCGACCAGACCACGGGCGCGCGCGTCGACAATGCCGAGCGCCCGCAACGAGAGAAGCGTCGCCGTCTGCACCGCCTCGCGCGCGGGCCCCTCGGCGTCGTAGGTCGGCGCCAGCGGCCCAAGCAGCCCCTCCATCAAGGCGCCGACAATGGCGGGCGCGGCGACGCGTGCATCCTGATCAGGCAGCAGGCCGCGTGTAATCGCCGCCTTGATGCGCGTCTCCACCTCGGCGGCAAGCGACTGGCGGAAATCCAGGCGCATCGTGTCCACGTGCGGGTCAACCGGCTCGGCGATCACCGCCCAGGCGAGCTTGCGCTCGGCCAGAGCGCGCGCGGCAAACGTCGCAATGCACGAGGCCAGCGCCGAAAGCGGGCCCGGCGCGGCGTCTGCCGCCGCCGCCATGGCTTTGAGCTCGCGGCCGCCGACGCTGGTCATCACCTCGGCGACCAGATCGTTCTTCGACGGGAAATAACGGTAGACGGTGCCGGCGGCGATCCCGGCGCGCTCGGCGACGGCCGCGATCTGCACGGCCGCCATGCCGCCCTCGCCCGCCAGCGCGGTCGCGGCCGACAGGATTGTCTGCTCACGCGCAGCCAGTCGGCGGACGACATTCTCAGTGCGGCGATAGGGCATTCAACGAGTGAATGATGATTCAGGCGCGAAAGGCAAGAACGGCGGCAGTCATGAATGGGCCGCGCTCAGCTCGATGGACGAATGCGCGCTCGCCAGGGTTCAATTTGAATCTCAACCTTTACTTGTGCGCTCAACCAGGAGATGCAAAAGTCTGCATACCATCTTACAGCAGGATTATTTTCTGGGGGACGTTCGATGGGCGCGGAAATTATCGCACTCAATTCGAGGACCGGCCAGCACATTACCAGGCCGGTCATCGCAGACAGCACGCTGACGTGCAACGAAACCACCGCTTCCGACGTCTATACCCATGCAATCAGCACCAGCGGCTCCAGCATTACCCAACAGACGTTGGCGCTCGGCGACGGCATGTTTGTCCCGAAAGGCACTTTGACCGTCTGGGTGTTCCGCAAGCTCGGCGGCGATGACCTGTTCGGGGCTGAAATGGAGCTGAAGTCAGTTTGACCGGCCGCCGTCCACCGCATATCGGGCGGACGTCCCATTTACCGCTGCGCGCCCGCCAGCGCCTTCTCTCGGATGGCGCTGAGCGATTGTCCCGGCGTGAGCGCTTCCGGATCGATCTTGAGGTGGATGATCGACGGCTTGCCCGACGCCTTTGCCGCCGCAAAGGCCGCCGGGAAATCCGCGGTCTTCTCCACCACCGCGCCGTAACCGCCGAATGCCAGCGCATAAGCGACGAAATCGGGATTGTGCAGATGCGTCGCGATGACGCGCCCCGGATATTCGCGCTCCTGGTGCATGCGGATGGTGCCGTAGGTGCCGTTGTCGGCGAGCACGATGATGATAGGCAGCTTGTATTGCACCGCCGTCGCGAAATCCTGCCCGGTCATCAGGAAATCGCCGTCGCCGGCGACGCAGACGACCGTGCGATCGGGGTAGAGCGTCTGCAGGCCGAGCGCGGCGGGGAAGCCATAGCCCATTGACCCCGATGTTGGTCCGATCAGGCCGCCGTATGTCCGCACGCGGTAGAAGCGATGCACCCAGGCCGTGAAGTTGCCGGCGCCGACGGTGATGATGGCATCTTCGGGTAGGTTCTCGCGCAGCCACACGACGGCTTCGCCGAGGTTGACTGGGCCGGGCTGCGGTGTCGCCTTCTCGGTCCAGGCGAGGAAGTCGGCGTGCGCGGCATCGCTCTCGCCGCGCCAGGTGATCTCACTCGACGGCTGCAGGCCTTCCAGCGCCGAACAGAACCCCGTCGGTGCGGCATTGATGGCGAGCGCCGGATGATAGACGCGGCCCAGTTCCTCGGAGCCCGGGTGCACATGCACCAGCTTCATCTGCGGCTCGGGAATGTCGAACAAGGTGTAGCTCTGCGACGGCATCTCGCTCATGCGGCCGCCGATGAGCAGCACGAGGTCGGCGCCTTTCACCCGCGCCAACAGTTTCGGGTTTGGCCCGATGCCGAGGTCGCCGGCGTAACAAGGATGTTGTGCGTCGAACAAATGCCCACGGCGGAACGTGGTCGCCACCGGCAAGGCGAACCGCTCAGCAAACCGCATCAGCGAAGCGCAGGCAGCCTCCGACCAGCGGCTGCCGCCGGCGAGAACGATCGGCCGCTTCGCCGCCCACAGCATCTTTTGCAGGCGGCTCATGTCGGTGAGGCCCGGCCAGATCTCGACCGGCTCGAACGCCTTCGCATCGGGCACCGTGACGCGATCGGTGAGCATGTCCTCCGGCAATGCGATCACCACCGGGCCGGGCCGGCCGTTGCACGCCATGTGGAACGCGTGCGAGACGATCTCCGGAATGCGCGCGGCATCGTCGATCTCGGTCGCCCATTTGGCCACGGTCCCGAACATCGCGCGATAGTCGATCTCCTGGAACGCCTCGCGATCGCGCATCTCGCGCCCGATCTGGCCGACGAACATGATCATCGGCGTCGAATCCTGCCTGGCGATATGAACGCCCGCCGAACCGTTGGTGGCGCCGGGTCCGCGCGTCACGAAACAGATGCCGGGCCTGCCCGTCACCTTGCCGATCGCCTCGGCGGCCATGGCGGCGGCACTCTCGTGCCGGCAGACGGTCAACGCGATCTTGCTGTCGTGGAACGCATCCAGTGCGGCGAGGTAGCTCTCGCCCGGCACGCAGAACACGTGCTGCACGCCGTGGATCGCCAGCTGGTCGATGAGAACTTCACCGCCCGTGCGCGTGCCGTCGTTCGATCGCATCGATGCCTCTTCTATTTCTTAGCGGTCGTAAATTTGCCCCGTCATGCCCGGCTTTATGCCGGGCATCCACGTCTTTCTTCCGTCTAGTAAGCAAGACGTGGATGGCCGGGACAAGCCCGGCCATGACGGCGTCCGTCGCTTACGTATGAATCTTCGGCATCGGGATCGGCGGCGCGAAGGAGGCCGGCGTCATCAGACGGGTCTCCTGCGAGATCAGATGCCCGCCCTTCACGTTCTCGGCGAGATACACCGCCCAGTCCGGATCCTTCGCCATGCGCGCGCGCTTCTCCTCGCGGTCGGCGGCGCTGGCATAGACCCAGATATGCGTGAAGGTGTTGAGCTCGCCGCTTTCCGCCACCGCGTAGCAGAGCGGCTCTCCCATGTACCGGAGCTGCACCGGATAACCGTATTTTTTGTAGATTTCGAGCTGCGCGGGGACACGTCCGGGCAGCGTCTTATAGGTGCGGACATCGAGAAGCACGCGTTCCTCCTTGAGTAGTGCGCCGGGTGCGGCGAAGGCCGCACTCTCTCCGGGGGACCGCGGACGGGTCAATAGCCTCCTTGTCACTTCGCCGGCGCGGCGGGCTTGCCCTCGACGCCGCGCTCGGAGCGCTGCTCGGCAGGTTTGCGATCATGCGAAAGATTGCTGGCGGTGTTCACCAGCGCCAGATGGGAGAAGGCCTGCGGAAAATTGCCGACAAGGCGGTCGGACGACGGCTCGTACTCCTCACTCAAGAGGCCAACATCGTTGCGCAGCGACAGAAGACGCTCGAACAGCCGCGCCGCGTCGGCACCGCGGCCGAGCATCAGATAGGCGTCGGCGAGCCAGAAGCTGCAGGCGAGGAAGACCCCCTCGCCCGGCGAGAGCCCGTCCTCGGACTCCTGCGTGTCGTAGCGCCGCACCAAGCCATCGACGAGCAGCGTGCGCTCGATCGCCTCGACCGTGCCGCGCACGCGCGGATCGTCCGCCGGGAGAAACCCGATCGCCGGTAAAAGCAGCAGGCTCGCGTCGAGCTCCTTCGCGCCGTAAGACCGCACGAAGCTGCCAAGCTCGGCATCGTAGCCGCGCGCACAGACATCGCGATGGATCACGTCGCGGATGGTGCGCCAATGATCGATGGGCCCGGGCAGCTTGTACATTTCGGCGCTCTTGATCGCGCGGTCGAAGGCGACCCAGGCCATGGCCTTCGAGTAGGTGAAATGCTCGCGTCCGTTACGCGATTCCCAGATGCCCTCGTCGCGCTCGGTCCAGACCTGCTCCAAGTGTAAGAGGAATTCACACTGGATATCCCAGCCCGCCTCGTAATTGCCGAGGCCGCCGCGGCGCGCCTGATGCAGCGCGTCCGACACTTCACCGAAAATGTCGAGCTGGCGCTGGTTATGGGCGGCGTTGCCGATGCGTACCGGCTGCGACTTCCCATAGCCGGGCAGCCATGGCACCAGCCATTCGGTGAGCCGGCGTTCGCCGCCGATGCCGTACATGATCTGCACCTGCTGCGGACTGCCGGCGGCGGCGCGCAAGAGCCAGTCACGCCAGCCATAGGCCTCATCGTAGTAGCCGGCGTTCATCAACGACAGCAGCGTCAGCGTCGCGTCACGCAGCCAGCAGAAGCGGTAGTCCCAATTGCGCTCGCCGCCGACCCGTTCAGGGAGCGAGGTGGTGGGGGCCGCCGCCATGCCGCCCGTGGGCTCATAGGTCAGCGCCTTCAGTGTGATGAGCGAGCGGCACACCGCATCGTCCCAGGGACACTCGATCTGATTTCGGCCGGTCCATTCGATCCAGTATTTCTCCGTCTCGCGCAACCGTTCGTCGACATCGACGGGCTCGGGCGGCCGTTCATGCGATAGCGCATAGGAGAGCACAAAGGGCACTGTTTCGCCGGCTGTGACGGTGAAGTTGCCGACGGTCTTGAAATTCTCCCCGCGCATCCGCGCGGGCGTCCGCAGTACCACCATGTCCGGCCCCGCGACGGCGCGGATCGTCTGCGGGTCCAAGCGCGTCACCCACGGCACGCTGGCGCCATAGCCGAAGCGCAGGATCAACTCGCTGTGGAATGCGACCTCTCCCCGCTCGCCGACCACCATGCGGATGAGGTGCGAATAGAGCCCCCGCGGCGGCATGAAATCGATCACGGTGGCCACGCCGTCGGCCGTCTCGAAGCGCGTCTCCAGAATCAGCGTCCGCGGCCGGTAGCGGCGCGTGATGCGCACGTCCTCGCCCTTCGGCGCGATGCGCCAGCGGCCATGTTCGGGAGCGCCCAACAGTGCGTTGAAGCAGGCGTCCGAATCGAACCTCGGCCAGCACAGCCAGTCGATCGAACCATTGCGCGCGACCAGTGCGGCGGTGCCGAGGTCGCCGATCATCGCATAATCTTCGATGCGGGACGCCATTGCGTGCCTCAGCCGTCAGACCGTGAAGTCGAGCACGACTTTGATATCGCCCGGCCGCTGCTCCAGCACTTCGCGCCAGCGCGACAGGGGCACGCGCCGCGTGATGAGACCGGAGAGCCACGTCTTGTCGGCCTTCGCCAAGGCCTCGGCCGCCGCGCGGTAGTGCCTGCGGTTCGCATTCACCGATCCGAACACGACATGGTTCTCCAGCACAAGCGTGCGGTTGAGCGTGCCGATATCGAGCGGCAATTCACGTCCCCCGGACGACACGCCGGCAAGACAAACGATGCCGTCGGGCATGGTCCTGCTTAGCACATCGACGATCACCGCGCCGGCGCCCGTGCATTCCATCACCACATCCGGACACAACGTCCCGAGGCTGGCGTGATAGGTGGCGCCGAGCGCGCGCACCAGCGTCGGCTTCGGCCCGGTGTCGTGATGGTCGAACACATGCACGTCGAGCCCCTGCTGCTTGGCGATGAGCGCCGCCAGCAAGCCCACAGGACCCGCGCCGGTGATGAGCGCGATGCGCGGTGACCAGTCGGCGCTGCGCGAGCCGACGCGCATGATCTGCTCCCAGGCTTTGGCGACAATGCTGGTCGGCTCCATGAGCACGCCGAGCATGTCGAGCGCAGGATCGATGCGGATCAGGAAATCGGGCTCGACGCGGTAGTGCTCGCAACCATAGCCGTTGCGTTCTTTGATGCCGCGCTCGGTATATTGGCCATTGCGGCACATGTCCCACTCGTCCACGGCGCAGGCCGGGCACGGCACAGGATCAGGCCGGCGCACAATGCCTGCGACCAAATCGCCGCGCGCGAAGCCGCTGCCGGCGGGCGCCTCCTCGACACGGCCGAGCGACTCGTGGCCCAGGATGAGGCGCTGCGCACCGGGCGGCGGGGTGCCGTAGGCGCCGGAGACGATCTCTCGGTCCGTACCGCAAATGCCGAGGGCAAGAGCGCGCACGAGCACGGCGCCATCAGTCTGCGGCGGCGGCGGCACATCTTCCAGGACAATGGAATCAGCCAGGCCCGGCTGGACGGTCAATGCACGCATGTGGACATGAACTCGCTGACGCCCCCGGAACATCAACGACGAAGAGGCGCCTGCGGTTCAATTTGCCGACCTAACAAAAAGGTAAATTCAGACCGCCGGGCCAACGGCCGTGACCTGGTAGGTGTGCATTTCACCGTCGTCATTGCGGATTGAGACATATTCGCCCGGACGAAAGGCGTGCGCTCCGAAGCGGTAGCCGCTTTCATCGTCGTCCTCCGCGCTCTGGTCGTAGTCGAAGACCCACCGCGCATGCTCGGGGCCTCCGGGCCTATGGACCAGGAAGCCCATCTCGTCATCCTCGCCGGCCCAGAAGCGGCGGACGCGGCAGCTCTCGCGATGCGCGCGCCATTGCACGGGATCGATATGGCCTTTGTCATCGAGCGGTGCGACGAATTCGTAGCCATGCTGCGACGAGCCGTCGGGGAACTCCTTCGAGCGGGCGAGATTGAGCCTGATGCGCTTGAATGAATGGGGCAGCGTGGTCACCGGACTGTCTCCGTCATCGCGTTTCCTGGACTCTGTTTTTAAGACTCTAATGTGCGCCCAGTGCGGAGAGAGGTATTGATCTGGATCACGTCCCGATTGTACTTCGCAACGATAACATCCTCCAGAACAAGGACACGAGGCGATGGCTCCGGCCATTATGTCGCAGCAGGCGGTGTTCGATTTTCTGAGTGCGCCGGAGACGCACGCCGGCGCGGCTGTCGAGCGCATCGACACCCATGCGGCCTCCGTCTTTCTGGCAGGCGATCGCGCGCTGAAGATCAAGCGCGCCGTGCGCTTCCCCTTTCTCGATTACTCCACTTTGGACAAACGCAAGGCCGCCAGTGAGGCTGAGCTCACGGTGAACCGTCCGTTCGCGCCGCAGATCTACGAGCGCGTGGTGCCCATCACGCGGGAGGCCGACGGACGCCTTGCCATAGGCGGTCAAGGCGAGCCCATCGAATGGGCGGTGCAGATGGGCCGCTTCGACGAGACGCAAACACTCGATCATCTTGCCGATGCCGGACGCATCGACGCCGCACTGGCGGATGCGCTGGGGCGCGCGGTCGCGCACGCGCATGCCGCCGTGCCGGTCGCCAAGGATTTCGACTTCGCCGGTGAGCTTGAGGAGATCGTCGCGCAGAACGATGCCGAGCTGCGCGCGGCCTCCGACTTGTTTTCCGGCGATGCCGTCACTGCCTTGACGCATGCGACACGCGAGACGCTGGCGCGCGTGCGGGCGCCGCTCATGCGACGCCAGCACGATGGTTTCGTACGGCGCTGCCATGGCGATCTGCACCTTGGCAATATCGTATTGATCAAGGGCGAGCCGACCTTGTTCGACGCCATCGAGTTCGACGACCGGATCGCCACCGGCGACGTGCTCTACGATCTTGCCTTCCTGCTCATGGACCTGATCGAGCGCAAGCTGACGGCGCCCGCGAATATCGTGCTCAACCGCTATCTCAGCCAGGCTCGGCAGGATTCGCATCTCGATGCCCTCGCCGCGCTGCCGCTGTTCATGTCCGTGCGCGCGGCGATCCGCGCCAAGGTCACCGCGGCGCGGCGGGAACGCGCCAAGGATCGCCACGCCGCCGAAGAGAGCGCGCGCGATTATTTCGCACTGGCACGACAATTGATCGCGCCGCCGAAGCCTCAACTCATTGCGGTCGGCGGCCTGTCCGGCACCGGCAAGTCGGTTCTCGCCCGGTCGCTCGCCGCCGATATCGCGCCTGCGCCTGGCGCCGTCGTGCTGCGCAGCGACGTCGAACGCAAGACGCTGTTCGGCGTGGCCGAGACCGATCGGCTACCGCAGACAACTTACACGCCGGAAGCAACCGCGAAGGTCTATGCATCATTGGCGCACAAGGCGCGCCGCGTGATCCGCGCCGGGCATTCGGCGATCGTCGATGCGGTCTTCGCCCGTGCCAACGAGCGCGACGCGGTCGCAAAAGCCGCCGACGGTTTCGAATTTCGCGGCCTCTTTCTCACCGCCGGTCTCGCCGTCCGCGTCGCCCGCATCGGCGGCCGGACAGGCGACGCCTCCGACGCCGATGCATCGGTCGCGCGCGCTCAGGAGCACTACGATCTGGGCACGATGGACTGGGCAACCGTCGACGCTTCGGGCACACCCGATGATACGCTACGAAAGGCGAAAGAGGCCTTGAAAGGCCCTTGAGAGCCATGCATCTACCGGCCCGCTGCCCCGACACGTTCCCCCTTGGCCTTGATGGCCAAAGCAAGGCATAGCTTCACCTATCACCAGCGCCGCCGGAGTCCGTGCACGATGACGTCTGCTCAAGGCCGCCATTCCTTTGCCATCCGGCTGGCGGCCGGGATTGCGGGCTACTGCACCTTCATCAATCTCTATTCGCCGCAGGCGATCCTGCCGCTGCTCTCCGAGCAGTTCGCCGCCGGTCCGGCACAGATTTCCAGCATCATGACGGCCGGCACGCTAGCAGTGGCGCTGATCGCACCATTCTCCGGCACTGCCGCCGACGTGTTGGGCCGCAAGCGCGTCATCGTCGCCGCCATGCTGGTGCTCACCATCCCGACGGTCATGGCGGCCTTGGCGCCGAACCTGCACGCGTTGGTGTTCTGGCGCTTCATTCAAGGCCTGTGCCTGCCGCCGATCTTCGCGGTCACCATCGCCTATATCGGTGAGGAGTTGCCGCCGCACGAGGCTACGGCCGTCGCCGGCGTCTATACGTCAGGTGCGAGCCTCGGGGGCTTCAGCGGACGCTTCTTCACCGGCATCCTCGCCGACATCATCGGCTGGCGCTACGCGTTCGGCTGCCTTGCCGCGGCGACCATCGCTGGCGCGATTGCGGTGTGGGTGATGCTGCCGCGCGAACGCAAGTTCGTGCGGTCCGAGGGCCTCATCGCATCGGGGCGGCAGATGCTGCGGCACTTCCGCAATCCGCAACTCGTGGCGACTTACGCCGTCGGCTTCGGCGTGCTGTTCAATTTCATCTGCACGTTCACCTACATCAACTTCCGCCTCGCGGCGCCGCCCTACAATCTGTCGCCGACTTTGCTCGGCGCGATCTTCGTCGTTTATCTTGGAGGGGCGGCGCTGACTCCCCTCACCGGTTGGGCCGTCGGCCGTTTCGGCCGCAGACAACTGATGATCGTCACCATCGCCATATGGGTGCTGGGCATCGCGATGACGCTGCTCAGTCCGCTATGGGCGATTTTGCTCGGCCTCACCGTCTGCGCCGGGTGCGGGCTGATCTGCCAGGCGGTGTCCACGGGCTACGTCACCATCACCGCCAAAGCGGGCCGCTCATCGGCGGTCGGCCTCTACGTGACGTGCTTCTATCTCGGCGGCAGCTTCGGCGCCGCGTTGGGAGGCTTCGCCTGGACTATCGCCGGATGGTCCGCCTGCGTCGGGCTCACCGCGCTGATGCTGGCGGTCATGGTGGTGATCGTCATCACATCGTGGACGCGCACTGGGACGGATATCCCGCCGAGCGCCGTGGAGCCCGCTTAAGCCCGCGTCCGGCTCCACGCCGGCTGTTGCATCGCCAGCAACGGGCCATAGAGCAGCACGAAGCAGGCAAACCCCGCGATCCAGGCCATGCCGGCATATTCGAGCAGGATCATCGAGCCGGTGAAGGCCGCCACGATGCGCAAGAGCGCCGCCGCCGCGATGCAGATGTAGATCATCTGTGTCGCCGCGCCCGCCTTTAGTTCGTGGCCGGTATGGCTGAGCGTTGCGCGCGTCATCACTGCCAAGGTCATCAGGCCGATGGCGCCGCCGGTCCAGGCGTGAACGCCGGCGCTTGCCGGCACCGCGGAGACGCACGCCGACGCGCCGAGCAGCAGGAAGCCGAGCGGGACGAAGGCGTAAGCGGCGTGTAGCACCAGCACCAACGGTTCGGCGAACGTGCGGTCGCCGGCCCAGCGCGCCAGCCGCATCGCATGCAGGACACCGGCGACGATCATCAACGCGCCGACCACGGGCTGCGCCGGCGCGACGACCCAGGCGATCAGCGCCAGCGCCGTCACGGCAAGCGTCGCCGCGTCGAAGCGCGAGAACGGTTGCGGCAAACGGCCTGGATTGTTGCGCGCGAGCCAGTTGCTGGTGAAACTCGGCACGATCCGGCCGCCGATCAGCGCGATGAGGAGGATCGTGGCGCCGATGCCGATGCGGATGCCGTAATCGGCCGCGCCGTAGCGCAGCACTTCCGCATGGAAGACGATGTTGCCGGCGATGAGCACGCCGAGCACGGCGAGGACGCGCAGGTTTCGCCAATTCTTCCCGGCGATGATCTCGCGCGCGGCGACCGCGCCGAGCGTCAACAGGAAGCCGACATCGATGGCCGCGGCGGCGACGCCGCCGATCGCGGCCGATTCGAGCACCGCGACACGGCCGGCGAACCACAGCAGTGCGAGTAGACCGAGCGGCCAGCCGGAGACCGGCAGGCGGCCGGTCCAGTTCGGAATGGCGGTGAGCAGGAAACCGGCGATGGCCGCGGCCACGTAGCCGTAGAGCATCTCGTGAATGTGCCAGTCGAGCGGACTGAACAGGCTCGGCACTGTGAGCGCGCCCTGATAGAGCGGCAGCCAGAACAGGATGTTGAGCGCGGCCCAGAGGCCGGCTGCGAGAAAGAAGGGACGGAACCCGTAAGCCAAGAGCGCCGGGCCGGCGTAATCGCGGCGGCGCTGCAGGGCGGCGGGGACGGCGGATGTCGGCATCGAGGCAACCTTGCTGCGGCTTTGACGCATGGATTTGCCTCCTACGACGCCTCTCCTCCCTGTTGGGCTTTTTGCGCTAAACGGCCCGCTCGGTGCTTGATGTAAATCATGTTTCGGCCGCTTGCCCGGACTCCTGGGACATACCGCTCATGCGGCTGAGGGATGCCAGAGCGGGGCATAGCCGCGCGCCAGCACGCTCAGGATCGACGGCGGGGTGAGCACGTCCACGTCCCCCCGTCGCGGGCGCGGCTGCGCCGGCCCGTATCCGGATGGCGTCCAGGGCAGCAGCGTGTCGCCGCGCACGGCGAAGGCCGTGCCCTCGTGGACGATCATGGCGCCATCCGGCAGCGTATCGATCTCGCGGCGATGTAGGCGCTTGTCCTTCCCCGCCAGGCGCTCGGCATGCAGCACCTTGTCCATCGCCGGAGCCGACGCGCGGTGTCCTGCGTCCGAGAACAGCTTGGCAAACGCCTCCGCATCCTTGCGGCGGCATTCGAAACACGGCCGGTGGCCCGCGGCGAGGGCGGTCACCTCGTCGAGGAAGAACAGTTCGGTGTAGCTGTCGCCCCACACGTTGCGATAACGGTCATTGAACGCGAGTTTGCAGCAGATCCACTGCTTCGACGTCCAGCGCCGCTGCGTCAGCTGACGCTGTGCGTCATGCAGCCGCCCGCCGCGATTGCCCATCATCGTCCCGCGCGCAGGCGTGACGATGAGGTCTCCAAACGGCGTGACGCGATTTTGCAGCGGCATGCGCCATCATTGCACGGACGCGCTCAGGCCGCGCCACCCGATTTCAGAACAGCAAAAGCGGCGCGCGGCAACGACATCGCTCGGCGGCCTCCTGGAACAGCATGCGACGGATGTTACCGCTGTAGCCCTTTCAAGCCATTCCGAAGCGATCCCGTAGCCGTCGCGTTGCCAGACTTTCGTATGGACGCGATGTGCTCAAGGCCGGCGGCGCGGGCGCCCGTTCATGCAACCCAAGACCGGCGATCGGGCAAGACGATGATGAACGCAAACCCACAGAGACTGCGTGCGTGGCGCACCGTCGACACGGCGGCTGATCCGCATGAGTTCACCCGCTATCTGGAACAGTCGAGCGAGCACCCACTGGTGCTAGAGTTCAATCGTGCGCGTCTGGCAGCAGCCGATCTTCAGCCGGGCAGCACCGTCCTGGATCTTGGCTGCGGCATCGGTAGCGATACGCTCATGTTGGCCGAGGCCGTGGGTCCGACGGGGCACGTCCATGCCGTCGACCGCAGCGCCGTCATGATCGAAGCCGTTGCGCGGCGAGCGGCGGAGCGCGGCCTGACCATCACCTGCCAGGAATCCGATGCGGCCTCACTCCCCTTCCCCGACCGGACGTTCGACTTTGTTTGGATGGAACGCGTACTGATGCACGTCTTATCTCCGCGCGACGTGTTGACCGAAATTCGTCGCGTCCTGCGCGAGGGTGGCCAGATCGTGGCACACGAACCGGACAGCGGCGCTCTTATGGTCTCCGATGGCGGAGATCCGGAGTTGGCGCGGCTCCTGGAGCAGCGCTGGAGCGCCGGCATCGCACATCCGCGCGTCGGACGCGCGTTGGAAGGTTGTGCGCATAGCGCCGGCTTAACCGATATTCAAAGCAAGCCGGAAATTGTCTCAATAAAGGATTTCGAGCTTGCTTGTGCCGCTCTCCGCTGGCGCGATGTGCTGGCCTCGCTCGTCGACGACAGGATGGTAAGCAAGCGCCGGGCGGATGCATGGCTGCACACGGTCGAGGCCGAAGCGCAGGGCAGCCGGGTGATCTGCTGGAGCACGCGTTTCAACTTGTTTGCACGGCGATAGCGGGCCGGACTGCGAAAACAAAAGCGCCCGCCACAAAGGGCGGGCGCTTTGATTTCTGTTTGTCATGGCCGGGCTCGCCCCAGCCATCCTGTCAGCCCTGCGGCTGCGGCGCGACTTCGCCCGACGGCGGCTCCGGACGCGGGCGCGGCTTGCCGGCCGGCGGCACAGCCGAAGAGCGAGGGCCGGTCGGCTCGATCACGGACTCGCGCACGGGGCGCTTGCCCTGCAACAAGTCGATGATCTCGTCGCCCGAGAGCGTCTCGAACTCCAACAGACCCTTGGCCAGGGCTTCAAGATCGGCGCGCTTGTCGGTGAGGATCTGCGTCGCCTCCGCGTAACCGGACTCGACCAGCTTGCGCACCTCGGCGTCGATCGTCTGCGCGGTCGCCTCCGAAATGTTCTGCTGGCGCGCCACCTGATAGCCGAGGAAGACCTCGTCCTGGTTGTCGCCATAGGCGACCGTGCCGAGCTTGTCGGACAGGCCCCAGCGCGTAACCATCATGCGGGCGAGCTTGGTCGCCTGCTCGATGTCCGAGGCGGCGCCCGATGTCACCTTCTCGCGGCCGAACACCATTTCCTCGGCCACGCGTCCGCCCATCATGATGGCGAGACGCGAGGTCATCTGCTCGAGCGACATCGACAGCTTGTCGCGCTCGGGCAACTGCATGACCATGCCGAGCGCACGGCCGCGCGGAATGATGGTTGCCTTGTGCACCGGATCGGTGGCCTTGACGTTGAGCGCGACAATGGCGTGGCCGCCTTCGTGATAGGCGGTGAGGAGCTTCTCCTCGTCCGTCATCACCAGCGACTTGCGCTCGGCGCCCATCATCACCTTGTCCTTGGCGTCTTCGAACTCGGACTGCGTGACCATGCGCTTGTTACGCCGGGCCGCCATCAGCGCCGCTTCGTTGACGAGATTCATCAGGTCCGCGCCGGAGAAGCCGGGCGTGCCACGCGCGATGGTCTTGAGGTTCACGTCCGGCGCCAGCGGCACCTTGCGCACGTGCACCTTCAGGATCGATTCGCGGCCGACCACGTCCGGGTTTGGCACCACGACCTGGCGGTCGAAACGGCCGGGGCGCAGCAGCGCCGGGTCGAGCACGTCGGGCCGGTTGGTCGCGGCGATGAGGATGATGCCCTCGTTCGCCTCGAAGCCGTCCATCTCGACCAGCAACTGGTTCAGCGTCTGCTCGCGCTCGTCATTGCCGCCGCCGAGGCCGGCGCCGCGATGACGGCCGACCGCGTCGATTTCGTCGATGAAGATGATGCACG
>Ga0310811_10001764_pt1 | contig 26891 bp, 27 predicted proteins | sample YCmetagenome_FD_207642 | JGI IMG/M metagenome (GOLD analysis project Ga0310811, IMG submission 207642) | Soil microbial communities from experimental microcosm in Duke University, North Carolina, United States - YC | ecosystem: Engineered > Artificial ecosystem > Soil microcosm > Unclassified ... | reverse complement strand
TCATCGCGGTGATCGTCATTCACGTCCTGCTTCCGGGCACGGTCAACATCAGTCCGCACTGGCTCATGCCCGCGCTGGAGTCGGCTCTGCTCGTCGGCCTCATCATCGCCAACCCCGTGGCCTTCACACGGGAGAGTCGCCTTCTTCGCGCGGCCGACATCACGTTGATCGGCGTCATCAGCTCGTACAACGCCTGGATCATCGCGCGTGAGGTCACCAGGTTGATCGGCGGCCGGGAGCACGACGCCGTCAACCTGCTCACGACGGGCGCCGGCGTCTGGGTCATCAACGTCCTGCTCTTCGCGCTGTGGTACTGGGAGCTCGACCGGGGCGGGCCGGTCGCCCGGTCCAAGGCACGCTCCCCGTACCCCGATTTCCTCTTCCCCCAGATGAGTGAGCGCGACGTGGCGCCGCCGGACTGGCGGCCCACCTTCGCCGACTACCTCTATCTGGCGTTCACGAACGCCACCGCGTTCAGCCCGACGGACGTGATGCCGCTGTCCCGCTGGGCCAAGATGGTGATGCTGGTCCAGTCGGCGACGTCGCTGATCGTGGTGGCCCTGGTGATCGCCAGGGCCATCAACGTCCTCGCGTAGGACAGGCGAGCGTAGACGCGAAACGGCGCCCGCGTGAAGCGGGCGCCGTTTCCGCGCTGTCGGTGCGCCGGTGCGGGCCGCCGTCAGACGGCGGACCGCGTTCCGGCTGTCAGAGGCCGGCGGCCTTGCGGAGGGCCTCCGCGCGGTCGGTCGACTCCCAGGAGACGCCCTCCCGGCCGAAGTGGCCGTAGGCGGCGGTCTCTGCGTAGATCGGGCGAAGCAGGTCGAGCGCGCGGATGATCGCGGCCGGGCGCAGGTCGAACACCTGGAGGACGGCCTCCTGGATCGTCTCGACCGAGACCTTCTCGGTGCCGAACGTCTCGATGAACAGACCCACCGGCTTGGCCTTGCCGATGGCGTACGCCACCTGGACCTCGCAGCGGTCGGCGAGCTCGGCCGCGACGACGTTCTTGGCGACCCACCGCATGGCGTAGGCGGCCGAGCGGTCCACCTTCGACGGGTCCTTGCCGGAGAAGGCGCCGCCACCGTGACGGGCCATGCCGCCGTAGGTGTCGATGATGATCTTGCGACCGGTGAGGCCGGCGTCGCCCATCGGGCCGCCGATCTCGAAACGGCCGGTCGGGTTGACCAGGAGGCGGTAGCCCTCGGTCTCGATGTCCAGCTCGGCGAGGACCGGCTCCACGACGTGCTCGCGGATGTCCGGGGTCAGCATCTCCCGGAGGTCGATCTCCGGCGCGTGCTGAGTGGAGACGACCACGGTGTCCAGGCGGACGGGACGGTCGCCGTCGTACTCGATCGTGACCTGGGTCTTGCCGTCCGGGCGCAGGTAGGGCACGGTGCCGTTCTTGCGGACCTCGGACAGGCGCCGGGCCATCTTGTGGGCGAGCGTGATCGGCAGCGGCATGAGCTCGGGCGTCTCACGGCACGCGTAGCCGAACATCAGGCCCTGGTCGCCCGCACCCTGGCGGTCGAAGTCGTCGAGACCCTCGCCCTCGCGGTGCTCGTAGGCGTCGTCGACGCCCTGGGCGATGTCGGGCGACTGCGCGCCGATGGACACCGAGACGCCGCAGGAGGCGCCGTCGAAGCCCTTGTGGGACGCGTCGTAACCGATCTCGAGGATCTTCTCGCGGATCAGGGCGGGGATGTCGATGTAGGTCTCCGTCGTCACCTCGCCGGCGACGTGGACCTGGCCGGTGGTGATCAGCGTCTCGACGGCGACCCGGCTCTTGGGGTCGTCCTTGAGCATGGCGTCGAGAATCGCGTCACTGATCTGGTCGGCGATCTTGTCCGGGTGGCCCTCGGTAACCGACTCGGAGGTGAACAGGCGACGGGACAACTCTGTGGCTCCTCATGCAGCGGCTGCTGACGTTCGGAATCGGCCGGCGGTAGAAGCCCTACCGCGGCCGCTCCAATGCAGAGGCGAGTCTAGCCTTACGGGGCACGACGCCGCGAAACCGTCCAGATTCCGGGCGCCGCGGCGCGGCCCGCGTTGCGGGCCCACCATGATCTCAGAGCTCGGGCAACGGGTCCCGTGGCAGGTCACCGGGGGTGAAGGCCTCGGTGTCCGCCGCCGCGACGACCGCGGTGTACTCGTCGTCGACCTCGAACATCATCCCCCCGAACTCGATCGTCGGCCCTCCGCGGGAGACGATCGGCCCCAGCCTGGTGCGGCGCGGGTAGGTCGCCCACACCCCCGACGGCTCGTCGCGGCCGAACATCGTGGTGGACAGCAACGTCACCGACAGATCCGTCACGACGACGAGGAACGAGGCGGTGAGCGGCGGGCCGAGCGACAGGACCGGGAACACGTAGCGGATGTCGTCGCCGGGGCGCAGATAGCTGCGACAGCGCTCCCTGATCGAGGCGGACATCGGCATGGCCATCGCTCCCTCGCGCCACCACCATGTAACGGCTGGTCGCGGCAGGCCGGGACGACTCCCGTGACGGCGAACGGAACCACCCCGTGAAACGGGCCGGATCCTGCCGGGGGCCTGTCAGGAGAGGCGCGCCACCACCAGATCCCAGACTACGTCCGCGAGATCCTCTTTGGGACCCCTGGGAATCTCCACGGACCCGCCGTCCGCGGACAGGACGACGGCGGCGTTGTCGGGCGTGCCGAACGCGAGGTTCTCCCCCACCTGGTTGACCACGAGCAGATCGCAGCCCTTGCGCTCCAGCTTGGCCCGCCCGTTCGCGAGGACGTCGTCGGTCTCGGCGGCGAAGCCCACGAGCACCCGGGGGAAGGCCGCGGTCCTGCGGATCTCGCCGAGTTCCGCCAGCACGTCCGGGTTCTTCGTCAGGTGGATGGGCTCGGGCTCGCCCGAGGACTTCTTGATCTTTGATTCGCTCTGCCGTACGGGCCGGAAGTCGGCCACCGCGGCGGCCATCACGACGGCGTCGGCGTGGCCGGCGGCCGACAGGACGGCCTCGCGGAGCCGCCGGGCGGAGTCGACCCGCACCACCTTGGCTCCCGCCGGGTCCGGCAGCCCGACGTTGGCCGACACGAGAGTGACCTCGGCTCCGCGCGCGACGGCCGTGCGGGCGAGCGCGTACCCCTGCAGCCCGGACGAGCGGTTGCCGATGAAGCGGACGGGGTCGACGGCCTCGCGGGTGCCTCCGGCGGAGACGACGACGTGCCGGCCGGCCAGGTCGAGGCCGCGGCCGGACACCACTCGCCGGCAGACCTCGAAGATCTCCACGGGATCGGGCAGTCGCCCGGGGCCGGTGTCGGCTCCGGTGAGCCTGCCGACGGCGGGCTCGATCACGATCGCGCCGCGCTCACGCAGGGTGGCGACGTTCGCCCGGGTCGCGGGGTGCTCCCACATCTCGGTGTGCATGGCGGGAGCGAAGACCACCGGGCAGCGGGCGGTCAGAAGCGTGTTGGTCAGCAGATCGTTCGCCAGGCCGTTGGCGGCGCGGGCGAGGACGTCCGCCGTGGCGGGGGCGACCACCACGAGATCGGCGCTCTGCCCGATGCGGACGTGCGGCACCTCGTGGACCGACTCCCACACCTCGGTCGACACCGGGTTGCCGGACAGCGCGGCCCAGGTGGGCTCGCCGACGAACCTCAGGGCGTCACGGGTGGGCACGACGCGCACGTCGTGGCCGGACTCCGTGAACAGGCGCAGCAGCTCGCAGGATTTGTAGACCGCGATGCCGGCGCTGACGCCCAGAACGATCGAGCTCATACGGATGTCACAGGGCTGCGCCTGCTCAGGGGCGCCCGGGACCGCGTGAGCGGGACGAGCGCCGCGAGCAACTCAGCCCTCGATGGGCTCGGAGGTGAGCAGACCGTCGCTGACCTCGCGGAGCGCGATGGACAGCGGCTTCTCCTGCGCGTGGGTCTCCACGAGGGGCCCGACGTACTCGAGCAGGCCCTCGCCGAGCTGCGAGTAGTACGCGTTGATCTGGCGCGCCCGCTTCGCGCCCATGATCACCAGGCTGTACTTGCTGTCGACGATGTCGAGCAGCGAGTCGATCGACGGGTTGGTGATGCCTTCGGCATATGCGGCGCTGCTTGCCACGTTTGATTCCTCTAGCTAGATGAACTTCTCATCAAGGCTATCAGCCGGTGGCACACATCCTTGACGGATGTGTTGACGAGTGTGAGGTCGAACTCCTTCTCGGCCGCCATCTCCACCAGGCCGGCGTCCAGCCGGCGGGCCACCACGTCGGGCGGCTCGGTGCCGCGTCCGCGCAGGCGGCGCTCCAGCTCTTCCCACGTCGGCGGGGCCAGGAAGACGAGCTGGGCCTCCGGCATGCTGCACCGGACCTGACGCGCGCCCTGGAGGTCGATCTCGAGCAACGTCGGCACGCCTGCCGCGAGCCTCTCCATGACGGGAGTGCGCGGCGTCCCGTACCTGTTGCCGGCGAACTCGGCCCATTCCAGGAGCTCCCCGGACTCGATGAGCCGGTCGAACTCGTCGTCGTCGGCGAAGTAGTACTCGACTCCGTGCTTCTCGCCGGGACGGGGCTTACGGGTTGTCACCGAGACCGACAGCCACACCTCAGGGTGTGACCGCCGGAGCTCGGCGACGACCGTGGACTTCCCGACACCCGACGGACCGGACAGGACCGTCAGGCGCCGGTTCTGGAGCATGGAGCCACCGCCACTTGTCTCGGATCCGCTGAAAGCCGCTGCCTCGTGGGCCCGATTCTCAGCGGACCAAGACGTGCCGGTCACTCCGTACCCCCGTGATACGCGTTCGTCGAAACCGAGATCAGCTCTCGGCGCCGCCGAACTCGCGCTCCAGGGAAGCGCGCTGGTTGGCGCCGAGACCCCGCACACGGCGGGATTCGGCGATACCAAGGCGCTCCATGAGCTGCTTGGCGCGGACCTTGCCGACGCCAGGGAGCGACTCCAGCAGAGCCGAGACCTTCATCTTGCCGATGACGTCGTCGGTCTGCCCATCCTTCAGCACCTCAGCCAGAGAAACCCCGCCGTGCTTGAGCCGGTTCTTGACCTCGGCACGCTCCTTGCGTGCCTTGGCAGCCTTCTCAAGAGCTGCGGCGCGCTGCTCGGGGGTCAGGGGAGGAAGAGCCACGCCGGGTCACCTCGAATTTCTGTCGATGTACTCGGACGGGAGGGGAAACTAGCTGGTCTATGCCCCATCCGGCAACGTCAAGGGCTGTTTCCGTGCCCACAAAATTGATTCTACTACTTTTGGTAATGTAAATATCACGCTTTGTCTATGAAAACCGCCTCATCAGCCCTGTAACCGAGCGACCCTCGGAAGACGCGATCGGCCCGCGAAACGGCGCTCTCGAGGCCCTCGCGAGACCCGTTCGGCCGTACGCCCGGGGACGCCGGAGAGGGGCGTCCGCGACGCGTCGGCGGTGCCACAAATCACACAAATCGGGCGCGGTGTGGGGCTCCGGAGCACGCGTCCGGGGCCGGGCCACGGGTCTCAGTGACTCACGCGCCGCAGCGCCGCGGCGATGCCCGCGGCGGCCGCTCCGGGGTCCGCCGAGCCGGTGATCGGCCGGCCGATGACGAGAAGATCGGCCCCTTGGCTCAGGGCGTCCTCGGGAGTCGCTACTCTTGCCTGATCCTGAGTGTCGGCACCGGCAGGCCGCACACCCGGGGTGATGAGCATGATGTCCGGCCCCACCTCCGCACGCACGGCGGCGACCTCGCGCGGCGAGCAGACGAGGGCCTGGGCGCCCGCGCCGACCGCGATCGCGGCCAGCCGGCGCGCGGCGTCGACCGGGGCTCCCTCGATGCCGATCCGGGCGAGATCGGCCTCGGAGAGCGACGTGAGAAGTGTCACGGCCGCGATCTGGGTGTTCGGCGCCGCCTCTACGGCGGCCCGGATCATCGCGGAGCCGCCCGACGCGTGCACGGTCAGGATGGCCGGCTTCAGCCGTCCGACCGCGCGAGCGGCCGCCGCCACCGTGTTCGGGATGTCGTGCAGCTTGAGATCGAGGAAGACCTGGACGCCGCTCGCCCCGCGCACCGAGGCGATCACGTCGGGGCCGTAGCGAAGGTAGAGCTCGAGCCCCACCTTCACGGTCGACACGTGGGGCGTCACCAGGCCCGCCCAGCGGGCGGCGGTCTCCAGGTCGGGCGCGTCCAGCGCGACGGCTATGGGAGCGGGCGTCGTCACAGGGAACTCTCTTCCAGATCGGTTCTGCCCCGGGGTCCTGACCCCGGGGGGTGGTGGGCAAGTCCGACGGCGTCCGCCAGGCGGTCGAAACCGCGCTCCGTGAGAAGCTCCTCAAGCTCTCTCTGGATGCGGGGGCAGGCGTACGGGTCATGGAACAGGGCAGAGCCCACAGCGACCGCACAAGCCCCCGCCAGGACGAACTCCAGCGCGTCCCTGCCGGTCGTCACGCCGCCCATGCCGATGATGGGCACCCCGGGCAGCGCCGCGTGGACCTGCCAGACGCACCGCACCGCCAGGGGCCGGATGGCGGGACCCGACAGGCCTCCTGTGCCCGCCGCCAGGGACGGGCGCATGGTGTCCACGTCGACGCTCATGCCGACCGGCGTGTTGATCATGGCGAGGGCGTCCGCGCCGCCGTCGACGCACGAGCGCGCGACGGCCACGATGTCCGCCACGTCGGAGGTGAGCTTGGCGATCACCGGGACGTCGTACCGCGTCGCCGCCCGGACGGAGGCCACCACCTCCGCCGCCGACGACCCGTCGCGGGCGAACACTCTGCCGCGGTCCTCGACGTTCGGGCACGACAGGTTGACCTCGACGGCCGTCACGCCCGGCGCGTCGGCGAGACGGCGCGCGAGCGCGGTGTACTCGGCCACGGTGCCGCCGCCGATGGACACGACGGTGCGCGCGCCCCGCTCGGCGAGCCACGGCAGCTCCTGCGTCAGGAAGGCCTCGACACCGGGCCCCTGAAGGCCCACGGCGTTCAGCAGGCCCGACGGCGTCTCCGCCATCCGCGGCGTCGGGCGGCCGGCCCGCGGCGCCATCGTGATCGAGCGGGTGACGAACGCGCCGAGCCGCGTGACGTCGAAGAACTGCGCCAACTCCCGGCCCGTGCCTCCGCATCCGGAGGCGGTGAGGACCGGGTTGGGCAGCTCGACGTGGGCGATGTAGCTTCGGAGGTCAGCCCCTATCGCCGCTCACCCCAGCCATGCTCAGGCATGCCGTCCCCCCGGCGCGCCCAGAGCGTCGAACGGGATGGTCCCGACGTCCTCGAAGCGGACGCGTTCCCCCCGGAACACCGGCCCGTCGGTGCACGCCCTGACCATGCGGGTCACCCCGTCGTCGCCGATCACGGGCAGCACGCAGGTCATGCACACGCCGATGCCGCAGGCCATGGACTCCTCGACCGCGACCTGGACCGGGATGTCGAACTCGACCCCGACCGCCGTCACCCCCTGCAACATCGCCATCGGGCCGCACGCGTAGACCACGTCGGCCCTGGCGTCGGCGATCACGCCCGCGAGCACGTCGGTGACCTTGCCGCGCATGCCGAGCGAGCCGTCCTCGGTGGTCAGCGTGGTGGTCTCCCCCATCCGGCGGGCTCTGAGCGCGCCGAAGACCCGGTCGGCGCTCGGCGCGCCCAGCACGAAGTCGATCCGGCAGCCGCGCTGCTGCAACGCGTCGCCCAGTGCGAAGAGCGAGGCCGAGCCGTACTCGCCGCCCACCAGGACGCAGGTGCAGGGGTCGCGCGGAAGCGGGAACGGCCGTCCGAGCGGTCCGACCAGATCGAGGGTGTCCCGTGCGCGCAGGTCGGCCAGCCAGGCCGTACCGGGACCGCGCACGGTGAAGACCAGCTCCACCGTGCCACCGTAGTCCGGCTTGACATCGTGGATGGCGAAGGCCCGCCGAGTCAGCATCGACGTACTCGGGCCTCCCACCGCGACGCCGACGAAGTGGCCGGGACGGGTCCGGTCGGCGACGCCCGGCGCGACGACCGTGAGCGCATGGTAGGCGTCCACCCGGCGCGTCGTCAGCACCGTGCCCGTCACCTGCACCGGACTAGCCGCCACCCGCTGCCCCTCCCCTACTCTTTGAGCCTCCGCGCGTGTTCCTGGAGTGACCGTACGCCCACGTCGCCCCTGACGATGTGCTGGATGCCCTGAACCGCCGCAGCGAGCCCCTGCACCGTCGTGACGCAGGCGATGCCGCGCAGCACCGCGGCGGTGCGGATCTCGTAGCCGTCGAGCCGCGGGCCGGACTGGCCCGGGCTGCCGAACGGCGTGTTGACGATGAGATCCACCTCGCCGTCGTGGATCCGCCGCACGATCGTCGGCTCGCCGTCAGGACCGGTCCCGTCGCTCTGCTTGCGCACGATCTTGGCACGTACGCCGTTACGGCGCAGCACCTCTGCCGTACCCTCCGTGGCCAGGATCTCGAAACCGAGATCGGCGAGCGCCTTCACCGGGAAGATGACGGCCCGTTTGTCCTTGTTCGCCACGGATACGAAGGCTCGCCCCTTGGTCGGCAGCGGGCCGTAGGCCGCCGCCTGCGACTTGGCGAAGGCCGTGCCGAAGAACTCGTCGATGCCCATCACCTCTCCGGTGGAGCGCATCTCCGGGCCCAGCACCGTGTCCACGCCGCGGAAGCGGTTGAACGGCAGCACCGCCTCCTTGACCGCGATGGGCGCGTCGAGGGGCAGCGTGCCGCCGTCGCCGGTGGGGGGCAGCATGCCCTCCGCCCGGAGTTCCGCGACCGTCGCCCCCAGCATGACCCGCGCCGCGGCCTTCGCCAGCGGCACGGCTGTGGCCTTGGACACGAACGGCACCGTACGGCTGGCCCGCGGGTTGGCCTCCAGGACGTAGAGGACCCCGGCCGCCATGGCGTACTGCACGTTGAGCAGCCCGCGGACGCCGACACCCCTCGCGATGGCCTCCGTCGCGGCGCGGATCCGCTTGATGTCGAAGCCGCCCAGCGTGATCGGCGGCAGGGCGCACGCCGAGTCGCCGGAGTGGATCCCGGCCTCCTCGATGTGCTCCATGACGCCGCCCAGGTAGAGCTCCTCGCCGTCGAACAGGGCGTCCACGTCGATCTCGATGGCGTCGTCGAGGAACCTGTCGATGAGCACCGGGTGGTCGGTCGACGCCTTGGACATGTAGGTCCGCAGGGTGTCGTCGTCGTAGACGATCGCCATGCCCGCCCCGCCCAGGACGTACGACGGCCGGACCAGCACGGGGTAGCCGATCTCCGCCGCGACGGCCTGGGCCTCGGCCACGGTCCGCGCCGTGCCGAACTTGGGCGCGGGCAGCCCGGCCTCGGCCAGCACCTGCCCGAACGCGCCGCGCTCCTCCGCCAGGTGGATGGACTCCGGCGAGGTGCCGACCACCGGCACCCCGGCGTCCTTCAGCGCCTGGGCGAGGCCCAGCGGGGTCTGCCCGCCGAGCTGGACGATGACGCCGACGACCGGCCCCGTCTCCTGCTCCGCGTGGACGACCTCCAGCACGTCCTCCAGCGTGAGCGGCTCGAAGTAGAGCCGGTCGGAGGTGTCGTAGTCGGTCGAGACGGTCTCGGGGTTGCAGTTGACCATGACGGTCTCGTAGCCGGCCCTGGCCAGCTCGAACGAGGCGTGGACGCACGCGTAGTCGAACTCGATGCCCTGCCCGATCCGGTTGGGCCCGCTGCCGAGGATGATGACCTTGGGCCGGTCGCCGTACGGGACCTCGGTCTCCTCGTCGTAGGTGGAGTAGAGGTAGGGCGTGCGCGCCGCGAACTCGGCGGCGCAGGTGTCCACCGTGTTGTACACGGGCCTGAGGCCGAGCGCGTGCCGCGAGGCGCGGACGGCGCCCTCTTCGGCGCCGAGGATCTCGGCGATCTGGGCGTCGCTGAAGCCGTGCCGCTTGGCCGTGGCGAGGCTCTTCTCGTCGAGGCCGTCGATCGAGCGCGCCACCTCGTCGATCGCGTAGAGCTGGTCGACGAACCAGGGGTCGATCCTCGTCGCCTCGAAGAGCTGCTCGGGACTCGCCCCGGCACGGATGGCCTGCTGCATCGTGCGCAGCCGCCCGTCATGCGGTGTACGGCAGGCGCTCAGCAGCTCGGACAGATCGCCCGGCTCCCCCGCCCAGCTGAAGGACGATTCCTTCTTCTCCATCGACCTCAGCGCCTTCTGGAGCGCCTCGGGGAACGACCGGCCGATGGCCATGACCTCTCCGACGGACTTCATGTGCGTCGTCAGGGTCTGGTCGGCCCCCGCGAACTTCTCGAAGGCGAACCGCGGCACCTTGACGACGATGTAGTCCAGGGAGGGCTCGAACGACGCCGGCGTCTCCTTGGTGATGTCGTTGGGGACCTCGTCGAGGGTGTAGCCGATGGCCAGCTTGGCCGCGATCTTGGCGATCGGGAAGCCCGTGGCCTTCGAGGCGAGGGCCGACGACCGGGACACCCGCGGGTTCATCTCGATGACGATCATGCGCCCGGAGTCCGGGTCGACCGCGAACTGGATGTTGCAGCCGCCGGTGTCGACGCCGACCTCGCGGATGACCGCGATCGCGACGTCGCGCATGTTCTGGTACTCACGGTCGGTGAGCGTCAGTGCGGGGGCCACGGTCACGCTGTCGCCCGTGTGGACGCCCATCGGGTCGATGTTCTCGATCGAGCACACGATCACGACGTTGTCGTTGCGGTCGCGCATGACCTCGAGTTCGTACTCCTTCCAGCCGAGGATGGACTCCTCGAGGAGCACCTCGGTGGTCGGGGACGCGTCCAGCCCGGCGCCCGCGATGCGGCGCAGGTCGGACTCGTCGTGGGCGAATCCCGAGCCGACCCCGCCCATGGTGAAGGAAGGCCGCACGACGACCGGGTAGCCCAGCTCCTGCGCGCCGCGGAGGCATTCGTCCATGGTGTGGCAGACGACGCTGCGGGCGGACTCGGCGTTCAGGGCCTGCTCGGCCGCGACCTTGGCGACGATCTCCTTGAACCGCTCGCGGTTCTCCCCCGCCTGGATGGCATCGAAGTTGGCGCCGATCAACTCGACGCCGTAGTTCTCCAGCACGCCCGCCTCGTGCAGCGCGACCGCCGTGTTCAGGGCGGTCTGGCCGCCCAGCGTCGGCAGCAGCGCGTCGGGACGCTCCTTGGCGATGATCTTCTCGACGATGTCCGGCGTGATCGGCTCGACGTAGGTGGCGTCGGCGAACTCCGGGTCCGTCATGATCGTGGCCGGGTTGCTGTTGACCAGGATCACGCGGAAGCCCTCGGCGCGCAGGACGCGGCACGCCTGGGTGCCGGAGTAGTCGAACTCGCACGCCTGCCCGATGACGATCGGCCCGGAGCCGATCACCATGATCGACCTGATGTCCGTGCGCTTAGGCACCCTGGGCTCCAATCTCATCCGCTGTGTTCCCGGTCGCGCCCGATCGCTCGCTCGCAGGATCGAGGACCCCCTGAGCGCCGCTCGCTCGCTCCCTCCTGCGCTCCATCAGCTCGCAGAACTCGTCGAACAAGTACGCCGCGTCATGCGGGCCCGCCGCGGCCTCGGGGTGGTACTGGACGCTGAACGCCGGCCGGTCGAGCAGCCGCAGCCCCTCGACGCACTCGTCGTTGAGGTTGACGTGGCTCACCTCCGCCCTGCCGTACGGCGTCGCGAAGGGCCCGTCGAGCGGCGCCCGGACGGCGAAGCCGTGGTTGTGCGCGGAGATCTCCACCTTGCCGGTGCGGCGGTCCTGCACCGGCTGGTTCACTCCCCGATGTCCGTAGCGCAGCTTGTAGGTGCCAAGGTCGAGCGCGCGGCCGAGGATCTGGTTGCCGAAGCAGATGCCGAAGAACGGCACCCCCTCGTCCAGCACGCCGCGCAGCGCCTCGACGGCGTGGTCCGCGGTAGCGGGGTCGCCGGGCCCGTTGGAGAAGAAGACCCCGTCGGGCTCGAGCGCGAGGATGTCGGCCGCCGTCGCGCTCGCGGGCAGCACGTGCACCTCACAACCGCGCTCGGCCATCCGCTGGGGCGTCATCGCCTTGATGCCGAGGTCGACCGCGGCCACCTTGAAGCGGCGGGGCCCGCGCGCCTCGACGATGTACGGCTCGGGAGTGCTGACCTCCTTCGCCAGGTCGGCCCCTTCCATGCCCGGCGAGAGCCGTACACGCTCCACCAGTTCGGCGACCGGTGCGAGGGCCGGCCCGGAGAAGACGCCCGCGCGCATGGCGCCGCGCTCGCGCAGGTGGCGGGTGAGGGCCCGGGTGCCCCGCATGGCGATGCCGACGACGCCCTGGTCGCGCAGGTAGTCGTCGAGCGTCCGGGTGGACCGCCAGTTCGACGGGATCCTGGACGGCTCGCGCACGACGTACCCGGCCACCCAGACCCTCCCGGACTCGGGGTCGTCCTCGTTCACGCCGGTGTTGCCGATGTGGGGTGCCGTCATGGCGACGATCTGCCGGTGGTACGACGGGTCGGTCAGAGTCTCCTGGTAACCGGTCATGCCGGTGTTGAAGACCATCTCCCCGAACGTCTCCCCGACGGCTCCGTAGGGCGTTCCCTCGAAGACGCGCCCGTCCTCGAGCACGAGCAGAGCGGTCATACGAGCTTCCCTTCGAGAACGGTCGGACGGCCGCGCAGGAACGTGGCCACGACCCGGCCCGGCAGCGTCATGCCCTCATACGGCGTGTTCCGGCTGCGGGAGGCCATCGCGGACGGGTCGACGAGGGCCCGCGGCGAGGGGTCGTACAGGGTGATGTTGGCGGGGGCCCCGGCCTCGATCGGGTGGCCGTGACCGGCCAGACGGCCGATCCGCGCCGGACGCGCCGACATGCGGTCGGCGACGCCCGCCCAGTCGAGCAGGCCGGTCTCGACCATGGCCTCCTGGACGACCGACAGAGCGGTCTCGAGGCCGATCATCCCCATGGCGGCCACGCTCCACTCGGTCTCCTTGTCCTCGACCGGGTGCGGGGCGTGATCGGTGGCGACGCAGTCGATCGTGCCGTCGGCCAGCGCCTCGCGCAGCGCCCGCACGTCCTCCTCCGTCCGCAGCGGCGGGTTCACCTTGTAGATCGGGTTGTACGGCCCGACCGGCGAGGACTCCGCGCAGGAATCGGTGAGCAGGAGGTGGTGCGGGGTGACCTCGGCGGTGACGTCCCAGCCCTTCGACTTGGCCCAGCGGATGATCTCCACGGACCCGGCGGTCGAGACGTGGCACACGTGCAGCCGGGAGCCGACGTGCGCGGCCAGGAGGCAGTCGCGCGCGATGATCGCCTCCTCGGCGACCGCCGGCCAGCCGCTCAGGCCGAGCCTGCCGGAGACCTCGCCCTCGTTGAGCTGGGCGCCCTCCGTGAGCCGGGGCTCCTGGGCGTGCTGGGCCACGACCCCGTCGAACGCCTTGACGTATTCGAGCGCACGGCGCATCAGCACGGCGTCGGAGACGCACTTGCCGTCGTCGGAGAAGACGCGGACGCGGGCGGCCGAGTCGGCCATCGCCCCCAGCTCTGCGAGCTGCCTGCCCTCCAGGCCCGAGGTCACCGCGCCGACCGGCTGGACGTCGCAGTGCCCGTGCTCCTGGCCGAGCCGCCAGACCTGCTCGACCACGCCGGCCGTGTCGGCGACCGGCGAGGTGTTGGCCATGGCGTGGACGGCGGTGTAGCCGCCCCGGGCCGCGGCCTGGGTGCCGGTCTCGACGGTCTCGGCGTCCTCCCTGCCCGGCTCGCGCAGGTGGGTGTGCAGGTCGACCAGTCCCGGCAGCGCGATCAGGCCGGCGGCGTCGACGGTCAGTGTCGCGGCCGCTCCGGCGAGGTCGCCGATCTCCGCGATCACGCCGTCCTTCACGAGGATGTCGGCCGGGCCGCCGCCGAGGATCGCGGCGCCCTTGATGAGGATGGTGTTCACAGGTCTCCCTCGATGTCGCCCGGCGTGTTCACGGTGCTCACGCGGTGCCCCCGATCGCGGGCTCCGAGCCGCCCAGCAGCAGGTAGAGAACGGCCATGCGGACGGTCACGCCGTTGCCGACCTGCTCCACGATGGTCGACCGCGGCGAGTCGGCGACCTCGGCGGAGATCTCCATCCCCCGGTTCATCGGACCGGGGTGCATGACGATGGCGTCGTCGTGCAGCCGCGCGAACCGATCGCGGTCCAGGCCGTAACGGCGGCTGTACTCCCTCGCGGAGGGGAAGTAGGAGGCGTTCATCCGCTCCAGCTGGACGCGCAGCATCATCACGACGTCCGACTTCGGCAGCACGGCGTCGAGGTCGTAGGACACCTGGCAGGGCCAGGTCTCGACCGACACCGGCAGCAGCGTGGGCGGCGCGACGAGGGTCACCTCGGCGCCGAGCGTGTGCAGGAGCAGCACGTTGGATCTGGCGACCCTGCTGTGCAGGACGTCGCCCACCACGGCGACCTTGAGCCCTTCCAGCCGGCCCAGCCTCCGCCGCATGCTGTAGGCGTCGAGGAGCGCCTGGGTCGGGTGCTCGTGGGTGCCGTCGCCGGCGTTGACCACGCTGCCGTGGACCCACGTCGCGAGCCGGTGCGGCGCGCCGGAGGCGCCGTGCCTGATGACCACGGCGTCGGCGCCCATGGCCTCCAGGGTGAGCGCGGTGTCCTTGAGCGACTCGCCCTTGGACACGCTCGACCCCTTGGCCGAGAAGTTGATCACATCGGCCGACAGGCGCTTGGCCGCCGCCTCGAACGAGATCCGGGTGCGGGTGGAGTCCTCGTAGAAGAGGTTGACCACCGTGCGGCCGCGCAGCGTCGGCAGCTTCTTGATCGACCGATCGGAGACCCTCGCCAGCTCCTCCGCGGTGTCGAGGATGACGAGCGCGTCGTCGCGGGAGAGTTCGCCCGCCGAGATCAGGTGCCTCATCGGGCCTCCTCCTTGATGAGCAGGACGGCGTCGCGGCCGTCGGTCTCCTCCAGGTAGACCTTGACCTTCTCCGCCTTGGAGGTCGGCAGGTTCTTGCCCACGTAGTCGGCGCGGATGGGCAGTTCGCGGTGGCCCCGGTCGACGAGCGTCGCGAGCTGGACGGCCCGGGGGCGGCCCACGTCGTTGAGCGCATCGAGCGCGGCGCGGACCGTCCGGCCGGAGAACAGGACGTCGTCGACGAGCACGACGGTCCTGCCGTCGACTCCGTCCGGGGGCAGTTCGGTACGGCCCAGCGGGCGGGCGGGCCGCAGGCGCAGGTCGTCGCGGTACATCGTGATGTCGATGGAACCGACGGGGACCTTCAGCCCTTCGAACTGGGCGATCCGCTCGGCGAGTCTGCGCGCCAGCGTGGCCCCGCGGGTGGGGATTCCCAGGAGGACGACGCTTTCGGCGCCCTTGGTGCGCTCGAGGATCTCGTGCGCGATGCGGGTGAGAGCCCGATGGATGTCGGGACCCTCCAGCACGGCGTGCGCCTGGTTCTGGACGTCGGACATCAAAAAGTCACCACCTTTCCCGCCTCACAGGACGGGCCTTAAAAGGGTGTTTGGCGGGTTCAGGCTACCAGGGCGGCTTCAGACCGCCTCTCGCCAGGGACGATGTACGGAACGCACGGCTCGGTCGCCTACGGTGGAGTGGTCCGAAACTCCCAGGCTGCGGCACGTGTCGGGGATTTCGGCCAGAGCACTGTTTGGCGCTCTTTTTTCCAATCAGCTTGACCTTTGACAGTGACGGCTTTACCGTCACTGTCCGTAACCACAACTCGCGACCTTCCTGGGTAAAACCCGACGCAATGGTCACCGATGGTGCCTGACTCAGTGCAACCCCGGTGTTCGGAACGCTCGGACCGAGGAAGCAGAATCAAGTGAGAACAGACATAGAAAGCCGGGGGCCATCCAATGCCGTCTGACTACGCCAAGTCCCTGGGCGCACGACTCCGCGCCATCCGCACCCAACAGGGCCTGTCCCTGCACGGGGTCGAGGAGAAGTCGCGCGGCCGGTGGAAGGCCGTCGTCGTGGGTTCCTACGAGCGTGGCGACCGTGCGGTGACGGTGCAGAAGCTTGCCGAGCTTGCCGACTTCTACGGGGTCCCGGTTTCCGAGTTGCTCCCCGGAGGGGCCGCGCCCAGCCCGCTCGCGCCCGCGCCGAAGCTTGTCATCGACCTGGAGCGGCTCTCGCAGCTGCCCAAGGAGAAGGCCGGGCCGCTGGCCCGATACGCCGCGACCATCCAGAGCCAGCGTGGTGACTACAACGGCAAGGTGCTGTCGATCCGCCAGGAGGACCTGCGCTCGCTCGCCGTCATCTACGACAAGTCGCCGGTCGAGCTGACCGAGGAGTTCATCAGCTGGGGCGTGCTCGACGCGGAGGCCCGGCGCGCCGTCGAGTCCTTCTGATCCGGCCACGTCGTCTCCCGTTCGGGGAGGCGGCCCGTCCGGGTTCGTCACGCGAAGTCGATCGTCCGGGCCGTCTCGGTCCCGGACGCGACGGGCTCACCTGCGCTTGGCGTAGTCGCAGGTGACACCGTCCGTCGCACAGGAACATCCCTGCACCTCCTGTTGCGGAGACTCTCCTGGTGGACGAGGATGTGAAGGGATATGACCTTTCATGTCGGCTCGGAGGTCGGGAAGCTCCGCCAGGTCCTGGTGCACATCCCCGAGCTCGCGCTGAAGCGGCTCACCCCCTCCAACAAGGACGATCTGCTCTTCGACGACGTGCTCTGGGTGCAGCGCGCACTGGAGGAGCACCACGAGTGGCGTGAGGCCCTCGCGGCCCGCGGCGTCCGGGTCCATCTGCTCGGCGACCTCATCGAGGAGACCGTCGCCGTTCCCGAGGCCAGGAAGCACGTCCTCGACGGCACCGTCGACGAGCGCTGGTTCGGCCCCCTCGCCGCCGACGCGATCAGGAACACGCTCGACGGCCTCGACGCGGCCACACTCGCGCCGTTCCTGACCGGCGGGATCACCAAGCGCGAGATCATGGAGCACGGCTGCGACCCCAAGTCGATCGCCTTCCACACCCTGAAGGCCGACGACTTCGTCCTGCCTCCGCTGCCCAATCACATGTTCACCCGCGACACCTCGTGCTGGGTGTACGACGGGGTGTCCATCAACGCCATGCGGAAGAAGGCGCGCAGGCGGGAGACGGTGAACTACGAGGCCGTCTACCGGTGGCATCCGACGTTCGCCTCCGGCTACGACCGGCCGGAAGAGGGCGGCTTCCACGTCTGGTATCACGGCACCCGGGCCGCCCCCGCGACCATCGAGGGCGGCGACGTCCTGGTGCTCGGCCGCGGCGTCGTGCTGGTCGGGATGAGCGAGCGCACGCAGCCCCAGGCGGTCGAGATGCTGGCCACGAACCTGTTCGCCGCCGGCTCCGCGACGAGGATCGTGGCGCTGGACATGCCGAAGGCCAGGGCCTTCATGCATCTCGACACGGTGATGACCAACGTGGACGTGGGCGTGTTCACCAAGTACGCCGGACTCGGCATGCTCCCGTCGTACACGATCGAGCCGGGCGACAACGAGAAGGAGCTCAAGGTCACCGATCATGCTCCTGAGGAGATGCACCGGGCCATCGCACGGGCGCTCGACCTGGACGACATCAAGATCCTGACCCCGTCGCAGGATGTGCGCTCCGCCGAGCGGGAGCAGTGGGACGACGGGTGCAACGTGCTGGCGCTGGAGCCCGGCGTCGTCATGGCCTATGAGCGCAACACCACGACCAACAACTACCTGCGCAGGCACGGGATCGAGGTCATCACGATCCGGGGCAGCGAACTCGGCCGCGGACGGGGCGGCCCTCGCTGCATGAGCTGCCCGCTGGAACGCGACGCCGTCTGAGCGGCCGCGCCCGAGCTCTCAGGTCCTGCTGCGACTCCTAACCGGCCATCGGCAGGGCCGACTGGCCGGGAACCCCCAGGATCGCCTCGACCTCGCCGACGAATCTGTCGGCCTCGGCGATGAGCTCCTCCGCGTCCCTGGGCGTCACGACCCGGACCAGGCCGGCCTCGGCCGCCGCCCGCTTGGTGGCGCTGACCGCGAAGAACGCGGCCCAGTCCGCGAGCTTGGGCTCCGCCTCCGGCAGCAGTTCCCAGGCGCTGCGCAGCCGCCGCTTGCGCCCGTCCATCGGCCGGGGCCGTGCCGCGAGGATGGCCGCGGCCGCCCGCAGGGCCGCGAGGTGAGCCGAGACGTACCTGTCGGCGGGCGTGCGCCCCATGGTGGCATCCGCCAGGCACGTCCTGGCGTCACCGAGATGCGCCAGGACGGTCTGCGAGACCCTGGGCCCGCTCCGCTCTTCGATCTGTCCAGTCATGCCCGCCTCCTCGAGTCGTGGCAGCCGACGGTGATCGTCGGTGAGATCACAGTTACAGATCCCACCGACAATTCCGCCGAGGTCAGCAATCTCCGACGACGACATGGAATTCCCGAGCACCGCCGGCACTCCCGAGGCCGGCCGGACGAGGAGCTTCCCCTCTCCCCGTCCGGCCCACGCCGCGGGCCGTGCCGCGTTCGTCTCCGCCGACGACGATGGCACGGGTCCAACGGGGTGGGCGCGAGCCGCGAGTCTCACGCCCACTACATCGAACATAGATTCGACACCAGCGCGTGTCAAGGATGAGAGCGAACAAGTATTCGATTCCCGTCGGCCGGGCGGGTCCACCCCCGGCCGCTCTCCCGCAACGGCGAAGGCCCCGCGCGAGATGTTCGCGCGAGGCCTCAGACCTGCTGTGCCGCCCTCCCGGCCCCACCCCCCGGCGTGGGACCGGGACGCTCTCAGCGGACGAACTTGCCGCGGACGTGGACGGGCACGCCCTTACCGAGCAGACCGGGCAGGATCTGCGCGACCGGCATGGGGAGCCGGACGCAACCGTGGGACGCGGGGTACAGCGGAACCGACGTCGCGCCATGCAGCGCGATGCCGCCGTTGAAGAAGATCGGGTTGTACAGCGATCCCAGATAGGACGTGTGCCAGCCCTTCACGCGCCACGTCGTCTTGTAGTTGCCCGTGGGCGTCCTGGCGTTCCCGGAGAACTTCTGCCGCTTGCCGTTCCACACCACCCACTCGGTGTACGGGATCCCGCTGCCGGACGAGATGTGCGAGATCAGCTTCCGCTTGCCCCCGCGGTACAGCACCATGATCTGCTTGGTGAGGTTGATCTCGACCCTGGTCGGCTTGCCCGTGGGGACCAGGACCTTGGGCGCCTTCGGCTTCTCCAGCGCGTTCCACGTCTTCGACGCCACCGTGCTGGTCGGCTTGATGCCCTGGACCTTCTGGAAGGCCCAGACGGCGGCGCGCGTGCCCGAGCCGTAGACGCCGTCGACCTTCCCCGGGACGTAGCCGAGCTGCTTGAGCCTCGTCTGCAGCGTCTTGACCGCAGCGCCCTTCGCACCGTACTTGAGCGTCTTCGACGGCGCCGTGAAGGCCGGCGCCGACGTCACCATGCTCTCCTGGAGAGCCGTTCCCAGCTGCGAGGCGCTCGTCGCCCCCACGGTCGCCACCTGTGCGGCGGTGATCCGCGTCGTGCCCGTCCGCGCCTGTGCGGCCTCGGACAGACCACTCGCCATCAGCGTCACGGCCCCCACCGTGACCAGCGCGGCGGCGGCCAACTTCCGTCGTCCCCCCATCGCGTCCAACCTCTCGTTTAGGCCAAATTGGATCAAGGGATCCTGTGGGTATGGTGGGCCCGTCCCATCGCGGGATCAAGTCGCGACAACGGATCGCTTATGCCCACTCACCGTGTTTAGAGTGTCCGGGTGCCAGAAAAGTTGCATCCCAACGCCGTCCGGGTGGCCGAAGCCCTCCGCTCACACGGCATCGAGAGCGAGATCGTGGTCCTCACGGACAGCGCGCCGACGGCCGCGACGGCGGCGGCCCAGCTCGGCTGTGAGATCGGGGCGATCGCGAACAGCCTGATCTTCAACGCGGACGACGCTCCCCTGCTCGTGCTCACCAGCGGGGCCCACCGGGTGAACACCGACCTGGTCGCCGGCCTCGTGGGTGCGCGGAAGGTGCGGCGGGCCACCCCGGAGTTCGTCCGGGAGCACACCGGCCAGCCGATCGGCGGCATCGCCCCCGTCGGGCACCCGGCGCCGGTCCGAACCCTGGTCGACACCTGGCTCGACGAGCACGAGACCGTCTGGGCCGCGGCGGGTCATCCGCACACGGTCTTCGCCACGACGTACGGCGAGCTCCTGAAGATCACCGGAGGCACGGCCGCAGAGGTCGAGTGAGGCCCGGGTGGACGGCGCGGACGGTCCGTGAGAACCGGGGAAAGGTCCGCCGGCGGCTTCCCGTCGGCGGGCGGGGCACGCGGTCTTTGCTAGGGTCCGGAAAGTGATCCAACTGCGACGCGTCGGGCCCGACCGGTTCATCGCGGCACTCGACACGGTGCTGACGATCTACGCCGCGGCCATGCGCCCGCCGCCGGATCAGCTCCCCGGCCGCCTCGCCATCATGCGCAACCACGCGACCTATCCCGACTTCGTGTGCATGCTCGCCGAGGCGCCGGAGATCGTCGGGTTCGCCTACGGCTTTCACGGCACTCCCGGGCAGTGGTGGCACGACGTCGTCCGCCGCGCCCTGCGGGACCGGGCGGGCGCCCCGATCGCGGAGAACTGGTTCGGGGACGCCCTGGAGATCGCGGAGGTCCACGTCCACCCCGACCACCAGGGCAAGGGCATCGGCCGCCGGATGATCCACGGGCTCTGTGAGGGCCGCCGCGAGCGCACGGCCGTGCTGTCCACCCACGACGCGCCGACGGCCGCCCGCCATCTCTACCGCGACATCGGCTTCGTCGATCTCATGACGGAGTTCGTCTTCCCCGGCGGCTACGAGGACTACGCCATCGCCGGCACGGCCCTGCCGCTGTCTCCGCCGGTGGGGTGACCCCGCAGCTCAGCGGCGCACGGTCGCGGTGGCAGGGGCCAGCGCCTCGAACACCTCGCGCGTGGCGCTGGACCGGTTGAAGGTGATGAAGTGGATGCCGGGCGCGCCCTCGTCGAGGAGGGTCCGGCACAGCTCGGCGGCGTGCTCGATGCCCAGCCGGCGCACCGCCGCGGGATCGTCGGCGACCGCCTCGAACCGCGCGGCCACCTCCGGCGGGAACGGCGCACCCGACAACTGCTCCGAGCGCGCGATGGTGCTCATCTGGGTGACGGGCATGATGCCCGGGATGATCGGCGTGTCGCAGCCCCTGGCCGCGACCCGGTCGCGCAGGCGCAGGTAGTCGTCGGCCTTGAAGAACATCTGCGTGATCGCGTAGTCCGCTCCGGCGCGGCACTTCTGGACGAAGAACTCGGTGTCGGACTCGATCGTGGCCGACCGCGGATGCTTGTAGGGGAAGGCCGCGACCCCGACGCAGAACTCGCCCGCCTGACGGATCAGCCGGACCAGGTCCTCGGCGTACTGCACGCCCTCGGGGTGCTTGATCCACTCACTCAGGGGGTCGGCTCCGCGCGGGTCGCCCCGCACGGCGAGGATGTTGCGGACGCCGGCGTCGGCGAACCGGCCGACCAGGTGTCGCAGCTCGCGGATCGAGTGATCGACCGCCGTGAAGTGGGCCACCGGGGTGAGCGTCGTCTCGTGCGCGAGGCGCTCGACGATGTCCACCGTGCGGTCACGGGTGGATCCCCCGGCGCCGTAGGTCACCGAGACGAACGTGGGACGCAACGCCTCCAGCTCACGGATCGCCCGCCACAGCTGGCGCTCACCCTCATCGGTCTTCGGCGGGAGGAACTCGAACGAGAACGATCGTTCGCCCGCGGCCAGCAGCTCGCGAACCGTCGGAACTCGTTCAGGAAGCCGTGACGGAAGACCGAGAGCCATGGCCCCAACGTTACACGTCGAGTCAACCGGGGCAGACGCTCTCACCCCGCCCAGCGGGCACAGACGGTGCGAGACTAATCACAAAACAGGGGCAACAGGGGTATCTCCAGATAGGACGTTGGATCAACCGCGGTTACCCTCAAAGCATGACCGCTTCCGCCGCTCCGTTCGACCTCATTCGCCCGGAGGTGGACCGATCTCTCCGCATGTTCGTCGACCGGCAGCGTCCTCTGTTCGCCGACCCTCAGCTGGCCGTCCTACTGAGCACGGCGGAGGATTTCCTCGCGGGCGGGAAGCGATTGCGGCCGGCCTTCTGCTACTGGGGCTGGCGTGCCGCCGGAGGCGGGGACGACCCCGCGCTCCACGCCGCCGCCGCCTCGCTCGAACTCCTGCAGGCGAGCGCGCTCATCCACGACGACGTGATGGACTCCAGCGACGTCCGCCGCGGCATGCCGGCCGTTCATCGCAAGTTCGAGCAGATGCACAGGCAGGCCGGCTGGTACGGGTCCGCGGAGCAGTTCGGGGAGGGCGCCGCCGTCCTGCTGGGCAACCTGCTCCTCATCTGGGCCGGCGAGATGTGGCGCAACAGCGGTCTGGGGCCGGAGGCGCTCGCCGCGGCTCAGCCGGTCCATGAGCACATGCTGACCGAGCTCATGTCGGGGCAGTACCTCGACCTGCTGGAGCAGGCCCAGGGAGAGAGCACCCTCGACGGGGCGCTGCGCGTCGCCCTCTACAAGAGCGGCAAGTACTCCGTCGAGCAGCCGCTCCGGCTGGGCCTCGTGCTCGCGGCCCGGGTCCAGCACCCGTGGATCGACAAGCTCTGCGTCCAGTACGGCCAGCAGGTCGGCATCGCGTTCCAGCTCCGCGACGACATCCTCGGTGTCTTCGGCGATCCCGCGGAGACCGGGAAGCCCGCGGGAGACGACCTGCGCGAGGGCAAGCGGACCATCCTCATCGCGCGGACCCTCTCGGTGGCGTCGCCCGCTCAGGCGGAGATCGTGCGCACCCTGCTCGGGGATCCCCTGCTGGACGCGGACGGGGTCGAGCGGCTCCGCTCCGTGATCCTGGACACCGGCGCGCTGTCGGCGTGCGAGGAGATGATCAAGCGGTTCCTCGACGACGCCCTGCACGCGCTGGAGCAGGCCCCCATCGACGAGAGCGCGCGTGCGGCCCTCGCCGCGCTCGCCGTGGCGGCCACGTCCCGGCGGACCTGAGCACGAACCGGAGCACGAACCGGAGCGCGCCGAGAAGCTTCGCGTGGTCAGAGCGGAATCGAGGCGAGCCGCGCCCGCAGCGCGGCCGCGGCCTCCCGGGGGTCGTCGGCCTCGGTGATCGCCCTCACGACGACGGCGCGGCGCACGCCGTAGGACATGACCTCGTCGATGGTGTCGAGCCCGATCCCTCCGATGCCGAACCACGGCCGGCCGGCACCGAGATCGGCGGCGTGCTTGAGCAGGGCGGGGCCGGGCGCGTGCCGTCCGGGCTTGGTCGGGGTCGGCCAGATGGGGCCGCAGCAGAAGTAGTCGACGCCGGGCTGCACCGCCGCGGCCGAGGCCTCGTCCGCCGAGTGCGTGGACCGGCCGATCAGGATGCCGGACCCGAGGATCTCCCGCGCGAGCGCGACGGGCAGGTCGTCCTGGCCCAGATGAAGGATGTCCGGGCGGGCCGCGTGGGCGATGTCCGCCCGGTCGTTCACCGCCAGGAGCGCCCCATGCCTGTCGCAGGCAGCACGGAAGACCTCGAGCAGTTCGAGCTCTTCACGCGCCTCCAGGCCCTTGTCTCGCAACTGGACGATGTCCACTCCGCCCGCCAGGGCCGCGTCGAGGAAGTCCTCGAGATCGCCGCGGTCCTTCCTGGCGTCGGTGCAGAGATAGAGCCTGGCATGCGCGAGTCGCTCTCGCCGGGTGTCGGTCACCCGACCACAATGCCACGGGCCGCCGGGATCAGAATCCCAGTGCCTGGGCCCTCCGCTTGACCTCGGTGTGCCGTCCCGCGAGGACCGCGTCGATCGGCGAACCGGGAAGTGACGGGTCCGGTGTGAACAGCCACCGGATCGCCTCCACGTCGCCGTAGCCCGCGTCGGACAGCACGGTCAGCGTGCCGGGAAGCCCCTTGAGGACATCCCCGTCCGCGATGAACACGGCCGGGATGTGCGGCTCACCGCCGCCCCTGCGGGCGCCGACGAGCTTCTTGTCCTTCAGCAGCTGCTTGGCTCGTCCGATGGACAGCCTCAGCCTCTCCGCGACCTCGGAAAGGGGGAGCCACTCCCCCACCAGCCGGTCGGTCTCCACGTCGATCTGCGCAACAGTAAGCGTCACGAAACCACCATTACCACAGCCGACCTTCCAGGAAACACCTCGATTACGCCATAATACAGTCGCGGAGAGTCACTGCCGGATCGATCAACCGGGTGACGTCGAGCCGCTGGCCGCCCTCGACTACGCGGCGCCCCTGCACGAGGTCCCGCGGCCGGTCGACGGTGAGGATGGCTGCCAGCCGATCTTCGGCGGCGAGCCAGCATACCGCCCATTTCTCGTCCACGAGGGGATCCCCCCGCAGCAGCAGGCGCTCCGCCGTCCCCCGGTGCCCGGCGAACTGCACCATGTGGCCGAACTGCTCCGACCAGAAATACGGAACCGGGTCGTAGACCGCGACCTCGCCGAGCAGCGTCGCCGCCGCGGTGTCGGGGGCGCCGAGAGCCGTGTCCCAGTGCTCGACCCGCATCCGGCGTCCGAACCTGCGCGACCACCAGTTGGCGCAGTCGCCGACGGCGACCACGTTGGCGAGCGACGTCCGCAGGTGCTCGTCGACGACCACCCCGTCCTCGACGGCCACGGCGGAGCCCTTCAGCCAGTCGACGGCGGGGCGCACGCCGACACAGGTGAGGATGACGTCCGCCTCGATCCTGGCGCCCGACATCAGGGTCACCCCGTCCGGGTCCACGCTGCCGACCATCGCGCCCAGCCGCAACTCGACGCCCGCCTTGCCGTACCAGGGGATCGTGTGACCACCGGCGACGGCGCCCAGCGCGGCGGACAGCGGCGCCTCACCCGCCTCGATCACCGTGACCACGCAGCCGGCCTTGGCGGCGGCGGTCGCGACCTCGGCGCCGATCCAGCCCGCGCCGATCACCACGATCCTGGCGCCGGGGACGAGATGCGCCCGCAGGGCCAGTGCGTCGTCGATGGTGCGCAGGACGTGCTGGCACCCCTCACCCCGCAGCCGTACGGGCGAGGCGCCTGTGGCGATGACGAGGCCGTCGTAGTCGAGCTCGCCCTCCGTGGTCTCCACCACGCCGTCACGCAGGCCCTTGGCGGCGATGCCCAGGCACAGCCGGACGTCGAGGGCCTCGAGATCGGAGTCGACGACCGTGGAGTCGGTCTGGCCGAGCAGCACCGCCTTGGACAGCGGCGGCCTGTCATAGGGGCGATGCGGTTCCTCGCCGACCAGCGTGATCCGCCCAGCGAACCCGTGGGCACGCAGCGCCTCGACACTTCGCACGCCGGCGAGACCGGCCCCCACAACCACGACGTGATCCACGACCTGACCATAGATTGCCGACACGGCCACCCGCCAATGGAGAGTGGATAACGAATTGACTAAGTACTGCGCACAATGCGTAATGACTGCCTTGTGCGCATCCCTCCCGATCAGGGCTAGGCTAGGGGCGTAAGACGCGCGGGAGCCCGGCAGGCCGGGCTGAGAGGAGAGCGTGAGGCTCTCGACCGCAATCGACCTGATCCGGGTAATGCCGGCGAAGGGAGCGCAGTGCCTGATCTGCGACGAACCGCCGCCGAGCCCGGTCCCTCCGTCGTCCCGGACGGCTTGTCTGACGGTTCCCGGTATTACGACGTCGCCGTCGTCGGCGCCGGCGTGGCGGGCCTGTCCGTCGCCTGGCGTACAGCGCGGCGCGGGTTGTCCGTCGTCGTCGTCGACCCGAGCCCGGGGAGCGGCGCCACCCACGCCTCCGCCGGGATGCTCGCGCCCGTCAGCGAGGTGACCTACACCGAGCAGCCGCTGCTGCGCCTGGGCCTGGCGTCCCTCGCCATGTGGCCCGCGTTCCGCGCCGACCTCGAAGGCGAGAGCGGCGAGGACCTCGACTACCGGACCGACGGCACCCTCGACGTGGCCTACGGCACCGACGACATGGCCTACCTGGACGACCTCGCGTCGTTCGAGGAGTCCCTCGGCCTCCGGGTCGAGCGCCTGACCGGGCGGGGCTGCCGCGCCCTGGAGCCGATGCTCTCGCCCTCGGTGCGAGGGGGCCTGCTCGCCCGGGACGACGCCTGGGTCAACCCGCGCCGGGTGGTCTCCGCGCTGCTGGCCGCGCTGGCCAAGGCCGGGGGCACGGTCGTCACGGAGCAGGCCGGCGGTCTCGCCTTCGACGGCGACCGCGTCGTCGGCGTACGGCTGGCATCCGGCCAGGTCATCGGAGCCACGAGCGTCGTCGTCGCGGCCGGCCCGTGGTCGCCCTCTCTCGTGCCCGGCCTGCCGATCCGGCCGATCAAGGGCCAGATCCTGCGGCTGCGCGGCCCCGAGGGCTTCCTCACGCGCTGCGTGCGAGGGCTGGTCCACGGCGCTCCGGCCTACCTCGTCCCGCGGGGCGACGGGGAGATCACTCTCGGCGCGACGATGGAGGAGATGGGCTTCGACGGGAGGGTCACCGCGGGCGGGGTCTACGAACTGCTCCGCGACGCCCGCGAACTGGTGCCCGGCGTCACGGAGCTGGAGCTGTCCGAGACGACCGTCGGCTTCCGCCCGGGAACTCCCGACAATCTGCCCCTCATCGGCCCGCTGCGGGGGACGGGATCACGCGGGTCCGCCGAGCCGGCAAAGCCGGCCGAGCCGGCAGCGTCGGCCGGGCCTGCCGCACCGCGATCGCCCCGGCCGCCGGACCTGCTGGCCGCGACCGGGCACCACCGGGCGGGCGTCCTGCTCGCCCCGATCACCGCCGACGCCATCGCGGCGTTCCTCACCGGGGATCCGGTCCCGCAGGTGGTGGAGTCGTGCGATCCAGGGAGATTCAGCCGATGAAGATAACGATCAATGGGGGCGCCGTCGAACTGCCGGGCGGGGCGACGGTGGGCGAGGCCGTACGGACCCTGACGGTGATGACGTCCGGCGTCGCGGTGGCGGTGAACGGCGAGGTCGTGAGCAGGAGCGCGTGGGAGTCGACGCCGCTGTCGGAGAGCGATCTGGTCGAGGTGCTCACGGCGGTGCAGGGAGGATGAGCGTGG
>Ga0310811_10001763_pt1 | contig 26903 bp, 24 predicted proteins | sample YCmetagenome_FD_207642 | JGI IMG/M metagenome (GOLD analysis project Ga0310811, IMG submission 207642) | Soil microbial communities from experimental microcosm in Duke University, North Carolina, United States - YC | ecosystem: Engineered > Artificial ecosystem > Soil microcosm > Unclassified ... | reverse complement strand
AGAAGGTCCTCAAATGATACGGTTTCCTTGACGGCACTCATACAATGGTGGTATGAGCAGATCCATTCACTTAGCCACGCATCTGAGCGTCACGGAGCTTGAGCAGCGGTACCGTGCCGCCCACGAACCCCATGAGCGCAGCTGGTGGCAGATCCTGTGGCTGCTGGCGCGGGGCCAGACCGCCACTGCCATAGCGGACACCACCGGCTACAACCGAGGCTGGATCGGCCAGATCGCCAAGCGCTACAACGAGCAGGGACCAGACGCCATGGTCAACCGGCAGCGCACGACATCGTGGCGCGCGCCGCGCATGCTGTCGGCTGCACAGCAGGAGGAGCTGCGTCAGGCGCTGGTAGGGCCAACTCCTGCGGGCGCCAAGCGCTGGCGAGCCCGCGACGTCGCTGACTGGATGGCGGCCCAGCTCGGTCGTCCCGTCGCCACGCAGCGCGGCTGGGACTACCTGCAACGGCTCAAGCAGAGTCAGCAGGTCCCGCGGCCGCAGCACGCCTTGGCGGATCCTGAACAGCAAGAGACCTTCAAAAAAAGATAAGGCCGCTTGTCCAGGCGGTGGCGACGGCGTTTCCTCAGGCGCAGGTCGAACTCTGGGCCACCGATGAACATCGGATCGGCTTAAAGCCGCTCCTCCGCCGTGTCTGGGCCCCCATTGGCCAGCGGCCGGTCGCCACGGTGCAGCACCGTTTTGCCTGGCGCTACCTGGTGGGCTTTGTCCATCCCGCCTCCGGACGCACGATCTTTCATCTGGCCACCACGGTGAGTATCCCGGTGTTTGAAGTGGAGCTGGCGGAGTTCGCGCGCCAAGTCGGGGCCAGTCCGCGGAAGCAGATTGTGCTCGTGCTCGATCGCGCCGGCTGGCATACGAGCCTCAAGCTGCGGGTGCCAGAGCATGTGCATCTGCTGTTCTTGCCGCCCTATTCCCCTGAATTACAGCCCGCCGAGCACCTCTGGCCACTCACCAATGCGGCGCTGGTCAACCAGCATTTCGCCACCATCGAAGATCTGGAAGACGCGCAGTTTGCTCATTGTGCCGTCCTCCAACGGCAGCGCGAACGGATCCGCTCGACCACGCTGTTCCACTGGTGGCCCAAACAACTCCACAAACGTCGAGGGCCAAGACGGAATTGATATGACAATGCGCTGACGTATGGGCAAAGGGCACGCTCGGGGTATCCTGATCGGCGATGGTCACCTTGCGGATCATCTAGCCTATGGGGTTCACTCTGCCTTTCGGGTGGTGTCGAGCAGTGCGCGAATCTCGTTGGCGCGCTCGGCGGTGAGTGTTCCTTTCGCCTCTGCCAGCGGCACGGTCAGCCGGGCTAGCGCCAGGTAAGCGTCACGGAGGGCGCTGATATCGGGGCTTGCCTGCGTGGCGGACGCGAGCCAGTCGAGGTGAGCACGTAGCGTGCCAAGATCGCCACGGGCAATCGGGCCAGAGAGCGCAGCGGAGGGTGGCATCGCCGCCAAATTCTCCACCGAGGCGCGCACGAGCGGCATCAGCGCCTCGCGGGCCAGCGCAGCATCCTCCCCGAACGACTCCCAGAGAGCCACTGCGGCGCCTATTAGTGTCACGACGTAATTCGAGGCAAGCACGCCCGCGATGTGATAGGGGATGCGGTCGTTTTCGCTCAGCACCGCGACCTTTCCGCCCAGTGCGGTCACTATTGCGTGAAGCGTCTCGCGCAACTGCTCATCGCTTGTCTCCAGTGCCCAGACACAGCCGCGGAGTCGCTCTTGAATCTCATCCAGCGATGAGCCAGTCAGTGCGCGGGTAAACGTCATCAGCGGATGCAGGGCCGCGACCGCCGCGCCGCGCTCGGTGGCGGCTGAAAGCGCGCGCGCGCTCATCGCCCCGCTGAGATGCACGACACCCTGGTTAGCTGACCACTGGATGCGCGCGGCGACTGGGATGATCGCGTCGTCGGGTATCGCGAGCAGCACGAGGCGGCTGACCGCCGCGACCTCCTCAGGCGTTGCGTATGCCCGGCAGCCCGGGATATGTCGGGCCAGCGCCTCGGCATGCTCTAGATGGCGCGCCGAGACTGCGATGACCGTTCCCCCCGCCGAGGCGATAGCGCGAGCCAGCGTGCCGCCGACCGCGCCGCTGCCGATGACGCCGATGTTGCCGATGGCGCTGAGCGCTTCGGGCGTGTTCATAGCTTTTCAATCGCTTCGATATGCTCAGTAACCTCTGCCGCGCACCCCCAGGAGAGCGTGACACCTGCGCCACCGTGACCGTAGTTGGAGATGAGCCATCGTCCCGGCGCGGGCGATTCGCGCTCCAGCCGCACATCGGAGCGCACTGGGCGCAGACCAATCTTCACCTCCAGAATGTCGTCCGGGTTGAGGTGCGCGAACTCCGGCGCCAGTGCGGCGCAGCGGCGAATAATGGCCTGTACCTCTTCGGCGTCAATCTTTTGTCTAATTTCGTCATCGGTGGTGATATCGTCTGGGATGGCCGTCCCGCCGAGAATGATGTCGCTGCTACGCGGAACAATATACGTCAACGTCCCAGGCGCATATGGATTCGTCGTTGGCCCACGGTCATCTATCAGCACGCGGGTGAATCCATTCTGCCGGACACGCACCACCTGACCTCGGGTTGGCCTGAACGACGTGTCGTGAGCCAGCTCGCGCGCGCCCAGGCCTGTACAGTTGACCACCACATCGCAGACCGCGAAGGCTTCCGAGAGATCATGGACTGTTCTGTCTTCAACGATAACGCCGCCAGCAGCCTCAAAGCGGGAACGCAGATAGTTCAGATAGATTGAGGTGTCTATCACCGGGGCGTCGAAGACGAAACCATCCGCATAGCCCGTGGGTAGCTCTTCAGGACGCGCATGCTCGACACCAGGCACGCTGGCTTTCCACCACGGCCCGTCGAGATCGGGCTCCGGCAGCAGTTCGAGGACATTCCGCGAAATCACGCCTGTTCCTGGCGTGCCTTGCAAGTCCCCAAACACTTTATAGGCTATCGCGCCCCACTTCACAGCCCGCTCGTTCGATCCGGCATCATAGGGATACCAGACCGCCGCGGCGATATTCGAGGTCGTCTGGGGGGGAACCCTGCGTGCCCAAATGGTGACGCGCCGCTGGCCTTGGTCTGGCTGGCGCTCGATGAGGCGAATAGCGGTTGTGAGGCCGGAAACGCCGCAGCCAAGCACGAGCACATCGTTTCTATCTGTGTCTGTCGAAGCCATCTGCGTGCCCTTCCACCATCAGCATGTTCTCTTCGGTCGAAACCTGCGCGTCGTTATCATACACCGGGCTGTGTGGCTTCGCACATAGGTGCGGGGCGGTGCATGGATAGCATGGTGCGCACGGGCGTACTGCCAGACGGCAGACCAGAAGGAGATAAGGAAATAGGGCAGCCCGACGTCGCTGGTTAGCCCAGATACTCGCGCAGCAGGCGGCTCGACTGCGGGTGGCGCAGCTTGCGGATGGCGCGCTCCTCGATCTGGCGTACGCGCTCGCGGGTGACTTTGAGCCGACGTCCGACCTCTTCGAGCGTGTGGTCCTGGTCGTCGATCAGGCCGAAGCGCAGCTCGATGACCTCGCGTTCCCGCTGGGTGAGGTTGTTCAGCACGCGGTAGACTTCTTCGCGCAGCAAGCTACGGTCGGTGGATTCGACAGGACCTGGCTGGTGCTGATCTTCGATGATATCGCCGAGGGAGTTCTCTTCTTCTTCCGAGAGTGGCGCATCGAGCGAGAAGACCTTTTCCGCCCAGACCAGCAGTTCACTCACCCGGTCGCCGGTGATTCCTAGTCGCTCGCCGATCTGCTCGGCGCTCGGTTCGCGCCCAAGCTCCTGATAGAGCTGGCGAGTGGTGCGTTTGACCCGCATGACTTCTTCCATGATGTAAACGGGAAGTCGAACAGCGCGCGTCCCTTCGAGAATAGAGCGGGTGATGGCCTGCTTGATCCACCAGGTCGCATAGGTCGAGAAGCGGAAACCACGGTCAGGGTCGAACTTGGTGACGGCGCGAATCAGGCCAATATTGCCCTCGCCGACGAGATCTTCGAGTGACATGCCCTGGCCAACGTAGCGTTTGGCGATGCTCACCACCAGCCGCAGGTTGGCTTCGATCAGATGATTGCGCGCGTCGCGGCTGCCGAGCCTGATACGATGCGCAAGCGACAGCTCATCCTGAGCCGAGAGCAGAGGAATCCTGGAGATTTCGCGCAGATACAGCCGTAAGCTATCGCTCTGCGCCAGATTGCTCAGGTCGGACGTATCTGCCTCAGTCGTTGTTTCGCGGTCGCGCTCTGTTTGGGTTGCGGCCCTGGCAGCCTCGTAAGCCGCTGCTTGTTCGTCCATTGCCATGACTGTGTCCGTTCACTTCCGACGTCTGCGGGCGCAGTATAGCACTGGCGCCGATGCCGTGCAAGTTTGGGAGGCAGGTACTACGCTGCCTGGTACTACTGGATAGATGACTACAGAGACAACCGCATCGTCGGTCTACAGGGCGACGCCGCTGAATACACCATGCCCGTACTATGCAGAGACGCCAGCATACGAGCATGTTATCGCGTAATTCAGACGTTGTCGAGAGGCTACACCAGTTCGCGTTACCCTTGAAGTACTCGTATAGCGCGATGACGCTATCGGCTCGCCTCTGAAAGACTCTGCCAGCAATTGCCGGGCCAATTCTGTGCGGCGTATACTGGACTATCCCCGTCCATATTCATGTTCATGCGAGGCTCCGGGCAACGAAGCGAGGAGTAGTACCGATGACAGATGATGATCGCGCCCCAGCGCACAACATGGCCGACTACGACGAAGAGCGGCGCAATTTCCGGTGGCAGGTGGCAGACGACTACAACTTCGCGATTGATACCATTGGCCACTGGGCGGAGGACCCCGGCAAACTGGCGATGCTCTGGATTGGCCAGGATGGCCGCGAAGAGCGCTACACCTTCGCCGCATTCGATGAGCAGAGCAGCCGCGTCGCCCATGCGCTCAAAACCCTGGGCATGCAGAAGGGCGAGCGTGTCTTGCTGATGCTGCCGCGCGTGCCGGAGTGGTGGGAGGCGATGCTGGGCCTGATGAAACTGGGCGCGATAGGCATCCCCTGCACCACCCTGCTCACCCCAAAGGACATCCAGTACCGTGCCGAGATTGCCGAGGCGGTGGCGCTGATTACCGATCAGGCGGGGGCCGCGAAACTGGCGCAGGTGCGCGCGCAATGCCCAACTATTCGCACGGTCATGGTGGTGGACGAGCCGGGGGCGGAGCGCCCGGAGGGCTGCGTTGGCTACCATCCGGCAGTAGATGTGGCGGCGCCGACATGGTATGACCGCGTGACGAGCAGCAGCGATCCCTGTCTGATCTACTTCACCAGCGGCACCGTCGGCTATCCCAAGATGGTGCTGCATACCCACGCCAGCTATCCCGTTGGCCATACCGCCGTGACCGGCCGCTACTGGCTCGATCTGCGCCCGGATGACCTGCACTGGAATCTGTCTGAGATGGGCTGGGCCAAGGCCGCCTGGAGCAACTTCTTTGGCCCATGGGGCAGTGGCGCGGCGCTCTTCATTCAGGATGCGCGCGGCAAGTTCGACGCCGCCGAGACGCTGGCGCTGCTCCAGCGCTATCCTATCTCAACCTTCTGCGCGCCGCCGACGGCCTATCGCTTGCTGGTGCAGCAGGATCTCTCTAACGTCACGTTTCCCGCGCTCCGACACTGCGTCGGGGCGGGCGAGCCGCTAAACCCTGAAGTGATCGATTCCTGGCGCACGGCAACCGGCTTGACCATCCATGATGGCTATGGTCAGACGGAAACCGTGCTGCTTTGCGGCAACTTTCCGGGCATGGAGGTGCGCCCCGGCTCGATGGGCAAGCCTTCTCCCGGCTTCGAGGTAGCGGTCGTCGACAACGATGGCCAGGAGGTTGGCCCCAATCAGGAGGGCGACATTGCCGTGCGCATTCGTCCCGAGCGGCCGCTCGGCCTCTTCCGCGAGTACTGGCGCAACCCTGAGGCGATGGAGCGGTCCTTCAAAGGTGACTGGTACCTTACAGGCGACCGCGCCTACCGCGACGCCGACGGCTATTTCTGGTTTGTGGGGCGCGCCGACGATGTTATCATCTCCGCGGGCTACCGGATTGGCCCGTTCGAGGTCGAGAGTGCGCTCGTGGAACATCCCGCCGTCATCGAGTCGGCGGTGATCGCCAGTCCAGACGCTGTGCGCGGCGAGATCGTCAAAGCGTTCGTGATTCTCGCGCCAGGCTACGCGCCGAGCGATGAGCTTGCCACTGAGCTGCAGGAGTACGTCAAAACAGTGACTGCTCCCTACAAATATCCGCGCGAGATCGAGTTCGTCACTGAGCTGCCCAAGACGATCAGCGGCAAAATTCGGCGGGTGGAGCTGCGCGAGCGCGAGCGGCAACGGAAGAACCCGTAGTTGTTGGAGAGTATCCTATGGAGGAGACAGCAGAGGATAGTGCGCGCCTGGAAGCACTGCTGACGCGAAGCATCGAGCTGGCGGGACCATTCTTGCGCAGCTCGTTCGAGATGCCCGCGCATTCGCTCGCCGCCCGACAGCTGATCGCCTACTTGCAGGGAGTGCAGACGGTAGCACTGGCGACGGTGACCGCCCGCGGCGAGCCGCGCGTCGCCCCTATCGGAGCCATCTTCTATCGTGGCCAATTCTATATCCCGACCGTCGCCGATGCCGTCCGCACAAAGCACATCGCGCGCCGCCCTGCCGTCAGCCTGACACACTTCGTTGACGATGGGCTGGCGATCATTGTGCATGGCAAAGCGGCTATCGTACGGCAAGATGATCCTGAGTTTGCTCCGGTCGAAGCGGTTCAACGCGCGAGTCGCGGAACCAGTGTGCGGGAGTGGGGCGAGGGGGTATACCTGCGTGTAGATGCGCATGTCATCTACACCTACGCGCGCGATGTAGCGGCGTATCCTGTCTGACGACTCGCGCCGCTCTTGACGGAGAATGGATACCGCCCTACACTAGATTAGAAGCAGCATGCGACCATCAGCGGTGATGGGATGCTGGACATGAACTGGAACGAAGGCGAGAGCGATATGGGCGCTGATACGTCACCCGAAGCGAAGACCACACCAGAAAAGGTATATGTCAAAATCCCAAAGGCCGGGCCGGGTCAGGGCTATAAAGCGCCCAAGAACTATCAACATCCGCTCTTCGACGCGCTCTCGACGGTCGTCATCGTTGCTCTCTGCGCCGCGCTCCCGCTCGCCACAGGCGTGATCTTCGCCATGATTCTCGGCAATTCGGAGATCAGTCGCACCCAGTTCCTCTGGCTCTGGATCCCCATGATTGTGCTGATCGAGGGCATCGCGATTCTCGTCGCCATCGGCGTAGGACGCGAGGCGCTCGGCGTCTCTGGGATTCGCCGCTGAAGTCCCATTCGCCTTGCCACTGGAAATCCCCCTGTGCATGCGCAGGGGGATTGTTGTTGCCTTCGTTTCGCAACCCGGCGTTGTCCGTGCTGGTTGATATGAGTAGCCCTCTTGTCTAAGGATCAGGCTAATTGGTATATTGTATACAATATCCTGCTAGCCCACTGGTGAGAGAGGAGCTTCCCATGCCGGTTCCAGCGTCCGCGACGCCGCTCACTCGGCGCTGTCTTTCCGATGACGCCTATGCCCAATTGCGCGACTGGATTATCGACGGCACGCTGGCGCCGGGTGAGGCGTTACGCGATGAGGCGCTGGCGGAAGCGCTGGGAATGAGCCGCACGCCAGTACGCGACGCGCTCCAGCGGTTGGAAAACGAGGGGCTGGTCGTCACCAGCTCTACCCGGCGCACGTCGGTCAGCCCGGTCACGCTGAAACAGGCGCGTGAGATTTATCCGATCACCGTCGCGCTCGAAGCGCTGGCGTTGCGCCTGGCGCTGCCGATGATTGATGATGCCGCGCTCGACGTGATGCGGGCTGCCAATGCGGAACTAGCTGCCGCGCTGGCCGCTGGCGACGCGGGCGCCGCGACGCTAGCCGACGAGGCGGTGCATGGCGGGTTCATCGCGCGTTGTGGCAATGACGAGTTAAAGACGACTCTTGCCGACCTGAAGGCAAAAGTGCGGCGTCTGGAATGCGCTTTCTGGGGCTGGGCCGACCGCACGCCATCACTCCGCGACCACGAGGAGCTGATCGCTGCGCTGGCGGCGCGTAATGGCGCACTGGCAGACCGCGTGCTGGCGCGGAACTGGGATCGCGGTCTGGCGTGGATAACGCCGCAGGCGGCACAGTCACGCTAATCCCGCGAAGCTGTCGGCTGAGTCTGTTGGGAGGGAGAATCGGCGGTGCGTACCGTACTTCGGGAATATGGCGTCTTATTCGCGCTGGCGCTCATCTGGGGCGCGTCGTTCATGTTTATCAAAGTGAGTGTGGAGGAGGTCTCGCCCGCGACCGTGGTCGCCGGGCGTCTCACGGCGTCGGTTATCACGCTTGGCATCATCATCGCCATCCGCCCTCGCCTGGTCAAAGGCTGGTATCGGTACTGGCGGCTTGGCATCATCACTGCCATCTTTAACATTATCATTCCGTTCCTGCTCATCTCCTGGGGCGAGACGCGCATCGCCAGCGGCACCGCCTCGATTCTCAACGCGACAACCCCGCTGTTTATTGTGCTTTTCGCCAACTGGTGGATTGGGCCGGGACGTGAGACGCTGACTGTTGGTCGTGTTTTGAGCGTCCTGGTGGGATTCATTGGTGTCGCGGTGACGATTGGTCCGTCAGCAATTGATGTCGTCGGACATGGCGGCAACGGGCTGATTGGCGAGCTGGCTGTGCTCATCGCCGCTGCTTCATATGGCATTGGGGGGCTGCTCAGCCGTCGCTTCGCTGGCTCGGCGCAACTGGTTGGGCCGATTTCTACCCAGGTGCCCGCACTCATCCTGAGTCTGGTGGTCGCCGCTGTATGGAGTCCGCCGACACATCTGCCCTCGCTCAAGGTGATTGGCGCGATTGCGACGCTCGGCGCGCTGGGAACGGGTGTGGCATATCTGCTCTACTTCTGGCTCATCTATCACGTCGGCCCAACGCGCACCTCGCTCGTCACCTATCTGCTTCCCTGCACGGCGCTGCTCTGGGGCGCGCTGCTCCTGAACGAGCACATCACCTGGAACGCAATCGGCGGGCTGGTGCTGGTGCTTCTGGGGACGATGCTGACCAACGGCACGCTCACCGCGCTCTTTCGCCGCAAGCAACGCCGTCCCGTCGAGCCTGCCGCCGACGATGGCGCAAGTGAGGTGGGCGTGCTCAGGCCGGTGGTTGACTGAGCGTTATCCGCTCCTTACTTACACGCCTGCTGGCGCTTGTCCAGCTAAAGGATAGCTTGTATGGCCCGCATTTCATTACCCGCCCAGGTTGACCAGAATATTGCTCATATCACCGAACAGCCCAGGTCGGCGGTTGCCACCGTACCGCTGGCCCGCGTCTATGGCGCGCTGGCGCTTGGCCTCCTCTGCATTTCTTTCTCGGCGATCTTCACGCGCCTGGCGCAGACCCCAGGCACGGTCTCTGCCGTCTATCGGGTGGGGATCGCGGCAGTCTTACTTGCCCCGCTCTTCGTGCGCAATATGAGCCGTGGCAAGGTCGTGCGTGGGTGGCGCGTATGGCTGCTGGCCGCAGCGGGGGGCGTCTTTTTCGTGCTGGACCTCGCTTTTTGGAATACCTCGCTCTTCCTGACCAATGCGGCGAACGCGACACTGCTGGGGAATGACGCGCCGATTATCGTGGGACTGGTGGCGCTGCTGGTGTTTCGCGAGCGCCTGCGCATCTCCTACTGGCTTGGTCTGGCAATTGCCCTCTGTGGCATGGGAATCATCGTCGGGCTTGATCTTTTTCGCGGCTCGGGGCTCGGCGTTGGCGATCTCCTGGCAATGCTGGCGGGGTTCTTCTACGCCTTCTATATGCTGGTGATTCAGCGCGTGCGCACCTGGATGGATACGCTCTCATCGCTCTGGATTTCGACGGCCGTGGGGACGGTGCTGCTGTTTGCGCTCAATCTGGCGCTGGGTCGGGCGATGTGGGGATTCACGCCCTCACAGTACCTCTACTTGCTCGCCCTGGGTGTCGTCTCTCAGGTGGCGGGATACCTCGCCATCAACTATGCCCTGGGACATCTGCCTGCCTCGGTTGTCTCGCCGACGCTGCTCGGTCAACCAGTCTTGACGGCGCTGCTGGCGGTTCCGTTCCTGAGCGAGTTGCTGGAGCCACGCCAGATGATCGGTGGCGCGGTGGCGCTGCTGGGCATTTTTCTCGTCAACCGCAGCGTGAATCGGTGAGCGCCCTACTATTTCACCCGGACTCGCAGCAGCCCCGGCGCCAGCGACACGACGGTCAGCGTCGCGATGATGCAGGCGACGCCACCACTGACGACCGAGAACATGGGCGTGGTGAGGCCCGCCACCACGCCCGACTCGAACTGGCCGAGCATCGGCCCGCCGATGACGAACATGGCGTTGACCGCACTGATACGCCCACGGAACTCATCGGGCGTCGTCATCTGGACAATCAGGCCGCGCAGCACCATGCTCACCATGTCAGCCGCGCCCGCGCCCGCCAGGAAGAGCGCCGAGAGCAGCAATGGTCCGGTGGATAGCCCGAAGGCGATGATGCAGATGCCCCAGCCGATGATGGCGACTGCCACACCAAGCCCCTGCTGCCGGATGCGTCCAATGCGCCCGGTAAATGGCGTCAGCGCCACAGCGCCGATGGAGGTTGACGCCTGCAAAATGCCGAGGCCCGCCGCGCCAGTATGGAGGATTGCGACGGCATAGACCGGCAAGAGCGCGCGGGGTGAGCCAAAGAATGTGGCGAAGAAGTCGAGTGAGAGCACGGCGAGAATGATGGGGTGTGTCCGCAGAAAGCGCATGCCGTCGACGAGCGCGCCCAATCCAGCCTGCGCGCGCTTCTCCGCTGGAACGCGCGGCACGAACATCAGGAAGAGCGATCCCAGGACGACGAAATAGGAGAAGACGTCGATCCAGTAGGTGTTTGCCAGCCCCACCCAGGCGATGACGAATCCGCCAGCCGCCGAGCCGACGACAAATGTCAGCTGCATCAATACCATGCTGATGGAGAGGGCATCGGCCATCTGCGTGCGCGGCACCAGCGTTGGGATGATTGCCTGGCGTGTCGGAAACTCGAAGGATGAGGCGATGGCCGCCAGCAAGACAATCGCGTAGATGAGGCCGACATTGATGACACCCATTCTGGTAGTGATGGCAAGGATCGCGGAGAGCGAGGCGAGAATCGTGTTGACAATGATGAGCAGCCGCCGACGATCATAGGCGTCGGCCACGACGCCGCCCACCAGCGAGAAGATCAGCCGTGGAATCGCCTGAACCAGCCCGATGATACCAAGCGCCACCGCCGAATTGGTGAGTTGATAGACCTGCCATGCGACCGCGACGACCTGGATCTGCGTACCCGCCGCCGAGATCATCTGCCCCCAGAAGAGCAGCGAGTAATCGCGGTTGCGCAGCACCTGCCATGCGCTGCCACGCCGCGCGCCCGACGGCTCCAACTGTGGCTCGGCGGAGGCATCGGCCACATTTCCCAGCGGTTCATCAGGCGAAGGAGTGATCGGCGTGCGCTCGTTGGGTGTGGATGTCATGGGCCGGGGGTCAGCTCCTCCTGCGACACCAGTGAAATGAGTATATGCACGCTCATGCTAAGCAAAAGGCCCGAAGCGAGACGCCTCGGGCCAGATGCGCGGGTTGTGGTGCGCGGGGGGAGTGGCAACGTCCTATTGTCCCACAGGGCTGCCCCTGCAGTATCGTGGGGGCTGGAGGGCTTAACGACCGTGTTCGGGATGGGAACGGGTGTGTCCCCTCCGCTCTAGTCACCAATCCCCCCGCGTCTCACAACTCGCGAGTGACAAGCTAGAGTATAACGGACACCCCCGGACGCTGTCAAGTCCTGTAGCCACTCTTCAGACTCGAACCCTTACTTACCCCCTTGCTGGCGCTTGGCGGCGCCTATGCCTTTCAACAGACCCAGCGTGGCGGCCAACCCCGCGCTCACGTCCGGATCCTTGAGTGCTCGCAAAAGATCGAATACGCCGAACGGCTTGGCCGGGGGCTGCGCGTGAGCGAACCCCCGTACGCCGTTGGCCACCATGCGCTGTGATGCGGCCAGTGTCTCCTCATCCAGCGCGGAGAGCGTCTGCGCCAGCAGCAGGGCATTTTTCGCGCCGTTGCTGTAGTCTGGTTGTGCCAATGTATCCATCGCGATGCCGAGCACGTCATCGCCTTTCTGGAAGAACGCCGCCAGCGCTTCGAGTATTCCGCGCTGGTGGAGCGATTGGAGCAGCGCCAGCGCTTCGAGCAGCGCCAACGAGTTGTCAGTCGCGCCCTCCAGCAGCGCTTCCAGGGCCGTGGCGCGCTCATCCTCAGGCGTCGTCACCGTGCGGGCGATCACATTGGTTGGTTTAGCCATGCCATATCTCTCCCTTCTCGATGAGGTCGTATCCGCCGCACATTGGTCATTTGGTCACCAGCGGCCCATAGTCCTTGCGCTGCCACTTTTGCTCCACGTTGACGCCGGGCTGCGGATTTGGATGGCCGAGCCGCGGGTTCCCGCGCTTGATAGGACTATCGCCAGTAGGCGAGAGAATCTCCATGCGCACGTTGATTTCTTTGTAGGCGGGGGTGTGGGTCGCGCGGTCGGAGTAGCTGCTCGTAAGGTAGTTGACCGCTTCATCGTCCGAGGCCGCGTTCATGGGAAGATAGAGCTCATTCCCGCGCACACGATCGGTGACGACCGCCCGCACTTTGATCGCTCCATAGGGCGAGACCAGCCGCACCAGCGCGCCCGATTCGATGCCGCGCTCGCGCGCCAGCTCAGGCGAAACCTCCACGTAGGTGACCGGCACTTTGTCGCGAATGCCGGAGACACGATAGGTTAGCGTCCCCTCGAGGAAGTGTTCGAGCATGCGCCCGTTGTTCAGATGCAAGTCGTATTCGGCGGGCATCTCGACGGGTGGCGTCCAGTCGACGGGGAAGAGATGCGCTTTGCCATCTGGCCGGGGGAACGAATCAACATAGTGTAGCGGCGTGCTTGTGCCATCTGGTAGGACAGGCCATTGCTGGCTGCGATACCCTTCGAGGCGTTCGTAGGAGACACCCGCGAGAATATCGGCGACGGTGGCGGCTTCAGCCAGGACTTCTCCAGGATTAGTATACGCCCAATGCGCGCCGAGCCGGTTGGCGAGATCCTGGATGATCTGCCAGTCCGGGCGAGAGTCTCCCAGCGGCGGCAGCACCTGATACAGCCGCTGGACGCGCCGTTCAGTGCTGGTGAACGTGCCTTCCTTCTCCAGACTGATCGAAGCGGGCAGGATGACATCCGCGTACTCGCAGGTCTTGCCGAAGAATGACTCGATTACGACGATGAAGTCGAGTTTTTCCAGCGCCTGCTGCACGTAGTGCGCGTTGGCGTCCACCAGGGCCATCTCCTCGCCTTCGATGACCAGCGCCCGAAGCGTCCCGTTGTGGATGGCATCTACCATCGTGTGATTGTCGAGGCCTTTAGCGGTAGGCAGTTCCACACCCCACGCGCTGGCGTACTTCGCGCGCACGGTAGGATCGTCCACGCGCTCGTAGCCGGGCATAAACGATGGGCTACAGCCAAAGTCCCCGGCGCCCTGCACGTTGTTGTGGCCGCGTAGCGGGTACGCGCCGGTGCCGGGGCGACCAACATTGCCCGTCACCAGCAGCAGGTTGCAGAGCGCCGTGCAGGTATCACTGCCGCCAACATGCTGCGTGACGCCCATCGCCCACGCGATGCAGACGCGCGGCGAGTTGGCGATCATCTCGGCGACACGTATCAGCTCGGCCATGGGGATACCAGTGGCCTGCTCGGCGTATTCCAGCGTGAATTTGCCGAGCGATTGGCGATACTCGTCCAGCCCAGTGACGCGGCTGGCAAGGAATGTCTTGTTCTCTTTTCCTTGATCGAGGATGTATTTCGTGACCGCGGAAATCCAGACCAGATCGGAGCCTGGCTTGGGGTGCAGGAAAATGTCAGCGCGCGCCGCCATGCCATTCCTGCGCAGATCGGCGACGATGAGCTTCTGACCGCGAAGTTTGTGCGCGCGGCGAATGCGCGTGGAGGGGACGGGATGGGATTCGGCGGGATTCGCGCCCACGATCACCACGAGATCAGCCTGCGCAAGGTCGGAGATCGAGCCGGAGTCACCACCGTAGCCCATGGTGCGGCGCAGCCCTTCAGTGGCAGGCGCCTGGCAATAGCGCGAGCAATTGTCGATATTGTGTGTGTGCATGACGGCTCGCGCCAGCTTCTGCATCAGGTAGTTCTCTTCATTGGTGCACTTCGACGAAGAAATGAACCCGATAGCGTCATCGCCGTGCTCTTGACGGATCGTCAGCAGCCTGTGAGCCACAACGTCGAGCGCTTCGTCCCAGGTGCCGGGCCGGAAGCCATCGCTCGTGCGAATCAACGGCTGAGCCAGTCGGTTGGGACTGTTCACGTAGTCCCAGCCAAACTTGCCCTTGACGCAGGTAGATATCTGATTGGCGGGCGCATCCATGCTCGGCTCAACGCGGAGAATCTTGCGGCCTTTGGTCCACATATCGAAGCTGCAGCCCACACCGCAATAGGTGCAGACAGTCTTCGTCCTCTTGACGCGCGCCTCACGCATTTTCGCTTCGACATTCGATAGGGCGAACGTTGGTCCATAACTCGGCTCGACGCGCTTGGTCACATCGATCATCTGTTTGAGCGTGTGCGAGCCGATTCCGGTAAGGAAACCCGCCTCACCCAGCATGGAGGTTTCCATGAGCGCGTTGCATGGGCAGACGGTGACGCAATGGCCGCATGAGACACACGATGATTCATTGATAGGCACGTCCGCATCCCAGATAACGCGGGGTTGCGCGCGGTCCCAGGCGATGGAGAGCACCTCACTCACCTGCACGTTCTGGCAGGCCTCCACACAGCGGCCGCAGAGGATGCATTGATCGGGATCGTAGCGGTAGAAGGGGTTGGATGTATCAGAGGGATAGCCCTTCTGCGTGAACGGATACTTCTGGTGCTCGACCCGCATCAGCTCGGCGGTGTTGTGGATGACACAGTTCCCATTGTTATTGTCACAGACCGTGCAGTAGAGATCATGGTTGCGCAAGATCCGGTTCATTGCTTCGTCTCGCGCCACCGCGCTCTGCCCGCCACGAGTGCGAATCTTCATACCGGCTGAAACGTTCATGGCGCAGGCGCGCACGAGCTGGCCATCTACCTCCGTGATACAGGTATCGCAGGTCTCAAGGGGACCCAGCGCGGGATGGAAGCAGACATGGGGGAATGCCTGCCCAGTATCGAGAATCGCCTGCAAAATAGTGCTCGTAGCGGCGACAGAGACAGGGTGCCCATCGAGCTCGATTTCAAGGGTCTCGGTGGATATGGCGGCAGGCTGTGTGGCCATAGGAAGATCTCCATTTCTTCTACCTACGAGGCAATGAGGAGGCTACCACAGTAGCCTCCCAGGAACCTTTTGGCAAGCCTATATCCACAGATGCATGTTGGGGACGCTCAGAATGAGGGCGACGGCGACGGTCATATACATCAGCCAGATGCCAGTAAGCACCTGCCACAGCCCTACAAACCGGGCAGCAGTTGCCGATTTGAGGAAACGCGATGGAATCTCGGTCAGGTAGATGAGGCCCAGGCCGATAAACACGATGGCGACGGGAATGTCGTTAACCATGATGATTATGACCACGCCGAGGATCGAGAGAATGAGGAAGGCGATAGCCATCCAGCCGTCCGCATCCGCGCTGGAGCCAATATAGCGGCGGTGCGCCATGGCGAACCAATGGATGCCATAGGCGGTGAACGCGAGCGCTGCCATGTAGAGCGGCGCCGACTTGGCGAAGACTCCGAACCAGGTCATACCTACCATCAGGTAGACGCCGGTGATGAACTGCATGAAACCAGGCATCCAGAATCCCCACATGCCGATGGACTTGTTGACCTCGGGTGTGGCCCTGGGGTAGCCGAAGAGCGCCTGTCCGCCCCAGATAAAATACCCCGTGCCCAGGCCAAAGAAACCAATTGCTAACGGCACAAACACAGACTGAGCAAACGTTACGTTCATTGCCACCGAACCTCTCTTGCGGTCAATCTTGACGCGACGAAGACACAGCGGTGACGAGATCAATGGGGAATGGGAACTGCTGCCTTCACATCAATCGCGCCGCATCGCCGCGCGGATGAGAAAATGAAGCGGGCGGTAAGTCGTCGAGTTTACCGGGGGTAGGGCATGCGGGAGGCCCGCGAGCGCACTGTTCGGGCCGCCGATAGGCGCAGGGAGTGATGTCTGTAAGAATACGGATTGCACATTTCATTACACATGTCCTGGACATGATCGGATCGATCCAGGTTTGTCTATGACCATGCGCGTAGAAATCGCGAGACACCCCCGCGAATGCCAGAGACCGCTTGGGGAATGCGCCGTGCAGATACATCGTATTGCGATACATCAATGATACGCGATTGGTTCGCTGCGCGCAAGGTCTTCTTGACAGCCGAAAAGCATTGTGCTACATTTCCGGCACGTACGGTGAAAGCCGTACGTCAAAGCCGAAGTGGCGATGAGCGATGGAGCGTGGTTATGGATGATATGGATGATGACGAGTCCGCTGAGCGGAGTGAGCCAGCGGCGCTCCCGGACGATGCGCCGGTGACCATGCCAGACCTTCCGCTCTCGCTCGACGTTGATACGCCGCAACAGATGAAGGCGCTGGCTGACCCAATTCGCCATCGCATCCTGGGCATCATTCAGAGCAGGCCCGCGACGGCCAAGCAGATTGCGGACCGGCTCAAAATGCCGCCAGGCACCATCGGCCATCACTTACAGGTGCTCGAGTCGGCCGGGCTGGCGCAGGTGGTTGCGCGGCGGCTGGTGCGTGGGATTGTTGCCAAATACTATACCCGGACAGCGCGCATCTTCACCTACAACTTCCCCGACGTTGTCACCGGCAAGGTGCCTGCGCTGGTGCGTTTTCTGACGGATGCCCGCGATGAGCTGGCGGAGACGCTGGTGGATGACGGCACGGATGCGCTGGTGAAGACGGCGTTTCCACACGCGCGCCTGACCCCAGCGCGCCAAGCGTACTTTGAGCGTCGCCTGATGGATCTAGTGGAAGAGTTTATCGCCGAGCCGCCGTCGAGCGAAGGTGCGGTATTTAGCCTGTCGGTCGCGTTTTTTCAATCGCCCCCATACTTGCAGGATGGGCCAGCGACAGAAGAAGCGCATTCTCATACCGACAGTGACGCGAGCAGCAAAGAGGACGACGAATGACCACATCCGCGATGCCAGCCGAACAACCGCGCGCGACCCGTCCTACACGACCTGGGCGGCTCTGGCGCAATCGTAGCTACATGCTGCTCTGGAGCGGTCAGGCTGTCTCGACGATAGGCACGGAGGTATCGACCGTCGCCTTTCCGCTGCTGGTGCTGTTCGTGACGAACTCACCCGCCCAGGCGGGACTGATGGGCGCGGTGCGCGCGCTCCCCTACCTGTTTTTCAGCCTGCCTGCTGGAGCGCTAGTGGACCGCTGGGACCGCAAGCGCGTGATGATCATCTGCGACACCGGACGCGCTATCGCGATGGGCAGCATCCCCGTAGCCCTGGCGCTCAACCACCTTAGCCTGGCGCAGCTCTATATTGTGTCGGCAGTGGAGGGTTCACTTTTCGTCTTTTTCAATATCGCGGAGGTAGCCTGCCTGCCGCGCGTTGTCTCGAAGGAGCAACTGCCTGCGGCCACCGCGCAGAACGCCGCGACCGACGGAACAGCCGCCCTCGTCGGTCCTGCGCTGGGTGGCGCGCTCTTTGGTCTGCACGCGCTGTTGCCATTCGTCGCTGATGCCCTATCGTACGCCTGCTCAGTCGTGACGCTTTTCTTCATCCCTGCACGCTTTCAGGGGGAGCGAAAAGCCGAGAACCGCCGTTCGCTACGGAAAGAGATCGCCGAGGGACTGGCCTGGCTCTGGCATCAGCCGCTCATCCGTTTTATTGCTGTGCTGACGGGCGTCACCAACATCCCGGGCCTCGTGCTTATCATCATTGTCGTCGCGCAGGAGCAGATGCATGCCTCGTCACTGGTGGTCGGCCTCATCTTTACTATCGGCGGCATCGGCGGCATCATCGGCGCGGCCGTCGCGCCGTGGGTACAGAAACGAGCGCGCTTTGCCACGGTGATCATTGGCATGATGTGGCTCTGGACTCTCCTGTTCCCGTTCTATGCGCTGGCGCCAAACCCGGTCTGGCTGGGCATCGTTGTTGCAACCGCATTTGTGACCAGTCCGGTGTATAACGTCGTGCAGATGAGTTATCGCCTGGCGCTCATCCCCGATGAGCTTCAGGGGCGGGTGAATAGTGTCTTTCGTCTGATCGCCTTTGCCGGGCAGCCCATCGGCCTCGCGGTGACGGGCTTCCTGCTCGAAGCGTTCAACCCGTTGGTGACAGTGCTCGCCTTCATGGCGCTCCAGGCGTTTGTGAGCATTCTCGCGACGATCAACCCCCACGTGCGCAACGCGAAGCCGCTCGCCGAGCTTGCTTCTGCTGAGTAGACAGTGGTGATTGGTAAGCTGGTGTCCGCTATGAGACGGGAAGCTCGTCCACCAGTGCGCTCAGGAATAGCTCGACATCGGTGACTAGGCCCATGACCTGAGCGCTGCCCCTGTCGGCCAGCTTGGTGACGACGGCGGGATTGATGTCCACCACGACGGTGCGCACCGAGGCGGGCAGCAGGTTGCCGGTGGCGATGGCGTGGAGCATCGAGGCGGCCATGATCGCGACCTCCACGCCGCGCGCCGCCTCACGCATCCGTCCTTGCGCCGCGACGCTATCGGTAATGACGCTGGGCATCGGCCCATCGTCGCGGATTGAGCCAGCCAGCACTAGATCGACGCCGTGCTCCTGCGAGGCGGCGACGATCCCATCGCCGAGTAGTCCCGCTGCGTGGGCGGCTTCGAGCGAACCGAGCGAACGCACCTTGTTGATGGCGCGCAGGTGATTGCGATGGCCGTGCTCCACTGGCTCGCCCGTCTTGAGGTCTACCCCCAGCGAGGTGCCAAACATTGCCGCCTCCACGTCGTGGGCGACGATGGCATTGCCGCCAAAGATCACCTGCACGTAGCCACGACGGATTAATTCGGCGACCGAGCCGCGCGCCGCCGTGTGCACAATGGCCGGGCCAAGCACCCAGAGAATTTTGCCGCCGCGTCGCCGCGCGGCGATCATCGCCGCGGCCACCTCGCGGATGGCGAGCGCCTTGGCGCGTTCGGATGAGACCGGGCTTTGCATGAAGCCGAACGCTTCGCGCTGGCGGGGCCGCTCCTGCGCCTCGACGCGGACGCCCTCGTAGCCGACCACCACCGCGTCGCCAACCTGCGCCTCATGCATCGGTGTGGTGTGGGCTGATTTGGCGTCGCGGTCGATGACGATGGCCACATCCATCTCGATGTTCGCGACAGGGAGCCATTCACCATCCACGCGCACCTCGGTCGGCAGGTTGGAAGTGGAGTAGAAATCGTCGGGCAGCACGCCTGGCTGTGTCACCAGCGCCGTGCGCGCGTTTTGGACCTCCGCCAGGTCGGCGCCAAGACGCTGCAACTCTGGAATGAGGTCGTCGAGCATCTGCTGGCTCTCAGCGGAGACCTCAATACGGGCATAGCTTGTCTCGGTCTCGCTCTGGCCGATACGCATCTCACGGACATGGAAGTGCGCGCCCGCCTCCTCGATGGCGCCCCAGACACGCGGCAGAATGAACGAATCGATGATGTGTCCTCGTAGCTCGATCTCCGTGCTAGCCATATCCGCTCCTCTTCCGCCATGAGTCGCCAGAACTACGACGCGACGCCTGCGTTGTCCGTGGGCGACTGTGCTATGACATGCGCTCATCCAGTGTAAGTGTAGCACGCGGAAGGAGTGGACATTTTCCGTGGTTATTTCTGGCGCGAGCCGTGGTACAATAGCGTCCTAAAGCATTACGGCATGGATGTGACTGAGCGGAGGCAACATCGTGCAGCGGAAACGATCCGAGAGCAGCAACGGCGCGGCAATCAAGACGGCCACCCCATCGGCAAAGCGAGCGCCGTCCAAATCAACCACAGCATCCAGAGCGCAGCGCAGCGACGGAACGGCGACTGCTGTACGCCAGCGACAAGCTGCCGAGCCACATCGCGACTTACTTGCGTGGCGCAAAGAGTTTCCCATTCTTCAGCGCAAAACCTACCTCAACAGTTGCTCGCTTGGCGCGCTCTCGACCCGCTCGATGGCAGGTATGGCGCGCTTCCAGGAGCTCTGGAACGAGTATGGCGCCTCTGCCTGGTATAAGCACTGGGTGGGTGAGATTGCCGAGGTGCGCGAGAAGTTCGCGCGGCTCATCGGCGTCAAGCCCCATGAAGTCGCCATCGCGCCCAATGTTTCCGCTGCCCTCAGCGAAATCGCGACCGGGCTCGATCTGGGTGACCGCAATCGTATCGTCATGGCCGACCTCGATTTCCCGACACTGGCATATCAGTGGATGGCCAAGCAGCGGCTGGGCATCGAGGTGGATTTTGTCGAGAGTCCCGACCGCATGACATTGCCCATCGAGCGCCTGATGGAAGCGATAGATAACCGAACCGGCCTCGTCGCCACATCGCGTGTCTTCTACCTCAGCGGCTATATCCAGGATATCGCGACGCTGACTCGCCACGCGCATAAGCAGGGCGCGTTGGTTCTGATCGACGACTATCAAGGCACCGGTCAGATTCCGATTGATGTGAAGGCGCTGGATATCGATTTTCTGGTGACTGGTACGCTCAAATGGCTCATGGGTGGCCCTGGCCTGGCCTTTATCTATGTGCGCGAGGACCTGATTCAGAAGGTGCGACCAAGCGTCACCGGCTGGTGGGGGTCGCGCGATATGTTCGAGTTCCGCACCGGTGTCTTCGAGTATCGCGACGATGCGCAGCGGCTGGAGGCAGGTACGCCCGCCGTGGCCCCGATTTTCACGGCGAACGCCTCGCTCGATATCGTGCTGGAAATTGGTGTTGAGCGCATCCGCGAGCGCACGCGCTGGCTGGCCGATGACCTCGTCCGGCGCATACAGGAGCGCGGCTGGAAGCTGCTCAGCCCGGCGGATGGCGCGGTGCGTAGCTCCATCGTCATGCTAGGTTTGGAGCGCCCCGAAGAGTTGGTGAACGGCCTGGCGCAACGCGGCATCATTGTGGATTCGCGGCCGGGACGGCTGCGCATCTCGCCGCACTTCTACAATACCGCTGAGGAAAATGAGTTGATCGTCTCGGCGCTCGATGAATTGCTGACCGCTCGCAATTAGGCGGCGTGGGAGCAACTGGTTGTTGTCGTTGTCGGTAAGGAGGGCGCTGTGACACTGATCTTGCGCGAGGCGGATGTGCGGGCGGTCCTGACTATGTCCGATACAATGCGCGTGCTCGATGCGGCTTTCCGTCGCCAGGCGGCGGGCGAGGCGCGCAATCAGCCGCGGCGGCGCGTCGTGCTCCCCGAGGGGCGCGGCGTGTTGCATGTGTTGTCCGCTTATGTGCCGGGGATGCCGGGTCACCCGGAGGCAGATGGTCCTGGCTTGGTTGGCTTGAAAGATTACAGCGCCATCGCGGGACGAGTGCGTTTCCTCGTCCAGCTCTTCGCGGCGGAGGATGGGCGACTGCTGGCGCTCATGGAGGCGGACCTGCTTGGCCAGATGCGTACCGGCGCGGCGTCGGGCGTGGCGACGCGCTATATGGCGCGGCCAGATGCGCGTGTCGTCGGGCTGATCGGCGCGGGCGGGCAGGCGTACACGCAGGCGCTGGCGATGTGCGAAGCGCGGCCTGTCGAAAAATTCCTGGTCTACGCGCGTTCTATAGAGCGGACGCGCACCTTCTGTGACGCGCTGGCAGCGAAGACTGGCGTCACATGCTCGCCCGTCGAGGCGGCAGAACAGGCGGTGCGTGAGGCCGATGTCGTCGTCACCGCGACGACGGCGCACGACCCCGTGATACTGGGCGCGTGGCTGCAACCAGGCCAGCATCTCAACGTCATGGGATCGAACTGGGGGCATCGCCGCGAGGTAGATGGCGAGGCGGTTCGGCGGAGCGATGTTGTAGCAGTGGATGCCCGCGATCAGGCGGAAATCGAGGCGGGCGACCTGCTGCTGGCGGCGCAGTCTGGCGATTTCGCGATGGGGCGCGCGGTCGAGCTGAGCGAGATTGTCGCGGGCAACGTGGCTGGCCGCCCGCACGCGGGGGCAATCACGCTTTTCAAGTCGCTCGGCATCGGGCTGGAAGATGTGGCAGTCGCGGGTCTGGTCTATGCGCTGGCGCGCGAGCGCGGGTTGGGGCAGGAAATTGAACTGCTGCCGTAATGATCAATCACGTAGGGCGCGAGCACTGACGACTTCATGAGAACTGGGGATGGATGCATGAGACTGGGTCTGTGGCGGGTCGGTGCGTTTGGCCTGATGGCCATCTTGCTGGCGCTGGCAGGTTGTGGAACGGTGGCGGCAAACCAGTGGCAGAACATCGGCCCGGCGAATGCGCAGATCAATACGCTGGCGTCCGATCCCCACATTCGCGGCATCATCTTCGCGGGCGGCAGTGACGGCACAACGTATCTGGCGCGCGGCGACAAGTCGGGCGTCTTTGTGACGAGCGAACACAGCCCTGGGCATGGCCCGATCAATGTCATCTTCCCGAATTCCTACTCCGACGGGGTTGTTTATGCGGGCACCGCTGGCGGCTTCTATGCCAGCACTGACTATGGCAACAATTACACGGCGCGTAATAGCGGGCTCCCTGCCGGAGCGAGCGTCACCGCGATCACCACTGGCGCCGATGCGACAACGCTGTATATCAGCGTCGCGGGCAAGGGATTCTACACGAGCGCCGATGGCGGAAAAAGCTGGAAAGCGATCAACCCGTCAACCGCGGCTGCATCACTGCCAGCGAACGCGGTGGTGCAGGCGCTGCTATGGGATGGCCCGTCGAAGGCGCTCTACGCGGCAGTCTCCTCCGCTGGCAATGGCATCTACGTGTCACACGATGCTGGCGCAAGCTGGAGCAAGTATGGTGACGGCCTGCCCCCGAAGACCGATGCCTACGCCTTGTTGGAGCTGACAGCTGGTGGCCTCGCCTCTACGGAGCCAACGCTGTATGTCGGAACCTCAGCAGGGGTCTACGCTCGTGCGAGCGGCACGGCGACCTGGAAAGCCGCCAACACTGGTCTGCCAGCGGGAACGGTGTACTCACTGGCGACCTACTTCGCCACGCCTGGGCTGCTCTACGCGGGGACGGCGCAAACGGTGTATACCAGCACCGATGGCGGCCAGCACTGGGCCAAGGTCGCGGATGGCCTGGCGCATGCCATTCCCGCAATTGTCGTAGTGCCTGGCCAGAGCACTCCCACGGTGACGTTCGTCGCGGCCGGGCAAATCGCGCGCTATCCCGCCACGGCAGGCGGAAGCGGTGGCATCCTCAGCACGCTGCTGCCCGTCGTGATCCTTGGGGCAGCCGCCTGGTTTGTCCTGGCGCGCTACCGAATTGTGCCAAGCCCCTCCGCAATCCGCAGGCGGCTCACTCGGCGCGGAGAGAGCTAGTTCCAGCGAATCCATGCGTTCCTGAAGGCGCGCGGCAGATGCGAAACAGGCGCTGTAGCGCTTCGACGAGGACACCACTAAACGCACTCTTGGAGTAACCGGGCGACTGGCCGTTCCTTGGCCATACCGTTCAGAGATTCGCTATGCGGGTGGATGCGATCCTGGTTGCAACCTACATGCGGTCGAGTTGGCGTAGGGTCGAATTGATACCAACGCGTAGACTCTCGATGACGCCGCCGCCATTGACCGCGACCGCCTCGAAGCTGGGGCTGTGGAACGGGTTGAGATACTGCTCCAGCACGGGAACCGGCAGAATATCCGGCAGATCGCGCTTATTCCATTGCATCACCAGCGGGAACTCGCCCGGGCGCTTGCCCATCCGTCGCAGCTGCTCGCGCAACTCGTTGAAGCTTTCGATGTTTTCCTGAAGCTTGTTCGCCTGCGAGTCTGCCACGAAGACGACGCAGTCCGCGCCTTTGAGCACGGAGATGCGCGTCTGCTGATAGAGCACCTGGCCGGGGACTGTGTAGAGCTGAAAGCGGATGGTGAAACCGTGGACGCGCCCAAGCTCCAGCGGCAGCAGGTCGAAGTAGAGCGTGCGCTCGGTCTCGGTATCAATCGAGACCATCTCGCCGACATCCGCCGGGTTGACGGTCCGGTGAATGAAATGCAGGTTTGTGGTTTTGCCGCTCAGGCCGATGCCGTAATAGACAATCTTACAGTTGATCTCGCGTTTCGCCATGTTGATGAGCGACATATTGACTCCTGCCCCACCTCGCGGTTTAACCACCGGCAGCGGCGGCGCCTTGCCATCCGCGCCACAACGTCTCACACAGCTAACACTGTACCATGTGTTTCGTCGTCTGTGTCATGAGCTTGTGTATTCTATCTCAGCAGTGGTATTGTATCGCACCGCTGGCAAGATGCAAGCGCGCAAGCGTTGATTATCAGGCTTCAGGTGATTTTGGCAATCGCGCCAGAAAACGCTCCAGCACGATGCGAAAACGTTCGTGCGTGCCTTCGCCGACAAGCTGGGTGTCGTCGCGGGCGCTCACCCGGAAGACGAGCCGCTTGCCGTCGATCTCGATCAACTCGGCGGTGGCGACCACATGGCCACCCATGGGCGTTGCAGCGAGGTGGCGCACATTCACCAGCGTGCCTACTGTCGATTCACCCTCTGGCAGTTCTGGCTGTACGAGTTGCCATGCCGCGTTCTCCATCAGGCCAATCATCACTGGCGTGCCCAGTACCAGCACTCCGCCCGCGCCGAAGGCCGCCGCGGTCTGCGCCTCTCCGACCACCAGTGACGCCTCGCCGCGCATGCCCACCGCCAACGCCATCGGCTCCACTCACTCTCATGTCTGTGCATCTCTGTGCAATCTTGTCAACAGCAGGGTATCATATTGCGGGCACGACGTGCGCGCTCTCTTTGATTTGCCATTTGCCTGAAGGTCGCGGTTACGTTGACTCTCGCGGCGGTCGAGTGGGATAATTCCCAGATGGAGCATGGAAAAACCCGTTGCCATGCCCACCTATGTCTGGAGTTGCAGGACCATGCAGAATTCGACAAGCCCTCGGCCTGACACAGCGCCCGAGCTCGTACAGGAGACACGGCTGGGCATTTCAGTCGTCGTGCCTGTCTATAACGAGGAGCAGAGTCTGCGCCCGCTCTATCAAGCGCTCACCGCCGCTCTAGAGCGGTTGGGCCAGTCGTACGAGATCCTCTTTGTGGATGACGGTAGCCGTGATGGGTCATTTGCCACACTCACCGCGTTGCACGAGCAGGATCAGCACGTCCGGGTGATTCGTTTCCGCCGCAACTTTGGCAAGACTCCGGCGCTGGTGGCGGGTTTCTCGCATGTCCGTGGGGATATCGTCTTCACGATGGATGCCGATCTGCAAGATGACCCCAACGAGATGGCAAAGTTCATCGCGAAGCTCGACGAAGGCTACGATCTCGTCTCTGGCTGGAAATATCCCCGGCATGACCCCATTACCAAGACTTTTCCATCATTCTTCTTCAATCGTATGGTCAACGTCACGACCGGTGTGCGCCTGCATGATATCAACTGCGGATTCAAGGCGTACCGCCGCGAAGTACTCGACGACGTGAAGCTTTATGGTGAGCTGCATCGCTTCATCCCAGTGCTGGCGCATGAGCGCGGCTTCCGAGTGACTGAGTTGAAGGTGCGTCACCATAAGCGCAAGTTTGGCAAGTCGAAGTACGGGGCGCGGCGCTTCCTGCGGGGCTTTCTCGATCTGATGATGGTCGTCTTTCTCATGCAGTATCTACAGACACCGCTACGCCTGTTCGGCGCGATAGGGCTGCTCGCCACGGTGGCGGGCGTGCTCGTTGATCTCTATATTGTCCTTGACCGCTTCCTGCCATTTGGCTCCCATCAGGAAATCCACACCCGCCCGCTTCTCTTCGTGGGTATCTTACTGATAGTCTTCGGCATCAGCTTCATTCTCACCGGCCTGCAGAGTGAAATGATCCGTCATTTTGCCTATCGCCCGGACGACGAGTACAGCATCAAACAGGTGCTCGACTGATGGCCGCGCGTAAACCATCGCACCTCGTGGATAGCGTTCAGCGGGCGGTCGGTTGGCTGCGCGCGCACAAGCGCCTGGTGCAGTTCGTCGTGGTCGCGCTGATCCTGGTATTCCTGGCGCTGGGCGTCCGTTCGAGCTGGACCAATCTCTCCAAATATCAGTGGCACGTGCAGTGGGAGCTGCTGGTGGTGGCGCTGATGCTGTTCGTCGCGCAGGAGCTCACCTATGCGCTCATCTGGCGTGGCATCTTGCGCCGCTTGGGGAGTGACCTCGATATTACTTCCAGCCAGCGCATCTATCTAAGTGCGGAGTTCGTGCGCTACATTCCTGGTAACGTTTGGCACGTGTTCGCGCGGGTGTTTGGCGCGGAGAGTCGCGGCGTGCCCAAGCCCATCGGGCTGGCGAGCATGGTGATCGAGCTGGCCACCAAGATCACGTCCGCGGCGCTGGTCTTCGCGCTCTCGCTGCTCTTCTGGCCCGACGTTTCCGGGCTGACGCGGGTCATACCGCGAGATATCATCGTTGGCATCGGCCTTGTGGGCGTGCCACTGCTCCTCGTCGGGCTACATCCGCGGCTGCTCCAGGGCGTGCTGAATCGCGGCCTGCGCATGCTGCGGCGCGAGCCAGTGACACTTGGGTTACGCTACCGCGACCTCCTCATCATCACGGGCTACTGGGCATTGAGTTGGATCGTCGGAGGAATCGGCTTCTATCTGCTGATTCGCTCGCT
>Ga0310811_10001762_pt1 | contig 26904 bp, 23 predicted proteins | sample YCmetagenome_FD_207642 | JGI IMG/M metagenome (GOLD analysis project Ga0310811, IMG submission 207642) | Soil microbial communities from experimental microcosm in Duke University, North Carolina, United States - YC | ecosystem: Engineered > Artificial ecosystem > Soil microcosm > Unclassified ... | reverse complement strand
GTCGCCAGGTACTTCATCATCTGCGTGACCGCGCCGACGCCGCGTGCCATGTGGTTATAGGAAACCTTGCGGTCCTTCACGCGCCAGATGATGCGGGCGTTGATGTGGTCTCGGAAGTTCTCGCCGACTGCCGGCAGTTCGTGCCTCACCTCGATGCCGTGTCTGCGCAGCAGCTCGGGCTGGCCAATGCCGCTCAGCTCGAGGATCTGCGGGCTCGCGACGCCGCCTGCGGACAGGATGGTTTCGCCAGCGTGGGCCTGTACTATCTTGCCGTCCTTTTCATACTCCACACCGACGCATCGCTTGCCCTCGAGCAGCACGCGCAGCGTGTGGGCATTGGTCACGACATGGAGGTTCGGCGCGCGCTTCATCGCCGGCTCGATGTAGCAATGGGCGACGCTCATGCGCCGCCCCTTGTAGATCGAGGTTTGCGTCTTCACGATGCCTTCCTGATCCTCGCTGTTGTAGTCGGGATTGAGCTTGTAGCCCGCTGCCACCGCAGCCTTGAACAAGGCGTCGTAGAGCGGGTTCTGGTCGGGCACCGTCGACACCTTGAGCGGGCCCGCCGTGCCGCGGCCGTTGCGGCCGTCGCCATCGACGAAGGTCTCGATGCGGGTGAACAGAGGCGCCACGTCGCGCCAGCTCCAGCCGCGGCAGCCCATTTGCGCCCAGGTATCGTAGTCGAGCGGTTGGCCGCGCACCCAGACCAGACCGTTGATCGAACTCGATCCTCCGAGCAGCTTTCCACGCGGCACCGGAATGACGCGATTGGCCGTGCCAGGCTCGGGCTCAGACTGGTAGAGCCAGTTGGCGGCTGGATTGTCGATCAGGAGGCCGAAGGACAGCGGCATGCGCGCATAGCGATGGCTGGCGGCACCCGCCTCCAGCAGCAGGATCCTGGTCTTGGGATTCTCGCTCAACCGGGCGGCCAAGGCCCCGCCGGCCGAACCCGCGCCCACGATGATGTAGTCATATTCGTTGGCCATGTCGTTCGTTTCCCCCAATCCACTCCAGTGGAACAGAACAAGGAATCGCAAACCTTCACAAGGGCGTGACTCTCCATGCGCTGCCAGCGGATAGCCATGCAGAGGGGCGACCGCTCGACCTCTCGACTCAGCCGGTCTGTCATGCTCCGATGCTGCATTGCCGATCCGCGGGGGATCGGCGCCCTCAAGCGACTGTAGATTTGCCGCCGGCATGCTGGCTCTGGTTCGGATTGCGCTTACGCGGCCCCTGACATTCGTTGTCCTGGCGCTGCTGATCCTGATCGTAGGGCCGTTGGCCGCGCTGCGCACGCCCACCGACATTTTCCCGGAAATCCGTATCCCGGTCGTCGCGGTTGTCTGGGGCTATACCGGCCTGCCGCCCGACCAGATGTCCGGCCGTGTCATGCTGAACTTCCAGCGCGCGCTCACCACCACGGTCAACGACATCGAGCATATCGAGGGAACGTCCTATACCGGCGTCGGCATCGTGAAGATCTTCTTCCAGCCGGGAGCGGACATCCGCACGGCCAATGCACAGGTCACGGCGATTGCGCAGACCGTGCTGAAGCAGATGCCGCCCAACATCACGCCGCCGCTGATTCTGAACTACAACGCCGCGACGGTGCCAATCATCCAGCTCGCGCTCTCGAGTCAGGGCCTTTCCGAGCAGGCGGTGTTCGATCTCGCCATCAACACCGTGCGCGTACCGCTCGTGACCGTTCCCGGTGCCGCCATTCCCTTTCCGTTCGGCGGCAAGTTTCGGCAGATCCAGATCGACCTTGATCCGGCGGCGATGCAGGCTCGCGGGCTGTCGGCCAACGACGTGGCCAATGCGCTCGCCAACCAGAACCTGCTGACGCCTGCGGGCACGCAGAAGATCGGCGGCTTCGAGTACACCATCCAGCTCAACAACGCGCCGAAGGACTTCGCCGATCTCGCGAACATCCCAGTGTTCGCTAAGGATGGCGCGATCGTCTATCTGCGCGATGTGGCCCAGGTGCGGGACGGCTTCCCGCCGCAGCAGAACATCGTCCATGTCGACGGCGGCCGGTCGGTCCTGCTGCAGGTCCTGAAGAACGGTTCTGCCTCGACGTTGTCGATCATTGCCGGCCTCAAGCAGAAGGTCGAGGAGATGCGCGGCTCGCTGCCTTCGAACCTGAGCGTGGCACTGCTCGGCGACCAGTCGCTATTCGTCAAGAATGCGATCGGCGGCGTTGCCTTCGAGGCGACGGTGGCGGCGATCCTGACCAGCCTGATGATCTTGCTGTTCCTGGGGAGCTGGCGGTCGACGGTGATCATCGCCACCTCGATCCCGCTTGCGATCCTTGGTTCGATCGCCCTGCTGGCAGCGTTCGGCGAGACGCTCAACATCATGACGCTTGGCGGCCTGGCGCTTGCTGTCGGCATCCTGGTCGATGATGCGACAGTGACGATCGAGAACATCAACTACCATCTCGAGCAGGGAAAACAGGTCGAACCCGCGATCATGGACGGCGCACGGCAGATCGTGACGCCAGCCTTCGTATCGCTCCTCTGTATCTGCATCGTGTTCGTGCCGATGTTCTTCCTGGAGGGCGTCGCGCGATTCCTGTTCGTGCCGATGGCGGAAGCCGTCATGTTCGCCATGATCTGTTCGTTCATCCTGTCGCGCACGCTCGTGCCGACTATGGCGAACTACCTCCTGAAGCCGCATGAGGTGCACGGCGATGGTCCGCGGCCGAGCCGCAATCCGCTGGTACTGCTGCAGCGGGGCTTCGAGGCGCGCTTCTCCAGCCTGCGCGAGGTCTACCGTGACCTGCTGGCCCTGGCGCTGGCGCATCGCACCCTGTTCATCTCGGGCTTCATGGCTTTCGTGCTGGCGTCTTTTGCGCTGGCGCCGTTCCTTGGCCGCAATTTCTTTCCCAATGTCGATTCGGGGCAGATCCTGATGCATGCCCGTGCGCCGATCGGGACGCGGGTCGAAGAGGCGGCCAGCCAGTTCGCTGCGATCCAGAAGGCGATCCGCGACATCCTGCCGCCAGGCGAGATCGCGACCATCGTCGACAATGTCGGTCTGCCGGTGAGCGGCATCAACCTGACCTACAACAACACCGGCACCATCGGCTCGCAGGACGGCGACATCCAGATCAAGCTGACGGAGAACCATGGGCCGACGGCGCGCTACGTGGCCGAGCTGCGCCAGCGGTTGCCGGAGCGCTTTCCAGGCTTTGTCTTTTCCTTCCTGCCAGCCGATATCATCAGCCAGATCCTGAATTTCGGCGCGCCTTCGCCGATCGACGTGCAGGTGCGCGGGCCCGATAGCGACGCCAACTTCGACTTTGCGAACAAACTGCTGGCGCGCATTCGCCGGGTCCCCGGCATTGTCGACGCCCGCCTCCAGCAGGCCCGCAACGCGCCAGTCTTCGACGTCGATGTCGATCGCAGCCGGGCGCAGTATGTCGGCCTCACGACACGCGACGTCACCAACTCGCTGGTGGTCAACCTCGCGGGCAGCGGCCAGGTCGCGCCGACCTACTGGCTCAACCAGGCCAACGGCGTCACCTACAACATCGTTCTGCAGACGCCGCAGTACCGCCTCGATTCGCTGGCGGCGCTATCCAACCTGCCGATCATGGCGCCGGCCGCTTCGCAGCTGCAGGTGTTGGGTGGCGTCTCCGATATCCGTCGCGACACGGCCAATGCCGTCGTGTCGCAATATGACCTGCAGGGCGTGGTGCAAGTGTACGGTGCGGTGCAGGGCCGCGACCTCGGCGGTGTCGCGACCGAGGTCCGGCGCATTGTCGACGAGATGTCGAAGGATGCGCCAAAGGTCCGCCAGGTCGTGGTGCAGGGCCAGGTCAAGACGATGCAGAGCGCCTTCTCGGGCCTGCTGTTCGGCCTCGTCGGCGCGATCGTGCTGATCTATCTGCTGATCGTCGTGAATTTTCAGTCCTGGAGCGATCCCTTCGTCATCATCACGGCGCTGCCGGCGGCGCTGGCGGGCATCGTCTGGATGCTGTTCGTCACCTATACGACGCTCTCGGTGCCGGCTTTGACCGGCGCCATCATGTGCATGGGTGTGGCGACCGCCAATTCCGTGCTGGTTGTGAGCTTCGCGCGCGAACGGCTGGCCGAACTGGGTGATGCGACCGCGGCGGCGCTCGAGGCCGGGTTCGTGCGTTTCCGGCCGGTGCTCATGACGGCGCTCGCGATGATCATCGGCATGGCGCCCATGGCGCTGGGGCTGGGTGAGGGCGGCGAGCAGAATGCGCCATTGGGGCGCGCCGTGATCGGCGGCCTGGTCTTTGCGACGATTGCAACATTGATCTTCGTGCCGGTCGTCTTCAGTGTCATTCACCGAAATCACGGCAAGACGGCGGAACCGAAGCCGACCTCGCCTGGAGCAGCTCATGCCACCTGAACCCGCTCCCGCCCCGAGGCGGACGTCACGCCGCGGCCTCACCGTCGCCGGCATGATCGCAGCGCTGATTGCGGTCGTCGTGGTTATCAACGGGATCTGGGAACGCAACTCCAGCGCCGCACGCCTCAAAGAGACGACCGAAGTGCAGGCGGTGCCGACGGTCGCCCTGGTCGCGCCCGGGACGAACACAGCCAAGTCCTATCTCGACCTGCCGGGCCGGCTGGAAGCCTATTCTCGTGCGCCGATCTATGCGCGCGTGAGTGGCTTCCTCAAGACCTGGTACGTCGACATTGGTGTGTCGGTGAAGGCAGGTCAGCTTCTGGCCGAGATCGAGGCGCCAGATCTCGATCAGCAGCTCATGCAGGCCAAGGGAGCGCTCGCTTCGGCGGAAGCGGCCGAGACGCTGGCGAAGTTGACGGCCCAGCGCTGGCAGGCACTCAGCGGCACCAACGCCGTCACGCGGCAGAGCATCGACGAGAAGAATGGCGATCTCAGCGTCAAGGAAGCCAACCGCAAATCGGCGCAGGCCAATGTCGATCGTCTCGAGGTGCTGTCGCAGTTCAAGCGGGTGACGGCGCCGTTCGACGGCATTGTCACAGCGCGCAACACCGATATGGGTGCGCTGATCAATGCCGACTCGAGCGCAGGTCTGGCCCTGTTCGTGGTCTCGGACATCAAGAAGCTGCGCCTGACGATCGCCGTGCCACAGAACTACGTGCCCTCGGTGCCACTCGATACGCGGGTCAAGATCTCGGTGCCCGAATACCCAGGCAAGGTCTACGACGGCGTGGTCGAGGCGTCGGCCCGGGCGGTCGATCCAGCGTCGGGAACGACGCGCATGCAGGTCGTGGTCGACAACCATGCTGGCGAGCTGATGCCGGGTGCTTTTGCCAATACGCGCGTCGAGCTGCCACGCAATGCGCAGGCGCTGTCGGTTCCTGCCGGCGCCCTGATCTTCGACCAGAAGGGTCTCAGGGTCGCGACCGTCGACGCCAACAGCAAGGTTGCTCTGAAGCCGATCACCATCGGGCGTGATCTGGGGCAGGTGGTCGAGATCGCGACCGGCCTGTCGGCCGACGACCGGGTGATCGAAAGCCCGCCCGACGGTCTCTCCGACGGCGACAAAGTCCGAGTGGTGAAGGGCGGCGGCTCCGCCCAGAGCAAGCGTTGAGGCGCTGCCTCGATCAGCCTTTCCTGATTTCCGTCAGCGCTATCCCCGAGGCCACGAGCTTGTCGATCTCGGCCTCGGAATAGCCGCGTTCGGCCAGCACCACTCGGGTGTCGAGGCCGAACTTCTTCGGCTTGCTGCGTACGGCCGGCGGTGTGCGCGAGAGCTTTATCGGATTGCCGACATTCCGATAGCCGTCCTTGTGCCACACCATGTCACGGTGCCTGGTATGCGGATGCTCCATCACCTCGGGCACATCGAGCACGGCGCCAGACGGCACGCCGCCCTTCATCAACTCCTGGGAAAAGGCATCGGCATCGCGATCCTTCAGGAGCGCGCGCAACTCGGCTTCCAGCTCGGGCCGGTGGGCGACGCGATCCTTGTTGGTCTTGAAGCGCGGATCGTCGGCCATCTCCGGCTTGCCCAGCATCTGGCAGAGCTTGCGGAATTGACCGTCGTTGCCGGCGCCGATGACGATATTGCCCTTCTTGGTCGGGAAGTTGGCATAGGGCGCGAGACTGCCATGGCTGTTGCCCACGAGCTTGGGCTTGAGGCCAGCCATGAAGTAGTTGGGCGCATGCGGCTGGTGCAGGGCGATGGCGCTGTCGTAGAGCGTCGCGTCGATGAACTGGCCCTTGCCGGAATTGTTGCGCTCGTAGAGCGCCATCAGGATGCCGATGCAGGCGTTCATGCCGGTCGCGAGATCAACCACGGGCACGCCGATGCGGACCGGGTCGCTCTCCGGCGAGCCGTTGACTGAGACGAGGCCGGAGGATGCTTGCACGATCGCATCGTAGCCGGGAAGGCCGCCCAAGGGACCGTCGGCACCGAAGCCCGAAACGCGCGCATGGATCAAACGAGGGAATTTCTTGGAAAGCGTATCGGCATAGCCGATGCCCCATTTCTCCATCGTGCCTGTTTTGAAGTTGTCGATCAGGACGTCAGTGTCCTCCAGGAGCCGCAGCAGTACGTCACGGCCCTCGGGCTTGGAGAGATCGAGTGCCATGGTGCGTTTGTTGCGGTTGATGCCGGCGAAGTAGGCCGAGATGCCCTCCTTGTCGAATGGCGGGCCCCAGCCACGCGTCTCGTCGCCTTGCGGCGGCTCGATCTTGATCACCTCGGCGCCGTGGTCGGCCAGCATCTGGCCGCAATAGGGACCACCCAGAACTCGCGACAGATCGACGACTTTCAGCCCTTCCAACGCGCCTTTGCTGCCCTGAGGCATCTCGCTCCACTCCTTGGACCCGAACAGGAGGCGCGGTTATAGACCATGGAGCAGGGGCTCGGTACCTTCGTTGCACAGTACGAGGAGACGAGCATGTTGAGTGGTATCCATGGCCATCAGGACATCGAACGGGTCGTCTATGGCAAGCCCGCCGGGGCTGCCGTGCTGGCAGAGGCCGAGCGGCTGGGGGCGAAACGAGTCTTTGTGACGACCTCGAAGTCGGTGGCCCAAAGCCCTCTGCTGGCCGATGTCGTGAGCGCGCTGGGAAACCGTCACGCCGGCACCTACGCCGGCATGACGGCGCATTCGCCGCGGCCCTGCGTCATCGAGGGTGCCCGGCTCGCGCGGGAGGCTGAGGCAGATCTGGTCGTTTCGGTGGGCGGCGGCTCGGCGATCGATGCGACCAAAGTGATGCTGATCGCGCTCTGGCAGAGCGTGACCCGCATCGAGGATCTGGACGCCTACCGCGCTGGCCGGCCGAAGGACGGTGCCGCTCCGCCGTCGCAGGCGATCAAGCCGCCGGCGGGGGCCATCCGCATGATCGCCGTGCCAACGACGCTCTCTGCCGCGGAGTTCAATGCCTTTGCCGGCATCACCGACCCGCGCTACGGCATCAAGGAAAGCTTCGGCCATCCCCTGATCGTGCCGCAAGTGATCGTGCTCGACCCGGCGGCGACACTTGCCACGCCGATGGACTTGATGCTGTCGACGGGTCTCAAGGCCGTCGACCACGCGGTCGAGCGGCTCTGCTCACAACAGGCGCATCCCTTCGTCATCGGCACGGCGGTCGAGGCCCTGAAGCTTCTCGTCAGGGCATTGCCCGCGCACAAAGCCAAGCCCGACAACATGGAGACGCGTCTCGACTTGCAGTTCGGCATGTGGCTGGCGATCGGCGCCGGTACGTCAGGTGTCGGCGTGGGCGCAAGCCATGGCATCGGCCATGTGCTGGGCGCGGCCTGTCACGTGCCGCACGGCCACACATCCTGCGTCATGCTGCCCTCGGTGCTGCGTTGGAACCTGCCGGCCAACGCCGATCGTCAGAAGCGGGTGAGCGAAGCCTTCGGCAAGCCGGATACGCCGGCCGACGAACTGGTGGCCGGCCTGGTCACCGCGCTCGGCCTGCCGCGGCGGCTCGCCGACGTCGGCGTTGCCAAGGAGCGGTTTCAGGAGATCGCTGAGAAGTCGATGCACGATCGCGCGGTGCTGAACAATCCGCGGCCGATCAAGGAGCCGGCACAGGTGATGGAGATCCTCGAACTCGCGGCCTAGCCATAAATGACCCCATGAATTCTTCTCGTGGGTCGGCCCTTGGGCTGCACCGGTTGGCATGCGATCTAAACAGGGAGCATTGCTCTCGATGAACGGATGCCCATCATGCCTGAACTTCGCCTTGCCGATTCTCCACATGCTGTGTCGACGGCAGCTTGGGTGGAGGCGCCGGTCAACTACCTGGCCGATCTCAGCGTCAAGCCGATGACCTACAATCCCCCGCCCGGCACGGGACTGCCGCGCCGCGAGGGCAATTATCGCAACTTCACGGTCCGCGTTCATAACGCGCGCCCGCAGGTGCGCGACCTTTCGCTCGACAAGCAGGCCTTCATCCTGACGCGCCACGAGACCAAGGTGCGCGACTTCTACGACGACCAGGAAGTCCAATCGACCTACTTCGCCGAGGTCGAGGCTCTCGTGAAGCGCGAGACGGGTGCCGTGAAAGTGGTGGTGTTCGATCATACGGTACGCACGGCGGACCGTGCCGTCGAACGTGGGTTGCGCACGCCGGTGCGCAGCGTCCACAACGACTACACCGAGAAATCCGGCCCGCAGCGCGTGCGCGATCTCCTGCCGGCGGATGAAGCGGAGGTGCGGCTTACGAAGCGCTTCGCCGAGTACAATGTCTGGCGCAATATCGCGCACGATCCGATCGAGATGACGCCGCTGGGCTTCGTCGATGCGCAGACGATCGCGCCGCGTGATCTCGCCGTCTGCGACCTCGTCTATGCCGACCGCACTGGCGAGATTTACCAGGGCGTCTACAACGCCGATCACCGATGGTGCTATTTCCCGGCGATGACGCGGGACGAGGCGATCCTGATCAAGTGCTTCGACTCGGCGAAGGATGGCCGCGCACGCTTCTCGCTGCATTCGGCCTTCGACGATCCGACGTCGCCCGCCAACGCCAAGCCACGGCAGAGCATCGAAGTCCGCACCCTCGCATTCTTCGACTGAGTCCCGTCAACGCTACGATCTGGCGATCGTCTCCAGGTGCTCGGCCAGCTCCTCGGGCTGGCTGTAGAACGGCGAGTGGCCGCACTCCATCGTGATCACCTTGCACGGCAGGTCCTTCACCATCGCGCGCTGGCGCGCGATGCGAATGGCGAGGTCCTGCGTGCATTCGATGTACCAGCGCGGCACCGAGCCGTAGCGCTCTTCTGTGAGTGTGACAGGCGTCTTGGAGATCGAGATGGGCTGCGGCCGCAGCCGTTCCATGGCGCGATAGCGGTCCTCGGGTGACACGTCGGCATAGAAGAGGGTCGGAAGCTGGGAGCGCGCAAATTTGTAGGTGAGGCCATCCGGGCTGATCTCGCGCGAGCGGCGGAACAGCATATCGGGATCGCCCGACGTCATCTCGCGGCTGGCCTTGCCCGACGGCGGCATCAATCCACAGAGATAGACCAGCGCCTTGATCTTGCGACGCCTGGCCTCGGCAACCTGGCTGATGGTGACGCCACCCAGCGCATGGCCGACCAGCACGACCGGCTCTTCCATCTTGTCGAGAAGCCGCGAGATCCGCTCGACATTGTCAGCCAGGGTAACGCCGGCAGGCGGCGTCTGGTCTTTGCCGAGGCCCGGAAGATCGGGCGCGCAGGCGATGTGGCCGTGGCTTTCCAGGATCGGTGTGACCTTCTCCCAGCACCAGCCGCCATGGCAGGCGCCGTGGACGAGAATCAACGTCGCCATTCTCAGGGTCGCCCGACGACAGTGCGGGCGCCCGGCGCGGGCACAAAGAAGTCGGGCATCAGGGGCGTGCCAGGCGCAACAGCGTATTTGTCGAGATCGGTGACGCCTTCCTCGGCCAGCACCTCGTCGTCGATGAAGAATCGGCCGGTGCAGCCTCGGGCCGGCCGATTGAAGATGGCGTAGGCCGCATCGCCCATGATCTCGGGCTTGCGACAGCGCTTCATGCCTTCTTCGCCGCCCAGCACGTTCTGGATTGCTGCTGTGGCGATTCCCGTGCGCGGCCACAGGCAATTGAAGGCGATGCCCTTGTCCTTGAATTCCTCCGCCATGGCCCAGGCGTAGATCGACATCGAGTATTTGGCGAGTGTGTAAGCGGGATGCGAGGCAAACCATTTCACGTCGAAATCGAGCGGCGGCGAGAGGTTGAGTACATGCGGATTCGCAGCCTTCGCCAGATGGGGCAGGCATTTCTGCGACACCAGGAAAGTGCCACGGGCATTGATCTGATGCATGAGGTCATAGCGCTTGATCGGCGTTGCGAGTGTGCCGGTGAGGCTGATGGCGCTGGCGTTGTTCACTGTGATGTCGATGCCGCCGAATTTCGCCACCGTCTCGGCCACGGCCTTCTCGACACTCTGCTCGTCGCGGATGTCACAGGACAGCGGCAGAGCTTTGCCGCCAGCCCGTTCGACTTCTTCCGCGGCGGTGAAGATCGTTCCGGGCAGCCGCGGATCGGGCTTTACCGTCTTGGCGGCGATGGCGACGTTGGCGCCGTCGCGCGCTGCGCGCAACGCGATGGCAAGGCCAATACCGCGGCTTGCACCCGTCACGAACAGCGTCTTGTTAGCCAGGCTCATGCAATTCCCAAGTTTCCCTCGGGCTCTATAGCCGGGTGCCGAAGGGGCGGCTAGTCTCGGTACGTCGCAGGGGAGGCATGCATGAATCCGTGTTTTGAAACCGCTACGCGGCTTGCCCGCGCCATACGAAACGGACGCCTGTCCTCGCGAGAGACGACTGAGGCGCATCTCGAACGCATCGGCCGCTTCAACGGCGCACTCAATGCGCTGGTGGTGATCGACCGGGAAAACGCGCTGAAAGCGGCTCGGGCCGCCGATCGCGCCTTGGCGCGAAAGGGCGCAAAGCCGGGCCCACTGCACGGCGTACCGATCACCATCAAGGAGGCGTTCGATGTGGCGGGGCTTGGCACGACCGCCAGCTTTCCGCCGCTCAAGGACAACGTCGCTACCGGCGATGCGGCGGCTGTGGCGCGGCTGCGAGCGGCCGGCGCGGTCATCCTCGGCAAGACCAATGTGCCCGAGCTGTGCATGGATTTCCAAACCAACAGTCCGCTCTTCGGTACGACCAACAACGCTTGGGACGCTGGACGCGTGGCCGGGGGCTCGACCGGCGGCGGAGCCTCTGCGGTTGCAGCGCGGTTGTCGCCGCTTGAGCTGGGTTCCGACATCGGCGGCTCGGTGCGTAATCCCGCCCACTACAACGGTATCTTTTCGTTGAAGCCCACCGAATGGCGCGTGCCGGGTCGCGGACATGTGCCAGGTCTGCCTGGCCAGATCCGGACCATCCGCCATATGGGCGTGTACGGCCCGCTGGCGCGCTCTGTCGACGATCTCGAGCTGGCGTTGCATGTCATTGCCGGCCCGGATGGCAACGAAGCAGAGGCCGCCCCCGTGCCGCTGGGCCCGACGCCGAAGCTTGCGGTCAAAGGGCTGCGCATCGCCGTCATTGACAGCAATTCCTTGGTTCCCGCATCGGCCGAGACGGCGAGGGTAGTGCAGGAGACGGTGCGTCTGCTCACCAAGGCTGGAGCCAAGGTGAAGCGCGCCGAGCCGGACGAACTCGATTGGCAGCAGGCATGGGACGACTGGTCGGATCTGCTGCAGTTCGAGGTGCAGGCACTACAGCCGATTGAGGTGCGCGAGCGCTTCTTCGACAAGACCGACGCGCCCGACCCGAGCGTTCGGTCAGCTGCGCGGACAGCGAAGTTGGGCCTTGCCGATTTCTTTGCAGTCCTCGATCGACGCGACCAGGTCATCCGTCACTGCGAGGCTTTCCTTGACGATCACGATGCCTGGCTGATGCCGGTGATGCCCGATGCGGCCTTCGCGCATCAGAAGTCGGGAGATGACCTGAAAATCGATGGCCGGGCGCATCCCTATTTCTTTGCCGGCACGTCGTACAATTTCCTCGCCAACCTCACCGGCCAGCCCGCGGTCGTGTTGCCGTGCGGCCTGACCCGGGAGGGATTGCCGATCGGCTTGCAGCTCGTCGGCCGGCGCTGGGGCGAGGCGAAGCTTCTCGGGATCGCCAAGGTCCTGGAGAAGCTGTTGCCGCCCTGTCCGATGCCACCAGGCTACACAGAGTGAGGTTCACTCGACCTTCACGTCGGCATCCTCGAGGATCTTCTTCCATTTGGCGAATTCGGCTCGGTGAAACGCGCCGAACGTGGCCGGCGCCATCTCCGCGGCCGTCGGCAGCTCCTGGCTGAGGTCCTCCATGCGGGCCTTGATCGCCGGATCCTGCAGCGTGGCGATGGCGGCGGCATTCAGTTTGGCGATGACGTCCGGCGGCGTGCCCTTGGGCGCCCACAGCCCGTGCCAGATAGCAACCTCCATCGGGTAGCCCGCTTCGGCCGCCGTCGGGATATCGGCCATGGCGGGCGATCGGGTTTTGGCCGTCACGGCATAGGCGCGGATCTTGCCGGCGCGCACGTGCGGCAGCGAATTGGAGGACTGGTCCACCATGACCTGGATCTGATTGGCGATCAGGTCCTGCACCGCCGGACCAGTGCCACGGTAAGGCACCAGCTGATACTTCGCGCCCGTGGCGGCGAAGAAGGCCAGCGCTCCGAGGTGGGAGCCCGATCCCATACCCGCTGTTCCGCCCGAAATCTTGTCCGGATTGGCCTTCAGGTAATCGACCAGCTCCCTCAGCGACTTTGTTGGCACGGCGTTGGATGTGACGACCAGCATCGGATTGGACGGCAGGCGCGCGATCGGCACGAGGTCGGTGAGAAGATCATAGGAAAGGTTCTTGTAAATCGTGCCGTTGGCGACATGGGTGCCGAGGTGGCCAATGCTGATCGTGTAGCCGTCGGGCGCGGCTCGCACGACCTTGCCGACCCCGATGGAACCTGCGGCTCCCGTTGTATTGTCGATCACGAACTGCTGACCGAGCTCCTTGCCCATGCGTTCACCCATGACGCGTGCCAGAAGGTCGGTCGGTCCGCCAGCCGAGAAGGGTACGACCAGAGTGATCGGCCGATCGGGGTAGCCGTCGCCGAATGCAGGCGCGGCAACACTTGCGGCCAAAGAGGTGAGCACTGTCCTACGCAACATCTCGTTCGTTCTCCTAATTGCTGGACGCCATCGTCACCAGGATCGTGCGGTTGCTCACCTGCTGACCTTCCTTGACAGCGATAGATTCGACCGTGGCATCGAGCACTGCCTTGAGCTGGTGCTGGATCTTCATCGCTTCCAGCACGACCAGCGTCTGGCCGCGCACGACCTTCTGACCGGCATCCACCTTGATCGACACAATCCGCCCGTCCATCGGGGCGCGCAACTTGCCGTCGCTGCCTGCCTGCGCCGAGGCCGGCGGCAGGTAGGTGCGATCCTGGAAGCGCACGGTGTGTCCATTGAGGTCGACGATGATGTCGTCGCCGTCGATGTGGAAAGGCGCGTTCGTGTCCGCGACATCGTCAGGCCGTATATGGAGCAGGCGCTCGCGGTCACCGACCGCCAGCTTGATCGGCGTCGGCTCCGGATTCGAGTTGCGCCAGCCGCGCAAGGGGGCGGGAATGCGGGCAGCAGACTGCTGCCACAGAAGGCTTGCCGCCAGCTTCCAGTGAGCGTCGCTCACATCAGGGGCGGGGAAGGTATGTGCGCCAAGGAAGGCGGTGCTTGCCTTGCCGGAGGCGAATTCCGGATGCTCCAGCAGGCAGATCAGGAAATGCCGGTTGGTCGTCGGCCCGAGCACGACCGTGTCGCGCAAAGCCTGCACCAGCCGCGTACGCGCCTCCTCGCGCGTCGAGCCATGGGCGATCACCTTGGCAATCATCGGATCGTAGAAGGGCGAGATCACAATCCCGTCTTTCATGCCGTGGTCGGTGCGCACGCCTACGCCGTCTGCTGTGCGCCAAACATCGACGCGGCCGGTTTGGGGCAGGAAGCCGGCGTAGGGATCCTCGGCGTAGAGTCTGACTTCGATGGCATGACCGTCCAGGCGCACCTGGTCCTGTGCGAGCGGTAGCGTCTCGCCGCGCGCAACGCGCAGCTGCCATTCGACGAGGTCGAGTCCGGTGATCGCTTCCGTCACCGGATGCTCGACCTGCAGGCGGGTGTTCATCTCCAGGAAGCAAAAGGCACCGTCGCCAGCCAACAGGAACTCGACGGTGCCGGCGCCGCGATAGCCGATCACCTTGGCGGCAGCGACAGCGGCGGCGCCTATGCGGCGGCGCAAATCCGCATCAACGGCCGGTGAGGGCGCTTCCTCTATCATTTTCTGATGGCGCCGCTGCACCGAGCAATCGCGCTCGCCGAGATGGATGACGTTGCCGTGCGTGTCGGCAAAGATCTGGATCTCGACATGTCGGGCATCGACGACGGCCTTCTCGAGGATCAGTTCGCCAGAGCCGAAAGCGCTCTCGGCTTCGGCGCGCGCTGTCCGGATCGCCTCGAGCAGATCGGCATCGCGCTCGACCAGCCGCATGCCACGCCCGCCACCGCCGGCGGCCGCCTTGACCATCACCGGCAAGCCGATCCGGCGCGCTTCTTTCTCGAGGCCAGCGTCGCTCTGGTCGGTGCCCTGATAACCCGGCACGCAGGGCACGCCAGCATCGATCATGCGGCGCTTGGCGGCTGCCTTGTTGCCCATCGCCGCGACCGCCGCGGGCGGCGGACCGATGAAGACGAGGCCTGCCTTCTCGCAAGCGGCGGCGAAGGCCTCGTTCTCGGAGAGGAAGCCGTAGCCGGGGTGAACGGCATCAGCATCCGAGGCGCGGGCGGCATCGAGGATACGATTGGCGTCGAGATAGCTTTCGCCAACCGGCGACGGGCCGATCCGCACCGCCTCATCGGCGAAAGCCACGTGCGGCGCCTCCTTGTCGGCATCGGAATAGACGGCGACCGTGCGGTACCCCATGGCCTTGGCCGTGCGCATGACGCGCCAGGCGATCTCGCCGCGATTGGCGACCAGGATCTTCCTGAATGTCACTTCAGCGGTTGCCCGTTTTTCGTGAAGTAGCCTCCGCCCGTCCGATGTTCGCGGTATATCATGTCGATGTCGGAATAGTGCGCGATCTCTTCGGCAGAGCGCGCGCCGATTTCCAGCAAACGTACAATCCCCTTGGAGCGATTGACGATGTGATGACCATTGCCGGAGCCTGCTTGGAAGCCGGCCGTCATTCCCGCCGTGAGACGCGTCTCGCCTTCGTTCGTCACCAATACGGCCTCACCGTCGAGAACGTACACGAATTCATCCTCGTGCTCGTGCCAATGACGCTGGGACGACCAGGCGCCGGGCGGCAGCTCCAGGAGATTGACCCCGAACTGCGACACTCCAAAGACGTCACCCAACCTACGGCGGCGGCGTTCGCGACACGGCACGTCGTACGGCGCCGGATAGTCCGTTCCGACGCTCGCCGGCAGGTCCGTCACCCGAATCGCGGCAGGTGTTGCTGGCATGGACCGAACCTCCCTGTCATTCGATGGTGTCATTCGACGGCCCATTTGGGTGGGCGCTTCTCGGCGAAGGCGCGCAGGCCCTCCGCCGCCTCGGGGCTGCGGCGCGCCTCGGCAAATTTGTCGGCGGCGAAATCGAGCACGGCCGAAAGCGGTTCTGTGCCTACCTTCATGACCACCGCCTTGGTTGCAGCATTGGCGAAGGGTGCGCAGCGGTCGATCTGCCTCAGCACCTCTTCCAGCTTGCCATCGAGCGCGGCGCTGTCCTTGACCAGATGATGCGCGATTCCCAATCGATACGCTTCTGGGCCCTTGAAGCGTGCCGCTGTGAGGGCGAGGTGCCGGGTCTGCGGCACGCCGATGCGGGCCGCGACAAAGGGGGCGATCTGGGCCGGCACGATGCCGATCGCGGTCTCGCTCATGGCAAAGCCTGCGTCCTCGGTGCAGATCGCAACGTCCGACACGCAGAGAAGCCCGAAGCCGCCGGCGATGGCATAGCCCTCGACTGCAGCGACAACGACCTGCGGCGTGGTGTTCACCATCTCGAGAAAGGTGCCGTATTCGCGATTATTGAGAGCGATCGGATCCTTCTCGCCCGGCCGCGGCGCCTCGGTAAAGCTTTGCTCCATGTTCTTGAGATCGGCGCCGGCGCAGAAAGTCCCGCCCGCGCCGCGCAGGATCACCGCCTTGATATCGTGCCGCTCGTGCAGGGTCTGGAACACCGTGCGCAACTCGCCGATCAGGGTCGGATTCAGCGCGTTCTTCACCTGAGGCCGGTTGAGTGTGACGTGGAGCCGCGAGCGCTCCCGGCGCAACAGCAGGGTTTCATACTTGGAGGCAAATTCGGCCATCAGCGATTCTCCAGCCGCGGAAGGGTTCCCATCATCTTCGAGATGATCTGCAGCATGACCTCGTCGGCGCCGCCGCCAATCGAGGCGAGCCGCGAATCGCGAAAGGCGCGCGCGGTCGGCGATTCCCAGAGATAGCCGGCGCCACCCCAGTATTGCAGACAGCCATCGGTCACGAGCCGCGCCATGCGTCCGGCTTTCAGCTTCGCCATCGAGGCCAGCATCGTGACGTCCTTGCCGTCGAGATATTCCTCGCAGGCGCGGTAACAGAGCGAGCGCACCAGCTCGACCTCGGTGCGGAGCTCGGCCAGCTTGAAATGGATGACCTGGTTGTCGAGTAGCGGCCGGCCGAACACCTTGCGCTCGCGCGTGTATTCTACTGTCTCGTCGATCAAGCGCTCCATGCCGACCACGGCGCTGATCGCACCCCACAGCCGTTCCTCCTGGAACTGCTGCATCTGGTAGATGAAGCCCATGCCTTCCTGGCCGATCGTGTAGCGCACCGGCACCTTCACTTCGTCGAAAAAGATCTGCGCCGTATCGGAGCTGCGCATGCCGAGCTTGTCGAGCTTCTTCACGACCTGCACGCCCTTGGTTTTCATCGGCAGGCAGATCAGTGACTTGTTCTTGTGGACCGGCCCTTCGCCGGTGTTGGCGAGCAGGCACATCCAGTCGGCCTGCGTACCGTTAGTGGTCCACATCTTGCCGCCGTTGATCACCCAGTCGCCGCCGACCTTGCGCGCGGTGGTCTTGAGCGAGGCGACGTCAGAGCCGGCGCCCACTTCGGAAACGCCGAGGCAGGCCACGTAGTCGCCGGCGATCGAAGGTGCGAGGAACTCGCGCCGCAGCTCATCGCTGCCGTAGCGGGCGAGGGCGGGTGTTGCCATGTCGGTCTGCACGCCGATCGCCATGGGCACCGAGCCGCAATGGATGTGGCCCAGCTCCTCGGCCATCACCATGGCGTAGGAATAGTCGAGGCCCATGCCGCCATACTCGACCGGCTTGTTGATGCCGAGCAGGCCCGCATCGCCCAGCATCTTGAACACCTGATGCGCGGGAAAGATGCCATCCTCTTCCCATTGGTCGACATGCGGATTGACGTCCTTGTCGATGATGGTGCGCAGCGTGCGACGGATCTCTTCATGTTCCTGCGTGAACTGCACGCTCGCCTCCTAACGATTGCCTAGCCGAGGCATGGTGCCCATCAGCTTGGAGATGATCTGCAGCATTACCTCGTCGGCGCCGCCGCCGATCGAACCCAGCCGGCCGTCCCGATAGCTGCGCGCGACAGGACTGTCCCAGAGGTAGCCCGCGCCGCCCCAGTACTGCAGGCAGGCGTCGGAGACCTCGCGGCGCAGGCGGCCGGCTTTCAGTTTCGCCATCGAGGCCAACATCGTGACATCCTGGCCGGCGAGATAGTCCTCGCAGGCGCGATAGACCAACGCGCGGAGCGCCTCGACCTCGCTCTTGAGCTCGGCGAGGCGGAAATGGACGACCTGGTTGTCGAGCAGCGGCTTGCCGAACACCTGGCGCTCGCGCGTATAATCGATGGTGGCGCTGATGATGCGCTCGCAGCCCATCAGCGTACCGGCGCCGGCCCACAGCCGTTCCTCCTGGAACTGCTGCATTTGGTAGATGAAGCCCGCGCCCGGTTGCCCGATCGTGTAGCGCACCGGCACCTTCACCTCGTCGAAGAAGGTCTGCACCGTGTCCGAGGCGCGCATGCCAAGCTTGTTGAGCTTCTTCACGATCGAGATGCCTCGGCTCTTCATCGGCACGACGATCAGAGACTTGTTCTTGTGCACCGGTCCGTCGCCCGTGTTGGCGAGCAGGCACATCCAGTCGGCCTGGGCACCGTTGGTGGTCCACATCTTGCCGCCGTTGATCACCCAGTCGCCACCGACGCGGCGTGCGGTGGTCTTGATCGAGGCGACGTCCGAACCCGCGCCCGTTTCTGAGACGCCAAGACACGCGACGTAATCGCCGCTGATCGAAGGCGCCAAGAATTCCTGGCGCAGCTCGTCGCTGCCGTAGCGGGCGAGCGCCGGCGTTGCCATCGAGATCTGCACACCGGTTGCCATCGGAATCGAGCCGCCGTTGACCCACCCGAGCGACTCCGAGCAGATCATGGCGTAGGAGAAGTCGAGACCGGAGCCACCGAATTCGACCGGCTTGTCGACGCCCAGCAAACCGGCGTCGCCCATCTTCTTGAACAGCTCGTGCGCGGGAAATTGGCCTTCCTTCTCCCATTGATCGACGTGCGGATTGATCTCGCGATCAATCAGCGTCTTCCAGGTCTGGCGGAGCGCTTCGTGCTCGGGCGTGAATTTCATCGCTACATCCTCGCGACGCCGAAGGTGATGGGATTGAGTGGCCGCACCATCGACTCTCGGGCGATGGAAAGCGTGAAGGCGAGCACGCGGCGCGTGTCGCGCGGGTCGATGATGCCGTCGTCCCAAAGATGGGCGGTGGCGTAGAGCGCCGTCGATTCGCGATCGAACTGATCGACGATCGACTTGTACATCTTGTCGATTTGTTCTCGCGGCGGTTCCTTGCCCTCCCGCTGGAACTTCTGCTCCGTCACGGTTTTCATTACGCCAGCGGCCTGCTCACCGCCCATGACGGCGATGCGGCTGTTGGGCCAGGCGAAGATGAAGCGCGGATCGTAGGCGCGGCCGCACATGCCGTAGTTGCCGGCGCCAAACGAACCGCCGATCACGATGGTGATCTGCGGCACGGTTGCATTGGCCACCGCCTGGATCATCTTGGACCCATGTTTCACGATGCCACCACGCTCGGCCTCGGTGCCAACCATGTAGCCGGTCGTGTTCTGCAGATAGACGATCGGCGTGCCCTGCTGGCAGCAGAGCTGGATGAATTGCGCCGCCTTGACCGAGCCCTTGGAAGTGATCGGCCCGTTGTTGCCGATGAAGGCGACCGGCTCACCCTCGATCTCGGCCCAGCCGCAGATCGTCTGCTGGTCGAACAAACCTTTGAACTCGAGGAAGTCCGAGCCGTCGGTCAGGCGCGCGATCACCTCGCGCACGTCGTACGGATCCTTGTGCGAGGGCGGCACGATCCCGCAGAGTTCGTCGATATCGTATAATGGCTCCTTGAACGGCTTGATCGTCCGGGGCGGCAGCTTGTCGTTCCAATGCCACTTGGCGATCACCTCGCGCGCCATGCGGATAGCGTCGGCATCGTCCTCTGCCATCCACTCGGCGACGCCGGACACAGTGGCGTGCATCTCGGCGCCGCCCAGTTCCTCGTCGGTCGCGATCTCGCCGGTCGCGGCCTTCAGAAGCGGCGGGCCGGCCAGGAACACCTTGGCCTGGTTGCGCACCATGATGACGTAGTCAGAGAGACCGGGCAGATAGGCGCCGCCCGCCGTCGACGAGCCGTGCACGACGGTGACCTGCGGGATACCGCGCGCCGACATACGGGCCTGGTTGGCGAAGCCGCGGCCGCCCGGCACGAAGATCTCCGACTGATAGAGGAGATTGGCGCCGCCTGATTCGACCAGATTCACGACCGGCAGCTTGTTCTCAAGCACGACCTGCTGCACGCGCTGGCCCTTGCGCTGGCCGGAAGGCGCGACGGTTCCCCCCTTGATGGCCGAGTTGGAGGCCGTCACGACGCAGCGCACGCTCTCGACATAGCCGACACCCGACACCGAACCGCCGCCCGCGCTCGATCCATCCTTGTCGTCGTGCATGCGATAGCCCGCGAGCGGCATCAGCTCGAGAAAGGGCGCACCGCGATCGAGCAGCAGGGCGATGCGTTCGCGCGGCATGAGCTGTTTGCGCTTGGCGAATCGTGGGCGCGCTTTCTCGGCCATCGCCTGCACGCTCGCCTCGGCGTCGCGAAACTCCTGGATGGCTGCCAGCATGCGCTCGCGGTTCTTTTTGAACTCTTCGCTGTTGCGATCGATCTGGCTGTCGATGATCGGCATGGCTCAACCGCCCAGGACCTTGGGCGTCACCGCAAGGTGGAAGCCGTTGAAGGGCTGTGACCTGTCGGTCGCCGGCAGATCGATCGAGCGGTTGGCCAGCGGCACGCCGCCGTCGATCCTGATCTCCGTCCCGGTGATGAAGGCGGCGGCCTTGCTCAGCAGGAAGCAGACCGCGGCCGAGACTTCGCTCTCGGTGCCGAGCCGCCCCAGTGGGCAGTATCCCTTGAGCTTGGGGATCTGTTCCTTGAATGCACCGGTGTAGGTGTCCATGCCGGACGACGCGATCCAGCCCGGCGCCACCGAGTTGACGCGCACACCTGCGGGCGCCCATTCGTAGGCGAGCGTCATCGTGAGGTTCGCCATGCCGGCGCGAGCCGCGCCCGTGTGCACCATGTTGGGAAAGCCGTTGCGATAGTCGGCCGTCATGTTGACGATCGAGCCGCCGTGCTTCCGCATCGATTGCACGTAGACCTCGCGGCTGACCAGGAAGCCGCCGGTGAGATTGTTGCGCACGACGACGTCGAAGCCCTTGGCGCTGAGCTCGGCGGCAGGTGAGGGGAACTGGCCGCCGGCATTGTTGAACAAGCCGTCGATGCGGCCCTTGTTGGCGACGATCCTCGCCACAGCGTCTTTCACCTGCGCTTCCTCGCGGATATCGAAGGCATGGATCTCGCAGCTCCCGCCCGCGGCCTCGATCTCGGCCTTTACCTTCTCGAGCTTCTCGGTCTTGCGGCCGGTGATGGCGAGATGCGCGCCGAGTGCCGCGAGCTCGTGCGCGGTGCAACGGCCAATGCCGCTGCCGCCGCCTGTCACAACGACGGTCTGGCCCTCGAACAGCCCCGGCGCGAAGACCGAGCGATACGACATGTTTCCTCCGCACGACCTGAACGGCCGTTTATCGGCCTGTAGTTGACGTTTACGTAAAGGTCAAGTAAGCCCCCAGCGACTGGCCGACAGGAGGAACTCGTCATGACCTTGCAGGAAATCACCGCGAAAATGAAGGAAGGCGCGGCGCAGAAGTCGTCCTTCGGCAATACCGTGAAATTCGCCACCGACCAAGGCGTCGTTTACATCGATGGCATGGCCACTCCGCCAGCCGTCAGCAATGACGACAAGGCCGCCGACTGCACTATCAAGATGGACTTCAGTGACTTCGCCGACCTGATCGGCGGCAAGCTCGATGGCATGAGTGCGTTCATGACCGGCAAGCTCAAGATCGAAGGCGACATGGGTGTCGCCATGAAGCTGCAGAGCATCCTGCGCTAAGACGCAGGCAAAAGCAGATCACCAAAGGTACGGTATCAGGCGATACCGTACCTTTTCCCTGTATGCGGCATATCCTGTCAGGTTTCGTACGAGGAATCTCTCCTCGTCGAAGATGCGCCATATAAGCGCAAACATCATGAGGCCGAAGGCGACGAGGCCCCACCACGAGCCGAGCGCGATCGGAATGCCGACCAGCATCGCCAGCGCTCCCGTATACATCGGGTGCCGCACCAGGGCGTAGGGACCGCTCGAGATGACTCTCTGGCCCTGGGCAAGCTCGATGGTGGCCGACGTAAAACTGTTTTCGCGAAACACCCGATAGATAGCGAACCAGCCCAGGGCGACGAGGGCGTCGCCGGCTATGACAACGCCGGTCGGCATCTGAGACCAGCCGAAGCGTCGGTCGAGCGCAGGAACCACCAGGAGAGCGACGAAGCCGATCGACGCGAACAGCATGACGATTTTCTGCGTGACCTCTTTCTCGGCCAAAGGTCCGCCCCGCATGCGCCGTTCGAGCAACTGCCGATCGCTTATCAACAGGTAAAGTATGATCAGGATCGACGCGGAGAAGTAGACGGCCAGGAAGACCCATGCCTGCCAGTAGTCGAATGTCGAGGGCACGCCGAACAGCACTGCCGCCATGGCGAGGAAAAGGCCGGTCAGGCTTCGAAAGGCTTTCCTTGCCAGAGTGTCCATTCCGATCCTGTCAGGGGTCTTGCTTGCTCTTGTGATAGTGGCGGCGGGCCTTGGCGCGATTGCCGCAGGCAGACATCGAGCACCAGCGGCGTTTGCCGGCGCGGCTGTCGTCAAAGAAAAGCCAGCCGCACTCGGGGTTGGCACAGCGTCGCACGCGATCGAGGCGCGCTCCCGCCAACAGATCGCCGGCTGACCATAACACCGGCGCCAGCAGGCCGAGTGCGGTTCCCGATCTTACGTTGACGTCCCATTCATAGCCATTGCGCGCACGCTTGAGCGACGTGCGTGTGGGTGATGCCGCCAGCGCCTCGTTCAACAATCCGAGATCGCGCGTTGCCGGGGGCTTCGCGTGCGCCTGGGCGTCGAACAGCCGGTAGATCGTCTCGCGAATCGCGAGCGCGCGCTCGAACTCTTCCGCAGACAGCGTCCTCTCGACTCTCGTACCCGCATTAGCCGCGGCCCAAGCGCCGAGATCATCCGGCCCTCTGAGAGTTTCCGTGGGGGTGGTCTGCCCACGCCAATATCGGGTGTTGGCGAACTCAAGACAAAGATCGGGACGAACCATTGTGACCAGCAGTTAATAACCGGTTGACGGGTTGACAAGCTCGATCGAAGCTCATAACCATTTAACCAGTTATATAGTTATGGAGGAAGCGATGTTTGACCACGTTTCGATCGGCGTCAGTGACGTGAAGCGAACCGGCAAGTTCTACGATTCGGCGCTAAAGCCGCTCGGGTTCAGCCGGCTATCGGACGGCGAGAGCTCGCTGGGCTATGGCGACAAGGGTGTGCAGCTCTGGATTTCGGCGACAACCAAGCCGGTGAAAGCCGACATGGAGTCGGGCCTGCATTTTTGCTTCAGCGCCAAGGACAGAGCCGCCGTTGATGCCTTCCATGCGGCTGCGTTGAAGGCCGGCGGCAAGGACAACGGCAAGCCCGGAGTCCGCAAGGAGTACAGCGGGAATTACTACGCCGCTTTTGTTATCGACCCGGACGGATACCGGCTGGAAGCCTACTGCGGGAAGTAATCACGGCACTGCCGATGCCTTGCATGCAGCCCTTTCGAGGCCATCTTGAAAGGGTTGCGGAAAGGGGCAGGCATGACGGCAGGAAAAGTCGAGATCGCTCATGCGGGCGACGAAGCGACCATGGTCAGCGTATTGACCTTGGCCTTCGCCACGGATCCCGCTTCACGTTGGAGCTGGCCCGACTCGCAGACCTATCTCGAAACTTTTCCGCTCTTCATCAAGGCGTTTGGCGGCAAGGCATTTGCGCACAGCAGTGCCCATCGCATCGATGGCGTCGGTGCAGCCCTGTGGCTACCGCCGGGCGTCCATCCTGACGAGGAAGTGCTGGATGCGCTCATCCACAGCACGATACCAAAGCATCTGCTCGAGGACACTTTCGCCGTCATCGAGCAGATGCAACGGCATCAACCGGAAGAACCGCACTGGTATCTGCCGTTGATCGGCATCGATCCATCGCAGCACGGCAAAGGATATGGCGCGGCGCTGCTGAAGCACGGCCTCGCCATCTGCGATCGCGATGGCACTCCCGCCTATCTCGATTCGACCAATCCCAGGAACAACGCGTTTTACGAACGCCACGGGTTCGAACTGCTGGGCACGATCCAGGTTGGCAGCTCGCCGCCGATCTATCCGATGCTGCGCAGACCCGGAAGAAGGGGCTGAAATTTGGGTTTTTTCAGGCGAAGTGCCCGCAACGCCTCGTCGAACGATTGAACGACCAGCGGCTCGACGTTGCCAAAGTCCCGCTGCAGGTTGGCGTAGCTCCGCGCCAGGTCGTAAACTGCATCCTGGGGTGCCACGATAACTCTCCGTTGACCGGAGAATATCTGCGGCTGGCGTCCGCGCTGGATCAGGAGCGTCGTTGGCACGGCAACGGTCTGCACGGCGCTGAAGTCAAGAATGCTGCGGACTGGACCTTCCGCCACAACGAAGTCGGCCGAAACTCGGTCGAGGTCGTACAGATCGTCTGAACTTAAGATGCCGGAAAAGGAGACGAGCAGCACTCGGGCAGTGCGCTCGTAGGTAAGCGTCAACATTGGATGAGCTCGAAGCGGCGGAGACTGAACGGGCGTGCGATAAATGAGGGCGATGCCCTGCCAACCCAGTGAAAAGGGTTCAGATGGCCCATGAACGGCCTGCATTCGGTCCTGCCGGAGGCTAGATTGCGGTGCGGCCGCAACCCAGCCGCGAGACGGGAGTGTCGATGGCGGTCCGCCGGATTCTGGATCTCAACCTGCTGACGGTCTTCGAGGCGGTCTACGAAACGAGGAGCATCTCGGCGGCGGCAACGCGACTGGGTATGACCCAATCGGCCGCGAGCCATGCGCTCGCGCGGCTGCGAGCTTCACTTGGTGATGCCCTGTTCGTTCGCGCCGGCAACACGTTGAAGCCGACGGTGACGGCGACGACTTTGTATCCGACGTTCCGCGATTCCCTCGACAACATCCGGGCCGCAATCGAGGGAAAGGTGACCTTCGATCCAGCGTGGGCGCGGGGCGCATTTCGCATTGCCATCCCGCACATCTCCGGACCGTTCATTGGGCTTCAGCTGGAAAAACGCATCAGGAAGGAAGCACCGTTCGTCAGCCTGAGCTTCGATACCAGGACGCTGCCGAGTGATTTACCGCTCGAGCTGGAAGAAGGGCGGGTCGATCTTGCGGTGGACTGGCAGCGGCTTGCCGAAGGTCCCTACGTTCATCAGCAAATCTTCGACGATCAGCTGATGTTGGTAGCTCGTCGCGGCCATCCGCGAATCAGGCCGTCATCGTCCATGGCCGAGGTCGCGGCGGAGAAATTCGTCTCCCTGCACGGGCGCTCGTCGACATGGATCGAACCGCCCGCCCTGCGCCAGCTCCTGGCGCTCCGGAGGTGGAAGACCGGCTTTCGCGTGAGCGAGCTCCTCGAAATACCGCTGGTCGTCGCCGCCACCGACTACGTCGGCGCGATCCCTCTCACCATTGCCGGGCCGCTAACGGCGACGGGACAGCTTCAGATCATGCCCATGCCCATCAAGATTCCACCGCACCCGATCGTGATGACATGGCACATGGGCAGGCGCCGCGATCCTCGGCACGTTTGGCTAAGGCGTGTGGTGCGCGAGGAAGTCCGTTTGTTCGGTCAGCGGGCAATGTCCGCCATGCCGGCCTAGAAGCCCCGGCCTAGAAACCGACCGCAGCGCCGTCACGGCGACTCTCCGAGGCACCGAGATAGGGACCGCCGTCGGAGAAGCGCCAGATGATCTGGCTGGAGCCGAAGTCGAAGCTCGGCCACGAGGTACGGGTGAGCTTGTGGCCGCGTGCCTCGAGGCCGGCCGCAGTGTCGGCCGGCGTATGGTCCTCGAGCCACACTGTCTTGTCGATTTCGTGCACGCGCCAGCGCGGCCCGTCGATCGCCGCCTGCGGATTCTGGCCGTAATCGACGATGCGCGAGAAGACCTGCATGTGACCCTGCGGCTGCATGGCGCCGCCCATCAAGCCGAAGGTCGCGACCGGCTTGCCGTCCTTGGTGATGAAGGCAGGAATGATGGTGTGGAACGGCCGCTTCAGTGGCCCGACCTCGTTGGGATGGCCTTTGGTCGTGACGAACCCGGTGGCGCGATTGTGTAGCGCGACGCCCGTGCCCGGCACGACGATCCCCGAACCGAAGCCGTGATAGTTCGATTGGATCAGCGACACCATCATGCCCGAGGCATCGGCGGTGCCGAGGTAGATCGTGCCGCCGTCCTTGGGTGTGCCGGGCCCGAAGTCCTTGGCCTTCTTGGGATCGATCAGCTTGGCGCGGCTCTTCAGATACGTCTTGTCGAGCATTTGCTTCGGCGTCACATCCATGAAGCGCGGATCGGCGACATAGCGCCAGATGTCGGCGAAGGCGAGTTTCATCGCTTCGATCCTGAGGTGCGCCACCTCGGGGCCGTCGCAGTCGTGTCCGGCGAGATCGAAGTTCTCGAGGATGCCAAGTGCCATGCAGGCGGCGATGCCCTGGCCTGACGGCGGGATCTCGTGCAGCGTCGTGCCGCGATAGGTGAGGCTGATGGGATCGACCCAGTCGGGTTTGTGCTCGGCCAGATCCTTCTTGCGCAGCGCCCCGCCGGTCTCACGGGCGTACTTGTCCATCGCTTCGGCAAGCTCGCCACGATAGAAGGCCTCGCCCTTGCTCTCGGCGATCTTGGTCAGCGTTTTCGCCTGGTCAGGGAACTTCCAGAGCTCGCCCGGCTGTGGCGCCCGACCGTGAGGCAGGAAAGCCTTTACCCAGCTCTCCTGACCTTTCAGGCGATCGATCGCACGGTCCCATTGGCGTGCGATCATGTAGGAGACGCGAAAGCCGTCGTGGGCGTATTTGATGCCGGGTTCGAACAGGTCAGCGAAGGGCAGCTTGCCGTAACGGCCGTGCAGCTCCATCCAGAGCGACACCGCGCCCGGCGTCGATACGCTGCCCCAGCCGGTGTCCGGCATCTTCGCCTGGCCCGCATACTGGTCGGGCGTCATCAGCGCCGGCGAATGGCCCGAGGCATTCAGTCCGACGAGCTTCTGTCCATCCCAAAGGATGCAGAAGGCGTCTGAACCGATGCCGTTCATGGTGGGCTCGACGACCGTGATGGCGATTGCCGCTGCGATCGCGGCATCGACCGCGTTGCCGCCCTTGGCCAGCATGCGCAGGCCCGCGGTGGCCGCGAGGTGC
>Ga0310811_10001761_pt1 | contig 26909 bp, 28 predicted proteins | sample YCmetagenome_FD_207642 | JGI IMG/M metagenome (GOLD analysis project Ga0310811, IMG submission 207642) | Soil microbial communities from experimental microcosm in Duke University, North Carolina, United States - YC | ecosystem: Engineered > Artificial ecosystem > Soil microcosm > Unclassified ... | reverse complement strand
GATTCCCGCGTGTCAGTTAAGCGAATCCCGGCGACAGTCCACTGATGTCGGGTGTGGTTAGCGGCTGATCTGTTGCGAAAAGACGAGCAGGGGTGCTTTGAGGTCGAAGGATAATTTTTCGGCTTTACTCGGATGGACTATCCTTGCCAGGATAGAACGGCGCTGATCTGTGAACAGGATTACCACGGAGGGTTTGAAAGCGAGGATCTGTTTGTTCAGGTTCTCCGGAAAAGACAGTGATTGATCTGGCTGGCGGAAATGGATCCGGAACGGATAGTTGAACTGCTCTCTGAATATTTTTTCGGTCATCTTTTTATCAAGCGCTATTTCTCCGGCCTCCGTGAGGTGCAGCAGATCTATGCCCGCATTCAATGGCCTGGCGAACTCTAATACCTTTCTGAGCTCCTGGTCATAATCGATCATGTCTCCGGCATAAAGCAGACGTCTTATCGGGCGGGCACGGTATGTGGAAGGTACGGCGAGTACAGGTACTTTCGAATGCGTGATGAGGTTGCCTGTATGCGTACCAAACAATCTTTTCATTCGTCCGGCACCTCTTGTGCTCATACAGATAAAGTCGATATGTCTGTCCTGCTGGCAGTAGTCCTGTAATGCGACATCGGCGGATATGGCTTCCAGCAGTAAAAAGGTGCTGTTGCGCTGGGGTACCCCAACCTGTCTGTAGATGTTCCGGACGAAGGTCTTCAGCCGCTGCCGATATTGACTGCATTGGGAGTCGAAATATATTTTGTATTCTTTTTCCGTCCAGGCGGGTGGCTTTGGGATGTTGACCACGTGGACAAAAAGCAGCTCTGCGGGCCGTTGTCGGGACCATTGGATGGCAAATCGCAATCCTGCGCGGGAGGCGGCGGAGAGGTCGGTAGGAACCAGGATCCTGAGTCGGCGGGCTGAATTTATCGGAGAGGACATAACAGTATATTTTACCTAAATATAGTTATCGTGGCGGGCGGATGGAATGAGATTTCTCATGAGGGGATATGACAGGGGTCAATACCCACAGCGGGTGACCGGCGTAAATTGATCTTTAACAATGGAACCGAACATGGTAGTCTCGACCGAAGCTGAATCTGATCTGTCCGGGCTTTCGACAGTAAAGGCCGGAGAATTGCTGAAAACTGCGGGGAGGAACAGTTTTACCGTTGCGCCGGAGAGACATGTCTTTCGCGTCATTATCGATCTCGTGAAGACCCCTATGTTTCTGCTGTTACTGGTTGCCTGTATGCTTTATTTTATTCTTGGTGAACCGAAGGAGGGACTGCTGATGTTGGTGGCCATGGTATTTGTCGGGGCAATTTCCGTATACCAGGAGGTAAAAAGTTCGAAGGCGCTGGCGGCGCTGAAGAAGTATACCGAACCGAGAGCGAAGTGTAAACGGGATGGAAAACTTGTGGTGATCCCGGTCGAGGAACTGGTTCCGGGGGACATTATTCTTGTCGAAGAGGGAGGGCTTATTCCGGCAGATGCCCTGATCGTTCAATCGAATGATTTTAGTGTCAATGAATCGATCGTTACGGGGGAATCTTTTCCTGTTTCGAAAGATGAGAGATCTGAAAACCGGCTGTTGTACCAGGGCAGTACAGTGAATTCGGGAAAATGTTATGCCCGGATCACGAGTACGGGAGCGGAGACTTTGCTTGCGCGGATCGGCAGAGCCACCGCAGGTGTGGGCAATACAAAGACTGTGTTGCAGCGACAGATCGGGAGGTATGTGAGGGCGATGACGATCTTTGGGATCAGCGCATTCATGGTGGTCTGGAGTATCAGCTATCTGCGGACCTCCAGTTTTGCGGAGAGTCTTCTGCTGGGGCTTACTCTGGCGATGTCGGCGATCCCGGAAGAAATCCCTGTCGCCTTTTCTTCTTTCCTGGCGCTGGGAGCGTGGAGAATGGCCCGTCGGGGTATCATTGTCCGGCAACCATTGACCATCGAGGATCTGGGCGCGGTGACAGTGATCTGTCTCGACAAGACGGGAACACTGACGGAGAATAAGATGAAGGTCAGCGCTTTCTATGACAGGCGCAGTGAGAAGGAAGAAGAGATCGGCGATGGAGCGGGAGGTGGAGAGGGGCTATCGGGCAGCAATGTGCTGTGGTATGCAAGGCTTGCCTGTGAGCCTGAGCCTTTCGATGCGATGGAGCAGGCTATTGTGACGGCATGTCCGGAGGAGTCTGTGGGTGCGGCCTATCGCTCTTTGAAATTCATACATGAATATCCCCTGGAAGGAAGGCCTCCGATGATGTCCCATGTTTATGAGAGGGATGGTAAGGTAGTTGTTGCGGCAAAAGGCGGTCCTGAGCGGATCGTACAGGTATGTAAGCTCGATCCTGCGGCAGCGGCGGCGTTGAAAAAAAGGGTTGCCGGTCTGGCGGCAAAAGGTTACAGGGTGTTGGGGGTAGCGTCCGCTGAGGTGCATGCCGGCGGGTTGCCCGAGCGCCAGGATGATTTTAATTGGCAGCTGGAGGGGTTAATAGCCTTATTTGATCCGCCCCGGCAGAATTTGAAGGAGATGTTTGCGTCCTGGAAGGGGGCGGGGATAAGGGTGGTGATCATTTCGGGTGATTATGCGGAGACCATATCGACTGTTGCGGCTTCTGCGGGGCTGGGAGCGGGTGGGCGTTGGCTTACGGGTGAGAAGGTATCCCTTTTTAGTGATGAGCAGCTGCGGGGGGAAGTGTCGGGTATCGATATCTATGCGCGTATGTTCCCTGATGCGAAGCTGAGGGTGATACAGGCGTTGGAAGCCAATGGTGAGACGGTGGCTATGACGGGGGATGGGGTCAATGACGGACCCGCGCTGAAGGCTGCGCATATCGGAATTGCCATGGGCAATAAGGGTACGGAGACGGCCAGGGAGGCGGCGGATCTTATTCTTTCCGATGACGATCTCGGGAAGATCAGCGAGGCGATCCTGCAGGGACGGACCATTTATGAAAATCTGAAGAAGGCGATACGTTATCTTATTACGATCCATATCCCGATCCTTACGACGGCCTCGCTTCCCATGTTGCTGGGCTGGTCTCTTCCAATACTCTTTACTCCGATACATGTCATTTTTCTGGAGCTTATTATGGGACCTACCTGTTCCATCTTTTACGAAAGGGAGCCCGTTGAAGAAAATATCATGCGCCGGCCGCCCCGGGTGGTGCATAAGGGTCTTCTATACCCTGGTGAGCTGGCGGTTACGGTACTACAGGGTGTTATGGCTGCATCGGGTCTGCTGGTGCTGTATTATTATTTCATGCAACATGGGTATTCGGTCGAATACACACGAACTGTCGTGTTTACAACGCTGCTGTTTGACAATATCCTGCTTACTTTTGTAAACCGATCGTATACGGAAACGGTGATGACGACCTTTCGTTACCGGAACAGCCTGGTAATGCCCGTGTTCCTGCTGTCGATAGGGTTTCTGGTCGTCATTAATTTTTTACCCTTTGTCACCGGTCTTTTTGGGCTGACGGCCATGGTTTGGAAAGATGTTATTATCTGCCTGGGTGTTTCGGCGCTGACCATTGGCTGGTTCGAGATCTTTAAGGCCCTGCGTAAGAAAGGGTAATGACAACAATCACTTTAGCCGGTGACGGGGCTCATTTCTGCTTTGCTTTTCCGGTGATATATTTGGAAAAATAATTTTTATGAAAAAAATAATAGCGGTCTTTGATGGGCTGCGGTTTTCCAATGCTACCCTGGAACAGGCGGTTGATTTGGCAAAACATCATCAGGCTCATCTTGTTGGTGTATTTCTGTCCGAGTCGCTCCGTACCGGCTTTGCGGTATATGAGACCGTGGCGGGGCAGACGCGGCGTGGAAGAAATGCTCTTCAGCTCCTGGAGGAAGATGACAGGACCTCCTTAGAAGCCTCAATTGACCTGTTCGAAAGCGCCTGCCGGAATGCGGGGTTGGAACACAGTCTTCATAAAGATAAGGGCTCCGCTTTGGAACAGCTGGTTCATGAGAGTATTTTTGCCGATCTGCTGGTTATCGACAGGCGGGAGACTTTTTCTTCGGCGGAAGAAAGCACACCGGGCTGGTTTGTAAAATATGCGTTGCATGAAGTATTGTGCCCCGTGTGGATTGCTGCGCCACAACCTGTCAGGATAGACAAGCTGATCTTTCTTTATGACGGAAAGCCTTCTTCGGTGTATGCGATGAAACAGTTCGCTTACCTTTTCCCGGACTATTCCGTCTTTAGGACGGAGGTTTTCACGTTCAAGCCCGAGACATTGAATCTACACGTGCCGGACCACCGGCTTATCCATGAATGGACAAAAAGGCATTATCCTAATGCCGTATTCCAGACTATCCAGGGTGACAGGGATGAAGCGCTTGCCGTGCTAAGGCAACAAGTGCCGGCCTTGCTGGTCACCGGATCCTACAGGCGGCCGCAGCTGTCGATGTTCTTTGAGAGAAGTTTTGCCGATGAGCTGATGCGGAACTTGAAAATGCCTGTTTTCATTGCACATGCCTAGGAGTCTGCGGGCGACGAAATATCACTATCGATAAAAATCAGCGTTATGAAAAAGAATATGGGTATAAGGGATCGGTCGATCCGGCAATTGATCGCGGGGGTATTCCTGATATTATGGTTGACAGATATAGTAAGGGGCGTAGCGGCGATAATCATGATGGTTCTGGCCGTTATATTACTGGTGACCGGGATAACCGGTGTTTGTCCTCTGTACCGGCTGCTGGGAATTGAAAGCTCCGAGTCAAAGAAAGATAACAGACCGGAACAGGGAAGCTTAAAATAAAAACCCCTCCCGCCTGTGCGAAGAGGGGCTTACTTCACCGGATCATCTCATTTAACGGAGATGTGTTTGGGGGCCATTTTTTTTGCTTCTTCTGTCTTGGGTAAGACGAGTTTGAGCAGGCCGTTGTCATAAGAAGCATCGATCTTTTCCCTGTTGATCCCTTCGGGCAGTGTGAAACTGCGTACAAAGGAGGAATAGCTAAATTCCTTTCGGGTATACTTTTCGTCTTTTTCTTCCTTCTCTTCTTTTTGTTCGGCGCTGATGGACAGAACGTTGCCATCCACATCAATGTTGAAATCGCCTTTTTTCATACCTGGGGCTGCGAGACTGATCTCAAAGCTGTCCTTGTTCTCCGAAATGTTAGCGGCAGGTACATTCCCGAGTCTTGGAATGAGAGAGCCGCCGTTGGTGTCGAAGAGGGATTCCCAGGGCCTGAAAAAGTCGTTGAAGAGAGATGGAAGTGTTTCGCGTCTCTTCGCGAGTTCTTTGTTTGACATAATAAATGGAATTTAAAGGTGAGAGAATAATTTTCTAATTTTCGAGGATCACCTTCAGCGCCTTTTCCTTTCCGGCGTTGGCGAACGTATCATAAGCTTCGAGGATCTGAGGCAATTTGAAACGATGGGTGATCAATTTTTTTGCATCCAGTTTCTGCGATTGAACCGTCTTAAAAAGCATGGGGGTAGTGACGGTATCCACGAGCCTTGTGGTAATGGTAATGTTCTTTGACCAGAGTTCTTCGAGATGAAGCTCGACGCTCTTGCCGTGTACGCCGATATTGGCGATGACGCCGCCTGGGCCGATGATCGATTCGCAAAGCTGAAATGTTGCCGGCACGCCTACTGCTTCGATGGCGGTGTCCACTCCTCTTCCGCCTGTAAGTGTCATGATCCTTTCTGCCACATTCTCTTTACTGCTGTTGAAAGTGTCTGTAGCGCCGAAGGTGGCTGCTACTTTCAGGCGGTTGTCGTCGAGGTCGATGAGGAAGATGCGTGCGGGGCTATAGAATTGGGCTGTCAACAGGGCGGCAAGACCTACCGGGCCTGCCCCGACTATTGCAATTGTTGAACCGGGTTCGACCTTACCATTGAGAACCCCGCATTCAAAACCTGTCGGCAGGATATCGCTGAGCATGACCAGCGCCTCTTCATCGGAGCCGCCGGGGATAGGATAGAGGCTGTTGTCTGCGTAGGGGATGCGTACAAATTCGGCCTGTGTGCCATCTATTAGGTTGCCCAGGATCCATCCGCCTTTCTCACAATGCGAATACATACCCTTTTTACAATAATCGCATTTCCCACAGGAAGTAATACAGGAGATCAGCACGTGGTCTCCCTTTTTGAATGTGGTCACGGCGCTGCCGGTCTCTTCGATAATGCCTACCCCCTCATGACCGAGGATCCTGCCCGGGGTCACCGTGGCTACATCTCCTTTCATAATATGGAGGTCGGTTCCGCAGATAGTGGTCTTTGTGATCCTGACAATGGCGTCGGACGGCTGTTGTATCCCTGGTTTGGGTTTTTCTTCCCAGGTCTTTTGGCCGGGTCCATGGTATACCAATGCTTTCATACATAAATATTTTAGAACCTCTAAATTGAGAAAGATCGGGAGCTTTTTACATGAGCAGACTCATCCGCGGGAATGATCGATCTCATTTATCAGGCCGGCTTTTCCCTGTTATTTCGGGGTAAATCGATCAATCATGAAAACCCTGGTAGTATTTTACTCTTTCTCGGGCAATAACACTGTGGTAGCTGAGGAATTGAACAGCAGGCTGGGCGGTGATATTTATGAGATAAAAGAAATGAAAGGCAGGACAGCTTTTACGATCCTGTTGGACATGCTATTTAACAGGAAACCAAGGATCAGGATGCCGCTGTTCTCAACGGATCAATATCACCGGGTGGTCCTGATGGCGCCGGTGTGGAATGCGAAGATCGCCTTTCCGATGCAGTCCTTTATCCGCCTGGAAAAGGATCGCTTAAAAGAATATGGCTTTGTAACGGTATGCGGCGGAAGAACCGGGCAGCAGGAAAAGCTGGAAAAGCAGCTGCTCTTACTGACTGGCAAGGCACCGATGATGGTCACGCAGCTGTCAATAAATAACCTGGTGCCATCAGAAAGGATAAGAACTGGCAGAAATACTGCTTCGTTCCGGGTGGAAAGCAGTGACCTGAAATACTTTGAGCCGGCTATAGAGCAAATTGTAAATAAGTTGTCGGGAGTGACTACTGCCGCGATCAGACCCCTATAATATGGTACAGAATATCCCTGCGACAATGCGAGCAATGATACTGGACTCGCCGCGACAACCATTGCGGCTAGCCAGCGTTGCTGTTCCGTCCCTTTCTGCCGGGCAGGTGCTGATAAAGGTTATTGCCTGCGGTATTTGCCGGACTGATCTGCATGTAGTGGATGGCGAGCTTTCCAGTCCGAAACTTCCTCTTATTCCCGGACATGAGATAGTGGGGGTGGTGGTACGAACCGGTAATAAGGTGACCCGTCTCAAGACCGGCGACCATGTGGGCATTCCCTGGCTGGGTTATACCTGCGGGACATGCAGATATTGCAGGCGGCAGCAGGAGAACCTTTGCGAGAATGCATTGTTTACCGGTTATACTATCGACGGCGGGTATGCAGAATATACAGCAGCCTACGAAGAATATTGTTTTCCGTTAACTGCGGAATATGCGGGAGCGGCAGGTGCGCCTCTGCTTTGCGCGGGCCTTATCGGCTACCGGTCGTATCGTCTGACCGGGTTGCGGGTCAAGCGTCTTGGCATCTATGGTTTTGGCGCGGCTGCGCATATCCTGATCCAGGTGGCTCGTTATCAGAAGATAGAAGTATATGCTTTTACGCGTGATGGAGATGTTACTGCGCAGGCGTTTGCGATCCGGATGGGGGCAGTCTGGGCGGGGAATTCTTCCGCCACTCCGCCTGCGAAGCTGGATGCGGCGATAATCTTTGCTCCTGTCGGGGGGCTTGTTCCGCTGGCGTTGAGGTCAATTGATAAGGGTGGGAGCGTTGTTTGCGGGGGGATACATATGAGCGGGATCCCGGCCTTTGCCTACGATCTGCTTTGGGAAGAGAGGGTATTGCGGTCTGTTGCTAATCTTACGCGCAAGGATGGGTATGATTTTTTGGCGCTTGCGCCGCAGGTCCCTATACGGACAGAGACGCAGCATTTTGCGCTGGATAAGGCCAATGAGGCACTGGAGGCGCTGCGTAGCGGGAAGATCAGCGGTGCGGCGGTGCTGGTGATGTAGTAAATTCATCTCTTCGAATGACCGGCGTCATGCCGGATTCATCGTTCATAGACTAGCTTCATTGACCGGAGAAAAAGAACCCTCCGGCAACTATAGTATGTTACGTCTATTGATCCCGGGATTGTCCCTGCTGCTACCTTTTGTGCTTTCTGCCCAGACCGACTGGCCGCGTGTCATAACGGATGCCGAGGGCAGCACCATCCGTGTTTATCAGCCTCAGCCTGATTCGCTGGAAGGCAATATATTAAAATTCAGAGCGGCCTTTTCGCTGACAAAGAAAGGGGGAACGGAAGCGCAATATGGATCGATTGTCGCGATCAATGTAATAGAGACCGATCGGAATAACCGGACGCTTTCGCTGCTGGCCAGCAATGTGCTTTCGCTCCGATATTCCGGAATGCTTGAAACAGACAAGATATATCAGCTAAAAGAGACCATCGAATGCGGGCTGCCGGGGATCGGAGCTGATATCTCTCTGGACCAGTTGGTCGCCTTCATGGACGGACCGCTGGAAGCAAGGGGGAGGTCTGATATCGGGCAGGACCCTTCGTCGCGGCTGAATAATAATCCGCCAAGGATAATCTATGCAGACAGGCCATCGATGTTGTTGCTTATCGACGGTTTTCCCCGGTTCAAGAATAACAGGGACTGGGGCCTTAGGGTTGTAGCCAACAGTCCCTATACCATTGTAGAATCGAGTGATGGCTGGTTCTATCTTTATGGCGGACATCACTGGTATCTTGGCCCGATGCCGGAAGGCCCATATCAGCATACCACTTATTTTGCATCGGAATTGGTATGGATGCGGCAGGACATCGATTTTATCAATGCGCACGGAGACGAGCACAGCGATACTTTAAGGGAAGGCAATGCAGGGATAAGGGATATTGTCGTCAGCACCGGCCCTGCCGAGCTGATACAGATAAAGGGTAAGCCGGTATATGGTACTATAGTGGGCACGAGTCTTCGATATGTTACCAATACCGATAATGACATCTTTCTTGACACAAGCTCCAATCGATATTATGTACTTCTTTCCGGGCGATGGTTCAGCAGTCGTCAACTGACAGGGCAATGGCTGAATATCCCTTCCGATTCGCTGCCATCTGGCTTTATGGAAATACCCGAAGGATCACCCGAAGACAGGGTGTTGTCCTGTGTAGCAGGAACAGCTGCGGCGCGGGAAGCTCTGGTGGATGCGCAGATCCCGCAGACTGCCAGGGTCAGCCGTGCGGCGGTGGTGCAAGTGAATTTTGACGGACCTCCAAAATTCGAGGCGATCAGGGGGACGCATTTGCGATATGCGATAAATGCTCTCATTCCCGTGTTCTATACGGGGACTAAATTTTACTGTATCGATAGAGCTGTATGGTTTGTGGCCGATAAGGTAAACGGTCCCTGGCACGTTAGCACGGACCGGCCGGAGGAAGTGCGGCTTATTCCTGCGGATTGTCCTGTATACAATTGTAAATATGTCTATGTCTATGGCGAGACGAGCGAATATATCACTACCGGCTATACCGCAGGTTATCTTGGCGCGTGTGTGGAAGGCTCCTCGCTGGTCTATGGCACCGGATATTATTATCCTTCCTGGACGGATCACATTTCCTGTCCGAGACCGTGGACTTATGGTTTTAACATGTGGTTGAACCCCTGGCTCGGATGGACGTTGGGTTATGATTTCAGCCTGGACTGGTTCAATACAGGTGTCGCCTGGGACGAGGGCTACTGGAATAATGGATGGTGGGGGCCAGCGGATTATCGGCCGCCTTATATATGGCACCATTTCAGTGGTCATGGCCTTTATGAGAAAGATATCCAGCGGATAGCGGGCAGCAACTATAATAATAACCTTTATACCCTAAGACCCGATGTATATGCCAGGGTCCATCCTGATGAAGTATATGCGGATCGGCAGGGAAATGTTTATCGGCATGAAGCCTCGGGTTCGTGGTCCCGGCGGCAGGGTGAAACATGGCAGGCGGTAGATGCCAGCAGCAAGACGGAGTTGGTTTCGCTGAACCAGCTTACAATGTGCAGGGAGAGAGGGAATATGCGTATGCGCAATTTCCGGCAGGCCAAGGCTATTGCAGGTTCAGCAGGGGATTATGTACAGAACGCATCTAAATTATTCCCTTATGTCACAACGAAAAGATAATAAGAGCTCCGGCCGGAGGTCTTCCAGGCTGGCTGCGGCGCGATGGACGGCTGCGCCCCTGGGTATCCAGCTCCTGTATTATTTTTTTGCCGGATTTTACAGAAGCACTGTTCAGTCGATCAGCTGGAGCGAGTTTGAGCGTACTATTCTGGCCCGTCATGCAGCCGACAGCATCGAGGTTATCAACAACGAGGAAGCTGAGGTTTATATTAAAAAGCAATTTGCCGATGACCCCTATTTCAGAAAGGCAATGCACCCTTATGGGATGCTTAGTGACGGACCACATTACAGCTTTCGTCTGGGTTCCGTCGAGGAGCTGCAGAAAAAACTGGACGAATCGGAGGGGCAGCTACAGATCGGGCAAAGAGCGAGACTGGTATAAGACCTTGTTAGCCAGGGCGGTTGCGGGAGAGGCGGGAGTACCCTTCTTTTCGCTTTCCGGTTCTGAATTCGTGGAACTCTTTGTCGGAGTGGGAGCATCTAGGGTTCGAGACCTTTTCCGGCGGGCGAAAGAGCAGGCTCCCTCGATTATATTCATTGACGAGATCGATGCAGTTGGGCGTTCGAGGGGTCGCAATACTTTTTATTCCGGGTCCAATGATGAGAGAGAAAGTACGCTCAACCAACTTCTAACAGAAATGGATGGATTGGTACAAACGCAGGTGTCATTGTACTGAGGTGAGGCAGCTTGTCGGAAATGCTTATTCCAGGGCTGTTGTGCTGTTGCAGGAACATCGCAGAGAACTGGATGAGCTTGCGGGGCTGTTGTTGAAGAAAGAGGTTGTTTTTAAGGAAGACATCGAAGCGATCCTGGGGATGCGGAAATGAACTTTGTCAGAGAGTGAAGAGATTAACTAAAATTGCAGACTATGAAAAAGATCAAGATTTTGTTTGAGTATAACGGGCTTCATTACGAAGCGGTGATCCGCGTCCGGAAGAACCCCGGCGCCAGGGAATTTCATATTACGGTCCTGAATTGGGAGCTGGAAAGGCTTTTGTATAGTAACCAGGTTATCAAGGAAGTGGATGGCGTTCTGCAAGCGAATATCCGCGCGGAAAAAGTTGAGCAGACCAAGTTGAAGCTAATCATTGCCTCGAAGCTCAGCGCATATCTGAAAATGCCTTGTTTTGTCGGAGAATGTCTGCTCTCCAATGTTGATGAAAAGGGGTGGGAGGACCTCCATCCGATTCCCCGGCATGAGCATCGTCGTCCGGACGGATCGATCGAATAGGAAAGGGCGCCAATCAAGTCCGGAGAGCTGCTCCATCTGCGGCGGGCGTTCTATTTTTTTCCTGACGGAACGGCCATTGCCGGCAAGGGACAGTTGAGGACAATTTCCTTTGCGATGCTCTTCTGGGGGCGGAAAAATCCGGATCTTTTCGGGAAGAGCATTAGCCAGTCAGCGGTGTGGTCGTCCAGGTAGGCGTGGACGCCTTCTTCGACGCTGGTGGCGCTGACAAAATGTACCTCAAGAGAATTTTTTATTAAGCTTTCCTGCCAGCTGTCGAAGAGTTTTGCCGGGGCCCGCTGGTCTTTTACGGAGACGGTGAGAACATCGAAGCGGGCGCTGAACAGGTCCTGCAGTTCTTTTAAGAAATCGAGGGGGATGGGGATGCCGGTATTGATCTCTTCCTTGTCACAGGCCAGGACGATCTTTTGAATTGGGTGGAATCTGACTTTTGCGGGAATGATCAGGAGAGGAAAGGGAAGGTTCCACAGATCTGTTTTTGAGGATGCTCCCATGACAACGATGAATGGTTTTTTCCACAGGCAGAAATTCTTCACATTGGAGAACAGATTACCTGTTTCCAGATCGCTGCCCACCTGTACTTTTCCACCGGTCTGTCTTTTAAGTTCGAGCGATAAATTTTCCAGGGAATTAAAGCAGCTGTTTCGCATCTCGTCGATGACATAATCAGGGATTGGTACTGTGATGGGTATATCGGGCAGATCCAACACGTGAACAAGGTGCAGCTCTGCATCTATAAAGGCGGCCATGTCGGCTGCGTAACGGGCGGCATTGGTGGAATTTTCCGTAAAATCGACGAGCGCTATAATGGATCTCATAAAATAGGGTTTTAATTTTTTTCAGTAATTTTTTGCGTTTGTTTTGCCTGCTGTTTTGCCTGTTTGCGAAAGTAGCCGCGCAGGAGGAAATTATGTTTCAGCGCCTCCATATCCTGGTTGAAGGCATCGGTTCCCTGGCGGATATTGTCCATACTGGCATTCAATTTTGCAACAAGCGCCGGGTCTTTCAGGAGGGCGTTGACGGTGCCTTTGCCATCGGTTATGTCCTGGTGTATATCGCGTACGGTTGCGCTGAGGTCTGCGGTCAGGCGATCGATATTGGTTCCTGCGGTATTGATCTTTTCGATGGCCTGTCCGAGGCTCCAGGCGAGGCTGGAGTCTCTTAATAAGGAGCCAACGGAACCTTTGCCGGTCTTCAGGTCGCTGATGATAGTATGAAGGTCGCGGGTCATATCATTGGCATTTGCGCTGGCCTGGCTGATGTTGTTGAGGGATGACCGGATGTTACTGGCGAAGCTCTGGTCGTTGAGAATGGTCCAGAGTGCGGTGCTTTTATTGATGCGGCGGATGGTTGTTTTCAGATCTTCCGAGATCTCTGCAATATTATTATTGGTTGCGGCCAGGGTTTGAAGCATTTCATCCGTACTGACCGCTTTTGGTGTGACCAGGAGGTCTCCGGGCTGTGCCAGAGGAGCGGGTTTGGCACCGGCCGGGCCTTTTTCCGGAAGAATATTGATGACTTTGTTTCCCATCAGCCCTTCGGTGCCGAGCGCGGCGGTGGCATTTTTGTGAATATAGGGTTTCATGTCATTGTCTATGGAAAGGGTCACTTCGATGGTGGTATCGTCGATGATCTTTATGCGTTTGACGGTGCCAGCCTGGATTCCTGCAAAGCGGATGTTGTTGCCGGGCATGAGCCCGTTGACATTGGTGAACCTTGCTTTTATTTCAAAGTTGGATCCGAAGAAATTTTGGTTCTTCCCGATGATGTAGAGGGTCATTATAAAGAGGAACAGACCGGAAAGGACCAGGATCCCGAGCTTAAGATTTGATATTTTTTGATTTGCCATACCGGTTGATTTTATTCAAAGAATGGATGTATGTTCTTGTCTGGGGAGCTCATTAATTTTTCATAGGGACCTTGCGCGTAACATTTTCCATCCATGAGCAGCGCTATTCTGTCTGAAGTCATTTTTACACAGTTCATATCATGGGAAATGATGATCGAAGCCGTATGATATTTCTTTTGCATCTCGATGATGAGGCGGCTGATCTCTCTTCCTGTGATGGGATCCAGCCCGGTGGTGGGCTCGTCATAGAGTATGATCTCGGGTTTGAGGATGAGGGTGCGGGCGAGTGCGATGCGTTTGCGCATTCCGCCAGACAACTCTTCGGGCATCATATCGGCGGTCTCGGGCAGGCCGACATTTTCCAGTACTTCTTTTACGAGTACATCGATCTCCGATTGGGAAGTTTTGATCCAGTGTCTCCGCAGGGGGAATTCGAGGTTCGCTCTAACTGTCATGGAATCATAGAGTGCATTGCTCTGGAAGAGAAAACCCACTTTGGCGCGTATCCTGTCGAGCTCTTCGTGATCGAGGTCTGGTACATTCCTGTCGAAAACGAGGATCTGGCCGCTGTCCGGTCTTAAGAGGCCGATGATACATTTTATCAGAACGGATTTGCCTACGCCTGATCTGCCAAGGACCACCACATTTTCTTCTTTTCGTACCGTCAGGTTGAAATCTTTTAGAACAACATGTGGGCCAAACGATTTGCACAAGTTCTTGATAACAATTACGTTATCTTCAGGAGCGGCGAGTTGTGCCAGTGGTTGTGGCTGGAGCCCGGGTTGCGGCGGAAGATCTGGCTGATATGGTCGGGGTATTTTCATAGGTCTAATTCAAGCCAAGGAGATCTGTGATCTGGACGACTATCAGATCGATGACAAAAATGAATATGGAGGATATTACAACCGCGGAGTTAGCGGCTTTGCCAACGCCTTCAGTTCCTTTCCGGGAATTATATCCCTTGTAGCAGCCGATGATACCCACCGCAAATCCAAAAAGATAGGTTTTGATATAGGCGGGCAGGACGTCGCCGAAGCCGAAGTTGTCGATGATCTGCCGGAAGAAAAGGGAGAAGCTGGTAGTGGAACGGATATTGATCCCGACGAAAGAACCGAAGAGGGAAATGGCATCTCCGAGTATGACGAGGACGGGCAGCATGAGGGTGGAGGCGGCCACCCTGGTTACGACCAGGTATTTGAAGGGATTGGTGCCGCTCACCTCCATGGCGTCGATCTGTTCGGTGACCTTCATGGAGCCCAGCTCGGCACCCATGCTGCTGGCAATCTTACCGGCAAAGATCAGGGCTGTAATGACGGGGCCGATCTCTCTTACGATGGCGATGCCCACCATGATCGGCAATTGGGATTCGACGCCGTAGACGACGAGGGAGGGGCGCAGCTGCATCGTGAGCACCAGACCCATGATAAAACCGGTCAGCCCGACGAGCGGGAACGAGTTGTAGCCGATGATATAACATTGTCTTATCAGCTCCCGGAATTCGTATCGTGGGCGGCTGCCCTGCAGGAAATAGCGGCTTGTGAAGCGTGCTATATCACCCGCTTCATTGAGGAAGGCTTTTAATCTGGTGGGCGGGACCATATAGGTTTGTTTGTTCGGAGCTAAAGTAGATGAGTCCGGCAATGATTTTGCTGAAGCGGGTCATATCGTGGGATGATATTGCTCAGTTCATAACAGGATCGTTTGACGTTGTCAGATGCTGAAGAAGCTTTGCAGGATCGTGCTGGATTTCTCATAACGGCCCGATTTGTCTTCCAGCCGGATGCGGAAGGTTACGCCTCCGATCCTGCTGAATTCTTCCGGAGGAAAGGGCCAGTCAGGGGAGAGATGCGTGGTCTCGCTGCTCACGAAAGGCAGCACACGTTCGTGCAGCTTCTGCAACGCATGATTTCTAAGGGCTGGTTCATTTAGCTCTTCGAACTCGCCATGCGCAACGACACTCTGCCAGTTACCCATGTTATGCATGTTATCTACTTCGAAGCATACCCTGGGATGCTTTCGCATGATCTCAAGCTTCAGGCCTTCATGGCTGTGACAGTACACGTATTCTCCATCATAGGTATAGCTGATAGGCACCACATAGACCATCGTGCCATTGGAGCACCCAATGCGCCCTACGACCTGCTTGCTCAGCAGTTTTTCTATTTCCGGGATGGTTAATTTTCCAAGCATAGCTGACGATTTTTATAGGTCGAAATTAGCAGGATGTGCCGACCGGATAGATGATGGGAGTCACCCTTCTGATTGATAAACTTCATGCCGGAGGAGCCAGGGATGGTCGGGAGGTGCGAAATTTTGGGAGAAGGGCCGGGTCAGTGAAGGGGCTGAACCTGGTCATGGCATACGGGCTCTATGGGCAGGGCGATGGTAAATGCCGAGCCAGAGCCGGGCAGGCTTGCTACTGTGATCGAGCCGCCCATCAGATCGAGATATTTTTTGACGATGCTAAGGCCGAGCCCGGTGCCGGAAATACCAGTGGTGTTTTTCGCCCGGAAGAAACGTTCAAACAGGTGTTGCTGTTCATCTGCGGGTATTCCGATGCCGCTGTCTGCTACGCGGAAGCGCACCTTGTCCACGTTGAATTCAAGTTCGAACCGGATAAGGCTGGACTCGGGGGAATATTTGATGGCGTTGCTCAGCAGGTTATTCAGTATATTCCTCAGGAGGTGTTGGTCGACCATGATCGGCCGCTGTTCGCCCGTTACAGTGCACTCGATCCTTTGACCTTCCTTACAGGCTTCTTCCATGTCCTGCACTGCCTCTTCGGCCATCTTTACCAGATCTGCTGTCGAAGGATCGTTCCGAATGACCCCTTCTTCCAACTTTTCCAGCGACAGGAAGTCATTCAACAACTGCTTAAGGTTATTGACATTCGATTTGATGCGATTGATATGGCGCTGGCGTTTGTCTTCCATCTCCGGGGCGCTGTACTTCCCGATAAGATTCGTGGAGCTGAGGATGACGCTCAACGGCGTCTTGAATTCGTGGCTGGCCAGGGTGACGAACCGGGATTTCATTTCATTGAGCTGCTTTTCCCGGGAAAGCGCATGACCCATCTCCTCCTGTATGCGTATCTGGTCGCTAATATCCCTGGTGATCTTGACGAAGCCGGTCAGTTGTCCCTCCCCGCCCCTTAGTGCTGTAAATACGACGTCAGCGTGGAAGAGCGAGCCGTCTTTTCGTTTTCGGATCCCAATTGATTCATAGCTGCCGTCTGCCGCAGCCATTTGCATATTGAGTTCAGGTTCGCCACGGGCATTATCCTCATCGCTATAAAAGACGGAGATCGGCTGTCCGATGATCTCGGCCTCAGTATATCCTTTGATCTGTTCCGCTCCTCTGTTCCAGCTCATCACTCTTCCAGCCGGGTCGATCCTAAAAATTGCGTAGTCCTTTATGTGTCTTACGAGCGTCGCGAATCGCTGCTCCGCCTCTTCCAGGCCCTTTTCGGCCTCCTTCCGGCGGTTAAAATTATGGAGGATAAAAAAGCTGCACAGGCATAACAGTGTAAAGACGAAGGTCAGCAGGGCTATGATGGCGGTCCTGAGCGATGTCCGGCTGTCGTTGTTGGCTGCTTGCCGCATGGCGAGCAGCCGGCTTTCTTCCGTTTGCAGACGCAATATCCCCCCGCGCAGGCTGTCTGTGTAATTCCTTGCGGAAATGCGCTGCGGGTCCCTGCCGGAGGGCAATGCGGCTGCCGCATGTGCGCAGATGTCGATGAGGCTGTCGATCCTTGCCTGCTGAGCCGGATTATCTGCCGTCAGCTTTCTAAGTACCTCGAATTCTTTTGCCAATGACTGTATTTCCAGCCTGCCGGTCTCATAATCATGCAGGCTTGCCAGCGTCTGTTCGCTGGCATTCAGGACGACAATAGTGTGCTGCATCCAGCTGGTCGTGTCGCTAAACATTTGATTGTAGCGGACGATCATGACCAGGAGACCCGCGATGGCGCCGAGAATGATGGCCGAAAGGAGCATATATGTTCTTTTAGCAACTGGCATAAAAGCCCTGCTAAGGTAAGTCGAAACAGCAAGGAATCCTATTGAAATCGTGTCGATACTTCCCGCCCATGATCATTGTGCTGTCGAAGCGACCATTCCCGGGACATGATCGTTTCCATCCAGGTGAAACAGCTCTTGCGGAAGACGGTTACGGGTCTGCCAAAGTATTGCTGCAAGGCTTCTACCAGGTCGGGGATTGTCATGTTATCGTTGAGACCTATCTGCCTGGTAAGAAAGTCGCCAGCACCTGACCCTGTGTTTTGAGAGACATTGACTGTGTTTTCCCCGGGATTAAATTGCAACTCAATTTTCAGGAATGGGTAGCGCTTGTTAAACTCCGCCTGGACCTCGGTGAAAAGTGGTAAGGTGACGATATGTTCGCTCATAAGAATAATTTATATGTCAAATTTATTTTGATAGGGATAAGAGAGTTATGATCTGAGCCAGGCGCCGGACTGACATTCGGCTGGCGGGGTGTATGACGGATATCAGGCGGCGGGCTGATGTCCGTCAGCCAGGGACCACTGGGCCGGGATTACATTTGGAAAAAAACAAGCATTGGAAGCAGATTCTGACCTGATAAGGAAGCTAAATCAACCTGTTCCCCGTTATACGAGTTATCCTACGGTACCATTCTGGAAAGAGCAGATCGATGTGCAGGTATGGAAACAACAATTCCGGGAGCAGTTGAACAGGAGCAATGGACCGGAGGGGATCAGCCTTTATATTCATTTACCTTTTTGCGAGTCGCTTTGTATCTATTGCGGATGCAATAAAAAGATCACTACCAATCATAAAGTGGAAGAAGAGTATTTGCAGACCATTCTACAAGAATGGGGTATGTACCTGAAAATGATGGATAGTCCCCCGGTCATCCGGGAGCTTCATCTGGGCGGGGGGACACCCACTTTTTTTTCACCTGATAATCTCAATCGTCTTGTCTCGGGGTTACTCGAAAAGGCCATAGTTGGTCCGGACCACTCGTTCAGCATAGAAGGGCACCCTAATAATACAACGCGGGAGCACCTTGATGTGCTATATGGCTTAGGTTTCCGACGTATCAGCTATGGGGTGCAGGACCTGGATCCGGAGGTGCAGCGTGCCATTCATCGACTTCAGTCTTTTGAAAATCTGCGGAGGGCAACAGAGGATGCCAGGTCTGTGGGCTTTACTTCTGTCAACTTCGATCTTATTTACGGCCTTCCGCTGCAAACTATCGGCGGCCTGGCCAGGACGATCCGGGAGTGCCTCACCCTTGATCCGGACAGGATCGCCTTCTACAGCTATGGGCATACGCCCTGGCTCAATTGTGCACAACGGCTTATCGACGAGAACAGCTTGCCGGATGCGGAAAGGAAAATAGCCTTGTATGTCCGGGGAAAAGAGATCCTGACGAGGGCAGGATATGCCAATATTGGAATGGATCATTTTGCATTGCCCAAAGATGAGTTGTACAAGGCCTGGAAAGATGGCACCTTGCATCGGAATTTTATGGGCTATACGACCCAGACCAGCGAAATCCTGGTGGGGCTGGGGGTGTCATCGATCAGTGATGCGGGGACAGCATTAGTGCAGAACGATAAGACGCTGGGGGGGTACTACAGGTCTGTTCAGAGTGGCGAGCTGGCTGTGCGAAAAGGTTATTTTTTGAATGAGGAGGACCAGGTTTTTCGTCGTCATATCCTTGATATTGCGTGTAAGGGTTATACTAATCTTGGTCCTATCTGTTCGTCGCAGCTGTTGGAATGGACTCTGCCGCGACTCAGAGAGCTGGAGCGGGACGGGCTGGTGAGGCTGGATGCAGGGGGCGTGAAATTAACGGAAGCCGGATGGCCTTTCCTGCGGTATGTTTGTAAGGCGTTCGACCTGCATCTGTTGCGTGCGGCGGAGGCGGTTATTTAGTCCTTCCTGGCAAAAAGTAATTTTCCGATCCATTCGGAGGATGCAACAACTGCCTCCTTTGCGAGGCTGGCAAGCTTGAAGTTGTGGCGAATGCCGTGCCAGTCGCTGAGCAGGGCGGCCTCCAATTCTATCCTTCGCTGGCGGAGGTGCTGACGCTCCTTCTTCAGATGGCGGGAGTGTTTAATCTTCTTCATCGGTATCATTTTTAAACAGTTGATGAATTATGGCATCCATGACCGGGATCCGGATCAGCCTGTCTTTTGCCGCCCATACAATGAGTCCAAGCAAAAGATACACGGAGCCGACCAGCAGGAAGCCAAGCCAGAGCTTGTGAAGCCAGTTGCCCAGTGCGATGGCGGCAGATATGCTGGAAAAGAAAAGGCAGAACACGAAAACGAGGCTGACAACCGAACCAGTGATGACAACAGAGATCACCCCGGAAGCCTTTTCGGCTAATGCGAGCTTTGCTTCATCAACTCTTGCGTGGAGGTAATCCTTTGTGTGATCTATCAGGGTTTCGACTTTTATTAATTCTTCCATAAAATGGGTTTTTATTTATTCATGCACACTCATAACCGGTATGGTGCTATGTTTGGTAAATTTCTTTGACTGGCTGATGTGGAATTCGAAGAAGCTGTGTTTTTTTGGGAACACCATTACCAGGTCGGCTTCGTTCTTCCCCAGGTATTCCTGAATTCCATCTTCGACCTTTGAATTGCGGACATAATGAATTTCGGGATAAAGGTCTTTGAGTTGTTCTTTCCAGCCTTCGTACTTAAAGGTCTTTTGTTCTTCCGAAAGTACGGGGCCCGTTTCGACGGTAACGATATCGAATTTGGAACCGAAGTATTGGCGAAGGTCTTTGAGCAGGGGAAGGGATATGGGGATACCGGAGCCAATGTCGTCCAGATCGCAGGCTAACAGGACGCGACGGAACTGGTGAAAGGTTGCTGTTTCGGGTACGACAAGGACGGGATAATTGAGGTTATGGAGCAGAGACGCAACGGGGCTTCCGGCCAGGAATTTTTCGAAAGAGGGACCTGATGCGCCGAGCACAATGGCATAGGGTTGTATCTCCTGGCATAGCTCCTTCATTTTGCCGGTGACGCTGCCCACCTCTATTCGGATATCCACTTTGATCGTGTTGTTAGTACGTTTCTGCAGATCGAACTGCAGTGCTTTCAGTGAGGTGTTGCTGGATTCCACCATTTCCTCGTAGAGGGCTTCGGTCATGACCATGTCGGCAGAAGTTATGGGTATTTCGATGACATGGACGAGGTGGAGACTTGCCCTGATCGCCTGGGCAAGGTTTGCCGCGTAACGGGCCGCGTTGTCGGAACAAGTTGAGAAATTAACGGGGATGACTATAGATTTCATATTTTTCTTTTTATAAAGGTATTTGAGGGTAAAAGGCTGTTTTATGACGGGGATTGCCGGGGGACATGAGAATGGTCAGGTTGGCTTGTTTGTGATCTTGTGTGGGTATTCCAATCGGAAATAATCGTAGCAATAGAGCAGACCGAGGGTAAGCCCTATGATACCGATGAGCAGTTCGACGCTATAGATGGAGCTTGTCGGATCATGGGGTATGAATATGCTGAATGCGAGCATCAGCAAACCTCCGATCAGGTCACCTCGCCAGCGACGGGCATGCCTGGCAAGAACCAGTGAACCTATAATTTTGATAAGCCCTTTGACGGCCATCCAGGGAATAATAATGAAGGGGAAGATAAACAAGGTGAAAACGGGATCCAGGAGCAGGAGGCTACAGAAGCAGAGGTCCGCGATACACTCCGCGATGCGCCATGCTCTTTCCCTGAAATTACCGTCGAGAATAGAAAGGGCCAGCAGCAGGAGGCCGTCCAGGAGAAGGGCCAGGCCGGAATAGCGGATAATGACCAGATAGGCAAGTGAGGGGCTCAACAGGGCGGTTACGCCGAGTAGGAGCCAGATACATCCTGCAACAAGCAGAAGCCGGTCGATATGAGTGTTTTTCATAATCAACTATTTCTTTTCTTAAAGGAACGAATTCTTTTTTCTGCAGATGATGACCGGAGTCAGGCCCAGGGGTGATTTAATCATATAGTGTCCTGACTTCGATCAGGAAATGGCCTTATGTGTCGGCGTATTTTTACAAAAATTCAATAGCATGCAAAAAGGAAAGTATATGTCGGCCGGGGAAGCGTTGTCGGTTGTTCAGACGGGCGACAGGGTTTTTATCCATGGGAGCGCTGCGACACCGGTGCCGCTCGTAAAGGCTTTGCAGGCGCGTCATGCAGAGTTGCATCATGTAGAGTTGATCAGCATCACTACTATGGGTGACCTGGATTTTGATAACCCCTTGTGGCGGGAGAGTTTCTTTTTCAATTCCCTTTTTGTATCGGCGAATACGAGGGAGGTGGCAAACAGCATGAATGGAGACTATGTCCCTATTTTCCTGAGTGAGATCCCTCAGCTTTTCAAGCGAAACATCCTGCCGATCGACGTAGCATTGATCCAGGTCTCGCCGCCGGATGCGCATGGCTATTGTAGTCTTGGGACTTCTGTGGATATAGCGCGTGCTGCAGTGGATTCTGCGCATCATGTGATCGCGCAGGTGAACCCGAGGATGCCAAGAACACATGGGGACAGCTTCCTTCATATCAGGGACATCGATTCGATGGTATTTCACGAAGCGGAGCTGCCGGAGCTAAGGTATGGTCTTACGGAGAGCCCGGTCGTCCAAAAGATCGCGCATAATGTCGCGTCGCTGATCGAGAACGGCGCCACGCTTCAGCTGGGCATCGGGAATATACCGGACCAGGTTCTGAAAAATCTGCAAGGGCACAAGGACCTGGGGCTACATACGGAAATGCTGTCGGATGGCGTGATCCCGCTGATCGAATCGGGAGTGATCAATAATCGGAAAAAGAAACTTAATGTGGGTCGTTCCGTGACGGCTTTTATGAATGGAACGCGGAAATTGTTTGATTTTGTCGATGACAATCCGGAAGTGCGGGTAATGGATATTGCATACGTCAATGATACGAGCATCATCAGGCAGAATCCAAAGGTAACGGCGATAAACAGTGCTATAGAGGTCGATCTGACCGGTCAGGTCTGTGCGGATTCGATGGGTACTTATCAATATTCGGGTATTGGCGGACAGATGGATTTTATCAGGGGGGCTTCGTTGTCAGAGCATGGACTGCCGATCATTGCCATGCCTTCGGTCACTTCGACCGGTATTTCGAGGATCGTGCCTTTCCTGAAGGAAGGGGCGGGGGTGGTGACGACGAGGGGACATGTGCATTGGGTTGTGACGGAGTATGGGAAAGTGGATCTTTTTGGGAAGAACCTTAAGCAAAGGGCGCAGTCGCTGATAGGGATAGCGCATCCGGAGCACCGGGAGTGGCTGGAAAAGGTTTTTTATAAGAGGTTCAAAGCTGCAGGGGTCGCCGGGCATTAATGCGGGCGGCTTTTGGGAGCGGGGGTTTTGTGGTGATGAGTGGTTGGTGCGTGCCCGGTGAGCTTGTTTAAAAAAGGAGGTTTTGTAGTTTTTGAATGTCTTTTATATGGATCTTACCTTCCTGGATGTCGATGAGCTTTTCTGATTTGAAGTCGCTGAGGGTTCGGATCAGGGATTCGGTGGCGGTGCCGATGTATTGAGCCACGTCTTCGCGGGAGATGGAGAGGGCTGTTGGGGCGCTGTTTTTGGATTGGGCAGCCGGAGACGTTATTTTGGATTGCGCAGCGGGAGATGAGAATTTTGCGTGGATATCGAGGAGTCCTTTTGCCACGCGTTTGCGTAAGGAGCCATAGGCGAGGCTGAGTAGTCTCTCTTCTTTTTCCTGGACATTGAGGGCTATGAGCTTTATGAATTTTGCTGCTACCTGGAGGTCCTGGTAGAGGGCATTAAGGAACTCATCTTTTGGGAATACTGCGAGTTCCGCATCTTCGAGTACGAGAGCGGAGTCTTCATAGGGGTTATTTTCCAGGAGGGAAAGGTAACCGATATAGTCGCCGGGAACGTACAGGTTGGTGATGTATTCTTTTCCGTCCTCGTTGATACGAAAGGCCTTGATCTTCCCGCTTTTGAGTAAAAAAAGAGACTTTGGCCGCTTGCCTTCCTGATAGAGGAACATTTTTTTCGACAGCTCCTGTGTCTCGGCCGTCTTTGCGTCGAGTCGAAGAGTGCCGGACTCGCGGAGATCAGAAATGAGCTCACTGGCCCCTTTCTCATCGCTTGAATATTTACCGTGCAGGATATCGTATTTTTTTAGCCTGATCTCAATGGCGTTGAGCAGCTCGATATCATCAAAAGGTTTGGTGATATAGTCGTCGGCACCCATCTCCATGCCTTTGCGGAAGTCCGAGCGTTCCGTCCTGGCTGTAAGAAAAATGAAGGGGGTGTCGAGGGTCGAGTCATTCTTGCGCAGCAGGTGGAGGACGCCATAGCCGTCCAGCTCGGGCATCATGATATCGCAAATGATCAGTTCGGGTTTTTCTTTGAGTGCTGTTTCAACGCCTTTTTTGCCGTTGGGGGCGGTGAAAACTTCGTATCCCGCAAGGGTGAGGATCTCTGCAATATTTTCCCGGATATCGTCATGGTCGTCGATTACGAGCAGTCTGCGCATGAAAGTAAGATTGGGTGATTTGTTTTGCAATAGTACAAAATTTAAGGGGGTTCAGCAAGTGACGAGGATCAGCGGATACCCTGATCGGGGTCATAAGAACGGGGGCGGGGGGCCTGTAAATTGCCGGCTATTTCAGGTTAACTATGGATACTACGATCAAAAAAGACATATTATGCAGTCATTGCGGCGAAAGATGCCCGAAAGACCCGATCCGGGAAGAAGATCGGGTCTTTTGCTGCGAGGGCTGTCTGCTGGTGTATCGGCTGCTGGACAGCAATGGGCTCTGCAACTATTACCAGCTGAACGCGCATCCGGGGATCAACCGCCGCATGGCGGTCCGAAGGGATAAATTTGCTTTTCTTGACGATGTAAAGATAGCCGCCGGGCTTGTCAGCTTTCAGAATGAAAGTGAGGTTCATGTCCAGTTCTTTTTGCCCCAGATCCATTGCAGCAGCTGTCTGTACCTGCTTGAGCAGCTGCCACACCTGGAGCGGGGAGTGGTATCCTCCCGGGTTGATTTTGCGGCCAAACAGGTGTCGCTGATCCTGGACAGTAAGACCGTGTCGCTGAGAAAAGCGGCGGAATTGCTGACCTCGCTGGGGTATGAGCCCTATATCAGCCTGAAGGATCTGGGCCAGCCGAAACAAGGGGTAGACAAGGGTTTGCTGTTACAGCTGGGGGTTGCCGGCTTTTGTTTTGCCAATATCATGCTGATCAGCTTCCCGGAGTACCTGGGGCTGGATCATTCCGAGCAGGCCATTCAACGGGTCTTCCGTTACCTGAACCTCCTGTTCTCCCTGCCTGTGGTCTTTTACAGCGCCCGACCTTTTTATCTGTCGGCATGGAAGGGATTACAGCACCGGTTCTTAAATATTGACGCCCCGATCGTGCTGGCTATCTGGGTGACATTTATCCGGAGTATCCGGGAAGTCGTGGCGGGCAGCGGGTCTGGTTATTTCGACAGCATGGCGGGGATCGTCTTTTTTATGCTGGCGGGCCGGTTCTTACAGGACAGGACCTACCGGCGGCTGTCGTTCGACCGGGACTACCGATCGTATTTTCCGGTGGCGGTGACGGTGGTGATGCCCGATAAGGCGACGGGAAAGGAGTCTGATCTTATAAAAGCGATGCCGGACATCAGGTCGGGGGATACCTTGCGGATCTTCAGCGGGGAGCTGATACCTGCGGATGGTATCCTTACGCGTGGCAAGGCCCTGATCGACTATAGTTTCGTGACCGGGGAATCGCAGCCGGTGGAAAAACAAATGGGGGAGATCGTTTATGCGGGAGGGCGGCAGACGGCTGCGGCAATCGAGATACTGGTAGTGAAGGAAGTGGCGCAGAGCTATCTGACGCAGCTGTGGAACCGAAAGGAAAGAGGCGGGTCGGCCAGGAACCCCGGTGGCGACTTTTCTTTTGTGCATCCGCTGAGCCGGTGGTTTACCTGTATCGTCCTGGCGATTGCCGCCGGGGCAGCGTGGTACTGGGGCTTACGCGATCCGGGCAGGGTATGGAGTGTTGTTACAGCTGTGCTGATCGTGGCATGCCCGTGTGCGTTGCTGTTGTCGAGTACGTTTACCAATGGAAATTTATTGCGCATCCTGGGGCGGCATCATTTTTATTTGAGGAATGCGGCCGTGATCGAAAGGGTTGCTACTGCCGATCATATAGTCTTTGATAAGACGGGGACCCTCACTGAAGCCAGGAGGCAGGAGGTATCTTATACGGGGGAGAAGCTTACAGAGGATCAGGAATTCCTTATAGTAACGTTGGCTGCGCAGTCCAGTCATCCGCTGAGCAGGATGCTTGCGCGGCGTTTAATGGAGGAGGGGAGAAGCGGAGCGATGCGGGGAGATGGGAGCTGCAGCATATTGGGTTTTCGGGAGACGGAAGGGCAGGGAGTGGAAGGTTTTGTTTATGGGGAAAGGGTTGCGCTGGGGTCGCTGGATTTTATAAGAAGGATGGTCGGGGATATTGATAAGAGCTGGGGCGCAGGGGGAACCGGCACAAGAGTTTATGTGGCCATTGGGGCGAGGGCGATGGGATGTTATGATATATCGAACCATTACCGGGACGGTCTGGGGGAGCTGGCGAAGGCTATACGGGGGAAGATGCCGGTATCTGTGCTATCGGGGGACAATAACCGGGAGTCGAAGAATCTTCAGGAGATCCTGGGGCAGGATACGATCTTATTATTCAATCAGACCCCGAAGGGGAAGTCGAGGTATATCGAGCATTTGCAGCGGGTGGGTAAACGGGTTATGATGATCGGGGACGGTCTCAATGATGCGGGGGCTCTTGAGCAAAGTGATATTGGGATCGCGGTGACGGAGGACTGTAATAATTTTACGCCGGCGAGCGATGCTATCCTGCGGGCCGATGAATTGCGGCGATTACCTGTTTTTATCCGGCTTTGCCAGGTGGGCAAGCGGATCATTCTGGCAAGTTTTATCTTATCCATCTTTTATAACCTGATCGGACTGTTCTTTGCGGTGAGCGGGGCTTTGTCGCCACTGGTTGCGGCGATACTTATGCCGTCCAGCTCTCTTACTATTTTGCTCGTGACCTATAGTTGCAGCAATGCGGCCGCGAGGTGGATGAGGCTTTGAGCGGCTGAGTAAAATCAGGTTTAGCCCTGATCGTTGTCATCCCGGGGGCCGGGGGGGCAGAATAAATTTACAAATCAAATAGCTGAATCTCTAATATGAGCGTCATTATTCTGTTGTTAATCGCCAGTCTTTCCGTAGCCCTGATCTTTTTAGGGGCTTTTATCTGGAGTGTCCGGAACAAACAATTTGATGATGACTATGCTCCCCCGCGCAGGATCCTTTTTGATGACAAGCCGTCAACTACTCCTACGACTAAAACAAACCCAACAAATCAATAAATATGCAGGTAGAAAAATTCTATTACGACAACCGGACGGTCAAGTGGTTTGCTTATGCTGTAGTGGTCTGGGCCATTGTGGGAATGCTGGCGGGCTTATGGGCGGCTATAGAGCTGTATTACCCGGCGTTGAGCATGGGAATGCCGGCGACTACGTTTGGCCGTATGCGGCCCGTACACACCAATGCTGT
>Ga0310811_10001760_pt1 | contig 26912 bp, 15 predicted proteins | sample YCmetagenome_FD_207642 | JGI IMG/M metagenome (GOLD analysis project Ga0310811, IMG submission 207642) | Soil microbial communities from experimental microcosm in Duke University, North Carolina, United States - YC | ecosystem: Engineered > Artificial ecosystem > Soil microcosm > Unclassified ... | reverse complement strand
CCAAAGATAAGCACAAAGAAAAACCCGCAAAGCCAGTGGCAGTGCGGGTTTCTGGTGGTTGGCGGAGACGAGAAGATTCGAACTTCCGATACCCTTTTGGGGTATGCTCCCTTAGCAGGGGAGTGCCATATATAGTATTGGTGGTATTTACAGAATTTTTTTAGTATATTTGCCACAATATTGCCACAATAGAGCGACTACATATATATGGCGACATTTCGAAAGCGTGGGAAGAATCGCTGGGAGGCTCAAGTCCGGAAAAAGGGCTTCCCAACTCAAACGAAGACTCTCCCTAATAGAGCTGAGGCAGAGGAATGGGCAAAACTTGTTGAGACGCGTATGCGACAAGGCCTCTATCTCCCGTCAAAAGAAGCCGAAGGAACAACGGTCGCTCAGTTGGCGAAGCGCTTTGAGGAAGAGTTTGCTGAGCACCACTACCGTGGCCTAGCTTGGAAACACAAGCTCGCAAGGATTCGAGAGAAACTAGGCCGTTACACGCTAGTCGCACTCACCCCAAAAGTCATCAGCGATTACAGAGACCGCCGCCTCCAAGAGCCCGATGCTCGCTACACAACGAATCTTGATGAAGCACCTCGTGTCTCGCCAGCAACGGTCAAGGGGGAACTAGACCTGCTCAGTAAATTGCTAGACGTTGGCACTAAAGAGTTTGGCATTCTCGTACCGAACGGAAATCCAGTCCGACACATTCGAAAACCTTCGGCCAATAAGTCTCGCGAACGAAGATTTGTTGGTCATGAGGAAACTCAGCTTTTAGAGCAATGTGAAGTTAGTCAGAATCCTTGGCTGCGGCCTGCAGTAGTACTCGCCATTGAGACCTCAATGCGTCAAGGGGAGATTTTGTCCCTTGAATGGCCTGCAGTAGATTTCAAGCGTGGCCTAGCCTACCTCAGCACCTCTAAAAACGGCGACGCCCGCGCAGTCCCTCTTTCGCCGACAGCCATGGAAACCCTCAAAAAACTCGGTCAAAAAAAGGAGGGGAAAGTTTTTCCTCTCGATCGAATGACGCTATTCAAGGCATTTGATCGAGCATGCAAACGAGCTCAAATCGAAAACTTAACCTTTCACGATCTTCGCCACGAAGCTCTTTCGCGCCTTGCTGAGCGCGGCGATCTCTCTGTACTTGAGCTGGCAGCAATTAGTGGCCACAAAACATTGCAGATGTTGAAACGCTATACACACCTAAGAGCCGAAGCCCTATCTAAGAAATTAGCATCGAACCCGATAGCCAATTAGCTGTCTTCGGCATCAAAAATGAAATTCGATAACACTCGAAAATCAAGAAATGAGCCCTTCCAAATCTGTGGGTGGAAACGTAATTGTGCAAGTGGCACCTCCCCCCGTTACAAGTTATCCAAGTAACGTGGGTTGTATTGTGATCAACAAGCCACTTGTAACGTGAGTTGTAATGTCATCGTCCACACGCCGCCGCGCGTTCGACTTGGATGTTTCCATTGAGGGTTTGCATGGGCTCAACGCGCCGAAATCACGCTGCAACGGAAAGTTAGACATCGCGACGTTTGCCCGAAAAAGATTGTTGTCGATCAAAAAAGACGAAAAAAGATTGAAATCGACAATTCTTGATTTTGGTGTTGAATCTCATTCTGAATAACCGACGGCTTCAGACCTCAAGTACATATTCCGGGTTGAATCCCGTCACGAGATCGACGCCCATATAACCACGCGGATTCGACACCACACGACCATTGCCCACCCGATAATTCACCGGAATATGGGTATGGCCGTGAATCCAGAGATCAACCTGGGCCACCAGATCATCCAGGTGGCTCGCGTAAGCCGGATCAAGCGGATCACGCTCCTGTTGCAGACTAAGCGCCGATGGCGCATGGTGTGTCACCACGACGGTTTTGTGCCACGCATCCTGTGATGGCGCAGCCAACGACCCCGACAGGAAGGTGCGACTCGCCAGGTGCATCTCCAGCACCTTTTGTGCGGTGAGCGGATCGCTACCCTGGCGGCTACGACCGCCCATCTCGCCATACGCCGACGCGCGGCGGGTCGTAACGTAGATATCTCGGTAATCGGTCATTTCGCACTGGACACGTTGCATCACCTCTGACTGGTGATCATTACCGAAGAGGCTGAAGTCCGTCCAAAGCGTTGCGCCCAAGAAGCGGACGCCTTCGATGACGACGGCATCATTCTCCAGCAGGTGGACGTTGGTACCAGCGACCTTCTCGCGTGCTTTGCGCCAGAACCCCAGCATCGGACGTGAGCCGTAAAACTCGTGATTGCCGCAGACATAGATCACCGGGCGATTAAAGCTCAGTGCCCATTGCAGGCCTTCAAAGCCGACACCGATATCACCAGCAAGTACAGACACGTCGGCGTCAATGGTGTTGACATCAATAGCCTTGGGCCATTTGCCAAATTCGAGATGAATGTCCGAGAGGACGTGAACCTTCATGTTGTTGCTCCATGCACGAGGACGCGGCTTGTGGCCGCAATGTCCGATCTCCAGGGATACTGAAAATCGGGATCAGGCTGATTGAATCAGCGCGGTCGTCGCGAGGCGCAAGCCCGCTCGGAATGAGCGAACATGGTGCCGCCAAACCAGACCGAAGCGGTCGGTTTGTTCCTGATGCTGGAACTGTAGGCAGCGGTGGAGAACATAGGGTTTGGGATAACCGATATTTACTGGGTGTCTACAAAATAACGCATTTCAGATGGATTGGATGACCAACAGGCCTACCCATTCAATATGAGATCAAAGCGCTGAAGCCATACATCACCACTTGATTTCGTCATCATCGGGATTTTGATGACCGGGCGCTGAATATCGCTGGTCCTGATCAGGAAATGCACATCCCGGCTACGAATGCCGTGCTGCGTGGATTCATTAATCCAGTGCAAGTCCCAGCTCCGGATGTAGTCGAAATCGTGGATCGAGATTTTTCCGTTGAGCGAGAACATCAATTTCCGATGAGCAGAGTCGAAGAAGAGCAAACGGCTCGCCCAGCCCACCATCGTGGTGGTGGTGACCTCGAAACTCAATCCGTGCTTGCGGTTCACCTCCTCAACAATATGCTTGAGCTTATCGGTGCGATACCTGAGATAGAGGTATGCCAGCACCACAAGCCCGAGTGCGAGCAAGGCAAGCGTTATTAGAAAAGCAGACATTCGACTTCTCCAAAACAGTACTTCAAATTTTTGTTTCGTTCAGGTCGTAGCTGTCCACAACACCCTTCTTGTTGAAGTAGATGCGCAGATACTTGCCAGCAATTCCGCTGCTCCCGGTGACAGCGGATGCGAACGGGATGAACGTCTTAGCGCTGGACGCGGCCATTTGATAGGCCCAGTATTCCTTGCCGCTGTCGGCACCGCGCTCACTCGGCTCGCCGAATTGCGCGATCACATCAGCCTTGGTGGTCTTGCCCTTCACCAGCTTCTGCTGAAGCGTCGTGGGCGTTTCGTCGGTGAGCGAGGTGTTACCGGTGGCGCAGCCCGCGAGAACGGAGAGGGTAAGAGCGGCTGCTGCCAGTAATGTGGATTTGGTGGTTTTCATGTTGCCCGTCACGATTACTATAAGTGACAAACATTAGCATGTAATTCATGCTTTTGTCACTTATAGGGCGTCGCCCGATAGTAGCCATCTACCTAGCATCTTTTCCTTTTGGACTAGGAAAGATGGACGATCCACGAGTACGATTCGGTAGGCGTCTAGCCCAACTCAGAAAGGCGAAGGGGTGGTCGCAGGAAATGCTCGCACTTGAGAGTGGGATTGCTCGGAGTTACTTGGGGGGAGTGGAACGCGGTCAGCGCAACATTGCGCTATTGAATATCTGCAAGCTGGCCGAGGCTTTAGAGCTTGGGCCCAATGAGCTTTTAACTTTCTAGGCGGACGGGTGGCCTAGTAGAAACTCTTGTGCATTCCGCATAGCCGCAGTCAAATTGTACGAGTTGTATTTTTTCGCAAACCCCATTGCTGCCATACGATACTTTGTCTCACCGAGAAGCTGCTTTATATGATGCCAACATTGTGCTTCCGTCCTATCGGCTCGCAACATCAAGCCAGCACCGGTTGCTTCTAACGCCTCCCCCGATAGATGCTGTTCAATGACCTGAGGCACCGCCAGCACAGGAACGCCAGCTAACAATGCGACCGGAATGGTAGTTGCACCATAAGTAATTACCAAATCTGTTTTTGGTAATAGTGCGGGCAAATCAACGGGGTTCGGAAAGAAGCGCAGTCTGTTAAATCGCTGGGGCCAATCTTGAGGGAGTCCGGGAGCCGCACATATGACCTCTGCAGCGAAACGTTGCAGAGCCATCAATAGTTGCTCACAGCCTGGTACCGTTGGTCGAAGGTACGCAAATACACGATATCTGCGATTCATTCCCCACAGTACCTGTGGCAAGCTCGGTGTGGCATATTCGGCGCCAAGATAAGAAACATTCTGGCGAGGACCAAACGGATCAAGCTCAGCAAACGTCGTCAGACCTACCTCTTGCGAATAGAAGATCTCGCTAATTGCATCCAACGACTTCATGCTTCTTCTGGTGAAACACGTATTGATCTGCGCAAGACAACGCTCCTCTGCCTCTTGGAGTCGCTGCGCTGGAATCGTTTCCCATCGACGGAAACTTGGCAACGGGGTTACACATGGCGGAATTTCAAAGCCCGTACCAAGCAAGCGTACTGGCAGTCCAATCACTCTAGCCGCGAGCAATGCGGTCGGGGCATGGTTGTAAACCATCAAATCGGGTTTGACGAGTTTGAAGAGTCCTTCCCATCCTTGCAAAGCCCCCTCTAATGTCTCACCGTCGTCATACCCTTCGTGCAAAAGCATATCCGCATAGTTGAGCTGTGCTCTTGATTGGCGATGGCGCGGCCGCAGTATTGGTGCTTGGACTAAAGTAAGAGGCGTTTGTGCCAAAAACTGGGCCGCATCCCGAAGATTTGGCACTGCCATGAATACTTCGTGCCCTGCTTGTTGACACATACGGATCAAAGGAAGATCACGCGTCAAATGGCCAAGATTGCCCCCCAACTCCCAAGCAAATAATATTCGAGACATGTAGTCCTAAATAATGAACAACGAAGCAATGTAAGAGCACACGAACGGAACCCTGCTTAGCCGCATGCAGGACTCCGTTGAACGTGGTGTTGCGTTAATGAGCGGCGGCCAACAACAGCGGGTTATTCGCATTGTTCGCAGCAATCACACTGCTCTGCGCCACCGCTGTTGGCGAGAAACTCGCCATCGCCTGGATCAACTGGTTGACCGATCCAGAGAGAGCAACGCCATTGGGGTTAAAGTCGCCAGATCCAATCAACGTTCCACTCGCGTCATACCCTGTCTCATGGAACGAGGTCTCAAGGCCATTGCCATCGTAGTTGTAGACGAAGTCAAAGACGTTTCCGGACGTGTCCGTGACCGAGGCTGTAGCGAGGCTGCCGGACGCATTGGTTCCAGTGAAGCTCTCTGTGACCGAAGCGTAGCCTGAAGGCAGATTGCTAAAGAACGCCTCTTGTGAGCCTCCCGCCGCGAAGTCAGTCAGCGTTGCACTGGTTTGACCCGAGGCCGGATCCAGAAACACATTGCTGAATGCACCATCTGTTCCAAACTGAGCCGTTTGAATGGTCTGCCCCGATACGTTCTTGACGACGATGCTTTGCGAACCATCGGCGTTGATCGTAATGAGGTCGGTATCACCGCCGTACACGATACCACTGGAGCCAGAGACTTGAATCCCGCCGTTGCCAATCGTGATGGATTGATTGCTGACGGTATTCACTACAAGGTTGCTGACCGTCGGGTCAACCTGGACGGCAGCACCGGCAGCTGCATCGATAGTGTTGTTTTCGCCAACAATATCAAAGCTGCCTTCGGCAATAGCGATATTGGTGTCCGATAGGTTCAGGGTGCCGCTACCACCATCAATGATGACGGTGCTGTTGACACCCGTCAGCGTCAAGTTGTCGCCGCTGGATTCAACCGAGCTATCGGTAACGTTAACGACGTTATTTTGGCCGTAGAGCGTTACTTTTGAATTGTCCGTCGCGTTGATCGTAGCGTTGTCTGCGGACGAGCTAATGATACTTAGAGAGGCTGTGATATCGGTGCTCTGACCTTCGGCGGTAATCTGGAGATTATTACCTCCCAGGTAATTGCCGATGCCGGAATCGAGCAAGGTGCCACCATCAACGTTCACAGTTGTATTGGTGCCATAGGTCGTGACGTTGTCGTTGGTACCGCTGATGTGACTGCCGGTACCGGAATCCGCCACGACACTATCGTCGACGGTAACGTCGAGATTGGAACCGAATGACGAGACATTGTCATTGGTACCGTCAATCTGATTGCCGTTACCGCCATCGTTGAGGCTGTTGTTATCGACGGCAATGGCGGTGCTGCCGTCAGCGCGCACGACGGTTGTCCTGAGCACTTGGCCTGTCGAGTCTTCAAGCAGGATTGTCGATCCATTGACACTGAGGACATCTCCTGACGCAATCGTGCCCAGAGATGTTTCGGCGAGTTGACCATTCGCCGAGGTCAGGTCGAGATAGGCTTTGCCTGTCGTCGGATTCCACCGGATGGCTTGTGTATCACCAGACACGGAAGAAGCCAGGCCCAGATTAAAGAACTTGCTCGCATAAGCAACGGATTGCAGGCCGCCATTGAAGCTCAGGCTATTGGTGCCCAATGCCAGGGTGGCTGAACCGCTTGGTGTGACGGTCAACACGCTTGAGCCTAATCCGCTGATGGGGGATGTCAACAGTATGTTGCCGTTGCCATCGATCGAGCTTGCGGTCTTTGCAATGGTATTGGTGATTTGATTGGTCCCGGATCCGACGGAAACGGTGGCGCTAGACAGGGTGTTCACCGAAGCCACTGACTCATGCGCACCAAAGCCATCGGTGTAGCTTGCCGTCACCGAAATCGATTGGCTGGCTTGTGCCGTTGTCAACGTCAATGTGCTTGCAGTAGCCCCTGAAATGGCTGTGCCATTTGCGTACCATTGATAGCTGATCGTACCGAGGCCATCCGCATCGGCCAAGGTGTTGGTCGCCGTTAATACTTGGCCCTTCGCCACGGTACCGGTGATCGTGACAGTCCCCGTCGGGGCGTCGTTGACGTTGGCCACTGCTGCAGTCGCAGCTGAGCTGACTGACTCGGCGGTGCCGAAGCCATCGGTGTAGCTCGCGGTTGCGGTAATAGCCTGACCGACTTGGGCTTGGGTCAACGTGAAGGTGTTACCGGTCGCACCGTTGATGGCTGTGCCGTTGGCATACCACTGGTAGCTGATCGGGCCTAGACCGTCGGCATCCGCCAACGTGTTCGTTACCGTCAACGTTTGACCTTGCGTTGCAGTGCCGTTGACCGTCACGACGCCCGTTGGGGCGTCGTTGATGTTGGCGACAGCCGTCGTTGCAGCGGAGGTCACCGCTTCAGCGGTGCCGAAGCCATCGGTGTAGCTTGCGGTCGCAGTAATAGCCTGACCGACTTGCGCTTGCGTGAGCACCAGCGTGTCGGACGTCGCACCGTTGATGGCTGTGCCGTTGGCATACCACTGGTAGCTGATCACTCCTAGACCATCGGCATCGGCCAACGTGTTCGTTACCGTCAATGTTTGACCTTGCGTTGCAGTGCCTGTGATGGTTACTACACCTGTCGGGGCGTCGTTGATGTTGGCGACAGCCGTCGTTGCAGCGGAGGTCACCGCTTCAGCGGTGCCGAAGCCATCGGTGTAGCTTGCGGTCGCAGTAATAGCCTGACCGACTTGCGCTTGCGTGAGCACCAGCGTGTCGGACGTCGCACCGTTGATGGCTGTGCCGTTGGCATACCACTGGTAGCTGATCACTCCTAGACCATCGGCATCGGCCAACGTGTTCGTTACCGTTAGCGTTTGGCCTTGCGTCGCAGTGCCGTTGATCGTCACGGCACCCGTCGGCGCATGGTTTGTGTCATCAATCGTCGGATCTGTAGGAGTGATGGATAAATTAGGTGCCGATGAGAGCGTATAAGTTTGAGTCGTCCCTCCTTCAGGCGTTACTTCCATCAGGTAAGTACCCGAGCTCAGCGCCACATAGCTTACCGAGGCACCGGATGGATATCGGTACGTCTTGTTGTACTCGTAGGTCGAACCAGATGAGTATGTATAGAGTTCAATGCCAATCCCATTGGCATCGGTCGAAGTTTGATAGTCGACCCAATTACCCGACGCATCTGTGGTCTTGTAGTCGGTAACACCGGTACCTGGATCGTAGGAACTACTTACAACAGATCCATCAGCGTTAGTCTTTTCGCTCAGCGTGTTGCCGTTGGCCCACGTTTCCGTTTCACCGCTTGTACCATCACTGGCAGTCCAGGTTTGCAAGTGGGTGCCATTGCCATCGGTCGAAATCTGGTAGTCGATCCAGTTGCCTGACGCGTCGGTAGTCTTGTAGTCAGTGATACCGGTGCTTGGATCATAGGAGCTGCTTGCGGAGGAGCCATCCGCATTGTAGGTTTCATTGTTGGAATTACTAGTTGCAATAGTCGATGTTTGACTATCTACCGACTGCACTGTAAGACTGCTTTGACTAGGACTGCCACTAGCTACTATGTTGATAGCTTGCTGGTTGTCCATACTGTTTGTTCCAGCAACGAAACCGTCTTCTTCTGAAACCCAATCAGCACCGTTACCAGTACCATAAAAAGAGGTGCCAGGTAGACCTATATAGATAATCCCATTGATTACAACGCTGCCATAAGAAGATGCAGGAAATGAGATTGGGGCGATATCTGGATTTTGAGGTGGCGCGGATGAATAGGGTAATGTTGACGAAGAAAGCGATTCATCTACTACCGTAATTCCATTCGAATAACGTACCTCTTCGCCATACAGGCCGAGCGCCGCGCCCTGCGCTGTAGCGAAATAATAGATTGATGCACCGGACGCATAAGTGTATTGCGCGTAATAGGCACCATTCGTACCGATCGTAATATTGGTTGTTATACCGCTACTAGCACTGTAATTGTCAATAGTACGGAACACGCCACTTTGAGAAGCATAATCCGTATACGTGTCTGTGGTGCTTCCGTCTGTGGTTAAGGTAGAGAACTCAGATGAGGTTGTGAAACCGCCTGCCCTGTAATGTAGTTCAGTTGTGGATTTAGTCCCATTCTCATCGATAGTTACTGTAGCGGCACTACTGAGATAGGTAACACCATTACCCTCAACAATATAGTCATTTGTGGTACCACTACCATCCGCAGCGTAAGTCCCAACATCTTGTTCGGTTAGATGAGAGATACCATTGTTATCGATGGCGTAATAGTCTTCAGTAAATGCACCATTGCCATCTGTATTCCAGGAGTCAGAATAGTTATCTGTGAGGAAGGAGGCTCCGTTCGTATCAATCCCATAATAGCTATCAGTTTCTGAACCACTTCCATCTGGCTCGTCCACGGTGATATCTTTTTCCGTAATAGCGCCATCGTCATAAAATGACTCATACGTATGTGTAACTACCCCATCCGGCGCAGTTACTAAAGTATTCTCAAGAATCAAATTGCCGGTCGCCAATGAATACTCATAGGTATTATACGAATTAGTAGAGTTGTCAAATTGCGTGACAACCTCGGGGCCGTAAGGAGCTACTGCATTTAGCGGATTTCCTATCGTGTTCATCAGGATATCCGTTTCGGTGTAGGAGCCATCTCCTTGATACTTGATAATAGAATCTTTAAAGATTCCATCACCTTGGGAATCCCACAAATCATCCTCTTCGAGAATATTGCCTTTCGCATCAAAAACCTCTGAAGTTTTTCCTCCTCCATACTCGGTTCCTGTACCGCCATTATTGAATACTTCAATATATGAGCCGTCGGCGTTATAGGTGAACTTGACATCATTTCCATTGATGTCGGTTTCTTGACTAAGCAAAACACCCCCGACGCTGTAGCTATCCGTCGTTGTGTTTCCAAGATCATCCGTTGACCCAACAACATACGATCCATCAGTGTTATAGATTGTGTAACCAGATGAACCGGCCGCTGCAGCCCTGTCAGTTCTGGTCATGACACCGGTTACACTGTAATAGGTCGACTGCGAGTTGCCGCTACTATCCGTAGTAGCCACAGAATAGCTACCATCGGCTGCATAGATCGTGCTACTCGACGAGCCATCTGTGTTATCGATAGTAGTGCCATAACTGCCATCGACATCGATCCAGCTTGTGTCCGTCACATCACCATTGGCATCATAGTTCGTGGTGGTTGAATTACCTTGCCAGTCAATGTCAATCGTTGATGTCAAATTACCGGCAGTATCGTGGTTGGAGGTAAGTTGCTCTCCTCCGCTATCTACACTGACTGAGGTATAAGACCCATTCGCGTTGTAGGTATCGCTCCCCGAATTTCCGAATGTATCTCTCCACGTGTCACTGAGAAGTGTGCCGTTAACGTCATAGTTATTGGTCTCTAGGCGTCCGGTCGTATTATCGATAGCAGTGACTGAATGGCCCGTCAACTCACCTTCTGGCGAGTAATGTTCAGCAGTGATATCACCCGTCGTGGGGTCAGTATTGCTTTGGTTATAGCCAAGCAAGATGCCCGAGGCATTGTAATTTTGAGTGGTTCGATTACCAGCCGCATCAAACGTCGAGGTACTGTAATTGCCGTTGGCATAAGTCGTCGTTCCCGTGCCTGAGCCATCCAGATTGTAGGTGTCGCTACCATAACTACCATCAGGCTGGATCCAGTTATCACTGATTAACTGCCCTGCCAAATTAGTCGTGGTTGTGAGACTACCTCCATACACACCGTAAGTTGTTGTCGATATTGACATCAGATTACCGGCGCCATCGTAGTTGGAGACGCCACCATTCACCATCACCGAGTAAGAGCCATCGGCGTTGTAGGTATCACTGCCAGAGTTTCCGGCCATGTCATACCAGGTGTCGCTGACTAGGGTTCCGTTCGCATCATAATTATTTGTCTGCGTCCGTCCGGTGTCATCGATCGACGTTGTAGTACTCCCCGTTAAGGTACCGCTCGAGGTGTAATCGTTTGTCTGGCTGTCGCGTGAATAGTAATAAGGACTACCAAAGTTGTAGGCATCGTAGGTCGTGACACTATAGCTACCGTCTGTGTTATACGCAGTACTGTAGCCAGAACCGTCCGAATTGGTGACATCACTTCCATGGCTGCCATCAACATCTGTCCATGTATCACTATTGACACCGGTATTCGCATCGTAATTAGAGGTTTTATTATTACCTTGACCATCGCTATTGACGGTCACACTTGAACCATCCGGGCTGGAGGTAATAGTTGTACCTTGTGATTTAGTGATAACAGTTCCATCAGTTTCATAACTGATCTCTGTATCTCCGTAAATCCTCGTTGAACTGGTGACATTGCCTTGACCATCATATGCCGCAATGTAACCGTACTCACCTATACCATTCTCTCCGCTGTAACCAATGAGTGCCCCACTAGCATTGAAAACATATGTGGAAGATATAACTCCCTCCAGAGTGCTAACACTCAATGTTTTACTACGCTTATTAAGATCACCCGAAGCATCATAATATTGAACTTCAATGTTCCCCAGAACATCAGTCGTAGTTACCGTACTTGAGCCATCACCATTTGTAATTGTTTGAGTGGTTGAACCATCGGAATTGTGAATTACAGCTCCAACGATACGATTAACCGTCGTCGCTTGACTTGAGCCATCGGCATTTGTAACTGTATATACGGTGTCGCCAGCACTCGCGTCATACGTCGTTTCATTCGACGAACCATCAGCGTTGGTCTTCTCACTCAGTGTGTTGCCGTTGGTCCATTTTTCTGTCGTACCGCTGGTGCCATCGCTTGCGGTCCAGGTTTGCAGGTACGTGCCGTTGGCATCGGTCGAGGTCTGGTAATCAGTCCAGTTACCGGAGGCGTCGGTTATTTTGTTATCTGTAATGCCGGTGCTGGCGTCATAGGTCGTTTCATTCGACGAACCATCGGCATTGGTCTTTTCACTCAGCGTGTTGCCGTTGGCCCATTTTTCCGTCTCTCCACTGGTGCCATCGCTTGCCGTCCAGGTTTGCAGGTACGTGCCGTTGGTATCCGTCGAGGTCTGGTAGTCGGTCCAGTTACCAGAGGCATCCGTGGTCTTGTAGCCGGTGACCTTCGTGCTGACGTCATAGGTCGTTTCATTCGACGAACCATCGGCGTTGGTCTTTTCACTCAGGGTATTGCCGTTGGCCCACTGTTCGGTTTCACCACTGGTGCCATCGCTTGCCGTCCAGGTTTGCAAGTAGGTGCCGTTGGCATCGGTCGAGGTCTGGTAGTCGATCCAATCACCTGACGCATCCGTGGCCTTGAAGTCAGTGACACTCGTGCTGATGTCATAGGTCGTTTCATTCGACGAACCATCGGCGTTGGTCTTTTCACTCAGGGTATTGCCGTTGGCCCACTGTTCGGTTTCACCACTGGTGCCATCGCTTGCGGTCCAGGTTTGCAAGTAGGTGCCGTTGGCATCGGTCGAGGTCTGGTAGTCGATCCAATCACCTGACGCATCCGTGGCCTTGTAGCCAGTGATACCCGTATTAGGATCGTAAGAAGTGTTTACGGACGAACCATCGGCGTTGTAAATGTCACTGCCGGAACTGCCATCCGATTTTGTCCAGGCATCCCCCGTCAGTACACCGGTTGCGTCGTACTCAAACAGCGTGCCATTGCCTTTACCATCGACAATGCTCGTGGTGTAACTGCCGTCGGGCGCCGTTACGGTGACACTTGGCGTACCACCCGTCTGACTTTGCAGAACACCATTGGCGGAGTAGACATCTGTAACGACATTTCCTTGGCCGTCATTGGTATAGGTATCAAAACTTCCATCGGTATTGGTGGTGATACCGCTGCTACTGTTATCAGCATTGAAGGTGTCCGAACCAGAGGTGCCATTAGATTTTTTCCAGCTATCGCTTATTTCTTTACCCGCAGTATCGTAGTTTGTTGTAACTGAGTTACCACCACCATCATTTACATAATTGCTATAGCTGCCATCGGCGTTATACGAATCAGAATCTGAACTTCCATCTGATTTTGACGAACTATCCCCTGTCTTATTTCCAGCGCTGCTGTAGAGGATCGTAGCGATATTGCTCTGTCCATCGTTTGTATAGGTGCTATAGCTACCGTCAGTATTTGTTACTGTGCCACTACTACTGCCATCAGCATTAAAGGTGTCCGTTCCTGAGCTACCATCAGCTTTTGTCCAGCTATCGCTTGTAGCGATACCTTGGGCGTTGTAATAAGTTGTTTTCTTATTGCCTTGGCCATCATCGAAATACGCTGACAAACTTCCATCAGCATTGATGGACTCACCAGAACTGGAGCCATTGGGGTTGTAGGTATCGCCACCACGGCTACCATCAATGTTGTTCCAAGCATCACTGGTTTCAGTACCATTGATATTAAAAAGCTCTTGACTGACATTGCCTTGTGCATCTTTGGAGTCAACAGTCAGACTGCCATCGGCTGCATAGGTTTCTTGTTCGGTTGAACCATCGGGGTTATAAGTAACGTAGCCATGCCCGCCATTGGGACTGATAAAATCAGCGCCAGTGGGCTGACCGTCAGCGTTCGTGTATTCGATCCACTGCGTACCTTGAGCATCTGTGTAATGCAGGGTGTAGCCATTGTCATTGCTGGTCCACGGTATATCATTTGACAACGTGCCAGACCATCCTGCATTTTGTACATCGTTATCAGTCGTGTGATACGTATCTGTCAATCGACCGCCTGTATAGACCCAGGCGGTTGTATCACCAGATGCATTTTCGTAATAGACGGTGTAGCTGCCGTCTGCATTCACGACCTTGCCAAAGCTTGACCCATCTGGATCAATCACCAAGCCGGCTGCTTCAGTTTCTTGATCGGCCACACTGCCATTGGCGGCGTAGTCAGTTACGACAACGTTTCCATTCGCAAGGTAGTCATAATCCGCCCCCTTGCTGCCATCGCCATTAAACAACGTGATGTCGTAACTACCATTCGTCGCATTCCAAGCATCAGTGCTAACAGTCTGGCCTTGTACGTTGGTATTAGTGATGGTGATGTTACCTTGCGTATCCAGAGCCACACTACCACCGCTGCCATTTGCATTGCTAAAGGTTCCAGAGCCTGAACCATCACCATTGAAGGTGTCAGTACCACTGACGGAGTCGGTATCACTCCATCTATCAGATAAAAGTTCACCCGCAACGTCGAGATGGCTGAACGTGCGTCCCTGCAAATCCTCAGTATCACGCCAAGTGCTGCCATCAAGCGCAGTGTCATCCCAGACATTGACACCGCTAGCATTAATGGTATGCGTGCCTTTAGTGGCATTGATTTGTGCCCATGACTCATAGATTCCAGCAGGATTAGCACTACCATCTGAATTGGCACTGTACCAACTACCACCGATCCAACCTCCTTCGGCGTTGTAGTCATTCGTGTTTTCGATTCCCTCACTAGCAATATATGTAGGGGCTCCAGAATGATTAACCGTCAGATCATTCGTTGCTGTTGCTGACTGATTAGTTTGCCCAGTCTGATTGCCATTTGCATCATAGCGAATGGTGACGTCTTCGCTTTTATCATTCCAGTTATCTGTTGAATAACTGCCATCCGGGTTTTGGTGAATCAAAGAAGCAGACTGAGGAACAGAAAACTCACTCCCACTTCCATCATCTGCCAAACCATCTCCGTAAACCGTAACCGACCCTGAGTCTCCATCGGAATGGACCCAGGTCGAACGTGTCTCAATGCCGTTCTGAGTGAAGTAGTCAGTAGTGATATTGCCGCGGCCATCGTCAACGACAGTCGCATACGCACCATTGGCGTAGGTGATCTTGCTGGTACTAGATCCATCTGGGTTAAATGTATCCGTGCCAGATGTTTGATCTGCTGCCGTCCACGAGTCCCCACTCAGCAGGCCATTTGCTCCTGATTGATAGTTATCTTGCGCCCCACCGGGTTGGGTGATGGTACCCGCCCCTAAGGTATTGCCTGACTGTGGACCTGTGGTTGTAACTGTTGGGGATTGAGGATTTTGCGGTGAACTCTCTGATGATGACGGCAGATGAGGATCTACAGCAGCTTGACCAAACCCCCACGAAAGCAATTTAAGCCCAAATGCAACCCCCTCAAGCGCGGGGATAAAGCTTGCAGCAGTTCCCGTTAAATCTAGGACATCACTAACGATTGCATAGTTATCTGGGTTTCTATTAAAACTTGGATCTGCTTGATGCTCATTTAAGTCATTGAACTTATTTTTTATATCATTGAGGTCTGATATAACGGAAAGCCCAGTTAGTATTTTTGCTATGAATTTAGCTTGTGGAGTGTTTAACTCATCGACAGTGTTTTTGAGATTTGCTAAATCAATGTCGAGTTTCGTGTAATCAGCGATAAGTTCGCTCAGGCTTGTTGATCCCTTGATGTATTTGACCGTATCGATGACTGAATTTTCGAAATCAACCGCGATATTTCCAAGCTGAAGCGCTACATCGGGCAATGTTGCAATGTTCTCGCTCATTTACCACTCCGGAAAAGAAGAAGAAATAAAACTTTCAGTAGAACAATCCACATAACAATCAAAACTGGCCAATTCAACATTTCGAGGTAACTACTAACCCACCAGTTATGGAGATTGTCGCCAGGGCTTGAGCGATACAAATATTCGGAATTCAATCGAATACTTGTGGCAAACAGAATTTCTTCATCTGTCGTCTTCAAGCGAGCAATAGATGCCGTCACCCGACTCATGGGAGGCACTTCACCTGTACAAGATCCAACAGCCAGTGCATAACCAGCACCACAGTAGATGCGTTGGCCATTAATGCGCGACACTGGCCGCTTGGGATCACTTTGATCGTATGTATAAACGCCGCTTACTTCTTGCGTGTTAGTGAAATCTTCAATTGTTGGGGCTAGTTTCTTAGCTTCGTGAAACTGATATCCAAGCGCAATGACAAAAACAATTAATAGCAAAACTACTGAAGAACGTTTCATGGCAAAACTCCAAGCGAAAGCGATTTGGCATTGTTCTCAAAGCTGACGTTCATGTACTTCATGGCAAGGCGTATGGCGGCCTGTTTGTAGTGCGGTGCCTGCAGCAACTCGGTGATGTGTTGCTTGATCAGATCAAGCGATGACGGATGAGTGATCACCCTGCCCGCGCCTGTTTGTTCCAATGTCTGTGCGACCAAGTGTTGTTCTTGCGTGCGAGGGACCGAGAGCACGGGCACGCCGGCCAGCAATGCGGTGGTCAGCGTTGTCACATCGTCGGTCATAACGAAACGTGCCTTGGGCAGCAAGAAGGCCAGCTCCAACGATTGTGCGTAAAAGGTGATGCGGTTAAAGCGACTAGGCCATTCGGGTGGACAGTCCGGCATGCAGCAGATGGTCTCGGCGTGCGGCACTTCTTGAAGCGCCTGCAGGATCAATTCAGTGGCTGGGGCACGCGCATGCAGTGAGACAAAGATAGGTACCGATGTGTCATTGCTGTTGTGATTCCAGCCAACGCGATAGACCGTGGGCAATGCAAACACCGGACCGATGTATTGATCTGCAGTACGTGGTCCAAATCGGTCGAGTTCGGGAAGTGTGGTCAGGCGAGCTTGGGCTTCGGGAAACAGGTCTGCTAGTGAAGTGATCGGCGCTTTCTGATGTGCTTGGAGTTGTTGGTTGATGTGTTCAACAAGCAGCGCGTCCTTGTGCACAAGCAGTGCATGAATCGATGCATCTGAGGTAGCGGTAAAGGCCGGTGTGGGTGAAACCGCAGGTGGAATATCGAAGGCACTGCCGACCAGTGTGACGGGGAGACCCTGGATACGGGCCGCAATGACGGCGGTCGGGGCATTGATGTAGATGAGCTGTGTTGCTTGCGCTTCTGTGAGCACGGTGAGCCAGGCGTTGGTCACGGTTGCCAGGGCATGGGGATCGATGTAGCCCAGGCTGAGGAGTAGATCGGCAAAGCTCAGTGGCGGGGCCTGGGACCCCCCGATGACTTTCAGGATCGGGGCCTGTAAGACGGTGATGGTCTCTGCAGCGGCAGCAAAGTAATGTTTCACCGCATTTACATCACTGGCGGCTAACAGGACTTCATGCCCTGCTTCTCGATAGGCACGAACCAAGGCCAGCATGCAGCCCAGATGATCCTGGTCGCTCGCAAATTCGGCGGCAATCAAGATGCATGATCCAGCTGCTGGACGCGCAGGCTCGGTAAGACCGTGTGCTGAACCACTCACCGCAACATCCCCTTTTGCTCGGCAATCTGCGTTCAGGACTATGGCCCCAAACACAGCAAGAGGTAGGCCTCTTGGTTTGTGTTTATGTTCTAGCGATTAGAGCATCTGAGTCTTTCAGTTAACTTGCATATTGATATTTGACGAATATTATTTTTCTATGTTTCTTTTTGGTTAAAGGCGATGCATGTTTCGTGCGGAAAGTAGAGGCACTGGACAAGGATTTATGGCCCCAAGACAGACCCGTGATTCAACACACCAGCATCTGCCAGTAAACGGAGTCTTGCCGACCGCCACTCCGCAATACACCTCACACGTTCCTGCTCCGCATCCGCAAACGCAGCCTGCGTAGACAGTAGCTCCAGCACATCCGCCTCGCCCTTTTCATAACGACGCTGGGATGACTGCACACTGGCCTGGGCTGCACTGACTAGGTTTTCTGAAGAGTTGAGGTCTTGCAAAGCCGACATGGCATCTGCATGCGCCTTGACGATCTCGGTCAGGATTTGATGCTCTGTGTCATGGAGCTGCGCTTCGCTCTTCTCGGCCTGTGCTTCAGCTTCACGAATCTTGTAAGTACTCGAGAAGCCTTCAAATATTGGAATCGTCAGACTCACACCAATCGTATTGATCTTGGTCTCGACGTTTGAGAGCCCTTGGTTCGGGTAACCATTGTCGTAATGGTTGGCGGAGAAATCGATCGTCGGCAAGGCTGCTGCGCGTGCCGCTTTGATCTTGGCCTTGTCTGCATCCCATTGTGCTTTTGCCGCAACGATGGCCGGATGGTTGACCTCAGCTTCGGTAAGCCACTGCTGCAAATCCTTGACGGTATCGGGCTGCCCTGAGTCGACGTTGTTGGGTAACTGAATCACCGATGTGGGTGAGACTCCGACCGCAAGGACTAGATCGGCCTTTGCTTTACGCAGATCACCTTCTGCACGTTGCTTTGCAAGTTCGGCTTTAGCCAATGCGGTTTTTGCTTGTAGGGTGTCACTCAAGGCAGCAACCCCTTTTTTCTCGCGACGCTGAGTTGCCGACAGCGTGGACTGCGCCAAGGTCATGACTGTGTTTCTGGACTCCAAGGCAGACTTGGCGGTCATGGCCTCAAAGTACGCGCCAATCACTGTCGCCAGATCTTTCTGTATCGCGGCGTCGTGGCTGGCAAGTGCTGACACCAGCATCTGATTTGCTGCTTCTCGGTTCGCGGCTCGGCCACCGAAGTCGAACAAGCGCCAGGTCAGGCTTTCGTAACGCGAGATCCCTTTGACGTTGGTATCTGCGGCCGGGAAACTTGGGAAGCTCGTGTTGGTTTGCAGATGGCTGATCGTCGTACTGATCGTCGGCAAGTAGGCTGCACGCGCCAGACCTACTTCACTGGCCTGAACTTTGATGGCAGCCCAGGTTTCTCTGAGCTGCGGGTTATTGCACAGCGAAGCATCAACGGCATCACCCAGTGCCAGGGGATGATTCAAATCAATGGCTGCCGGGCAAACAATGGGTGCAGCCTCATCGGGCAATGCCGCATTCGTAGACAGAACCGGAGGACTGGCAAGCAAGGGATCCTGAATCACATCGGGGAAGCCTGCCGCAAACACCGGCGAATGGCTTCCCACGAGCAGCATCAACATGCCGATGCAGAGTCCACGATGGCGGAGAGGCTTAACGTTCATGCAAGCTCTCGTGCTCGTGTTGCAGCAGCGGTGACAGGACATACTCAATTACGCGCCGCTCACCCGTCTTGACTTCGACATTGACCGTCATGCCAGGCGTCAGTGGCATCTCCTTGCCATCGACATCAAGTGCCGATTTATCCAAGGTCACAATGACCGAGTAGCGAAGCTTCTGCAGATTTTGTGGATCCTGTTCGTCCTTGATCGAGTCGTGCGAGACGTGTGTCACCTTGCCGGTGATCGTGCCGTACTTGGTGTACTCATAGGCATCGACCTTGACTTCGGCACTCTGTCCTTCCTCAAGGAAGCCAATGTCCTTGTTCTCGAGCAGTGCTTCAATCTCGATATGGTTCTGCTTCGGTACCACCATCATGAGCGGCTGGGCGGCAGCAACGACACCACCGACTGTGTTGACGTTGACCTGTTGCACCGTGCCATCCACGGGGGCAGTCAACATCAGCAGGCGGCCATGGGATTCGGCTTTGATCTTGTCTTGTTGGGCTGCCGAAGCGGTTTTATAACCATCGGTCAACGCGTCGTAGGCATCTTTTTTGGTTTGTGTAATCAATGCCGCACGTTGATCTTTGGCATCGGCCAATTTGCCTTCGAGATCAATGCGTGCCTGCTCTTTGTCCAGATAGGCGTGTAGCGAGACATCGTGGTCTTTCGCCAGATCGCGATAGTCATGGGCTTGCTGCGTCGCAAGCGGCAGTGCAATGGCATACCGTTGGATATCGCTGTCGATTTGCGCGAGCTTGGCGCGAAAGTCGTGATACTGACCATCCAAGTGCGCTTGCTCGGCTTGCCATTGCGACTCGGGAATATTGTCGCGCTTGGGCAGTTTGGGGGGTGTCAACGTGTTGACTGCGTCGATCAATGCCTGTGAACGATCCGCTTGCAGTGTCGCGGTGATGGCTTCACCGGATGCCTTATCTCGCTCTGCATAGGTTTCGCTGGTATCGAGTTCAACCAGTACGTCCCCCGCTTTGACTGCCTGCCCTTCCATGACGTGGATGGCATGTACGCTAGCCGTATCGACTGAGGCAATCGTCTTGGTCCGGCCACTGGCAATGATCTTGCCGGAGGCATTGACGATGATGTCGATCTTGCCGAGCACTGACCATAGCAAGGTGCAAGCGACCAAACCCATGAGGATTTTTGCGGTGAGTCGCGAGCCGGGGGACACCGGCCTTTCTTGGAGGGACAGTGCAGCAGGGAGAAATTCGGCTTCATGCTCCTGGAGCAAGCCAGTTTTCAGATCATGCCGATGGGACCATGCATGGTTGAAGACAGAACGGTAGTGCTGTAGTAACCCTCGATACGCTTGCAGGCGATGCTTGGTGCTCATGCAGTCGCCTCCAGTATTTCAATTTCTGGGGAGGCATTGCCTTGTTGCAAGCGATAGAGATGCGTATAGATACCTTGGGCATTTTGCAGGAGCTCGTCATGACTACCTGCCTCCACAACCTGACCGCGCTCCATGACGATGATCCGGTTCGAATCCCGAACCGCCGACAAGCGGTGGGCAATGATCAGGACAGTGCGCCCTTTGCAAATCTCGCGCATGTTGTCCTGAATGATTTTTTCTGATTCGTAGTCGAGCGCACTGGTCGCTTCATCGAAGATCAGGATGCGTGGGTTGCCGATCAAGGCACGGGCAATCGCGATACGTTGGCGTTGGCCACCGGACAGTCCGGTTCCGTGTTCGCCCACCTTGGTGTCATAGCCTTCGGGGAGTTCGCAGATGAACTCGTGAGCACCGGCGAGTTTGGCGGCAGCGATGACACTTTCAATCGGGAGCGCCGGATTGTTGAGGGCGATGTTTTCTCGGATGGAGCGATTGAACAGCGTGTTCTCTTGAAGGACGACGCCTATCTGGTGACGGAGTGAGGCCGTATCGATAATGGAAATATCGTGGCCATCAATGAGCACACGTCCGCGATGCGGGACGAAGAGTCGTTGAACCAGTTTGGTCAACGTACTCTTACCAGAACCCGATCGACCGACAATACCGATGACTTCACCCGGCGCAATCTTGATGTTGATGCCGCGAATCACATCGGGGGCATCGGGGCGATAGCGGAAGGTGATCTGGTCAAACTCAATGGCGCCGGCAAGTTTGGGGATGCGCGTCTTTTGTCCGGCCTCTTCGGTTCTGGCATTAAGGATGTCGCCAAGGCGCACCATCGAAATACCGACTTGCTGGAAGTTGTTCCAAAGCTGGGCCAGCCGCAGGATGGGCGATGACACTTGGCCGGAGAGCATATTGAAAGCGATCAGTTCACCGACGGTCAATTTGTCGTCAATGACCAGCATGGCACCGACCCACATGATGGCAACGGTGACGAGCTTGCTGACGACGGTGACACTACCGCTGGCTGCGTTCGAAATATTGTTCGCAGACAAGCCAGACGTCACATAGCCGGCGAGTTGTTTCTCCCATTGCTGAACCCAACGCGGTTCGACCGCCATGGACTTGACGGTGTTGATGCCGCTGATGGTCTCGACCAGGAAAGACTGATTCTCTGCGCCGCGATTGAACTTGTCGTCTAGGCGTGCCCGCAAGATCGGCGTAAACAGAATGGAGATGGCGGCGTACAGGGGAATGGAGACAACGACGATCAAGGTCAACCAACCGCTGTACCAAAGCATGACGCCGAGGAACACAAACGAGAACAACAAATCCATCATCAAGGTGATGGCGTTACCCGTTAAAAAAGAACGGATGTTCTCGAGCTCACGGATCCGTGCGACGGAATCACCAACACGTCGCGACTCAAAGTAGGCAATCGGCAAGGCCAGCAGATGTCGGAACAATCGGGCACCAAGCTCGACGTCAATCTTGCTGCTGGTGTGTGAAAAGACGTAGGTTCGAATGCCACTCAGTGCAGCCTGGAACAGTGTGGCGACAAGAAGACCAATGGCAATCACGTGCAAGGTTTTCATGGCGTGATTGGTCAGAACCTTGTCCATCACGACCTGAAAGAACATGGGCGTGGCCAGACCAATGATCTGCAGTACAAACGACACCAACAAGACTTCGCCGAGCAGTTTGCGGTATTTGACAATGGCAGGAATGAACCAGCTAAAGTCAAACTTAGCAATATCGCCGACGTAATTCGCTTTTGAGGTGAAGAGGATCAGTTGCCCGGTCCATTGCGTCACAAATTCAGCCAATGGCATGATTTGCGGCATTTGGCCGGGATGTTGGAGCAGGATTCTTTGAGCCGTAGGGTCGGTGCCATCGACTTTGGCAACGATGAAGTAGTTGCCTTGCTTATCTGTTGCAATCGCAGGCAGAGGGGCGTGAACAAGCCGCTCGACCTCTTGGTCGACGACTCTTGCCGTCATGCCGGCTTGCTTGGCCGCAAGCAGGATCGTGATGTCAGTAAAAGGGCCTTCGCCATACTCATGGCGCAGGCTGGCTTCATCCATGGCAATGCCATGGTATGCCGCCATTAATAGCAGCGAGGACAGTCCGGAATCCATAGGGGGTCAGTTATGGATGAGTGCGAGTAGCGGTTGATCCTTTGTAAGGCCTAGCCCCATATGTCTCGTCAGCGCACATCGAGACGTTTCCGCTACCTGCAACATGGTGTCCCCTTGGCCTAGCCGGCCTAAATCATCAGCGTTATTTTTTACCGTAAGGTTTCAAATTTTCATATTTGAAACATAACAATCTACGGCATCGTTTATGAAGACTAACTGATGATTCTTGCTAATCACTGACAAGTGAAAAGCTACATGTTGATTTTGTATTTTGTCCCCCGATTGTATTTTTGGGGCGAGTTTGTAAATAGGGTGGCAGCCCCCCCCCACACAATCTGCAGTAAAGAAAAATACCGCTATGGTGGCCTAATAGCTGTCGACGCTGATGTGTCCACGCGTATGACAATTCCCTGCTTGTCCTGCGTAACCATTATGAATTTTTGTTCATCTCAATCCATAAAAATCCATGAAAATTCATGAAAATCCACAGAAATCCATAAAAATTCATTGAAATGAATTTGTGTTCATAGAGGGCCTGGGGGGAGAACGTGCCCTACTCGGAAATCTACGTGCTCAACTCGGAAAAAAGCACGTGCTTTACTCGGAAAGGGAACGTGCTTAACCCGGAAATTTCCAGCCACAAAACTTACCGAAACCATTGCAGCGCAGTTATCTACGAACCTCGAAGTGCGCTGCTAATAGTTTTTAGTAGTTTTTAAAATAATTCAAAACACATTAAAGAGCGTGTGTGTTTTGGGAAGAACAGAGCAACCCCCAAAACAGGTATCCAGAGGGCCAGGGGAGCACTACTCACTTCTAAGCAACCGCCCTCATCGCAGCACGCCGCGACGCCAACCCTACGACTCGGGCTACGCCCTCGGCCAGGCGGACGCCCGCCTAGCTACTTCGCTCTCTCCCCAGCTTAGGCTGGGTCCCCATCGCTCCGTCTCGAAGGGATTGGCTGCTTCCTCAGCGACTACACAGGCCATACTCTTCTCCATTGAGCACCGGATGAAACTCGGTCAAATCCACATATAAAACAACCCACATTCAGTTGTAATATTTGCCTCAGAGGGCCAAAAACAGAGATGTGGAATGGTCCCTAGACCACATGGGGAGGATGAAAGGTTCATGGTTACAAGGAAAAAGGTAGTAGTCAAAGCTACCTCGACTGCCCTTCTCAAAGTCCAGTCAGTCACATTTGAACAGCCGCCCTTCCGCAAGCTCGGCTCCCTTCAAATTGCCATCGCCCCCAGAGTAACGTTGATTGCAGGCCGGAACGGCGTAGGAAAGTCGACGATTCTTGCTCTGATAGCTGGCGGGTCCGGCATCACAAGAGGTGGAGGGAAGCTTCATACCTATTTTGAATCGCTACCCAACGTCGGCACTGAAGACATTTTGAAATTATCTTTCGATCGAGACTTCGTTAAAGACGAGGCCCAGAAAGCGAATGTCCTAATTTCTTATAGCTATGGCGATCACTCGTTCCAAAAGCGGGGGAATGTATCGGGCTCAGAGTCTCGACTTCGGATTGTTCCCCGCAATGAGCCTAAGGGCGAACTCACCCTTGACGATGTCACGATCCCCGCAGATGGCAAGGTCCCAATTCCGACTATTTATCTCGGCATGACTCGCGTTTTGCCGGTCGGCGAAGCCGCCCCTGAGTCGCTGGTCTTCGATGAGACAACCGCAATTGATGCGGAAGACTATGAGCTTTACTCGGATTTCGTAAACCAAGTCATTTCCACCGGAGCTGCTGCAAGCGGAATTGTTACCTCACAATATGTCCGAGGTACGAACAAGCACTCTATTCATCCGGAATATGGGGGGTACAACAGCACAAATGTTTCGCTTGGGCAGGACTCGCTTAGCGCCATCGCGACCGCCTTGGCTTCGTTTAAGAAGCTTAAAAGAGTGATGGGGAACGACTACAAAGGTGGCTTGCTGATCATTGATGAGATCGATGCCGGCTTTCACCCCCATGCTCAAATTGCCCTACTGGATGAGCTCAAAAGCAAAGCCCGCGCACTCGGTATCCAAGTAATCGCGACAACTCATTCTCTGACGATGTTGGAGTACGCACACCAGGATATCTATTCAGATCGGAAAAAGGGCAGCCCACAGGACCAGATTGTGTACCTCAAAGGAGGTCTTCCAATCGAACTATTAGACGCCTCGAACTACGATGCGATCTATGCCGATATGCACCTGAAGACAATCCAGGCGCAACGAACGCCATCTATCAAGATATATCTAGAAGACGATGAAGCGGCGCTCTTCCTTGCGGCGATATTGACCGTATCTCGGCGCCGCAAGATAAAAGCCAGCACTGGCTACAACTTAGATGTAATTCCCGTACGCGTGGGCTGTGGAAATTTGGTCGGGCTTTTAAAAGCTGACCCGTACTTTCATTCGGTAATTTTTGTACTTGATGCGGATGCGGACAGCGTTAGGTCCGGTGGCGCCCTTAACGTCCTGCGGCTCCCTCAAGACCCCGCACATTCTAAAAAACAATCGCCGGAAGCAATTTTGGAAGCTATGTGTCTCGCCCTATGTAGCGACGCAAATGCATATCCCAAAGCACGAGCAAAGCTCAACAAAATTGCGGGCACCGATTATGTTGATGCCTATATCAACAAACGCCAGACTGGCGAGACAAAGGCCAGTAAGGCCGTTTCCGAAGACAGAGAAGTGGCAAAAGCTTGGTTCAATGTCCGGCGGGATAAAATCTTGGAATACAAGCTTATTGATGGATGGGTGCTAGACAACGAGCAAGGTGTTAATAAATTTATTGACTCTTTAGAGAACGCCGTGAAGGCTGTTGCAAGTGGCAATATCTATCCACCTAAAAAGCTGGCCAAACCGAAGAAAAAAGCCTAAAGTCTGCTGAATGTATTCAAACAAGCTTTACACCCCTCTACGTTACCCTGGTGGGAAGGCACGATTTGCGCCTTTCATTGCCGGCATCATGCAATCCCACGGCCTCGTGGGCGGCCATTATTTGGAGCCCTACGCTGGAGGGGCGGGTGTGGCGCTTGAGCTCTTATTTCATGGCAATGCCAGCCACATTCACATCAATGACTTCGACCCTGCTGTAAATGCTTTCTGGCAGGCCGTGACGCGATACCCTGAAGAGCTGCTGGCGCTATTGTGGGAAACCCCGATCAATATGGACCAATGGTTTCATTGGAGATCAGTGCTGCGCGGAGAAATACAAGCCTCCATTGTCGAACAAGGTTTCGCGACCCTGTTCATGAATCGAACAAATCGCTCCGGTATTTTGAAAGGAGGAGTGATCGGCGGCAAAGACCAAACGGGTGATTACAAGATGGATGCAAGGCTGAAGAAAGACGTACTCGCCGCCCGCATCGAAAAAATCGCTCAGCACTCGGACGCAATTTCTGTCTACTGCGAGGATGCTCATTCCCTACTGGGTCGAGCAGACAAACTTCTTCCGCGACAATCTCTGATCTACCTTGACCCGCCTTATTACGTTAAAGGCAGAGGCTTGTATCGCAACTTCTATAGCCACGACGATCACTTGGCTATTGCCAAGCTGCTGCAATCCAGATCGTTCAAGCTTCCGTGGATCGTTTCATACGACGCAGCATCTGAGATCAAGGAAATGTACAAGCTCAGTCAAGGGCTGACCTACGGTCTCAATTACACGGCCCAGACCCGCTACATCGGCAATGAAGTCATGTTCTTTAGCCGGAAATTAACCCCTCCTGCTTTGACTGAGTCACAGGCGAGCGCGGCCTAATTGCCTCAGGCGTTGCCTAGACTGAGTGCACTCTCGCTAGGCGCTCGGCATTAGAAGGACGTCCAGGCCCTCTAGTGACTACTCGGGGAGCCTGTGACTCCCCAGTCGCCAGGAAATGGGCCAGATTGCTCAGGAGGACCTTTTTTCGACGCCCCTGAGCTTCGACCCTCACTGGAAATGCTTTCCGCGCTAGGGCCGTATACGCCGCTTTGGTGGTCTTGTAGCCCAGCTCAGCAGCTGCATCCGCAAAGTCGATCACGCCAAGCCCGTATTTGTGGAACAAAAGCTTGGCCCAATCTCCGATGAACTCTTGATCTTTCTGAGGCATACAGTGGACTCCAGTCCTTACTATTCGCCTTGATTCTTCCTTGATCAAAAACCCAATGCAAACAGGAAGATAAATTCAAATTTTTATCCCAGCGGATAGAAAAAAAGATTTAATTTCGATTGAAAATGCCATATAGGGAATACTTGATTTTTGTTTGCCACACTGGTGCCACAGTGGCAATGGGGAAAGTAAAACCCCGATAGGCGTCAGTGAAGAATCCTGAAGACCAAAGAAGAAACCCGCAAAGCCAGTGGCAGTGCGGGTTCTCTAGAGGTTTGGCGGAGACGAGAAGATTCGAACTTCCGATACCCTTTTGGGGTATGCTCCCTTAGCAGGGGAGTGCCTTCGACCACTCGGCCACGTCTCCAAACCGGACGCGATGATAACGACTTCAGGCGCCCG
>Ga0310811_10001759_pt1 | contig 26913 bp, 32 predicted proteins | sample YCmetagenome_FD_207642 | JGI IMG/M metagenome (GOLD analysis project Ga0310811, IMG submission 207642) | Soil microbial communities from experimental microcosm in Duke University, North Carolina, United States - YC | ecosystem: Engineered > Artificial ecosystem > Soil microcosm > Unclassified ... | reverse complement strand
TTCAATTTCTGTCCGTTTGAGGTAATCTACCAAATGTCAGGTAATTCTATAGCTATCTAGTCATAAAGACAATCGTACCTTTACTCCACCTTTTCCAATGTGTGTCTCCACCCTTTGATTTTTCTCTCGACTATACTCCTGTTCTTTTACCCATGGCTTCTGCGCTCTTTTCAAGGCATATTGTTTGGTATCCAAAATGGTTACTCCTTGTACCCTGGAGCCACGTAATGAGCTGACATTTCTTATTGTAATTCAGGGTGAAGGTTCGAAGGTGAACAATGTACTAGTACCATTTTATGACTTAGCATGTCAGATACGGAGTTATTCCTCATTCCGAGGCCCCATAAACAGACAATCTAAATATATCTAAGCTTATTTTATATATACATTTTATTATATAAATAATATATTTTCCCCGCTAAGGTGCCTGTTACCCTTCCGAAGTCCTTCGACTGCCCAAAGCTCCCGCACAAAAGGTACCCAACTTACAGCAGAGGTCAAGACCTCCAGCACCGTTCGGTAAGATGTTTTCTACTAGCGTATACAAGGTTAAGTACCTTGCTATCACACGTGCGCTTCTGCCCAGCACGCCCGACCTGTAGTAGTATCCTGCCGCCACCTACCACATATAACCTCCATCCAACCTGCACCCTCCTGTGTTACCCACCAACTACAACCTCAACCTCATGAAGCTTGGCGCTGCCTTGAAACCTCGATACCTCACGATAACTCCGATCCCCGCGGCAGAGCGTGGCCTCCCGCGGTCCTCCCGCTGGTTCCTGCTTTCCCATTCATTCACTTCAGGAAAATGACGGAATGCTTGTTTAGCCGTATTCTACTTAGTAAATCCATTAGCATAAGACGGAACGTAATTCAGGGAATACAATTAAATTTGATCGCTCTCTGACTAAGGAAGACAACATATGAGATAAGGAGACATAAGAAAAATTTATGAGCAAGCGAAAGAATGAGGGAAACATGCCTCTGTGTTTTTTTTAAAGCTCGTCCAACTTCAACGAAGGATCCCGAAATGGACAATATGTCTAAATCATTGTTGATGTTCGTGATTGCGAGGATGATGATGGCTGATAGGGGCAGTGGCACTGGCACACCGATAAGATACAATCCTCCATACCTGAAGGAGATGCGGTTGAGACCGGAGACATTGATGCTGTATAATTCGATGACGGTATTCCGGCGTTGATTATATATGACGGAAGGAAGGCAGGATTTGGAGGAGAATGACGACATACGAGGGCATGGGCGCCAAAAGCGCATCTTCGATCACTGGATAAGGACGAGGGAAGCGAATGGGGACTAGTATAGTTTGGTGCGGTGTGCGCACGCCGTCGCATGAATTGACTTGGGAGCTAGAAGAGGTAATGAAACAATCCGAGTTGTAGGGTCGAGTTGATTGAGGTTTAGGTGGCACCTTTCGTGTAGATGAATCATCATTGGCGTTCACAATGGCGTTGGCGTCGGAAATTCGTCCTGTTCGTGGTCAAGAGATTCTTGCTGCGGTTGTTCCTATAGCTACTAGTAGGTAAGTAAATTTGCAGCTGACGAGGTTTTCGAGGTCTTGTCGTTTACAAAGTTAATGACATTCTTACATTACGCTCCGCGTACCTTGTTTTCGGCGAGGGGCCGATGTATTTCGGAAGGGTAATTACAGGGTACTCACCCCTGAAGAGTAGTACCCTGAAGCACCCTGAAGCACCACAGGTTCCCGCCCCTAGTTAATAACGAACATCAGATAAGATGACTATCATTGATAAGTTACGTTAGTGGTGACATACAGGTGTTATTCCTTAACTTGCTTCTAGCGGGGCTCTCAAATGGAGTGGATGAAAGGACGAACAATACATATGAAAGCTAGCTAGTCGACAACTGCGAGTACCGACGTAAACGGGAACCCGAGCCCACCGTAGAATGCAACTTTAAAAAAAAATCTCTATTTGGGCTAAAATACTGTAGGACACTACTAACTGGGAAAAAGGGGGAAACCCCATTAGAATGCAATTTTGTGGAAGAGCTCCAGCCTACAAATATGAAAAGTCTCGACGACTCCAAGTGTGACAAATAGGGCCTGGTGCCCTCTTGTCGAACGCGACGAGTCTCCCACTGTGTACTAGGCTACTGGCAGACCGTTTCAAGTCTACCCGTTTGGTGCGACGGTAATTAGCCCAGGCATATCAATTACGCGAAACGTTGTCAGTTGAGTCATAGAGAGGCATGGAGAAATCGAGATCTAGTAATGGTGATTTGAACAAGCAATCTTAGAAACAATTTAAGACATAATGGTACTCCAACTGCTGAGGGACTGGAGAAATCATACACCACAGCTGGTTTGAAACGAACATTTCAAGAGACGACCTTAGAATCAAAAGCACCGTAGGGATTTTTTGTACGGCTACGAGATGAAGATATTGATACAAGTACATAGTATCGGAGGATGAGGAAATGCAATGAGAAGAGAAGAATTTTGTACGCCCATTCTGAAACGATATGAGGACGTTTTAGTGATACAAGTACATAGTACCAGAAGATGAGGAAATGCGATGTGGGAAGAAATGCTCGGGTATTCAATCAAACAATATCACAGTAGTCAAAAATTTCGTAAGGGGCAGGTTTCCATTACGAATGGCGTCAAACGGCATCATGATCTAGATCAGAATTTGATGAGCCAAAACAGACAATCTCTAAGTCCACCCTCACCTCTGTTAGATTTTTCACCAATTCCCTATGCTATTCTTGCGTGTTATGCGTTGAGCTAGGGATAACACCGTTGCATTAGTTGGAGCACTCTCGTTAAAAGAGTGCAAATGTTTAGTGCTATAGAATATTGACTCACTGTCGAATGCCTTATGGCTTTATGGTGTACCATCTCCACCATAGGAATGCTCTGCGTATTCCGCTTCGTGCGATGTGCACTACGCGGCGCATACGAAGTAGCATTTGGGATGTGGATCAAGACAGAAGGCGTCACAGGGATCAATAGATCCTGACTCGGACATGGCCGACTCTTGTGTAGGGAGTGATTGTCATGCGATGATTGTGTGTGATTATAAGGTGGTGGGCGAGACGACAAGTGCAGTGGTAATGATAGCGACACAAGAATAGAAGAAAGTATAGCGGTATATGTTCCCAGACTGAAAGTCGAAGGCATGGTGAATCTCCCGTTAAAGTGGTAGTTTAAAGTGTGCAGGAGGGGAGTTAGCAATCTGGGGATGATGGGTGACGTTGATGAAGAGGTGAAATGCACAGGAGGATGTTAGCTGTGGAGGGCGTTGAAACAACGAAATGGGCTCTTTTAATAGCCGATTTAAGGAAAACCAATTGGCAAAAGATATATGGGTCGGCCTATCTTTGCCTACATCGGCATGGCTCATACAAGCACAAAAACTTACGAAGCCATGTAGCGTAGCCGAGCCAGTACGTGTTGATAGAATCATGTGCTTCCCGCTATTACCTCAATTGTCATCACATGTTGCCTGAGCGCACATACAGTGGTCAAGTGGAGGCAGTAGCGGATTTTAAACGTTCGAATACATACACAAATCTGAGCATTTGAATCTGCATATCAAGTATGATACGTGCAGTAAAGTGGATACCTTCAACGAGATAACGCACCACGGACAAGATCCGTTGTCAGTATACACCACAGATGGAAGTGGAATCGGAGGGTCGGTGCGACCAAGACACCGTCAGAACAAGGCGGTGAATCGTTTTGATCTTCAAGTTTGAGGAAGAATGGTTGCTTGGTTGTAATTGTGGCTGAAGGATTACGTTATGGGGCCGTGGGGACTAATATCCAATTCTCAATTCCCCGACTACCCCAAAGGGGAGGAGACGTTTCTCATCCAATTGAACCTGTATGCATATGTCATCCAAATTTGTCTAAAATTCCCGGCTCCTTCCGATTCCCACGTTAGCGGAGTGTCAGTTCATTTCTCACCGTCGGCTCTCTCACAACCTTAACTTTATACCTGCATAACCTCTCGGATAATGCAGTCTAGATCCTTCTGGATCAAGCTCTAACCCCGTCATTCCTCTCTCGCTCTACTTCTTGTCATCGCACAATCTTGTTCCAACATTTCCACCACCTTCTCTCGTTACGCTCTTTGAACGGTGGCCTTTCCTTGCTCCATGCCTGCCTCGTAAATGTCGCCTCAGTAATGTTTTTGACCGAATAATTTTCTGTTCCCAGTAGCCAGGATTCTGTGACTGTGCCCACATCGAATTGCCACCTGACTCTCAGTAGCGCGATAAACTCCGCACGTGGTGTCGGTCTCACTCTGGAACAGCGTAGAGACAGTGACTCGGTTTCGTAAAACGTACAAACATCACTACGGACATTTCCGGGGGTGATCCAGGCTAGTCGATATACATAATATGACGCCTTTGCACTTGGGCACACGTTCGTTCGAGAACATCCATTGGTACACGCGCTATCAGATGCTTTGATTCGCTCGATTGTAAGAATCACATCGAATACAGACGATCTCAAGGAAATAAGAATAAGCACGAGGTTATGGACTGGAGAAGAGGTCAACGGGATCGTCAAACAGTAAGCCCGAGATGCCTGTCATGTATCTACTCACACAGACCAGAACAGTGTATCAGTCTGGGTTCTGGAGATGAAGGATGTGTTGAAATTCAGTGTTCATTAAATTGCGAGAATATTCTCTGTTGTATCAATTGACACTCAGTAGACTGGCAACATAGTCTGTATTCGAGGCAAGGAATCTTGCTACAGAAAGAAAAGCTAGAGTCAGGGACTTGCAGCATTATCGATGCGGGTGCATCGCTGTGTTGTAGTTACCGTTGACCGGGCCAAAAACCTAGGTGCTTTTTATTTGTTATTGGAAAACTTTGATCATCATGCCGGACATACCAATTTAGGTTCCGAACGAGCTGGTGCCGGACCTTGCAGATCGGCATTAGCATCCGGACGGCCAGCGAAATGCAGTGGCGTATTTTGGCTTCATTTCCGTGTCAGCGAGGCTACGCAATTCGGGCTTATCTAGAATGATTCGGTCATCCTGTTCTGCCTCGTCATCAATCCCCACAATCTATTCCGTATTCCATATTTCTTTCAGGACCGGTCCTGCTAGCTCCAATATTGTTTCTGCTGGTTTGATTCAACTTGATAAGCATTTCTCCCTGTATCGTGGTATTTCTACATCTCCAGGATACAGAGCTCATGGAAGGGTGCATCGTCCACTCGTTGAGAACTGTAAGAGGTAGGCTCTAACTCATTGACTCATACCATTTGCCCTACTGCAGGGATTGCAAATGATGCACGATATACCTGCTCACATGCTTTACTGACTTCTTTCTGTGACGAGTTTCTCAAGGCTTCCACACTAAACTTCAGCTTCTGTTCGGGCGGACCCAGATCATCGTGGCATTGACAATCGGAATATCGCAGGAAGACAACTTGTATCATACGTCTACAACGCCACTTGTTTGAGACATCTGGGAGGTATAGTCTCCCCACCTTTTCTAACGACAGGAGGCAACATTCACTGCAACTTCAAGTCCTCGACTGGCTTGTCAGATCATGTTGATGCCTTGATCGCACGGATCATAATGAAGCAATATGTGATTATTGTTTTTGCAAGCTGAAACGTGGCTTGAGGGTCACTCGATCAACACCTGGCAGCAGGTACCTCTGATCTCCAGGTATGTAATGGCTTGCTCGATCACGTGGCGCTTATCTGAACTCATTCGTGTCATGGGGTCAGTATTCACATACTTGCTTATCTCGTGCCTACTTCTTTTCTATCCACAATCAAAATCAATGTAAGTCATCAATAAAATGGTGAGCCACGTCGATGTAAGTTTGTGGAACAAACTGCAAGGATGCGAAGAAGCGATGGTGTGCTTATGAGCACAGGCCTGGAGAGCCATGATGCGAAAGAGCTTACCAGTGTGCGTTGCGGGAGATCATCGATTATCAACAAATACGGGAATGACAAGATGGATTAGCTTAAGGGAATGTCCGAGAAACATTATCGTATTCAAAGACAGTACTAGTCCGCGGCAACCCGAGTAGCTTCGTCGGCCTGCAGTTCGAAAAGGGTGAAAAACGCGAAGCGGTCGGGAACCAAAAAAAAATTGTCAAGCATAGCCTGCATAGAACATCTGGGCGTAACAGAAGTTGTTGGAGTCGGGGACTCGGTGCGCTGGCGCCATTACGATATCATAGCTACTGCTATGTATCGAACGTGTTCTTCTCCGGATCCTGATTTTCGCATCTTATCCGAATACTCCACCATTTCTCCGCCTCCACCTTGCCGATCTTTCATCCAGGTCTTCGATCTCGCAATCTTGCAACCTTTCATCATCGAAATTTTGTAACAGACAAACATCGACACAGCCGCGACCTCGTGACAGGGCAACATAGACGTCGACTCGAAGTCCATCACTAGGAAGTGTTGCAACATTTGAGACGGAGCTCCTGGTCATCTGACCCTGTAACATAATCTGAATGAATATGCTGGTGCCGTGACAGGTAGCCGTCTCCTAATTTGATATCTGATATCAGGTAAATCATTTGTGTCTTCGTCGACACAAAATCACAATTAAATAGGAAGCAAATTACATCGAACATTCTGAAGGGCGTCGAGAAAATTGCTAGCCAACACCCAGAAGGCAACGGGACGAACCAAAAGTCTTGTGAGACAAGACGCACGGAAGTCCAAGGAAATGCGTGCCTGCAGCCTGATGTGTTCTATGGAAAGCCAGACAACCGTGCTCAACTTTGACAATGGCATACACCATATAAGGCAGGTAGCTTCTGTAGGACCTTGAACACCCTCTCTAAGAATCCCCGACTACCTTGTTTACAAGCGACAAACATAATTAAATCGTAGCAGCGCATCACCTGCCACATGGCACTTTTTCCTTGAGTGACATCATCACTCAAGGAAAAAGTGCCACGTTTTCTTGATCACATGACTGCGCCTTTCGTTTTAGTCGGGGATAATGCTTCGTCGTATACGGTACAACTTTGTACAAGGTAGATAATAGTATCAAAAAAAATGTAGGTTACCATTGATCAGTCTCAACGTCATCTTCCGAGTCATCATCTGAGAAACCCCAAATAACAAGACCATCATGCTTGGCAACAGCATCACCATCAACAGACTTGGAGACATCAGGCTTGTCCTCCTCCATGAGGCTGTCTAACTGTTGGTGGTGCACTGCATCTAATATGGAAAGGTCAGTCAAACAGGAGGCTCAAAAGGATTAGACTTACTCAGCCCCAACCCACCACCAACGCCCCCCATGTAGTAACCATCCTCATTAAATGGCAGGTCTTGGTAGTTATTGAGGAGGGAAAGTTCTTCTAATTCCTCATCATTGTCACCAGAGACAACAAGGAGAGTGGGATCATCAGCACCATGCTGAAGCATATGGAGCAAATCACAATATACACACCACACTGAGTCACGGTCGATGATAGGATGGCCCATCTGCTCATAGCAAAGCTGAATGTGATCACCCAGATTGGGAGGCACAAGGTCAAATACAGGGTGGTCAGGTTTGATGTAGAGTGCCCGAACATGATCAATAGCATTTTGTTCTACAGCGATCTGAAATTTTACAAAAAATGTGATTATTAAAAGTGTATGAACCTTGAAGGACACGTTAGTAAGACATACTTTGAAGTCCAGAGCCCCAAAATCTTCAGGTGACTCATAGATGAGACTGGGAACACTGTGTGGAAGTACCTGACAATGAGAATCAGAAATTAGTGTTCTCTTGCTTGCAGTCTAGTACACTAGCATACCTTATTGCGATCACACCTCTTCACTGTGTTAATACGGTCCTGGTATGCATCGAGTTCACGTTGCAACCAAGGAATAAAGACCCAACGGAATACCATTCTGAAGTGGCGATCATCAGTAATGTTGAGATATCAGCAGTATTCCGAAAAGTAACTCACACTTGTAGAGTATTGTTACTATTGTACCAACCTTCATCAACTCCCTGGTCCAGTATTGATTAAAAGCCAGGAGTGAAGCGGCGGTGTAACTGGGACCATGTAATCTCAGGCATTACGTTCTTCTTCGACCGCATCCAACAATGCTGGAGTGTGCCTTGCAGCGCGGGATCATGCCATTGCCGTAGCATTGTATGGGCATTTGCAATGCTGTAGTTCTCAGTACCAGGGTCACTTTGGGTCACCATAGGCATATCTAAATAGAAAGATGAGCTAGCATAAGTATTGAACATGATTATAGAACTACTTACGACCAAGCTTCTGGATTGTATCCAAGTAGTAGCTGAGAATGAGCTGTGGGTTCCTATTGGAATGCCATACACGGATCCACATGATGCACCCTGAGAAAGGTTTGATTCCAGTATGAAGAGTGAGGCCAAATCTTAGCCATTTATCATGCTGATCTACAGCAAATAAATCATTGACCCCTGCAGCCCAAAAATGTTTCCTCTTCAGACGTCATGCTTTCCGCTCACGAACAAGTTCGGGCTCATAAGTAGCAAAGTATGCTTGTATGACAGTCCTGTGGAAGATGTACGTCAGAAATTGCAGACCCAGCAAAAGAAACATTGGACTATACCTGGCTACACACATGCCCTTTTCATGGAACAGTAGACTGATCATTTCCCTTGCTCCAGCATTGGGATATATTGGTCGTAGCTCAAGCATAGCTTTGCGAATAGATTCGATGCTATGCCCTTGCTGATGAGTTCATTGAAGGCCCATTCCAATACGAACCTGCACAAATTTGGTGAGGCTTGAGCCAGTGGCACCATATTGCATGTAAGTGTTCTGACAGAGTAATGGGCGTGATTAGTACTTACCCTATTCCAAACTGTTCAGTGTCGATATGTTTCTGTAAAGCGTCCACAATCTTTTTATCTGTCAGACGTGCCTTCCATAAGCGAAGTATATGGGGTGCAATCTTGTCAAGAGGCGCTAGTAAAGTAGATTCTCAACAGAAACTTGGAAACTGAGATAAAGCATGTATGGGTTGGTTTGTATTGGTTAGGCATTGTCAACCAGTGAGTAGTAGCAGGTGAAACGCAAAAATACTTAAGGCTTTTAGTTCCAGGGTAACCGAGGATGAAGAACGCAGATTTACGTGGCCGCAGCAATATGGTCCTGGATTCCCTATCTCCCCTCCAGCAATAGACTTGGACATTCTGCATCTGTTCAGCTTTGTTGAGCTTGGAGTTAGGGAGGATACCACACAAACGCCCAAGTGAGGAATGCGGCTGTAAGTGATGGATAGCCGAAACTTCAAATATTAGCTCCTTCTCAAATCAGTAACAGTGCTGCATAGACTAACGGATGACGGATAGCCGGAACTTCAAATGGGTAGCCTTGGATCAAATAACTCGACTTCTCACAGTGCCGCCATTACTGCCATCATCGTTGCTCAGTTTGGTCTAGGGGCTACTAGGACTGCCAAGCCAAACATGCATCAAAGTAAGTTTGTGTACAACTCGAACACCTGACTCTTACGGTTTGAGAGTCTCTTCCAGGTGTGAACAAGTTTGGACCGGTGTGGTTTTAGAGGGGTGGTTTGGATTGGTGTGGTTTTGGTGGTGTTTTGGAGGTGTGTACAAGTTTGGATCAGTATGGTGTTGGCTGCAAGGGTTCTTGCTATATCCAGGTGAGGCGCCATCAGCCACTGGGGTACAGACACTCACCATGACGCCTCTCTCAGATGTTTGCTATATTCAGGTGAGGCGCCATCATTGGCTACCACTCATCAGGTCTACTGTGGCTGCAAGGGTTCTTGCTATATCCAGGTGAGGCGCCATCAGCCACTGGGGTACAGATACTCACTATGACGCCTCTCTCAGATGTTTGCTATGTTCAGGTGAGGTGCCATCATTGGCTACCACTCATCAGGTCTACATGGTATTCATGTATTTAATGAGATGTTAGTTGAGTCTTTGGCATTAACACTTTGCTACCGCTCACACCTCCTCTCATAATCTCACAATGTCTGGGTATGAACTCGTCTCTCAATTCACTGAAGATGCATTCACTAAAGACGATTGAGTGTGTGAACATCCTGCCTGCAGCTCCAAGATCTTGAAGGGCGCCCCCTGTTTTTACATTGCCACTGTGGACCCAGAAACACCAGGACGTTATGTCTGTGGTCCTTGTCACAGACGATATCAGGGCAAGTTAGCTACAACAGTGAGACCCCACTGTGAGTTGCCAGATCCACACATCATCTGGCAGTCTGTGAACGCTACACAGAGAAAGTGTGAGTAAAGAAAACTTGCGTTACTTTACGTGCTGACCATCATTTCAGCGATGATCAATCCACCACCTGTTGTGGCTATGGCTCACATTGCACGCCCCATGCCAGGTCCCAGTGTCAACATTCCATCAATGTGGCAATGCCCACAGCACCCATTTCAGGCCCGACCCACTGGTCCATTTCCTCAGGCTACTATGGGCACTCCAGCCTCTGGTTATTCTGAGCAACATGCTAGTTATGGATCTGAACATGAACGCTGGGCCAAGATCTCGGCTAGGCTCCCACTTCCTGTGCCACCAGCACAGACCATATCTCTGGAGATTTCAGCTGTGCATGAGGGTGGCACCCGACAGAAGGGTAGTCGTGGCATCACTATTGGGGTATGTATTTTATCATAGGACTTGACATGCATTTAATTGACGTGCATTTTAGAATATTTGCGAGGGTATGAAAGATATTGATGCTCGTATTGATGCACCCGGACTTATAGCCATCGCTCTTGATACCATGCTGCCAAAGATTGTGGCCTTTTGCTCCGGGTTTAACTGGCACGATGACGAGTTTGTTGTCTGGGATGCGAAATGGGTAGATCTCTCAAAGCACCCAGCTGGAGAACCGTATTTTCTCTCGCAGTGCTTGCAAGCAGGTCACAAAGACTCAAAGGTAATGATATTCAAGACAAAGCAATTTGCCTTAATGGTAGTTGCACCTTGGGCACGGTGGCTAGAATATGAAGACTGGGCAGAACACCCTACAGAAGATGTGAGATTACTAATGTTTTCCTCATCATTACTTGGGACTGACTATGATCATCATTTTAGGGTGGTAGCATTCGCATAGTCCAAAGTACTGTGGTCGACAAAGACTGGGTGGAACAGCTTGCAGAGGATGTAAGCTTACTAACATTTTTCTTTGTCATTCCTTGAGGCTTACTACTGTCGTCGTTTTAGGGTGATAGCACCCATATAGTTCAAAGTGCTGTGGTTGATGAAGACTTAGCAGAGGAACTTATAGAGGATGTGGGCAGTGGCAGCCACATAATGCAAAGCACTGCAGTCAAGGATACAGCTCAGGCCAAATCCATGCTGGCAACTGAAACTCACATGGCAGTACCGGCCGCATCTAAGCGGATTCACATGCGAACGGAGAGTGGCAGTAGAGCTTTACCTCTGTCTCCTCCACGCAAGAAGATTGCACCCATGGATGTTACGTTCTGCTCACCTGACCGTGATAACCTGAAAGTGGCCCTCAGATCCAGAGGCACAGCAAATGTGAATGTAAAGAAAGGTAAGAGTGGTAGTTAATATGTTACTTCGAGTTGTGGACTAATGGCTTGTGTAGTATTTGAAAAACAGAACGAGACAATCCATTTCTACCCTATTCCTAAACGTCCATTGACTGAGATCTTACAAAATGAAGATTACCGCTCATTCACACTTGATGCCGCAGAATCCTGGGTTGGCCAATTGACAGTCGATATATCCCAGGACAACATGATTGGGATGGGCGGGTTCAAGACAGCCCACCCAGGATGGCTCACACTCACTCCCCCTCCCATTTCTGGGTTTGGCTCTATTTCCTGCCACGAAATTGTAGTCAAATGGCCCTTTCACCAAGTATACCCACATGGTGTATCACAGGGACCTTTCAAGATCGGTAGGTTTCCTGTGGCAGATGAATTGCCGAAGCTCTTTAAAGAAGCAAATGTACTGTACTGGGCGAGTTCTCTTTTACAACTCACCTATGATTTCATTGATCATCGCCTCGCTTTGTCTTGTCCTCCACCATCTCCCATTCCCCGAGTACACTTTGTTGAGGCTGGCCTTGCTTTAGCATTTGTCCAAGGCCCAACAGCAGCTTCCAAGCCAAGTTCGAGGATATGCCCTATTCGTGCATGCTATCTCCTGGAAGAACTCATTGACAGCGGCGATGATGCATTTCTCAAGTTTATTCACAATACGGATGCTAATCCTTTGCTCGATGAACTTGATGATGGCTACGATTTAGCAGTATTCTTCTCATTCACTCAACATGTTCAATATGTGAAGACTGGTGGTTTAGCATTTATCTCCGACTACCAAGGTATGTAGTCCTTACTATGTGACTGATGATGAGTGCAGGCTTATACTAATCAATCTCTATCAGGAAGCACCAGACTACTAACTGACCCTCAAATATTGATGGACCCGTATGTATATTCTTAAGCTTATTCCACACCGGCTGTCACTGATGTACTACTATTGCAATGGTCAGTTCAGTTAGCGGAGGGCAGGATATTTTCGGTGATGGCAACATAGAAGTCACAGTGACAATGTTCGAGGAGCAGCATATCTGCAATGACTATTGCGAATGGGCTGGTTTGGAGAAGTATATCAGTCTAGATGAAGCAGTCGAAACTCAGGACTCTTAGTAGCAAGTGTAATGCGCTCTTTTATTCCTCTTGACACAAACTTGAATATGTGACTTCCTCCTCTACAATGACATGTGCTGGGATCACAATTTAATATATTTTTCCAACAATTGGGGGTGTTCGGAGGTCCATAGAAGCACTTACCTCAATAGGCTATTGAGCACGGTGGTCCGGTTGTCAAAGTTGAGCACGGTTGTCTGGCTTTCCATAGTGTTCCGATCCCTTCCAGCTCCGAATGGAGTCGGCTGATGAGCGGGAACCGGAATAAAATTTCCACGCATGAAATGATAGACGGCGTGACATTTATTTTCTACAGAACCCTCTCCCCACTAAAGTGGGTGTCGGGGATATCGTGTTTGACCCTTCCGAGTCCTGTGGACATTCGTAATTGTGCATTCCAACGGAACTAGCGATAAGACTTTTTCTTTTTTCCTTCGAGTTGAACACCTGTGTGTGATTCATCTTGACAAAAATGTGCTAGCGGGTGTTCAATTTCACAGTCGGAGCTGTTGGTGACGATGCTCTTCAAAGTATTAGAACGATCTCTGTTATAGCTTATCCATTGACACGAGCTCCATTGTCCAGAATATCGGTTTCCGTATGATGACTTTCGTTCAACACAAGACCGTTCTTCCATAGATGAAGTGTCCGCTGTGACTGATCTGATTTTACAGTGCCTTCATGATCAGATTCCCTCACAGGTATTTAATTGGAACGATGAACTGTTCTGCCATCCTAGTGAAGGCTGATCGTCTTGAATAGTGAGTGCGGAGGTGGTTTTGGTGGAGAATTATGGGTGTTTTGCCACTGTGGAGGTCTGTTTTTATACTGCTTCGTTGTCTTTCATTTCACGTGGCTTGTGTTTCGTAGACGCTTAGGACAACTATTCACCCCAAGCTTGATTAGTACAGGAAAACGTGCAACTCCACTTCTACTGCAGTACCGAAGGAAACAAACAACTATATCTAGGAGGCAACTACGTAAAATCCAGCCTTCTCTTAAGAATTCTGAATTTGTCCTTACTCGCTTAAGTTAGACTTGTGACCAGTCCTGTTAACAGGCTTAACGTTACCTATGAGTTGCCTTAAATTTAACAGGACTGGCCACGAGTCTACGCTCAAGTACCGCTAGCGGTGGAGGCGTGTAATTCAAACCAAAACGGAATCGATTGCGTCTTGATGCAGAGACTCATGTTTTAGAGGGCTGCAGAGCCATGTAACGAAGGTAACAGCTATGTTGATATCGCATCTAGGAAGGTATAAGAGCTTGGATAGGTTGCCCATTAGTATCAGGTAAGTGAGAATTATCTGATAACCCATAACATAGTGACGTTACTCAACTGTTATCGACCTAAGTGAGTCATCAAGTCGTGCAAATCCACGCTACCCTGAGTAAAATGTCAAGTCAACGCCATCTTCCTGTGTGAATATCGTGTCATCCCTACTCATGTTATCTACAACCCCTGTGTGGATGGCAGCCCCTTGGAAAGTCCACAGTTGCCTGACAATTTAAACAAACTCGTTATTTTTTTTTGCTTCGACCCTGCCTTTAATGCGACGTGGGTGTTACCGTCAAGATGCTCTGCTAGTTACACACGCTATTCCTACGAATGCATGACGGTCTATGGCGTTTACGGAGGCGAATCCAGGTGTGACCGAATTATACATCTTTAGCCCTCAGCTGACACATTTAATGCGGCACAATGGCGCCAAGGCCAAGATATGCGAAGGGTCACAAGTGTGAAAACATGGGCATCTTGAGTGCTTGGTATCATTGTGATTGGCTGCTGCAGAGGCCCGACACCGGGGTTGAAACCGTTGATGTGGGAGACTTGTATATACCTACTCCACACGTCATCCTAATAAACCAGAGATTTTCTAGGTAACAGGGTATCATTCCCGCAACACCCTCGACGTATATCTTTCATTTCTACTCAATTCTTACTATTTCTCACTATGGTGGACTGGAACGATCCTGACCTCGGAGCCCAATTGGGGATACTATTAGTGCAATTATTGTATGCCATTCTTGGCTTATACAGGTGAGTACCACGCATTGTAATGCTCTTAAATATTGTACCAATTAATTTGTGTCTGCGTCTGTAGCTGGGAGTATATACGCTCCTCACACGTGGAGATAGCACTGATTCGGAGGCAGCTTCCTTTTCGATGGCCTTTGGTGCGTATTCTCGAGGAAGCTGTTAATACTTGCCACTTATACATGCCCAGCTCTCGTACATTACCGCCAGATCCAGCTTCTTTATTGCGATCATTTTACAGTGAGTCAACTGAGAGAAAACGGCAAGTGTACTGATATCCCTTGTCAGTGCGACACAATCTAGTCCCTTCTACACAAGTGTTGATTGTCAGAGTGAGTGTTTTGTAGATTTTGGTCTTCGTCGATGAGGCTTACCTCGGTTTAGGCATGAATTTTGCGATTCTAGTGAGCACGGGAGCACCTACTAGGCTGCTGATTTACCTTCATACCATCTAGTTCTTGACAAACGTCGCCATCGGCTGCTCCACAACAAACCTGATGATCAGAACGCACGCCCATATTTATCTCTTGCACCATGCTCAATCTCATGATATATATTCAGGTGGTTGATTTGGAAGACCAGTTGCCTGGTGCGCCTGTTGCTATTCCTCTTATCACTAGGTCATTGGACATTGCTCATGCTCTGTGAGTATTTGCTACCCTCTAGTGTGATTAATTTAATCATTTTTAGTCCTGGCAACTGCTCGCGCATTCAACGTAAACGGGGTATGCGTGATCGATTTTTCCAATCCCGCATATCTTAGTGCGGTGGTCATATATGGTACCCATGTCGCATTTATGATTGATGGATGTGTGATGATCAGTATCTTGGGTGTAGGCATGTTGTATGATTTGGCACTTTTGGTCTTCACCGTCGTTGGACTTTTGAGGATGCCATCGTCTTCTACGCTATGGAAGAAGCTAGTGAAACAAGGGGTGGTATATTTCATCTTCAATTTTGTCGCGAACCTTATCCTACTGGTGAGTTCCTTGTCGCTCTAGATGGTTGTCGCGGACTGAACTTTGTAGGCCCTGAATTCTTTGAACCTGAATCGTAAGAATGTTTCGCTGCACTGCAAACGCTTACTCAGTCTGTATCGTCAGCTATCATGAATGCTATTTTTGCAGTGCCTGGTATGTGCCCGTGGTTTGACCGAGTCCATGTCGTTGACCTTTCGAAAGCGGCATGCATCTGGTCGGGACTCTCGTTACGACTTCCGATTTAGACGTATGACCTACTTTCATTTGCAGCACGATTGCATCTAGCCGAGTGGTCCTCTCGCTTCTCCTTCCTTCGTCCGATCATGAAAGGTTTTTCCATTTTTTTCCATCTCTGTGTCACCAGTCTCATTCGTGACAAGTAGTGAGAACGCCTCGTCTGTTAAAGCGCCTCCTCTGACGTCTGGCTTCACCGTCACGGTGCCATGGTAAAAGTTTTTTGTTTGTGATGTGTACGGTGGTTTATTGTGTGTTCAGGTCCCTGTCCGTGGATGAAGCCCAAGAGAGTATTTCTTTAGAATCACCTCAAGTGCTACACCATCCCTAACATGTAGTTTCTTGAGAGAATTTGTATTTCGGCTTCGGCATATGGCTAAACTTGTCTATCTCCTGTGAGTTGGTGAAAGTCAATATGAAAGTATCGAGCCGTGGAAAAAATCAGCACAACCTTGCACATTTTTTCGTTGATGGGAATTTTGTCGTGTTCGACAGAACCTCCTACTAACGCGTGTCGGCCCGGGGGACCTTCACCTGTGTCTGCATATGATTTCGGAAGACTATGATCTCATCCCACTGAGTCAGGTGCACCTTGGATTTTTGATTTAACCGAAACTCAAAGGTGCACTTGTCGAAGTGCATATAACTATTTATCGTCATCGTATCGATTCATTGTCTGTTTACGTGATGTCGCTGCCTCAATCATTGTAGGCTTTTAAACTTCTACCGAACAACGAAAAAAAAACGAAAGCCCAATCATGGGCTGACTTGTACATGCTCAGTCTTACATTTAAGATCAGGTCTTTAACGTTGCACAGTGATTGTAGCATGGCACTGTCCGAACCCAGAATCCAGTAGTATCGTAACTTGTCACCCATGCAATATTTGTCCGAAGCTATGCCGACCATATACCCTCACTTCATATTGTACAAAGTTGTATTTCCATCGTGATATTTTGTATATAATCAATTAGTCAACAGCCAACCTATCATCTAACAAGCGACACAAGGTCCCTGCCGATGAAGCTCGATTCAGGCAAGTCACTGGGAGTAAGGTCTTCATGGGAGGATCCCACATGCATGAGAAATCGACTTCCTAACTTCATCGATGCCAAAAGAAATTCCCTTGGACGGACATGAGGTGATGATAGGGGGTAAGCATGTTGGGGCAATGCGAAAGATATCTTGCTCGATCTGATTTATTTGAGCGCGACCGTTTGTTTTCAGTGCATCGGCCCTAGTAATGATTGCTTGAAGGGTCCAGCAGGTGCCGTCGAGTGACTGGATCTGAGCATTCAACGAAGAAAGCATTGCCTCGTCCGTAGCACTCAAACCATGGGCAGCGGATATCAAGATAAAGACGCGGCATAGCCTGTAACATGGTGTCAAATGCACATAAAATGGCATGGGAAACTTACTGCTTCCGAGTTTCTAGATAATGGTTGAAAAGGGCACCCCACTCAGGTCGGCCCCTGGCACCATATCCCGGAGAGTCGACAACGACCAAGCGACCAGGGGGTGATCCAACACGGAAAAAGTTGAGTGTTTGGGTTCGGCCCTATGCAAAACTAGCATGTAGTGGAATACAGCGCCAAGTCCATAACGACTCACAGCTTTTTTGCTCGTGAAAAGAAGATCTCTACGCCCAATCACAGAATTAAGCAAGGATGATTTTCCGACATTTGCTCGACCTGTTACAACTACCTTCACAAGCCTGCATCACGTGAAGTGCTCGACATCTAAGTGACTCACCTCAGGAAGCCCACCTAACAAAGAAAGAGATTCTTTATCACCAACAGCAGCAAGAAATTCTGCAGACTTCACATCCTTGAAAATGGCATTGGCTCTAGACGATATACACCTCGAACTGCCACTGCTACCCGTCTGTAGCGCAGGAAGTACGTGAAATGCTCTCAAAATCGCAGCTACATTAGGGGTAGATGCCAGCATGGAGCCTGCAACATCCGAACTTCATGAAGAAAGAAGAATGACCCACTGAATGTTGTTGTGGTTTGTTGAAATCACAAGGCTCTACCAAATATACGCAAATGCCATCAACGGCTTTGGATTATAGTACATGCCTTTTTGAAGTTCAACACCCGGTATAACCGTCATGGACCCACTCGCTGGAATGGACGATTCTACAACGGATGATGACAATGCTTCTCAAACAACTGAGGATGATCCTCAGGTACCAGACAATCATCCTCCTGCACCACAACCTCCTCAGCCAACACCGCCGTCAGTCCCTCAAGCTCAAGCGCTTCCACCAGCAACATCAGGCAGAGAAAGGCCAAATTATGAACTTCGTCATACACTGAGGGGACACACGCAATCTATATCTGCCGTCAAATTCAGTCCTGACGGAACGCTACTTGCATCTTGCGGTTCGTATGCAGCTTGCTAGGACTGGTTGTATTTGAAATAGATTTTGTTTGTGTAGCTGCAGATAATCTGGTAAAAATATGGTCTCCGTTCACAGGAGATTTAATCAGAAACTTGAGTGGTCATACCAAAGGACTCTCAGATATCGCGTGGTCAACAGATGGTGTGTATCTCGCATCAGCGTCGGATGACACCAGTGTACGGATATGGAATGTTGATTCTGTAAGTCATCAATGTAGAATTATCTCCGGTCGACTCATACCGTAAGCCAGGGATTAACAACGAAACATCTCAAAGGGCACTCGAGTTTTGTGTTTTGTGTAAATTACAATACAGCATCCAACCTCCTGGTTTCCGGAGGTTGTGATGGTGATGTTCGAATATGGAATGTCGCAAGAGGTGCGCAAAGGCTTCTTACATCCAGCTGTCCAGTCTCTCACATCAAACCAAGGAAAATGCATGAAGACTTTGCATGCACATCTCGACTATGTTACTGCCGTGCACTTCAACAGAGACGCCACACTGATTGTCTCGTGTGCTCTTGACGGGCTAATGTCAGTGCAACTTATCACTTCTTTACCTGTCTAACGCAACCACAGCCGGATATGGAACACCACAACGGGTCAATGTTTGAAAACCCTCGCCGAAGGACACGACGCTGTATGGTGTGTCCGTCAGCTGCCACTGCTTGTTCTCTAATCTCTTCTGGATTTTAGCCAACACGTACAATTCTCACCCAACTCCAAGTACATTCTCTCAACTGCTCATGACAGTGCGATCAGATTATGGGACTATCACACATCGCGCTGCTTGAAAACATACATGGGTCATCGCAATGAGAAGTTCTGTATAGCGGCCTGTTTCAGTGTTACTGGAGGGAAATGGATTGTCTCTGGAAGCGAAGATCAAAAGGTTTATATATGGGACCTTCAAAGTCGTGAGGTAGTGCAGATCCTGGAAGGACATGATGGTGAGGACCATATTTCCTTGCCGGGTTTGACAACTTAATTGGGTGTCCAGGTGTTGTTGTCACTGTGGCTACTCACCCACAACAAAACATGATTGCGTCTGGCTCCATCGAGCCGGATCTTACAGTTCGTATATGGTCTGATCGTGGGTCGACATGACCGTGACAGATTTGCATTACGTGCTGGCCTTGCACACCTAGTTCGAGTATCGGTTTATCTATCTTGTACACTATCCTACACTTGATATATAACTCGCAAATGCATGGAAAGCTGAACGATAGCATAAACGTGTGAGAGTTTTATCACTAAACACTTGTTTACTTGACAGGTTCAGCATGAAGAAGATCTGGGTTTGATCAGAAGTGAAGTGAGATATATAAATGAAACTGATATCTTACCCTTTGCCACCTCCTTATCCGCTTCAGTAAGCCCTGAATCATGAGCCTCCAAAAAGGCATCCACCTACGGCATTGAGTATCATCGAATATACTTACGTGAAGAAAACCACTCACTTCGTCCATAACTTGATCATCATCTTCGCCATGAACCATGTCTAAATCACTATCATCGTCATCATCACCAGCGTCGTCGATGGCGAACGGCGTGCGCTCCATGAATGCCGCATTGACCGCTTTGAGATGGGGCATCGGAGAAAACGCCGAGGCAGACGACGGAGCATTGTCATGGATGGATGAGTCGATAGTTGAAGATGAGCTCGAGGTTATCACAGTATTCAAAGGACTTCCTGAGGAGGTGGTCTTGGTTGGTGGGGAAATAAGCGACTCTCGAGCCGTAGGTTCTTCGAGTTTTGTGAATCGTCCAATTGTAGGACGATAGATGATCTGTAAGCAGAAGATTAACTCTGTCGAGTGATAATTGAACTAACTGTCATACTTGATGCTTGCCTATGGTCTTGCCAAGCTCGTCGCTCAGTCTGTTGAACATTTTCTTGTTGTCCTGTGTGGCGATGTTAGACCACAGATCACCCAAGAAGCCGCTTGATGCCGGAGGTAACTCGAGGTCAGGAACGAGCTCCAGTCTGAATGAGGCAGAAAGATCAGTTTCGAAGAACGACTCCAAGACCTCGTCAGCTAGAACGACCATCCGGAATCTGTAGCAAATGTAAGATTGATTGTATGGGGTCGTACAGGGTGACCCACGTAGCAAGGTTGAGGTATGGCTGGTTTTGCCCGATAACTTGAGGTTCTGTTGCTCCGGTCTTGCCATCGGTGTGCTGTGGCAAAAGGCTATCACCGTACTCGAAAGCGTTGGTCATAAACTTGCTGACGGCTCCTAGGTAGGCGTCGCCGATCTCATGACGGAAAATGAACTATGGCTAGTCAGCCTTGAACGTCAGAAAAAGCGGATAGACTGACAAGAAATGACTCGGAGAGGGTCAGGACTTCGTCCTTGGTTAGATACCCATCTTTGTTCTTGTCGTGCAGATTAAAGAACCATTCAATGTTCTCCATCAAATCATTGAACATCACACCATCTAGACCAGATACGAGATCCTGGGGTATTCGTCAGCATTAATTTTTTTTTCTTTCATCAAGAAACATACCTGGAACGACAAAGAGCCTTTGCACGAGGTGTCCCAAAAATAAAAGAGACGGTGGATGAGCTCGTGTTCTGCAACCTCGCGATCGATGCGTTGCTTCATTTGTGTCAAGGTCAGCAATCGAGACATGAAGATTGTAGAACTACCTGGAAACCATTGATCACAATCTTCTCGTTCCGTGCCCAGGTCAAGATTTCACTGAGGAAAACTTGAAAAGTCGGTATACCAATCCTAGTCTCTGCTCGTTCTTGGTTCCCATCATTCGTAGCCAAGAGCGATGGCGGTGGAGCAACAGTTGGTGGTGGTGGGACCTCACACATGGCCTTGTACAAAGCATCGTATATGAAACCAGCTTGCTCTTTGGTAAATCTTCCGAGCGTCTTCAGGTTTCTGATCGCCGAACGCTTAGAAAAGGATTCAATGCTGTTGACGATTTCATTTCTGTACTTTCTTCGTTCGGAAAGAATCGTCTCGTCGGAAATCACAGCGAACTCCCGGAACGAGACGAGAAGTAGCTCTTGAAAGCGTGTTATTGCCCTTGTTCGGGGATCTGCAGACTCTGGATGCGCAGAGTCACCAAGCGAGGCGAAGTATTCGCGCATCAAGCTAATCATAGTGAGCACAAGCCGTCAAGGGTTGAAATTAACCCACCTTAAGAATCCCCCATCGTCTTGAATTTGCAATAGCTTTTCACCATTAATCTTAAGAATGGCTTTACTCTACAAGTCAGGCGGACATATCGAATGAGAAGCAAGGTGCACTGACCCAGTCTGACAGGACTTTAAGTTACGCAAAAGGTCGAAATGACAAGAAAAGGCTCACCCTACTTGGAAAAGCACTTTTGGACCCATGCAAAAGAAGCAGTCCGCAATGCGAAAAGCAAAAACCATAGGCATACTGTTGATGTACCTGGGAAGAGCGAGTCATGTCCGGCGTAGAGCATAAATTATCATGAACACTGACAAACTCAAGAACCACGGCAAAGAGGCGACCGAGAGCTGTACATCAACTGCCTGGAAGTGGTCGCTTATCATTGGCAAGCACCGTGTCACAAGAGACTCAAAGACTCGTTGATCCAGGAGCGTTCCATGCATGGTCGGGCTGGGTGTGTTTGATGATAGCAACAGCATTCGGTAGGTAGAACATACCTGTAGTAGCCAGGCAGAAGTCTATCACACAGGACTTCGAGAAGCCAGAAGGTTTGCTCCTCTGACATGTAACTTCACCAAAATGAGATATATGTTGTATGAAAGCGAAACACTCACATCAGAATCGCAGCTGCCAGTATATTCATCGCCTAAACATGAATCAGAATCAACGAATGGCAAAACACGAGAAACGTACCTGGCAGTAGCCGACTTCTGGGTTCCTGTGCGAGTAGGCTTGTAGTACTCTACGAAGAGCGCTTATGCCCTCGTCAGCTTGATAGCCTGCGTATTCCGGTAGACTCCTGTGCAAATCCTTCTCGATATCCTCAAAACTTGTACTGTTCGTGCCTTGAATGTCCAACAGTAATTGATCGTATACTCCAGGATTAGAGTAACGAAGATATATAGATCCAGACAATGTCTCCCACATCTCACCACGAAGACGATTAGGGAGGCCGACTTGAACCAATCGAGTGCACTGTGGGTATCTTAGTAATGTAAGATTGCGGCCGTGACCTATGTCATGGTCAATCGTTTCATGCATAAAACAACTATAAGGCGCACTCTTTAAATATGTCGTCCATAGCTTGATTTTCGAAGCCTCGCGCAGCCTGAAACGCGTTAGTGCAAGGCATAAAGCACGCATAGAAACATCAACTTTTTGGGATCTCCAGGGAATTTAAACTGCAAGCCTAGGCCACCATGAAATTCAGTTTCTGGGGGCGGACATCCTTCTTTTGTCTCTGTGATAATACTTCCATCCTCCCGCTCGTTGTCTGAGACGCCCGATAACGATACAAGCCCCTCAGAGTAGCAAGTCTTCACAAAGCCTTTCACAGCTTTCATGTGACCACGCTGCAGCTCCGCTTTGAGTGCTTCCCGCAAGAGACCGCAAAATAGATCGGCGGTAGGTCGAAGGGAGGTTAACTGCACAATCTAAACGGGTGTTAATGAAGGCATCAAATGATGTCAACATCACTTACTATCTTCATGCCGTGCCAAGTGGAGAGACTCAAGGCGTAAACTCCAGCACGCGCATTAAGGCGTTCGACGCGTCGTACAGTGGAGAGGGGCAATGTGAACCTGACGGACTTGCGATCCAGGGAAGAAAATGCGAGATATGGTGGAAGCAAATGTAACTTTCCTGCCTAAGTCCAATCGAATGATGAGATATCGTACGTAGACGTGGGCATGTCACTCACATACGAGTCCTCCACTTCTTGCGCACCAAAGCTGAGAATGGCGTTGATATCCATCTTCTCTATATCTCCAGAACCCTGTTTCTCCGTGTCCTTGAGAGGCACAGGAGGCACCTCTGGTATTGAGAAGAAAACATGAGTCAATTGATCCTTAGTAGGTTCCTTGAAGTTGCGCAGCTGAGTGGATATTGTTGACATATCGGACACTGCCAATGCTCGTGCACGCTCTTGGAACTGCTTTCGATGAGATCAGGAGCACAGTGCCCTACGTGGGAGGTGCAAGATGTCCAACACTAGCTCGTTAGATGGACTATGTTGACTTGGGGGTCCACGTTGTGGTGGCGATGTTAATAAGTCCCTCAAGTTGCAGTGCAATTACAAATAGAGCCAGCTTTGGCCTAAAGCGTCTATATCACTCTCGTTTGCAGGCGCCCACCAATATTTGTTCTGCTCATGCAGCGCCACGGTTCAGAATATATAGGTCATGTAATCAAGCCCGCGCCGCTGCGCAATACAATATTATTCTTTCTATTCGTATCGTTAGCTATAGCTCGCTGTAATGCTTTCGAAGCACGATTGAAGCTGTATCTCCCACAAAAACCCGAGAGGAACATTAATTGAAGCATCACGAGCAACATAAGGACGAAGGCGATGTAAGTCAGAAGACTGATATGCAAACTACATGATCATGGACCTTACCATTCTTCGGATCGATTCAACCAGCGATATGATACAAGTCCATTGTCCGACAGTGTCAGGATCGCCTCAAAGATCGCTCGTGATATCCAGGCTCAAATACAGATTCCGCAGTCCTTTTCCACGCCCATTCGTCAATTTTAGCTACTTGACTGGCTCCAAGGCTTGCAACACTTAGGAATATTGTAGGCTGGGAGTCTCCATCTGACAGCCGTGAGGTTGATACCAGATGTTGTATTCCGATGCTTCTGAGGGTTCCGTCGTGGATTCACATGAGAATTTGATGCCTGCATCAGATGCGTCTATTAGCATTGAACCATCACACGTATATGGTCGCATCCACTGATCACATATTTGACAGCACTGCCTACGCTGATGCTCCTAATGTGGAGGGCGTCCGGACAGGGGAAACCAATTACTCGCATCACCGCTGCGCGGATTCGTAGATGTAAACGGCAGTACGATCCTTGCCGTGGCGCCAGGTCAGTGCTTCAGCAAGATGATACAGTGTTTATGTGTGACCGAGGTGGCATTACGGATGTAACACATGTTGCGGAAGAGCGAAGATGTAGTATCAATGCCTCGAATGGAACATCCTTGCGAATATAGTCTTCAGGTGTATGCAAGTGAAATTGGTGAGACCTGCTGCGTGATATTGACCTGACACTGGTCCAGGGCTAAAAATATGCCAGAGGCTCTCCTGCTTGCCATGTATTCGGTAGATGGCGCGTAACCTGCACCTGTGTTTCGAAAAATCTCACATTCAACAATAGACGTTAGCATTCTGTCAGCACAAGGAGACAGACAGAGGCCGGTGTCATCCACATCAAACAGTGCACCGTCCTAATGTCGCAAGTATGTACGACAGCGGCCTCCAGTTCTATAAGATTTTAGTACATCGACATGAATGAGAGGGCGACCCACGATCAAGGTGGTCATCCGACAACATTTCATTCTCTAACGAGGTCTGAAAGTCTCGCATGGACTTTACAGGGTCACAGTATCGCGCAGGTTCATCAGACTGAGGCAGCTCGAGTTGACGATGTGTGAACGCCTTACGGCAATGTCATCGGTCCAGGAAGGGTTGAGGCGGTAACGCTGAGAATTTTGCGCTGATGAACGTAGATATGGCATGAGGACCACGAATTAAACACCAAGGTGAGTTAGAGGGGCCCACCTTCAAATCTGATGTTCCCAACTATGGGGCATGATGCCCAGTGAACTCTACCTATGGCCAAAACGGTCAGAATCGCGTAATATATGTTGTGACCGTGTAACATTCTGTTACAATCACGTAGAATCGTTGAAGATAACATTGTACTACCGTCTCGCACACATTTACTATCGTCTCGCACACATTTACCATCGTCTCGCGCGCATTTACTATTGTCTCGCGCGCATTTACTATCGTCTCTCGCGCATTTTGATCGCACACGCACGCAATCGACGCAACACATTTTCGTTCACATACAGCCTCGAAACGTACTATCCCATTAAGTATTGCTAGTTCTACCCTCCTTGTGTAGTAACTCCCTTTGGTGTACTGCACGCACTAACTTCAACTACATTGTATGTGCTCTCGTTATTACTTTTGTTCATTAACAACTTATCCACTATCTATTAGCGTGCCCATGCCTGGTAGAGACCATACTTGCGTCTGCCAGAGAGCCAATGGTGGTCGTCCTCATGCTGTTTCCCGCGCTGAATGGTATAAACACCTACAGGCTGCTGAAACAGAGCAAGAAAGGGACACCATACGTGCCGGAAATGTCTCTGTTGACTTGCAGACCCAAATCCAAGCCCATGTCGATGGCCAAGCTGTATCAACTTCACGTCCCACCGTGCCTCCCAGTAACGCCTCCAGCTCGGATGTCTCTGTGGCTCGGTCGAAATGCCCTAGCAATCTGCAAGTACTCGAAGCCCAGCGGAAGCGTTCACGAGCAGGTTCGTTGAACTCCCCATCATCAAATGAAGAAGACGCTAATAGACTTGAAGCTGCAGATGATATGGATCTGGATCAGCACCGTGAAGAAGATGCTGATGAAGCTGTGGGTGCTATGGATTTTGATCAGCGAAACTTAGACGAAGAAGACCGTAGTGGAGCTGCCGGTGATATGAATTTCACTGGGCAGAGTAACGAGCAGGACAATCTACAGAATGTCGAGCCACATCAGCACCACAATGGCATACAGAATGAGGAACCACCAGGTCATGGTGTTCAACTTGATGCTCAGATAGAGCGTACTTCCGCTGATCTCGATGAACTCGCAAATGCAGCAGTTCTACCTCACATGAAGACCACCATGGAATTCATTCTAGCCCTCCGATCAGCCTCATTAGATGATCCTGTAGCGAAACTTGATGAAGATGTGAAACGAAACCTTCGAAATCCTGCGCATGAACCTCCCGATATTGTAGATCCTATTGTCCGCCATGCAATCAGAACATATTATGCCCTCGAACACTCTGCCCAAAGTTCATATGAACGCATTCGTGCTTCCACGACAATCACTTACCCCGAGGCAGAAGCTATGCCTAGCCTCCGTCAAATTGAACGCATCATTGGCGAATTCACGGGTGTCGAGTCCATAACCCACGATATGTGCCCTGATACCTGTCTCGCATTCACAGGGCCCTTCGCAGACCTTGAAAAATGTCCGACGTGTGATAAAGATCGCTATGACCAGATCAAACTCCAAGCAAGTGCTGGTCGCAATAAGGTTGCTCGCAAATTTCACACAATTCCCATTGGACCACAGATTCAGGCTCTATGGCGCGACACAGATAGTGCGAAGCAAATGTATTACCGACATGAGCGCACCGAAAGGCTTTTGCAGGAGATTCGTGAAGCAGGGGGAGCTATTGATACCTATGATGATTTCATCATGGGCAGCGATTATCTTCATGCCGTCGTCAATGGTGATATCTCCGAAAATGATGTGGTCTTGATGATCTCAATGGACGGGGTGCAGCTCTATGAGAGCAAGGTTTCTGATTGCTGGATCTACATATGGGTGGTAATGAACCTTGCTCCTGACATCC
>Ga0310811_10001758_pt1 | contig 26922 bp, 24 predicted proteins | sample YCmetagenome_FD_207642 | JGI IMG/M metagenome (GOLD analysis project Ga0310811, IMG submission 207642) | Soil microbial communities from experimental microcosm in Duke University, North Carolina, United States - YC | ecosystem: Engineered > Artificial ecosystem > Soil microcosm > Unclassified ... | reverse complement strand
AGGGCGTGTTCTGGCCTCTGGTAGGCGTTTTGTGTACCATACTACTTTAGATCGTGTTCTTTTTGTTTTTTGTCTTGCTTCTCCAGTAATATGCCACCAATTACATAAGCAGCCGCAAATGCGGTAACCATACTATAGACCCAGGTGATCGTCTTTGCCAGTGATAGTTTCTTTTGCATTATTGTCCTACCTCATCTATGTGTATTTACGTTGAGCAGTAGTATCACTACTATTACGAATCATACAGAATAAAGTCTTAAATTTCCAACAAGATGAATATAAATGTCTTTTTGACTGTTATAGCAGCATTATTCTTTGTATTATGTAAAGTTTGGCGTAGATATTGGAACATAAATTGATCTATACTACTAATAGTACATGTATTGGTTGCATATTGTTAGATGAGGATGGAAGTATAGCGATGCATGTTCTCCTATTCACACGACCTGCCGGAATGTATAGTAGCCGGTCTGGTATGAATTACACATTAATCTCTCTGGTTTTTAGTTATTGTGTGGTTATTTTTGTATTTGGGAAGTGGATCGTATTGCGATCAGCCTCCCGTGGAGTACAGCGTTTGCATTTGGAGGGGTCATATGAAGATGGTGAGTATGGAGAGCGTGTAAAAATGGAACTGGCAGAGGCGGCAACCGAGGCGCGACGCCTTACTGGAGATGTGTTGATACAGGCGCGGCAGATCGTTGATTGGACAGAGCAGGTATCCGAGAATGAGGCTCGCAGGATAGTCGAAGAGGCGATTCAGCATCTCAAAGATATCTATTCATTGTCTATGTTTCACTTACAAGAGGAAGCGATCCATGCATTGGGTGAATTCCATTATCAACAAATCACTTTTACTATTGATCTCTCTGGTCAGATACATGGCATGGCGATAGATGAAGATAGTCATACCCATATATTAACTCCACAGCGGCACAGGAAAGATGGAGGGCGTGCGCAACTCAACTGATTTTGGCGTCAGAAAAGCATCGTGTCGAGATATTGACTTTAAAGATTAGGGTGTGCTAATATCTGAGTAGTGGGCTAGGATATAGCATCAAATATATTCTGCAAAATCGTTGATATGTTCAGGCGGATCGTAGTGATGGCGTAGCCTGATAGCATAAAAGGAGCATGAGGCAATGAAGCTGGTCCATAACGAAAAAATATGTGCGGTATGTAATGGGCCGCTCAAGTGGTGGAACGCCCAATCTTGTGTACACTGTGGGAAGATGATTTGTAGTCACCATGCATGCACTCACAGACGTCTCCATAGTTCTGTGCTGTATTCCTACTGTACACAATGTTCCGCATCACTTTTTCAGCACAGACATGCTATGCCAACTATAGTAACAGGGCATCATTTATCAAAATAAGCAACTGTTTTTGCACCCTGCCTTAAACTATATAAAGAGGTGTGTAGGATACTGCGGTTTCTGGTGAACTGGATACTCTCTTTTTCCTGTCCAGATAGTGCAGTATCTGATTCTTTATGCGGGTTCTTTTTCGCGAAGCTGTTCCATTGATCTTCACATTTATTCTTCAGCTATGTTCCACGTGAAACAAGGCCAGTAGCGGCTTGAACGGTGTCTCTACGACGATTATCTTTTGAGGGGATTGCACTAGACGTACAGTTTCATCCATGCTATCATAAGCGCAATCGTACTGTGTGGATACCTGAAGAAGGGAGTCGTGCGTTATGCACTTTAATTTAATAAGCTGGCTCTTTACAGATCCGGTTACGGCCGGGTCAAACGCCAACCTTCCAGGTGGGATTGAACCGTTCCATTTCACATGGGCCTGGCTCATCTTCTGTTTAGTTGGATTGCTGATCACTTTCTATTATTCAGTTGAGGGGCGCAAGCGTTTTGTGAAGAGTAAGCCATTGCTCAAGTATATGTTAGATCGCTACCTTGGCTGGTTTGCAGTTATCTGCTTTATTGGTCTTCCTCTTGAAGGTGCGAGACTTTATTTAAATGCATACTTTTTTGCGTGGCGCATCTGGCGTTATCTCTGGTTAGTTGCTCTGGTCGTTCTGGCCGTTCATTGGATTGTCTATCTTGTTCGTAGCTATCCACAGGAGCGTGCGAATTTCGAGGCATATCAGCGTCGTCAGCGTTACATGCCGAAAAACAATAAGCGTCAAGCACGTGCCGCCTCACGCTAATGTTGTTTAACTAGTTCTTACGACCGGGTTCATCTGTGTATAACGCTACTGGAATTATTCTTGCGGGGGGACAGAGCAGGCGAATGGGCAGAAACAAAGCTACCCTGCCACTCCCCGGAGGAATGCAAACCACCTTTGTTGCCCATCTCGCTGCTCTTTTGCTTCCTCTGTGCAGTGAGGTGATTATTGTCGCTCGTGACAGGGAACAGGCTGCTGCATATGCCGCGCATGTGCCGTCGTCGGTGAGTTTGACGACGGATCGTGTCCCTGATACCGGACCGTTAGAGGGTCTTTACAGTGGTATGATGGCAATGCATGCAAACCGTGCCTTTGTCGCGGCAGTTGACATGCCATTGTTACAGCCTGCGGTTGTCTCCTATCTGTTAGATCTTGCTCAGGGAGCGGCGGATGACACCTTACTTATCCCGCTGGTTCATGATCTCCCACAGGTTTTGCATGCTGTCTATCCACGCGCTGTTATTCCTGTGATTGAAGAGCGTTTACGCTCTGGTCGGCGTGATCCACGCTCGATCCTGCAACTCGCGCCTGTGACCTATGTGGGTGAGGAGCAGTTACGTCTGGTAGATGCGGAACTTCATTCGTTTATCAATGTGAATACACCTGAAGAGTTTGCCGCCCTTTCCTAGCTTTGTTGTGCTGGTGGTACCTGCCAGCGACGGCGACTCATGTGCTTCAACTCACGTTTAAATCCTCGCAAGTTGAGCCACTCATGCGTTGCTCCTGTTACGATGATATTTGCGTTGCCGAGCTGTTGTAGATTTGTGCTCCCGCTCAGTTGCATGGCGACTTTAAGTTCTGTGATCATGTTATCCAGCACTTCACAGACACGTTCAAAGCTTTCACTGGCTGCCTGCAAGAATGGATGACCAATACCCACCAGTGTTGCTCCTAATGCGATGGCGCGTGCGATGTCCAGACCGCTCCGCACACCGCCTGTAGAGATGACTGGTAATTGTGCCTGTTTGGTTTCCACCACGGCTATTGGGGTAGGGATACCCCAATCACGGAAGAGTAGTCCGATGTTCATAGCACGTTCATCGTTATGTTTCTGCGCACGAGCCGCTTCCAGCGCTGACATGCTGCTGCCACCAGCACCACCCACATCAATTGCGGCAATGCCACAGTTGCGTAATACGATGGCCTGTTCATAACAGATGCCCGCGCCAGTCTCCTTGGCGATCACAGGGAGTGATAACTGTTGCGTTAATGCTGTGAGGGCCTCTACTTCTCCGCGTGTATGGCGATCACCTTCGGGTTGTGCTGCTTCCTGCAAGCTGTTGAGGTGCACCGCAAGTGCATTGGCTTCGATCATCTGGATGGCCTGTTGTATCTGTTCCTGTGTAAAAGGGTCATGACGATCCTGTGAAATCAGTTGTGGCGCACCGATATTGGCGATTAAAAACGTATTGGGTGCATGCTGGCGTGTGACGGTATAGGTGGAACTGAGTTGTGGGTTGACGATGGCTGCTCGCTGGCTTCCTACTCCCAGTGCGACATTATAGCGTTCGGCTGCACGGGCAAGGTTTTTATTAATCTTCATTACATCTGGATGCCCACCAGTGAGGGATGACATGAAGATGGGATAGCTGAGCGTATGCCCAAGAAAGGTAACGCTGGTGTCAATCTCATCAAGATTGACTTCTGGCAGTGCTTGATGAATAAAACGGATGTCATGCCAGCCTGCTTGCTGTGGGGCTGAGATATCCTTCTCAAGCGCGAGGGTAACGTGTTCTATCTTGCGTGCTTTAACTTCGTCCGTCACGGTTGTATATGGCCCTTTCTCTCCGATCCTTGCGATTGATGATCAGGAAGGATGCAAGAGGTAAACCAAAGATAAAGAGTGTTTGATAGACGACAAGTGGTGGTGCGTTCAGGGTCAGGTAATAATATAACGTTGTTCCTGTGAGAAGAATTACAGGGATGAATGGTGCGTTACTCTGCTCTGGCTTCCTATCCCAGAGCAGATAAGCCCAGAGGAGAGACACGATAAGCCAGGGTTGAAAGGTGGTTGGTAGGAAGATATTTGCTGCTGTTAGTGAGATGGCACTGTTGCGTAGCATTATCTTGATAGATGCTGTGCTCTGGTTTGTCTCCTCGTGAGTTACATCCGATGATTTCTGAAAGGAAAGTAAACGACTGCCATAAATGGTGAGAAAGAGCACTATGCTTGCGGCTTGCGCCGTAAGTTCTGCGCTTGCCCCTGGTTTGATCGCAGTTGGTAAATTGGCTGGGGCCAGATGTTGATAGAGAGCCTGTAATGGGGCTGCGATGAGCATTAGCGGCATACCAATAATGGGCATGGGAGTGAATGCTTGTACAAGCTGAAAATAGGTTTGTGTGGTACGCCATAGTGGAATGGTAAAGAGCATTATTGGTAAGATCAGTAACAATGTCTGCCAGAGTATCGTATAGCCAACCAGTTTGAACCGGCTATTGGTGTTGGTGTGCAATTTGTGCCAGAGATAGAAGGGTGCCACAAAGAATAGTAACGGTTGGATACTTGCCGCCAGACCCAGGGTGATTGGTATCAGGATGATGTAGATTTGGGTTTGAGTGTCTGTTTGTTTATTTGTATCAATGGGGGGTGTACGAAGCACCGTAAACCATGTTGCCAGCAGGAGAAAGCTGAGGGCCAGTGTAATACTCTGCCCATTGCCTGCACTTTCGATCAAGAGCAATGGATTCCATGCATAAAGCAGGGTAGTGGCGAGGCGGTGTCTGGTTTGTAACTTGCCCTGAATACACCAGATCAGAACGCTATTCATGAGATGGACAGCAAGCATACTTCCTTTGAGCAGGAGCAATGAGAGTAGAGGTGTAGTGCTGATTGCTGCCAGCAGGGTGGTATAGGCTGCCCAACCGGGACTGATAAGATCAGGATTGGTGGGATTGGCTGTAATCCATTGCACATATGGATTGGTTGAATATTGTGCGGAGGGGCTTGTCCACGGACTACTCTGATAGTGGGCAATAAGTTGACCAGCAAACAGATCTGTGAATGGGTTCGTGGATACCACTCTTGCCTGACAGACTAAAGGAATACCAAAGAGCAGTGTACTTCCGATCAGCAAGAATAGTGCGTTTCTGGATTGCATTTGTTTCCGATGTCGCCAGACGGAGAAATATGTGTTTGCGTAGATGAGAAAGATGAGCAGAAAGAGGAGGGCAAGTATCCCCGTGAGCACTGAGTTGGATGGGAAGTGAATAAAGGACCAGAGGGGGATGAGAGGGGTTGGATGTGAGAAATACGTGGGGCCGCTCATACAGAAAGCGATTCCCAGATAACAGAGTAGTAGTGACAGAGCGGCTGGCCCAAATTGCCTGAAGACCAGAGGCTTTGCTGCTGGTGACAATGTTTGTATTTGGTTGTTTGTATGGATGCTCAATAATGCACTATCCTTTGTTGTGCGTTGCGTGTACATGCGTGGTGTGAGAAGAATGGTCTGTTGTTGTTTGTTATACACACAAAGGCAACATTGAAAACGTTGTATGTCGTGCTTCGTCTGCTACATGGGTGGGAAGAGGGATGTACGCCAGTCAGGGGGCTGCAAGCCCCCTGCATCTCCACTTTTCCCTTTAAATCTGTTTGTCGAGACTACAAGCCAATACGTTTGAACGATGTATCGATGTATTTCACATAAAAGTCGGTATTGGTGAGTTCATCAAGTTCGGCGCGTGTGAGGTATTGCGCAACCTCGCTATCACTGCTGAGAGCTTCTACCAGTGCTGGGCCCTGGATTGGGCCATTGCTGGTCTGTGCCCATACTTTCTTTGCGTTACGCTGCACCATCTTGTAGGCTTCCTGACGTCCGACACCTTTATCAATGAGGGCCAGCAGGATACGTTGTGAGAAGACCAGACCGCCGGTCATATTCAGATTTGCCAGCATGCGGTCAGTATCAACATCCAGTCCGCTGATGACTCTGATGGTGAGATGCAACATATAATGGAGTAAGGTACAACCATCGGGGAGGATAATGCGTTCTGTGGATGAATGGCTGATATCGCGCTCATGCCACAAAGCGACGTTTTCCATGGCTGTGATAGAGAAGCCGCGTAAGACGCGAGCCAGACCGCAGATGCGCTCACAGAGTTCTGGATTGCGCTTGTGTGGCATCGCGGATGAGCCTTGTTGACCGGAACCGAACGGTTCAAATGCCTCACTGACCTCGGTGCGTTGCAGGTGGCGGATCTCCTGCGCGATCTTTTCTAAAGAACTGCCGATCAAGGCCAGCGTTGTCATGAAGTGTGCGTGGCGATCACGCTGTACAACCTGATTTGAGATCGGAGCGACGCCCAGACCCATTTTTTCGCACACATATTCTTCGATCTGTGGTGGGATAGAGGCATGTGTACCGACAGGACCGGAGATTTTGCCAACTGCAATCTGTTCTAATGCTTCAGCCAGACGTTTCTGATTGCGACGTAGCTCATCAACCCAGAGTGCCAGTTTCAAGCCAAAGGTTGTAGGTTCCGCGTGAATGCCGTGTGAGCGTCCTGTCATCAATGTATATTTGTGCGTTACGGCCTGTTTGGCGACCGCATCAACAAGCTCAGATAACGAAGCTGAAAGCAGTTCGCCCGCCTCTTTAATCTGTGCGGCAAGGCCTGTATCAAGCACATCCGAGGAAGTCATACCCAGATGAATAAAGCGCCCTTCTGGTCCAAGTTGTTCCTGAATAGAGCGAAGGAATGAGATCACATCATGATGTGTCTCTTGCTCAATCTCGTGCATACGTTGAGCATTATAGTGGGCTTTGCGGATCTTCTCTATCGCGTCCTGAGGAATGACCCCTTCACGTGCCCATCCTTCACAGGCCAGGAGTTCAACCTGTAACCACTTATCCGTTTTATGCGTGTCAGACCAGATTGTTGCCATCTCAGGCAACGAGTACCGTTCAATCATAAATATTCTGTCCCCTGATGTGCTAAAAAGTAAAGAAAAATACGATCATCCCCGTAAAGCATTACGAGGCATTCTGATCAAATGTTAGGAGTGTATCCTCGTGTAGTTTACCACAAGTTCTTCGAACTGTGCTTCTTGAATGAGTATGTCGATACAGAAAGAAGAACGGTGTTTACAAAAAAGATAGAAAGCCTTTGGTACTCATATTGGGCATAAATCAATGCTGTACTGTGTTATCTATGATAGAATGAAAAGAAAAAAGTAGAGAGTCTAAGCGGAAAGCAGTACACCTTTCTCCTGACCCATTGCAGAGCGTGCAACGTATGCATGGGTCAGATGACATCTTGACGAAGTGGTACCTTGCATGTACAATCATGCTTGCATTGCTATGAGCTTTTGGTGGATGTAAGATGTTACTTCTCCTTCCTAAACATGGAAATTCTGGTTTGTAAAGAGTCAGGGGGAAGTAAGGGCGACTGGGGAACAGTACCCTTCGAGCAAACAGCAAAGCTATAAGTGTTAATATCTTGGGAGTTACGATGAAAGCAGGAATTCATCCAAATTATGTGAAATCCACAGTCAGTTGCGCCTGTGGAAATACATTTGAAACCATGAGTACGAAGCCCCTTTTGAAGGTTGATGTGTGCTCAAAGTGCCATCCTTTCTTTACAGGTCAGCAGCGTATTCTGGACTCCGCCGGGCGAGTTGAGCGTTTCCGCAAACGTTTTAACTTGCAAGATGAATAAAATAGCGGCGTCTATTAGTTGTAATATAGGGATAAAGGTGCGTCTATGTGAGCCTTTATCCCTATTTCCATATGAGGAACAATATATCTTATGCAGAGGGTGAGTCAATCGGGCGATGCGAGACAACGAACTATACTTTTCTTGATCGCTGATACCGGTGCAGGTCATCGGAGTGCAGCGAATGCCATCAGTAATGCTTTACGTTTGATTTCTCAGCGTGAGCAGGCTGAATGGCTGGCTCGTCAACGCCAGGGCAATACATCTTCAACAGGATCGGCTACGACCGCAGATACTCCTGCCGACCTTCTCCCTCCTCCAACCTATCGTATTGAGATTGTTGATGTATTTGAGGAGTATAGTCGTTTCCCGCTACGAGAAGCGGTCAAACTCTATGGCCCCACTATTCGTTATAATCCTAAACTTTTTGGTGAGGTTTTTCATCGTAGCAATGATGAAAAGACAGTAAAAACTGCGAATGCTCTTGTCGCTCCTCTTATTTTTAATGGTTTGTTGCGTCTTTTTACTACTATTCAACCCGATATTATTGTTTCTATTCATCCCCTTATCAATTTTGTGACGATCAGGGCGCTACAACAACTCGGTTTGAAAATTCCATTTATTACGGTTGTAACTGATCTGATCAGTGTTCACTTTACGTGGTTCGCACCTGGTGCGGACGCATATGTTGTGCCAACGGAGCAGGCGTATCAGCTTTACCTTGAACGCAAATTAGATGCGCAACGCGCTTTTATGTTAGGTATGCCGATTGATCCAAAGTTTACCTTAGAGGTAGAATCAAAAGAGCAATTACAGACGAAATTTGGTTTACAGCCGGGTATTCCAGTGGTGTTACTGGTAGGTGGTGGTGATGGTGCGGGTGGATTACATTCTGCGGTCAAGGCTATCTCACAGGCTCGTTTGCCAGTACAATTGCTGGTTGTGACGGGCAGAAATCGCCGTCTTTATGCATTGTTGCAGCGTACACGTGATAAATTGCATGTGCCGGCGAAGATCTTTGGCTTTGTTCAAAATATGCCAGAGTTGATGCATGTCGCGGATGTTATCGTTACCAAGGCTGGCCCGGGTACTATTTGTGAAGCACTGGCTTGTAATCTCCCGATTATTTTGAGTGGTTACGTGCCTGGTCAGGAAGAGGGCAATGTTGATTTTGTTGTCCAGAATGACGTTGGTGTACTTGCTCTTCATCCAAAGGTATTGGTTGATGCGCTGCGACGTATGATCAAACCAGGGTCAACTGAACTGCGCCAAAAATTGGAGAATGCGCAAAAGTTGAAACGTCCGTACGCCTCCTTCGATATCGCCAATAAGATTATCAGTTATCTGCCTCCTGTCGATCAGGGGAGTATCTGGCAGTCCGGGGATTCGCAGCGTATGCAGCGCCGGATGTCGGGCCGCTTGCAATCTTCAATTCGTCTGCGCCGACAACATAATGCCGGTCGTGCGCAGGATACTGTGTTGTTGGCCTCAGTCCGACGACGACTTTCACTTCTTGGTTCGAAAACACGGGACCTTTCGGATACAGATCAGGATACTGATACCACAGCTACGTCTTTGAAATAACTGGCAAGCGTTGATCAGGGTGAGCGAGAGGATGCATGGAATATGGCAAAGTACTATTATGGTGGTCAGGCGGTGGTCGAAGGGGTTATGATGCGTGGGCGACATTCTGTTGCAGTCGCGGTAAGAAAGCCAGAAGGCGATATCTCTCTGTATGAGGAAAAGCTTTCCGCGCGGCTTTATCAGAATGCACTATTTCGTTTGCCTTTTTTCCGTGGTGTCCTGATGCTCTGGGAGATGCTGGGGCTGGGATCTCGTATGATGACGCTGTCGGCAAATGTTGCCGCGGGCGCTGATGATCCTGCCCCCGTTCTGTCAGACGTGACACCTGCAATCGTGGTGTCGCAGGAAGCAGCGGATACGCGGAAGAGTCAGGTAACGGTAATGCAAATTCAGGAGTCACCCCAGACGGGGAAGGCTACATTTGTGCTGACACTGGTGGTCTCTCTGGCTTTTGCGGTGGCGATCTTTTTTGTTGGTCCATTACTGCTTACAAGTGTATTACATCGTCAGATTGGTGATGGTTGGTTGAGTCTGATTATCGAGGGGGTTATTCGCCTGGCCCTCTTGCTGGGATATCTCAAGTTAATCGGTCAGGTGCCAGATATTCAGCGTGTCTTTGGCTATCATGGGGCGGAACACAAGGCTATCAACGCGATGGAGCATGGGGAGCCATTAGATGTCGAGCATGTACGGCAGGCTTCTCGTGTACATACCCGGTGCGGTACGGGCTTTTTATTGCTGGTGATGGTCGTTTCAATCGTTGTGTTTGCGCTGGTTGGTTCTCCCACGCTTTTGCTGAAGATTGTCTCACGTATTCTGTTAGTGCCTGTCGTGGCTGCTATTGCTTATGAGTTGATGCGTCTGGGAGCCGCGAACTACAGATTTCGTATTGTGCGCTGGTTGCTTGCTCCTGGGTTGGCGTTGCAGGGATTGACGACGCGTGAGCCTGATGCTGGCATGATGGAGTGTGCGATTGTCGCCCTGGAATGTGTGATGGCACGCGATCGTGAGTCGGATGGGATGCTTGGCACGTCTGTATCTACACCAATATCATCGCCACTGGTAACATCATTAGAATAGGATTGAATACTATGGCACCTGAATCTGTAACGCCTCCTCCAATGGAAAATGCATCTGTGACGCCACCTCCATCGGCGGCGGCTGAGGCACCACGTCCTGTACAATTTTCGACTGTCCACTGGGCAACAACTGGTGTGATACGTCTTTTATATCGGCGCTGGACACGTATCGCGGCGCATGCGTTCCCCGAAAATTCGACCAGTGAGCGGATCGCACGGACGCTCCACGTGCCACTGCCCGATAAATTAAATATGAGTTGGGTCACTGAGCACCTTGCGGTTGGCGGACGTGTACGTCCGGATGATATTCAAGAACTGGCGCGAGTTGGTGTGACACATGTCGTTGATACGCGTTCTGAATATAGTGATGATGCGGACGCATTGGCAAAAGAGAATATTGGTCTGCTCTACCTCCCCACGCCTGATACCTATCCGTTATCGGTTGAGCAACTGCTGGAAGGTTCGGCATGGGCGAATGAGCGTATTCAGCAGGGAGGTCGTGTGCTGATCCACTGTGAGCATGGCGTTGGTCGCAGTGTCTTATTGACCTGCTCAACCCTTGTGTATGGTGGTATGCATGCCAGTGATGCTCTGGCGTTGGTGCAGCAGAAACGCTGGCAGGCAGCACCAAATCAGCGCCAGATTCAGCGCTTGCGCGAGTTTGAGGCGGCGGTACAATCACAGCGTAATGCGTAGCGTTCGATAGCGAGGGCTACGCCATCTTCGCTATTGGTGGCTGTGACTGCGTGCGCGACTTCTTGAATGGCTGCGGGGGCCTGCCCCATCGCGACACCCCAGCCAACAGTCTGGAGCATTTCACTATCATTGGTGTTATCACCAATTGCCATGACCTGTGTCAGTGGAATATTTAGATGTTGCGCCAGCGTAGTCACGCCCAATGCTTTTGAACATGCTTTGCCCATGATGCTTAACTCTGCGGAGTTATAGCTCCCCTTACTGATAATATGCCAGCTACAGTCCAATTGTGTGATCTCCGGTAGCATGTGGGCAATCTCGGCTTCCGTGGCGAACGCGACGACGCGTAAGGGGTTGATCTGATCCTGCCAGAAATGTGCATGCTCGACTCGCGTAATACCGGGGTAGGCAGTCGCATAGCCTTGTAGACCAGGATGATCGAAGTCGACTGGACCACTCCATGTTTCCTCTGTCGCGTCGTTGATGCGCTGTATCACTGGTTGTATCCCATATCGAATCATAATATCACTGGCTTGCCGGGCGATCTTGATCGGGAACGGATGCGTGTGAAGCACGATGCTATCCGGGTGATGAATGATTAATGCTCCATCGTAATTGATCAATGGAATATCAATGTCCAGTTCGGTGGCAAATTGTTTGCTATTGCCATAGCGTCTGGCGGTGGCGAGGGTGATAATAATCCCTGCTGCTCTGGCCTTTTGAATAGCCTGACGGGTGCGGGGAGAAATCTGCTGTTGTGGTGTGAGTAAGGTGCCATCGATATCAATGGCGATCATTTTAATGGGGTTGGTGGGTGTTAACGTTACATCTATTGGGTCTTCTTCTACCGTAGTCATTTATATGTCTCTTTCTGCACAATGAGTAATCCTGCCAACGTGAACGTGATTTTTCAGGTGCAACGGTTTTGTCACTTTATTTAATATACTATTGATTATACTACATCCAATTGTTCAGGATAGACCACGTTGGTTGATTGTTATTTTGATTAGACAGTAATCTTCTGATCTGATAGAATTGAAGTATGAAGATGCGCGAGGAAAGTTCAAAAGCGAGTCGGGCAGGACGGAATACTCCCAAAAATCCAATGGCAAATGTGAAGATTGGGCGGTCGCAGGGGCGGTTTTCCCAGGTTGATGCCACGGGCAAATATCCTCTTTTACCTGATGAACAACCGGTGAGTACAGTGCGTGATAGCCTGTACGATCTGATTCCGCTGGGGCCACGTGAGCTGAAGTTGATTAATACAGCGGCCTTTTTGCGTTTGCAGGAAGTAAAGCAACTGGGTTTTGTGTATCGTGTCTGGCCGGGAGCCACACATACGCGGTATGAGCATAGTCTGGGGGTCTACCATCTGACGATCAGAGCCTTGCGGTCGTTGCTTCAACGTGGTGGTGATGGCGGATTAGAAGGTATTTCAGCCGCGAGTGTTCAGGCACTGGTGGTAGCATCGTTGTTGCATGATATTGGTCATTATCCCTTTTCTCATACGATAGAAGATATCGGGTATCCTGTGATCAATCATGAGCAAGTGGGGCGTTCGATTATTGAGAGTGAAGAGATTGCGACGATCCTGGAACGGGACTACCAGCTTTCGCCTGCGCGTGTCGCTGATCTGATCGATGCCCCTGGAAATCGAGCCTTGCCAGAGGATGATGCCTTGCTGCGTCATCTATTGAGTGGTGCGTTGGATGTGGATAAGCTGGACTATCTGCCGCGTGATGCTCGTGCATGTAACGTGCCGTATGGTGGTGTTGATGTTTCGCGTTTAGTCGCGTCATTACGTGTGCATCAAGATGAGCATGGTAAGCGTTGTATTGTTGTGACTCATAAGGGGATCAGTCCATTGCATTCGTTGCTGCACGCACGACAGGAGATGTTTGATAATATCTACTGGCATCACACCAGCAGGTCTTTTCAGATGATGTTGGTACGTGCTGTGCAGGATGCGCTGGCAATTGATGCGATCACTGCTCAGCAATTAATGGGATTAGCTGATGCGGGGCTGCTCGCCTTGCTTACTGGTGCGGCGATGCCTGCCAGTTCACGAGCGTTGGCTGAGGATATTGTACGGAGGCGTCCTTATAAAGTTGTGCTGGAAGTGAGTCCAGCGGCTGGAAGTCTGTTCAAGCGTCTGGAGGCGCTGTTCTGGGACTCCACAAAACGGCGGCGTGTTGAGCAAGAACTGGCACAGGTACTGGCAAAGGAGTTTCCGGATAGCGAGATTGCCGATCATGAGGTGCTTCTCGATATCTCGCGACCCGAAAAATGGGAGATGGATGTCTGGATCTCATTCGCGCATCCACCTGTTGGGATGAAACCGTTGATGAAATGGGTAGAAGCCACCGGTTTACAGTCCGATGATCTGGCCCGGTATGAGTTGCATCAGCGCCGTATGCGTATAGTTGTGGCTGAACGATTGCGTCCTTTGTTGCTGGCAAGGCAGTCTGATGTATTGCTTCCCGTGCTGGAAAAACTGTTATAGTTGCGGCACATCGTCTGGTTTCTGTCTGCGTATCCCCTTTCGTTGGTACATCAGACGGAGGGCTTTATCGTGAATACGCAGGGCAGGGGGATAGTCTGGCTCAAGGCTTCTGGCTCGCTCGGCAGCATTTGCTGCATCCCGATAATGTTCCATACGATAGAGCGTGTCGGCTTTAAGGGTCCAGAAACGGAAATTCCCTGGATCGAGTTCCAGCAACCGATTCAGGGCGGCGTCAGCCTCTTCAAATTGCCCCAGTCCGCGTAGACCGCGCATGTAATTGTCCCAGGCAAAAAGATTGTCTGGCAAGAGTTGCAGCAGGGCATGGGCAAGCTCTTTGAGCGAGTCATACATTTCTAATGCACGGACCGCCTGGATGCCTTGCATGAGCGCGTTGGGATTATTGGGATTCAAGGCCAGCGATCTTTGTACCAGTGGCACCACTTCGCGCATTCTGCCGATGCGACAGAGGATTTCGCCTTTCATTTGCAACGCAAACGTTTGCTGTTCATCGCATTCGAGACTGCGATCAAAAGCGTCTAGCGCTTCTGATAGGCGATTAAAGTTGAGCAGCGCGACACCTTTGTTTGCCCAGGCTCGTGAGTCTTCTGGCGCAAGTTCAAGAGCGCGTTGTGAACTGCGGAGGGCCTCTGGGAATTTGCCTTGCAAGAGTTGCAGGCCGCTGCGGTTAATCCAGGCCAGTCCAAGATTTGTATCGAGCAAGAGTGCTTGATCATTGGCGATAGTCGCGGCGGAAAGCCGTTCCAGCTTTTGGAGAGCACGTGCTTTAAATGCCAGTGCTTGAGCAGAGTCAGGGGTAAACTCAAGAATGTGTTGGGCGAGATTGTGTAAGGCTTCAAATTTACTCTGTTCATCAAGCGCAGTGGCAATGCCGAGCAGGGCATCTTTATCCTGTGCATCATAGGCAAGCAGTTGTAGAAACATATCTTCTGCCTGCGACCATTGCCGGGCCTGTAAATGATGATGCGCTTGTTGACGAATTCGTATTTGTTGCTCCTGATTGACGACTGCCTGTGGGTTTTTATCACTCACGATAGTTGTATCTTCCTGTGTTGGTAGGGATGCTTCATCTTGCTCCCTCGTTTGTGTTGACTGCTCATCCAAGGTCCGCACTCCCATTGCTCCATTTTGAGATAACATTATCTCATTATATGCCCAGATGAGCAAGACCTGCTAAGATCGCCGCAGTGCTTTGTGTATTATACATTCACCGATGTGGGTAACGGAATACCGTGTTTTGACGATGTGAGAGGAGTTCTGGCATCGCCCAAATAATGAGGCAGTTGTAAACGTATTTCTTTTGATTGGGTGTAGAAAGAGCAAGCAATAGACTTATTTTCAGGTAAAAATCTCATACAGAAACTTTACAAATACCTCAAAGTTTCTTCATGGACATGCGATAGAGTATACATAAATGATATGAATAACAATGATGAGCAGGCAAATTCTAATCCCTATAGAGCAGGGCAGTCGCCTACCCAATCAGAGCACGAAGACAATTATTATCGCTCGGATATGGATCAGACAGATGCGTATGATCAGGATATGAATCAGGCACATTCGACTCGTTCTGATATGGAGCGTACGGACGTTTATCGCCCGACTTCGCCCACGTCACCAACATCCAATCCCAATTATGATGATCCACACGCCTATGCGGCAGATGCTGATGGGGATGATCAGCAACCGCAGGTGGGTCAGATGGCGGGGACTTATCATCAGGCGCATGGCATGAATATGCCGCCTGTAAATACTCCGCCGTATTATGGGGGGAATGGGATGCCGCCCCAGCCATCGACGCGCTCTCGTGGTGGTCTTCGCTCAGGTGCGATGGTCTTTCTGGCGATAGCGGTCCTTATTGTGCTCGGCGTCGGCTTGTTTGGCGGTTATGAGTTTGCTCATGGTAATGGCTCTATCGCGTTTAACACCAGTAATGCTGGTAATTCGGGTCTGCAACAGTCCAATAACTCAAATGTACAGATCCCGACGCTCACCGGTAATAATATTGACGCAGTGCGTGAGGCTGTGATTAAGAAGGCCACACCGGCTGTGGTGCAGATTACCGTAAATACAGCACAGGGCCAGGATCTTGGTTCCGGTGTGATTATTGACAAGCGTGGCTATATTGTCACGAACAATCACGTTGTTGCTGGTGCGACATCAATTGACTCGGTAACATTATTCGATGGCACCAAAGCGACGGGCGCGAAGGTGGTTGGTACCGATCCGGCTGATGATCTGGCTGTCATCAAAATTAATCCGCCTGCAAACATTACAACATTGCCATTGGGCAATTCGTCACAGGTTCAGGTGGGACAGGATGTTGTCGTAATTGGTAATCCGCTGGGTATTACCCAGACGGTCACAAGTGGTATTGTGAGTGCGACAAATCGTGTGGTACAGGAAGATACAACCAATATTCCGAATACCATTCAAACAGATGCGCCAATCAATCCTGGTAACAGTGGTGGTGCTATGGTTAATCTGCAGGGCCAATTGATTGGTATTCCAACGACAACCGCTGTTGATCCAGAGTTCAATACACCCGCGAATGGTGTGGGTTTCGCGATCCCTTCGAATCGTATCAGCTTCATTGCGAATCAGTTGATTGCGACAGGTACCGTCCAACATACTGGACGTGCTGCTCTGGGTATTGAAGAAGAGGATGTAACGCCACAAACTCAGTATCAGGATAATCTTGCGGTGAGCCAGGGTGTACTGGTTGCTGGTTTCTCCAGCGACAGCAACGCGCAAAAAGCCGGACTGCAAGTTGGTGATGTCATTGTGAAGGTCGATGGCAAAACTGTCACTGATGGTGCCGATCTGGAAGATATATTGCAAACTATGAATATTGGTCAGAAGGTTACACTTGAGGTTGACCGTGGTAGCCAGCAACTGAGTTTTACTGTCGCTCTTGGAGAACTTTCTTCACAGGTGCCAACGCAAAATCAGCAGCCGCAGCAACCACAACTGCCATAAGACCATCCTTACTCTTTTCTTACTCCTGCTCTTTCGTTTGTCACTTTCCCTGGTGACAGAGAAAGCCCCTCGGCTACGGTCGAGGGGCTTTCTTTTTTAAGGTAGTACTCTTTTACGTTGCTTGAACAGTGTTACTCCCATCATGCCAAGAATGAAGATGAGGATGCCCAGCCCGATACGCCCTGCGGCTGTATTCAGGTCAAAGAAGAGGAGTACAGGCCAGGTATTTGTGTTCGTCACCACATTTGTGGCCGACGATGGTGGTGCGTTTACAGTGGCTGGTGGTACTGTATTGTCAGGGGGTTGGGCCTGAGCGGTTGTATTTCCACGAGGAGCCACATTTGGTTGGGCTGGTCCCTGCCCCTGAGATGTCTGACTGGTTGTAGGGGTGACCAGGGTACTTTGTGATAATCCTGACGCGTTGCCATTATGCCCGTTGGTCGTTGTACCCGTAGCCACTAAGCCGGATAACACAAATACGAGACCAAGGGCCGCTACCAGCGCACTACTGATCCGCAGGGTTTGTCGTATGGGGTTCGCCAGTTTTGTGCGTCTCTGTAGAGGAATAATTGTGGATGAGCGTGTGTTCTGGTTGGCTTCAGCCTGTCGTTTGATTTCCGCCGCAACAGGAGTATCGACTGGTAAGAGGAATGAGTGTGGCAGTGGTGGTTGTGGCAGGAAGCTGAGGAGCATCACGGTCTGCCGTAGCTCGTCCAGTTCGCGCTGGCACCGCTCACAATTCTGGATGTGAGCCTGATATGTTTCGATCAGCTTATGTGCGGTCAATGCTTGCTGATCAATCAGTGCTGAAAGTTCTTCAGTTGTGAGATGCCGGTCGATGTATGACACGCGTAAACTCCAATGTAGAGTGTAGTAAACAGGTTTAATCAATTACTATTAGTGAGACGATAATCCTTTGGTAAAAGTTCCTTATGTTGCTGCAAAAATTCTCGTAAGCGTGCTCTGCCACGAGAAATCCTTGAGCGAACCGTTCCCAGCGTTGTTTGTGTAATCTGTGCTATTTCCTCATAGGATGATCCCTGAATATCACAGAGGATAAGCGCGTTCCTTTGCTCTAATGGTAACTGCATTAAGCCTGCCTGGATGAGTCTTTGTAATTCCTGGGATAAGATTTTTTCTTCGGGATTCTCTTCAGGATTTGTATTGGTCAGTGTGCCAAGCATGTTTGTTGTATGGGGTTCATCATTCTCAATCAGCGTTTCTAATGATGAGGTTGGATGGCGTTGAACCTTGCGCCAGTAATCGCAAGCCATGTTGGTGCCGATCCGCAGGAGCCAGGCACGAAAAGAAGAGCCTCCTCGATAGGTACGAATAGCCCTGAATGCGGCAATGAAGGCATCCTGTGTGACATCGGCGGCGCTATCGTAATTTCCAAGCAAGCGAAAAATGGTACTGTACATAATTGGTTGATAGTGAAGGATCAGGCGATTAAACGCTTCTACGTCTCCACGCTGGCTTCGAGTGATGAGCTGCCCCTCATCATCTCGTGCTAGCTTTTCCATAAATGCGAACCCCTTGTATAGTACTATATGTCTGCTAGTGTATCATAATTTATCGTTTCGATCTATGATTTCCAGCTTGTATGTATTATGTATTAGTATGCCTGTTGCTCATATGTAGAGTTTGTTTTTTCTTTCGGCAGTATTGTAGCAGTCATAATGGGGAACACTAGCCGTGTTGTTTTGTGCTCAAAAACGTTCCCTTATGCATATTGCTGTATTGGATCAGACTGTTAACAGGTGTTGGACATCGCGTTGCATGGCTGCGTAGGATTGATAGCGGGCAGCGCTCTCTTCCAATAATGCGCGGTTGAGGATTGTTTCCAGTGCGGGTGAGATTGTGGGATTCAAGACACGTACTGGTGGATAGGCGGGATAATGTGGTGGTGCTACATTGGTAAGCGCATGGTGCATGCTGGCCGCCAGAGCATAGATGCTGGTGCGCTGATCGTAGGGTTTATCTCCGATAGGGAGATAGGGTGAAACGGCAAGTTTGCGGGTGGTACGTACGCCTCTTCCTGCTTTTCGCTGTGTCGTGTTGTGTGGTGGAGGTGAAATCTGAAAACCAGTCAGATAGGCACGACCACGGGATGGTTCGATAAAGATGTTCGCGGGTGAAATATCATAGTGATAGATGGCTGGTCGCTGTTTTTCTAGCACGATCAGTACATTGAGCAGCATGTTGAGCGCGTTAAGCATCTCTTTTTCTGGCAGTGGATGCAAGGTTCGAGCTAAACGTTCTTCGATACTTTCGCCTTGAATGTAGCTGAGGACAACATAATAATGCTGACCCTCCGCGAAGCGATCCAATGTCACGGGTAATAGTGGATGATGGAGTCGTTGTAAGGGGAGCGTTGCTTGCTCATAGTAGGCGATATCCTGAGCACGTTGTGCTATGGGGTGGGCGGTACATTCCCAGCGCTTCAAAACGACGGGCTGATCATGATTCCGGGTATCTGTCGCTACTGAGGTCATGGTTGTGGTATGTGGCGATTGGGTGAGCAGGCGGGTGATCGTATAACGTCCCTGACGAACACTGATACCAAGTAGGGGATTATTCTGTTCGGGTGGTACGTGAAGCAGAAATGTCAGACGACCACAGTGGGGACAACAGCGCTGACCCAGACGTATCGGTGTGGAGCAGTGTGGACAGGTGCGATCATCATATTCTGTGCCACAGAAGGCGCAGCGTTGTGCTCCTGTGCGATTTTGCTGTCCACACATCTGACAGACGTAGCGCTGCTGTGCGACCTTGACCGCCTGCGTAAATTGTTCTGCGAACTCATTGATATCGGTGTAGCGGCGATGATAATCTTTTGCCAGTGCGCGTAAAATGACTGCTGTTACTTCTGCTGGGACGCGTGGATTCCAGCGTTGTAGTGAAGGTGGCTGCTCTTTGGCATGTGCTTGCCACATGGCTTGCAGTTCTTTGTACAGAAATGGCGGGCGACCGCAGAGGAGATCATAGCAACAGACAGCCAGTGCGTACTGGTCGGAGTCGCGACGTGGTGTTCCTCGCCATTGTTCCGGTGGCATATAGGCTGCGGTGCCAGTAATCTCTCCCAGTGAAGCATGGGTCTGTTTGCCTAGATAATAAGCGGTACCGAAATCCGCCAGCAGAATTTGCCCACTACGCCCGATCAGCAGATTGCCCAGTTTGACATCTTGATGGACTAATCCGTGATCGTGGACAGAACTCAATGCGTTGGCGGTTTGCTGAACATATGGGATCAGATCTTCAGCAAATGCCAGACGACGAATGCCCTGCGCATCCCTGTAGAGATCAAGGATGGTCTGGGGGGCGTACTCCATGACAAAATAGGGTTGTTGGGTATCTGCCAGTTGTCCAAAGTTGTAAATAGGAAGAATATTTGGATGTTGCATTGTCGCGATGCGTTGCGCTTCCTGAAAGAAACTTGCCTGCGCTTTCGCATTGAATTGGTCTTTGCGTAGCACCTTGAGGGCAAGAATGCGACTTAATGGTCTGGGTTCGCGCACCTTATAAACATGCCCATAGCTACCAGCACCGATAAATGAAATAACTTCGTATATACCAATATGCGCACCCTGGATGAGAAAGTCACAAAATGGACAATGCAGGGTTCCCTCCGGGTTCTCATGTCCCATTCCTGCATTGGGGTTTAGACAACGGGCCAAGCTTTTCCTCTTCCTGTTCTGTAGTTTGTTGCTCTGTGCTGCTTTTCTCTCTATTGTATGTACGTCAAGGTGTGCGATGGGTTACGCCCATATGTGCAGGTGGGACGTGCGCAGAGAAAAGAAAAGCCTGGTAAGCAAGAAGAGCATACCATAGTGTATCTCCACATTCTACCAGGCAAATGGCATTTATGCGTTTTTCCCAAGCATAACCTCGGTCGATTTGATGATGGCAATGATGGTGTCGCCATTTTGTAAACCAAGTGATTCGGCTGAAGTGCGTGTGATAGCGGAAACCAGTTCCTGTCCGTCGGGTAAATTTACTGTTACTTCCGCCATGACTGAACCAAATTTGATATTTTTGATGGTGCCACGAAGTTGATTACGGGCGCTGATCTGCATGCAATTATGCTCCTTTTTTGCTACTGAATAGACGTTCCATTTTGATTGTACGGGTGAACTACAAATGGATTGTATGTATGAGTACGCAAAAAAAGAATGTGGTCAGTACATCTATAGCACGAGAACTGACCACGTAGTTGCTACACATTCTTTATGTTATGGGTTGGTTTCCAGAAATTTCTCGATCTGAGTGTTTTCAGTGTCACTCAGACGGAATTCGGCGGCTGGAATCATGGCCTCAATCTGTTCTGGATTACGTGAACCAACGATGGCAGCCGTGACCGCTGGATTTTGCAGTGTCCAGGCAGTTGCCACGACGCCTGCGGGTACATTGTGTGGGAAGCCAATCTCTGTCAGGAGGTTTGCCAGTGCCAGATTGCGTGAGAGGCGTGGCTCCTGAAATTCCCCACTGTTCCGACGCCAATCATCATCAGGCATATTCTGGATACGCTCTTTCGTCATGCTTCCTGTTAACAGACCAGAAGCCATTGGGGAGTAAACAATTACGCCAATATTGTTTTGCTCACAATAGGGTAGGATTGTATCCTGAACATCGCTCTGGATCAGTGAATAGGGAGGTTGCAGTGTTTCAACTGGTGCGATGCGTTCGGCACGCTGCATCTGTTCGACACTGAAGTTAGAGACGCCAATATGGCGTACCTTGCCCTCTTCCTTCAATTGAGCCAGTGTTGTCCAACCCTCTTCAATATCTGGATCGGGATTGGGCCAGTGAATCTGGTACAGGTCAATTGTATCGATATGCAAACGCCTGAGACTATCTTCAACCTCACGGCGGATAGAATTGCTCTTCAGGTTATTACTGACAGTGCGGTTATCATCCCAGACTAATGAACATTTTGTGAAGATGTATGGTTGTTCCATGCCTTTAATGGCTTTCCCCACAACTTCTTCTGAATGACCAAGTCCATAAACAGCGGCAGTGTCGATCCAGTTAATCCCAAGCCGTAAGCCGCGTTTAATGGTTGCGATGGAAGCGTTATCATCTTGTGGACCCCATGCTGAAGCCCAATTGCCACCACCCATAGCCCAGGCACCGATACCAATCGGCGTGATTTGCATATCTGTTTTACCAAACTGGCGTGTATGCATAAACGTTCCTTTCGTCAGCCTAGAAATGTTGTATATACTCTTCGTCATACGTTATGAACGTGTAATTGTCTTGCTTACTTCCTTGTTGTAACACGTATCACACTTTCAATCAGTTGACAAAGGTGAAAGGAAGAGTTTAATAGCCTAATGCGCAGCCATCTTTGCGTGGGTCGGAGCCGCCGAAGCGAGCATTCGTAGTCGGGTCAACGCGGATGACCTGTCCGCCACCGAATGGGAATGCTGTTGGTTGGGCGATGTGATGGCCTCTGCGTACCAGTTCCTCACGTATTTCAGTGGACATGGTGGCTTCAATGGCGACGTCTTGCAGGTTGACGTCGATCTCAAACCGTGGTGCATCCAGTGCCTGCTGCGGTGTCATGCCGAAATCAATCATATTGTTCAGCACCTGTACATGTCCCTGCGGTTGCATGTGACCTCCCATCACACCCATGCTGGACCAGAGTTCCTGATCTCGCAAGACCATGCAAGGGATGATGGTATGGAATGGACGTTTGCCGGGCGCGATATAGTTGGGATGATCGGGTTGTAGCGAAAAGCCCGCACCACGATTTTGCAGCATAATTCCGGTGTCGCCTGCTACCACACCTGAACCGAAGCTATAGTACAGGCTGTTAATGAACGACGCCGCGTTGCCTTCCGCGTCGACAACGGTGAGGTATACAGTATCTTCACCAACCTGCATTGTGCCGGGTTGTAGACCTGCGACAATACGATCCATTGGAATGGCTGCCCGCCGTTGTTGAGCATAGGTTGACGTCAGCAAATCCTGAACCGGGACTTTATTAACGGCGGGATCACAGATATAGGCATAGCCATCAGCCATCGCGGAGCGCACGGCTTCGATTTGAAGATGCTTGGTATCGGCTGAGTCCGGTCCAAGGGCGGCAAGGTTATCTGAACTTAAGGTATTCAGGGCGATGAGGGCGATCAATCCCTGTCCGTTTGGTGGGCACTCGTAGACGGTATAGCCACGATAGTTGCAACTGATCGGTTCTTCCCAGGTCGAGAAGTGCTGATCGAAATCTTCCAATGCTAGCCATCCACCAAGTTGCTCTGATGCACGCACGATTTCCTGCGCGATAGATCCACGGTAGAAGGCATCGCGGCCTTCTTCAGCCAGCAGATGGAATGTCTTTGCCAGTGCAGGATTTTTGAAAATAGTGCCATAGGTTGGTGCCTCGCCGGAGGCGGTAAGATAGTATTTGCGTGCGGCCTCATTCTGTCGCAAGAGCGAGGCGCGAGCAGACCACTGGTCGGCGATGATTTCAGTGACCGGGAAACCCTGTTCGGCATAGCGGATTGCTGTCGTGAGGACCTGTTGAAATGACATTGTGCCATATGTGCGTAGGGTGGTATCCCAGGCATCTACAGCCCCAGGAACAGACACAGCAAAAATGCCATCGAGCGGAATTTTTTCATAGCCTTTTTCATGGAAGAAGGCTGGTGTTGCTGCTCTGGGGGCACGACCGCTCCCGTTAAGTGCGCGAACCTGTTTATCCTTTGCGCTATAAAAGAGTGCGAAGGCGTCACCACCGATACCTGTGGACATTGGCTCAACGACATTCAGAGTCGCGGCAGTCGCGATGGCAGCGTCAAAGGCATTGCCACCAGCCTTCAAAATATCTAAGCCCGCCTGTGCGGCAAGGGGATGGCTGGTGGCAACCATGCCTCCGGTACAGGCAACGACAGAACGGCGTGAGGGATAATGGGCAGTACCTCTATCTCCGGGAACAGCGATGCGTGATGGCATAAAAATATCCTCTCTGCTCTGATAGTGATTACTTATCTGGTACGATTGCGATGTGATAAAAAAAGCATAGCCAGTGAGAGGAAGGTCTGTCAAGCCAGGAAACGTGGATGAAGACTATCCATGCCTCGTTTCCTGGCCTGTGTGTGTATTATTGACCACCAAGTGCTTCCAGCAGCATATCACCTTCTTCAGGGGTAATTCTGCCTTCAGCAATCATGTGTAGAATGGCTTCACGTTCTTGCTCGATGGTGGATGTGTTTGCTGGCACTGACAGTTCGTTGGGAGCAACGGGCACCTCTGGCTGTTCGCGTTCCTGTTGCGCCTGCTCATTGCTGCCCGGCATAGGTGGCACAGACTGTATTGGAGCAGGTGGGATAGGTGGAACAGGTGGCGCAGGCTGAAATGGCTGACCCATTGGAGCAGGTGGCGTTGGGTGGGTCGGACGACCTGTTGGCATTGGCGGAATTGGTGGTATCTGAAGATTTTTTAATGCCTGTTCAACAGCTTCCATCGCGCCACTGACGCCTTCTGCGGCGGCGTATTGCGCCTGTTCAACGATACGATAAATGCGTTCGGGACTCATGCTCCATTCATGATTATTCAGGCGCACATGGATGCGATTATACTCTTTATGTGCGTGTTTCTCCGCGTTCCGGCGCAACTTTTCTGCCTGACGACGTACACGTTCCGCTTGCTTTGTTGCCTGATGCGTATAGGTTGCGCTCATATGTGCCATGTCTTCATTGATGGAGGCAGTGGCCTGATTGACTGCATCGGTAATCTCTTCACTTAAATTCTGCCAGAGATTGCCAAAATTTGGACCGAAACCAGTCATTTCATGTACGAAGTCTTGTTCATTATTGCTGGTTGGTTGATCGGAACTGCGGATGTCGAGATCGCCGCCAACGTTTATGTCCAGTTGAGCTGACCCATTGCCGTAAATCCAGTTTACAACGTGGTTGGCTGATTGATTGTTTTGTGGAGAGCGGCTATGGATTGATCCGCCAGCATGTGCGTGAATCGTGACATTTGCATGTTCAGGCAGCACAATATGGGTATCGCCACCGACCTGAAGTTGGAGCTGGCTCTCTGGCGCCAATGCGGTTTGTAGATTGAGATCAGCACCAACCGCGCTCAGCTTGAGATTGCCACCTATTTCTTTAATGGTTGCGTCCGCGCTGATCATGCCTGCGTTGACATCTCCACCTATATTGATGCAGGTCAGATCATTACCGATGTGACCAATCTCTATTGACTCGCGAATGTTCTGTATATGGCAGTCGCTACCAATATGGGCTGCGCTTACCTGAGCGGCGTTTGTGACATTGAGGTCGCTACCGATATGGGCCACCGCGATAATAGAGCCGCCAGCATCCTTAATGGCGCAATCATTGCCAACATTTTGCACTTGAATGTGTGCTGTACCGGTGACGGTGAGGTCGTTGCCAACATTGCTGACCGTGACATTGGTATCGCGATGACCATGAATATCACAATCATTACCAATCGTGCCCGCAAATATCGACGTTGTATTGCGGATGGTCAGATCATTGCCAACGGCAGTAACGCGCACTGTTTCGCTCTCTTCAATGGTACAATCATTGCCAATTGTTGTCAGTTCGCAAGTTAACACTTTGATAAGTCTTGCGTCACCTTCGATTTTTTCCAGCACGAAAAGTGTGCTAACATCATTGGCGTTGACATCACCTTTGATTTTGCCCAGTGTTACTTCTCCCTGAACATGTTCTAGTGTGACATCAGCGCTAATTTCATCCAGGTTCACATCTTCCTGAATGGTGTTGAGTTTCACGTCATCGTTGATGTGCCGCAGTGTGGTGGCACGTACAGCGTTGATTATTACCCGTCCCTGTCCATCTGTGACCTCAATAACGGTGTCATGAGGGACTGATAGCGTGAGCTTTTCATCGCAATCGGCGATTATGAGCGTGTCTCCCTCCGGTTGCAATGTATTGATATGTCCGGATGTAGTAACACTGATGGTTGGTTGTTCCCAACCATTGATCTGTAAATCGTCTTCGACACGGGCGATGGTGATACGTTGTGCTGTTCCAGCAGGAAAAGTTTGTTGCATAGCAGGTTATTCCCTTTTCTCTATAGCCGTTGTTTGGCACGCGCAATTGGTGCTAGAGGCTACTCAACGAATACTTCCAGATGTTCATGTTGTTCGAGATCGTTTATTTCTAATATGCGTCCTTTTTTTCCCTGTTCGATGGCTTGCAGGATATCCTCCGCAATATGTTGCTTGAGCTGTGGGAGCAGGTAACCACTCAGGCGCAAACTCAATTTGAGAAATGAGACGGGCATACTAACCATAAATTGTGTCTGTTTATTTGGCGTATTTGTCATTGAGGCGCGAATGCGCAACATACGTTCACGAACTGGCTCCAGTGGTTGTGCTGGCTCTATTTCCAATGTGTCAAGGAGTTGCGCAGCCTGAACCGCGTTGAGTTGTCCCTGTTCGACCATCGATAGGACTCGGTTGCGTTCTTCTCTGGGTAGGGTCATAGATTTACCCTTTCAGCAATTGCATCGCTTCCTCTACGCTGATTTCTTTGGCGGCTAGCCGATCCAGAACCGCACGTCGGTCAACGCGCCCATCGTACTCCGGAGTTCCTCCCAGGGCCGCGACGATATCATCGAGGCGATTACGTGCCGTGTTATAGGCGATATTCATTTCAGCGGCTAGCTTTTGAATGTTGCCACGGTATTTCACCATGAGTTCGACAAAGTCCAGTTGCTCTTTGGTCAGACGCCCGATCCAACCGAGGCTAAAGCGACCTTCGATGACGATCCCGCTGGGTGGGCATTCCAGACGTGTCACAATCATCTCTTCGCCGCTCACTGGATCTCTGGTGATGAGTGGGTGCATATGTGTTGTTTCCTCCAAAATTTCGCTGTGGAATTAAGCTCTGATCAAAACTTCTTATTGCACATATGAGATCAATCTGGCAAATTATTCTTACCACATGAATAATAATACCATTGCAATTGGCAAAAATCAATAGTTATATGGCAATATTTTGTAATTTGTGACGGTAATTTCTGATTTTGTGAAAATATTTGCCAATCTGTGTGGAAATATATGTGCGGGGATGTGCATTGGTTGTTTGCGAGGTGGGGATGAACGGCTGTACATGCGATGAACGAAAGAGGATGGGATTGCCCGCATCTGCGGTCAGCGCGGCGATGTCTGCACTGTTTATGCTTCTTTTGGGGATAGAGCGGAGAGCGTCATTGTTTTCGCGAAA
>Ga0310811_10001757_pt1 | contig 26923 bp, 27 predicted proteins | sample YCmetagenome_FD_207642 | JGI IMG/M metagenome (GOLD analysis project Ga0310811, IMG submission 207642) | Soil microbial communities from experimental microcosm in Duke University, North Carolina, United States - YC | ecosystem: Engineered > Artificial ecosystem > Soil microcosm > Unclassified ... | reverse complement strand
GCCGCAAAGGTCGCGGACGACATCTGCGGCGCGCTCGGCGGCGAAGCCATGTGGGACTGGGCCGGCGGGCTGATCTGGATCGAATGCCTTCCAGTTGAAAACGCCGGGGCGGGAATCGTGCGTCGCGCCATCCGCGAGGCCGGGGGACATGCCACGCTCATCCGCGCGCCGGCCGCGCTGCGGGCAACTGTTGATGTCTTCCAAGATGACGCCGCGCCCGTCGCCGCGCTGAGCCGGCGCATCAAGCAGGGGTTCGATCCCAAGGGCGTGCTCAACCCCGGCCGCATGTGGGCGGGAGTTTGAGATGCAGACCTCGTTCAGTCTGGCGCAACTCGCCGACCCCAAGATAGCGGCCAGCAACGACATTTTGCGCACCTGCGTTCATTGCGGTTTCTGCACCGCAACCTGTCCGACCTATGTGCTTCTCGGCGAGGAGAATGACGGGCCGCGCGGGCGCATCTATCTCATCAAGGAGATGTTCGAGAACGACCGCCCGGCGACGGCGGAGACGGTCAAGCACATCGACCGCTGCCTCTCGTGCCTGGCCTGCATGACGACCTGTCCATCGGGGGTGCATTACATGCACCTCGTCGACCATGCCCGCGCGCATATCGAGGCGACGTACCGGCGTCCGCTGCCGCAACGCTGGTTGCGGTCGCTCCTTGCCAAGGTGTTGCCCTATCCCGACCGCTTCCGCCTCGCGCTTATCGCGGGATTTCTGGCAAAACCGCTGGCGCCATTGTTCGCGTTGCTTGGCCTCAGGCGCATGGCGGCGCTGCTGCGGCTGGTGCCGGCGCCGCCGCCGGTGCGGCCGCCCGTCGCCGCGACTCACACCCATTCCGTCGAGGGCGTACGCAAAGGCCGGGTGATTCTGCTCGACGGCTGCGTCAATCCGGTGCTGTCGCCGAACATCAATGCGGCGACAGTGCGCGTTCTCCACAGGGCGGGAATCGAAGTTGTCGTTCCACCGAATGTCGGCTGCTGCGGGTCGCTGGTGCATCACATGGGGCGCGAAGACGAGGCCTTGAACTTCGCCCGCCGCGCCATCGATGCCTGGGCGGAAGAGCATCAGCGCGATCCAATCGATGCTATCCTGATCACGGCTTCAGGCTGCGGCACAACGATTAAAGACTATGGCTTCATGCTGCGCGAGGACAAAGCCTATGCGGATAAAGCGGCCTGGGCGTCACGCTGTGCGAAGGATGTCAGCGAGTATCTCGCGACCGTATCGTTGACGCCGCGCGTGCCGCCGCGACCGATCAAGGTCGCTTATCACTCCGCCTGTTCGTTGCAGAATGGACAGAAAATTTTTGATGAACCAAAAGAATTACTTTCCAAGTACAGATTCGTAGTTGAAGATGTTCCCGAAGGTCATCTGTGCTGTGGATCGGCGGGCACCTACAACATCTTCGAGCCGCAGCTTGCAAGGAGATTGCTGGATCGCAAGGCGGCCAACATCGCGCTGGTGCAGCCCGATGTCATTGCCGCCGGCAATATCGGATGCATCACCCAGATCGCGAAGGCTGTCACCGTTCCGATCGTACATACGGTCGAACTCGTCGATTGGGCGACCGGCGGACCGGCCCCGAAAGGTCTTTCGGGGGAGTGGATCGCGGACGGCAGGCATTCAGACGATAAGCCGATCGCCGGCGGTCGCGTGGAGAATTAACGCGGCGCTTGGGCGGACGGGCGAGACGAGCCGGCGGATGTCAGTGGTTCCGGCATTGTGTGGCGTAGCCACAGTCAAATCCTAGGAGGCATGGATATGGCAAAGAAAGCGAAGAAGTCGAAGGCGAAGACAGCCAAAAAAGCCGGCAAAAAGGCAAAGAAGATGAAGCGCGCCAAGTCGGCGAAGAAGTCCGCGAAAAAGTCGGCAAAGAAGGCTTCCAGGAAATCGGCGAAGAAGGCTTCCAAGAAAGTAGCCAAGAAATCGTCGAAGAAGGCCAAGAAGAGCAAGGCCAGAAAGGGCAAGTCTGCAAAGGCAAAATCTGCCAAGACCGCCAAGAAGGCCAAGCGAGCCAAGAAATCCAGCAAGGCGAAGGCGTCGCCGAGCAAGGCCGCCCCGGCAGTAGCGCCGGTCGCGAAGAAGGCAAAGAAGAAGCGCGCCAAGAGGGTCGTCGCGCCGGCACCGATCCCCGCGACGGGCGGTATTTTCGGCACGGGCTCCTGGCTGCCCTTCGGTTCGAGCAGCGGAAGCAGTAATGACGGAGAGACCGGCGGCAACCGGACCTAAGTCCCGCAAGATCAAAGTGGGGACGAAGGTTGGGGCCAAGTCCTGGACCAAGTCCAAGGCTGGAGTAAAATCCAAGCCTAAGCCCAAGGTCAAACGCGCGCCGCGTGGGAACTCGAAATCCCGCGCGGCGCGTGAGCATCAGACTATGGGCAACGAACAAAAGCGATCCGCGAAGGCGGCCGCGAAGACGAAGTCTCGTCGCAAGATATCTTTGTCTGCGAAAAAAACACCCGGGTCGGCGAAAAAGCCGTCTGTCAAAAAGCTGTCTTTTAAAAAACGAGTTGCCAAAAATCTTTCGCCGAAGAGCCGGCTCGCGAAGACGCGTCCCGCCAAAAAGCGCGCCGCGCCGCGCCCTGGCCCCGAGAAGAGACGGACCAAGACATCCGGCATCAAGACTGTGGGCCGCAAAATTTCGAGCACGAAGACGCAGACCGCCAACATCCGCGTCCGTAAAACCAGCCGCGCCGGCAAAGCCTCGCATAAGGCCAACGCCAAAGCCTTTTCAGCCAAATCGTTGTCTCCCAAGGCTTTGCGCGCGAAAGCCGCGCGTCAGAAGGCTGCGCGCCGGGATATCGGAAAAGCGAAATTGCCGCGTCGGGCAGGGCAGACCGAGGCGGTACAGCGGGCCGCCCGTCATGCGCGGGGCCGCAAGGCCGAGCCGGCCATCACACGCGTGACCGGAAGAACTGCTGTCGGCAAGCCCATCGCCGGCAAAACGACGGCCCACAAGACAACCGGCAGAAAGATGGCAGGCAGAAAGCCTGCTGCATCCAAGCCCACAGCGAACACCACCCGCGCGCAGGCTGCCCGCAAAGGCGGTGCGGCGGCATCTGACCGCAAGCCGCATGCAGGCCGCGGTGCTGTCCGCACCGCGCGTGCCGCACGTGCGCATCGTGGTCGCGATGGCAACGGCGGCGCCAGCCCGCGCGCGACAGCGCTGCTGACCGCGGCCGGATCGGCACGGCACTCCGGCCTCAAGATCAAAGGCGCGTTGGCCGAAGGTTATGCGGACATCCTCAGCGGTCCGGCGCTGCATTTTCTGTCGGAGCTGCACCGGCGATTCGAACCGGTCCGGCAAAAACTTTTGCGCGCGCGCGCGGAGCGGCAAAAGCAGTTCGATTCCGGCGTCTTGCCGGACTTTCTTGTCGAGACGAAAGACATCCGCGATGGCGACTGGACCATCGCGCCTATCCCCGACGACCTTCTTGATCGCCGGGTCGAGATCACTGGGCCGGTCGATCGCAAGATGATCGTCAATGCGCTTAATTCCGGCGCCAACGTCTACATGGCCGATTTCGAGGATGCGACGTCACCGACCTGGGCGAACCTCATGGACGGCCAAGTCAACCTCCGCGATTTCTGGGCCGGAACGATCGCGTTCACCGATGCGGACAGCGGCAAGTCCTACGCCGTGTCAGACCCCCGTGCGGTGCTCGTGGTGCGCCCGCGTGGCTGGCACCTCGCCGAAGATCACGTGATCATCAAGGGCCGGCCGATCGCCGGGGCTCTTTTCGATTTCGGCCTTTATCTGTTTCACAATGCGCGCGCGATCATCGACGCCTACACCGCGCCCTATTTCTATCTGCCCAAACTCGAAAGCCATGCCGAAGCGCGATTGTGGAACGACATCTTCGTGTTCAGCCAGGACTATCTCGGCATTTCGCAAGGAACCATCAAGGCGACCGTGCTGATCGAAACGCTGCCGGCCGCGTTCGAGATGGATGAGATTCTTTTCGCGCTGCGCGACCACGTCGCCGGTCTGAATGCGGGGCGATGGGACTACATCTTCTCGTTCATCAAGACCTTCGCCAATCGTCCGGATTTCGTCCTGCCGGACCGCGGACAGGTGGTCATGGGCAAGGCCTTCCTCGGCGCCTATGCGGCGTTGCTGGTGAAGACCTGCCATCGCCGCGGCGCCTTCGCCATGGGTGGCATGGCGGCGCAGATTCCGATCAAGGGCGATTCCGAGGCGAATGCGCAGGCCTTTGCCAAGGTTCGTGCCGACAAGGAGCGGGAAGTCCGCGAGGGTGACGACGGCACATGGGTCGCCCACCCCGATCTCGTGCCGGTCGCCAGGGAGGTTTTCGATCGGCTGATGCCGGAGCCGAACCAGCGCGGGACATTGCGCGAAGACGTCCACGTGACGCGCGACGATCTTCTCCGCGTCCATGATGGCACCCAGACGGAAGGGGGCTTTCGGCTCAACATCCGCGTCGGGGTGCAATATCTCGAAGCCTGGCTGCGCGGGCACGGCGCGGTGCCGCTCTACGACCTGATGGAAGATGCGGCGACGGCGGAGATTTCGCGGGCGCAGATCTGGCAATGGATCAAATACGCAGCCGTGCTCGACACTGGCGTGCCGGTGACGGCAGACCTTTTCGAGCGGCTCCTCGTCGAGGAGATGGAGCGGGTGCGCGTCGAGATCGGTGCGGAGACGTATGACGCCGGGCGTTTCCCTGACGCGATCGAACTCTTCCGCACCGTGTCGCTCGCCGACGCCTGTCCGGATTTCCTGACGCTGGCGGCGTATCCCTTGCTCGGGTGAGTCCATGCGCGTGAGCCGTGCGAATCACGCCATGGCTTTGGCTGCTGTTCGAATCCTGTTTCGATTTTTGCGAGGCTTCGGCTTGGTCATCCCAGCATGCGCGTCGGCATGGCCACCCGAATCTGTGGCTTTCGCGTCACATTGGCGAATGAAAAAACGCCGCAAGCTGTAAACGCCTAAAAAGGCAGCAGATGCTTGAAAAATCACGTTGCCGGATGGGAACACCGTTTGTTTATTCCAAGACGAACACGGGGTCTCGGCGCTTTATTCGATTTCGGGGTGGCGCCTGTCGGCCAGGGCCAACAGAGGGGGTTTGATATGAAGAAGGCATTTTTATCTGCCGCTGCATTGATTTTAGGCACGGGATCCGTGCTCGCGGCGGATCTGCCGGTAAGGATGGTCACCAAGGCCCCGGTTGTTGAGCCGGCGCAGCGCGTGTGGGACATTGCTTTCGGTGCCGGCATCGCCAGCGACTATGTCTTCCGCGGCATCACGCAGTCGAACCGCGGCGCTTCCCCGTCGGCCTATTTCGAGCCGCGCTACAATCTTTCGCCGAACTGGCAGCTTTATGCCGGAATCGCCGGCTACGGCACTGATTTGCCGACCAGCCCGTCAGCGGAAATCGATCTCTACGGCGGTGTTCGCCCGACCTTTGGCCCGCTCGCCTTCGACTTCGGCTTTATCTACTACTACTACCCGCACGAGACGACATTAGCTGCGGGCACGCCGGCGCAGCTCAGCGATACGGATTTCTATGAGGGATACGCGAAGGTCAATTGGACCATCAATCCGATCTTCTCTCTCGGCGGGAACGTCTATTATTCGCCGGATGTCCTGCGTACCGGTGCGGAAGGCACTTATGCGTCGATCACGGGCAAGGCGAACCTGCCGGCCCTGACGACGGATATCGGCTGGTACCTGTCTGGTGAACTGGGCAATTACTTCCTAGGCAACAACAATTCGCGCTTCTTCGGTGCGTCGATCAATCTACCCGATTACGCCACCTGGAACGTGGGCCTGGCCTTCACCTACAAGGTGTTCACGCTCGACCTGCGCTACTACGACACCGACCTGTCGAAGTCGGATTGCGCGATCCTCACCGGCGACCCCGGCTCCTATCCGGGCGGCACGGCCTCGTTCGCCAATCCGGGTGGCTTGCAGTCGAGCTGGTGCGGATCGGCCTTCGTCGCAAGACTCAGTGCCGACCTGACGCTCGACAACCTGAAGTAAGCAGCGGCATTCCTCGGAGTGCGACTTCCAAGTGCGGCTTGCGGCGGCTCGAGAGAGCCGCCGCTTTCGTTTGTGTTATTGCGCCGCCTGGGCTGCGGCTGGCTCATGCAATGTGAACGGTGCATCGTTCGCCGCGTCCCGGTCAGCCGAGAGTTCAAGTCCACGGTCGTGAAACGCCTTCAAGGTCGAGCGGTGGCCGATCGAGACGATGGCGGTGGACGCGAGCCTCTCCGAAAGCAGCCGGTAGAGCGCTTCCTCGGCCGGTTCGTCGAGCGACGATGTGGCCTCGTCGAGGAACAGGAAATCCGGCTCCTGCAACAGCGCGCGAATGAGCCCGAGCCGTTGCTGCTCCCCACCCGACAAAATCTGATTCCAGTGGCCGTCCTCGTTGAGCCGGTCCACAAAATTCGGCAGGCCCACGGCAGGCAGAAGCGCGGCGAGCTTGGCGTAATCGGCGGTTTCGGCCGCAGCCGGATAGACGATCGCCGCCGCGAGCGAACCGACGGGAAAATAGGGACGCTGCGGCAAGACCATGACATCCGCGCCCGCCGGAACGGACACCACCCCGCTGCCGAACGGCCAGATGCCGGACATTGCCCGGAACAGCGTCGATTTGCCCGCGCCCGATGGACCGGTCACCAGCACGCGTTCGCCGGGCTGCACCGACATGTGGTCAGCCGCGACGAGCGTGCGCCCTTGCGGGAGAGCCACCGAAAGGTTTTCGACGGACAGGTTCTTCTGCGGCGCTTGCGCGATATGGATTGCGTCTTGCGCATGGGCTGCGGTACGTGCGAGGGCGATGGAAGCCTCGAAGCCGTTGAGCCGATCGATAACCGCGCGCCATTCGGCGAGGTCGCGATAGGCGCTTATGAAGAACGACAGCGCTTTCTGCACGCTGTCGAACGCGGAGGCCGTCTGCATCAGCCCGCCAAGTTGCATCGCGCCCGCGAAATAGGCAGGGCTGGCAATGATGAAGGGCACGACAACGGAAGCCTGCGAATAGGCCGCGGTGAAGAAGGTCAATTTCTTCTGCCGCGTCATGATCGCCATCCAGTTGTCGATGATGGCGCGAAAGCGTCCAAGCAGGCGCTCGGTTTCGGCCGGTTCGCCCTTGAGCAATGCTATCTGCTCGCCGTTTTCGCGCACGCGCACGAGGTTGAAACGGAAGTCGGCTTCGTAGCGCTGTTGATTGAAATTCAACCCGACCAGCGGCCAGCCGATGAAATGTGTGAAGGCTGTTCCGATGATCGCGTAGATCAGCGCCACCCAGACGAGATAACCGGGAATGGCAATTGCCGAGCCGAACAGGTGCAGCGGCGCGGTGTTCGACAATCCCCACAGGATCGCAGCGAAGGAGAGCAGCGTGACGATAGAACTCAATAGTCCAACGCCAATGCTGAGCGTCTGGTTCACGAACAGCTTGATATCGTCGGAAATGCGCTGGTCGGGGTTGTCGGCCGGCTGGCCCATCATCTGCATTCGGAAATGATCGGCGTCGCGCATCCAGCCGTCGAGATACTGCGTCGTCATCCAGCGGCGCCAGCGGATCTGGAGCCATTGATTGAGGTAGAGCTGATACACGGCGAGAACCACGAAGATGGCGACGAGGATGCTGAAATATTTCAACTCGCCGACGAACTGGTCCCAATTCTTCTCCTGCAACGCGTTGTAGAAACGGTTGTACCATTGGTTGATCAACACGGTGATGCCGACGATCGACAACTCGATCGCGATAACCGCCGCGAGGAGAATGCGGCCTGGCCAGCGGTCCTCGGATCGGAAATAGGGAATCGCGAGCCGCCAGATCGTGGCAAGCGTGGCAAGGATGTTTCGCAAGAAAGCCTCCGCAGGCATTGAGAACGATCACCCCGGCCGCTATCTGCGCTCTGCTTGGGCCGCAATTGAGGCGGTGATCGTGACCAAAAAAAACCGCGCCAGACTGGCGCGGTTTTTCTTCCCAACATTACAAAATCGTTAGGACAGATTGGTCTTGAAGAAGGCGAGCGTGCGGCTCCAGGCAAGGTCGGCGGCGGCCTTGTTGTAGCGCTCCGGGCTCGTATCGTTATTGAAAGCGTGGTTGGCGCCTTCGTAGACGTAGATCTGGAATTTCTTGTTGTTCGCTTTGAGCGCCGCCTCATAAGCTGGAATGCCGGCATCGATGCGCTTGTCGAGCCCACCGTATTGCAGAAGCAGCGGCGCCTTGATGTTCGGCACGCGGTCAGCCGCAATCTGCCGGCCGTAATAGGCCACCGCGGCATCGAGTTTGGGGCTGGCGGCGGCTAGTTGATTGATCATGCCGCCGCCCCAGCAGAAGCCGATAGCGCCGACCTTGCCGGTCGATTGCGGATGCGTCTCGAGAAAGCCGACGGTGGCGACAAGGTCCTTCTCGACCTGCGCGAGGTCGAGCTTGCCGATATCCTTCATCGCCTCTTCCTCGTTGGGCGGCGTGCCGCCCATCGACGACAGCAGATCGGGCGCCAGCGCCAGATAACCTTCGACGGCAAGACGCCGGGCGATGTCCATGATGTGCGGATTGAGACCGCGGTTCTCGTGGATCACGATGACGGCCGGCCGTTTGGTCTCGCCTTTGAGATGGACGAGGTAGCCTTTGATCTTGCCGCTGGCGCCGTCATAAGTGATGCTTTCCGACGTGAGCCGCGCGTCGTCGGCCGCGATCGTCGCCGCCTTGGCATAATCGTTCTTCAGCATCGGCAGGATCGCTGCCGCTGCTGCGGTCGATCCCACGATGCTTGCACAGCGGTCGATGAAATCCCGGCGGTTGATGTGCCCGTGGGTGAAGCCGTCGTAGAGGTCAATGATGCGCTGGTCCATGTGAATGCCCTCCTGTGTCGCGTTTTCTCCGTCTTGCTTGCGTCGGAGGATAACATTGCCGGATGCCGCTGTATTCCTCATGTCAGACACATTCCGATGATTGGACAGGCGGGGACGGGGTCGATGGGGTTCGTTCGATCACGGATATTTTCCAAAACTCTGCAGTCTGAGGTTTCATGAAAGTCGTTCGAACTGCTTTCGTTGCGCTGATGTCTGGGCTCGTCTGCGCTGGCGGACTTGCGGCTCAGGAACGAGGGATGGAATTTCCCTACGATCAGGATTTTCTTCTCGACGCGGCGTCGAAACGGGGCTCGGATCGCGTGCCGACGCTGTCGGTGCAGGAGAACGGCAACGCGATGCTCAATCTCTGGTGCAGCGATGCGCGGAGCCAGTTCATCATTGCCGGCGAAACGGTGACGATCCTTATCAGCGCGAAGACCGAGCACGGTTGTACGCCAGAGGCGCGCAGCGCGGACGACAGCCTCGTCGATGCGCTGTCCGGCGTCACCACCTGGTCCGCCACCGACACCGCGCTCGATTTGCATGGCCCGGTGACGTTGCACTTTCTCGTCTCCAGCCACTGAGGCGGCAGCGCGACCTCTCGGCTTCCGAAGAAAAGCGCCCCGATCAATCCGGATTTCTCGACACCTTCATTTTTGCAAGGCCTGCCTTCTGATTTTGCAGAACCCGGCTCGTTGCATATAGGGGCATATGCCCCTATATGCAAGCTTGAGGCCAGATGGTCTCGCAGGAGGGCATTGAAATGAGCAGGTCGAACGGCGACATCCTCTCAGCCAGTTCGTGTATCGCCACCGCGATGCGCAAGGCGTCACGCCGCTTGTCGCAGCTTTACGATGATTTTCTTGCGCCTGCGGGCCTGAAAAGCACCCAGTTCGCGATCCTGACGGAGGTGGAGCGGCGCGCGAAGCGGCCGCCCACGGTTCGCGAACTCGCCGCGGTCCTGGTCATGGACCGCTCGGCGCTGGGACACACATTGCGCCCGCTGGAGCGGGACGGATTGCTGGCTTTCGGCGAAGACGAAACCGACCGCCGCCGCCGCCCGGTCATCCTGACAGCAGAAGGCGACGCCGCGCTCGCGAGAGCCAAGCCGCTCTGGAAGCAGGCGCAGGCGCGGTTCGCGAAAATCTACGGCGTTAAGGCGATGGCCGTGCTGCGTGGCACGCTGCACCAGATCGCCTACGACGAAAACCTCGCAACGGCCGGCGCCGCAGAAGGCGGCGAAAAACCGGACTCATCTTCATCGTCTCATCAATCTTCGGTACGGAGGAAGATATGACTTATGTCGCGTGGGCGCTTCTCGGAATGGCCGCTTATTCCACTGCCACCCTGTTCTTCAAGCTTGCGACCCGTGCCGGCACGTTTCCCGCGCTCGGCGTGCTGGGTATGGCCGCGATGGTCGTCGGCACGACGACGGTCGCCAATGCCTTCTTCAACGGCGGGTTTGCGGAAAAGTCCCTTGCCGATTTTACCAAGCCGTCCGCGCTGTTTTCCTACGCGGCAGGTCTCGCCCTTGCGGTGGCGGTCGGTTCACTCGTCAAGGGTCTGTCGCTGGGGCCGGCAAGCGTCGTCGTCCCGATCTACGGCATGTTCATCCTCGGCGGTACGATCCTCGGCATCGCGTTTCTCGGAGAGTCCTTTTCGTTGCGGCAGAGCACGGGCATGCTGCTCGCGGTGGCGGGTGTTTATCTCGTCGCCCGTTGAGCCGATAAGCGTCGCGCGCGGCGGTCAATTATTCGCCGGGCGCCGCCATCTGCGCACGGATGCGATCACGGTAGCTGCGGAATCGCGTGGCCGTCTGCGGTTTCACGAACACGGCGATGACCTCGTGATGCCGGCTCTGGATTTCGTTTTCGATCTCCGAAATCTTCTTCTCGATGTCCGTTGTTGCGAGTGAGTCTGCGAACTCGACGCTCAGCGCCACGAGCACCTGATCGGGTCCGAGATGCACCGTGAAGACGAGGTCGGCGCGTTCCACGCCGGGTTCGCTCTTGGCGATCGCGAGGATCGACCGGCGCACGCGCGGTCTCGCCGGCTCGCCGAGCAGAAGACCCTTGCTTTCCCGGGCGGAGATCAGCGCAACGATCGTGAGCACGACGGCGATGCCGACCGATCCCCATCCGTCCAGTTGCGGCAGATGGAATCGCTCGGCCGCAAAGGTCGCGGCGGCGGCGATGACGATGCCGAGCAGGGCGGCTGAATCCTCGAGGATGACCAGAAAGTTCGGCGGGTCCTTGCTGGCGCGGATGGCCTGCAGATAGCCGAGATCGCCCTTGGTCTTGCTGAACTCGCGCACCGCGATGGCCCACGTAGTCGCCTCGAAGACGAAGGACGCGCCGAGCACGATATAATTGATGCGCGCGTCGGTGATGGCGGTCGGTTGGTAGATATGCCGCGCCCCTTCGAGCAGGGTCACGCCAGCGCCGAACGTGAACATCAGCACCGCGACGACGAAGCTCCAGAGATAAAGCTCGCGCCCATGACCGAGAGGATGGTCGTTATCGGGCGGCAGGCTGGCGCGATACAGGCCGTAGAGCAGCAGCCCCTGATTGCTGGTGTCGACCAGCGAATGCACGCCTTCGCTGAGCATGACGGAGCTGCCTGTCCACCAGGCGGCGCCGAACTTCGTCAGGGCGATCAGGAGATTACCCGCCAGGGCCGCATAAACGACCTTGTGGGAAGAGCCGGAGGACTTAGCCATGGGCCGATAACGCCGGCTTTGAGACTTGGTTTCGCCCAGCCGCCGGCTCGTACATCCTCTTTTCCAGATGCGACACTTTGATTATCAATGCATGCGGGCCAGCGGTGGCCGACACGGGAGGCAAACGATGAATTCGATTTCGGCGGGCTGCCTTGCAGTGGCAGCGATCCTTGGTACGGCGATCGGCTGCGCGAATGCCGAAGATGCGGTTCTGGCGCGCGGCAAATATCTTGCCACGGTGATCCCATGCGGCGATTGCCACACGCCCGGTCATTTCCTCGGCAAGCCTGATTTCGCGCGATCGCTCAGCGGTTCGGAAGTCGGTTTTGAAATTCCGGGTCTCGGCGTTTTCTATGGTCCGAACCTCACCCCGGACGAGGAGACCGGCCTTGGTGCGTGGACGGAAGCGCAAATCGCGGCGGCGATCCGCACGGGCCAACGGCCCGACGGACGAAAACTTGCGCCGGCGATGCCGTGGCAATCCTTCGCTGCTCTCACGGACGACGATGCGCACGCGATCGCCGTTTATCTCAAGAGCCTGCCGCCGGTGAAGAACAAGGTGCCGGGGCCTTTTGGACCAAACCAGAAACCAACGTCCTTCATCATGCGCGTTATTCCGCCGCAGGGCGGCGCAAAATAGTTGGGCCGCGGGCTCCAAACAAAAAGGGCACGGCTGATGCCGTGCCCTTCGATGTTCTTGCGTGGGATATGTGGATCAGAAACCCATTCCGCCCATGCCACCCATTCCGCCCATGCCACCGCCCGGCGGCATCATCGGGGCGGCTGCCTCCTTCGGCACTTCCGCGACCATCGCCTCGGTGGTGATGAGAAGGCTGGCGATCGACGCCGCGTCCTGCAGGGCCGTACGCACGACCTTGGCCGGATCGATGATGCCCTTCTCGACCATGTCGACATACTCTTCGGTCTGCGCGTCGAAGCCAAAAGTCTCCGACTTGTTCTCGAGGAGCTTGCCGACGACGATCGAACCTTCGACGCCCGCGTTCTCGACGATCTGACGGATCGGGGCTTCCAGCGCCTTGAGCACGATGTTCATGCCGGCCTGGACGTCGGAGTTGTCGTTGGAGAGCTTGCCGACGGCCTTCTTCGCGCGCAGCAGCGCAACGCCGCCGCCCGGAACGATGCCTTCCTCGACAGCCGCACGGGTCGCGTTGAGGGCATCCTCGACGCGGTCCTTCTTCTCCTTCACTTCGACTTCCGTCGCGCCGCCGACGCGGATCACCGCGACGCCGCCGGCGAGCTTCGCCAGCCGCTCCTGCAGCTTTTCACGGTCGTAGTCGGAGGTCGTCTCCTCGATCTGCTGCTTGATCTGGGAAACGCGCGCCTCGATTTCCTTACGCTTGCCGGTGCCGTCGACGATGGTGGTCTTTTCCTTTTCCATCACGACCTTCTTGGCGCGGCCGAGCATGGCCAGTGTCACGCTTTCGAGCTTGATGCCGAGGTCCTCGGAGATCACCTGACCACCGGTGAGGATGGCGATGTCTTCGAGCATGGCCTTGCGGCGATCGCCGAAGCCCGGGGCTTTCACGGCCGCGACCTTGAGGCCACCGCGCAGTTTGTTGACGACGAGGGTGGCGAGCGCCTCGCCCTCGATGTCTTCCGCGACGATGACGAGCGGCTTGCCGCTCTGCACGACGGCTTCGAGCACCGGCAGCATCGCCTGCAGCGAGGACAGCTTCTTCTCGTGCAGGAGGATGTAGGCGTCCTCGAGATCGGCGAGCATCTTCTCGGCATTGGTGACGAAGTAGGGCGAGAGATAGCCGCGGTCGAACTGCATGCCCTCGACGACTTCGAGTTCGGTCTCGAGCGCCTTGGCCTCTTCGACCGTGATCACGCCTTCATTGCCGACCTTCTGCATCGCGTTGGCGATCATCTGGCCGACCGACTTGTCGCCGTTGGCCGAAATGGTGCCGACCTGTGCGACTTCCGATGAAGCGCCGACCTTCTTGGCGCGCTTCTGGATGTCCTTGATGACGGCGGCGACCGCGAGGTCGATGCCGCGCTTGAGGTCCATCGGGTTCATGCCGGCCGCGACCGACTTTGCGCCTTCGCGCACGATCGCCTGGGCGAGAACGGTCGCCGTCGTCGTGCCGTCGCCGGCGAGGTCGTTGGTCTTGGAGGCGACTTCGCGCACCATCTGCGCGCCCATGTTCTCGAACTTGTCCTCAAGCTCGATTTCCTTGGCAACGGTGACGCCGTCCTTGGTAATGCGCGGGGCGCCGAAGCTCTTGTCGATGACGACGTTGCGGCCCTTGGGACCGAGCGTCACCTTCACGGCGTTGGCGAGCGTGTCGACGCCGCGCAGCATGCGGTCGCGGGCATCGGCTCCGAATTTCACTTCTTTGGCTGACATTGAAATTGATCCTGTTTTAGTGGGGCTGTCATTCCCACCGCGTCGTCATTGCCGGGCTTGACCCGGCAATCCATCATTTTGGTGGAATATGGATGCCCGGATCAGGTCCGGGCATGACGCCAGAGCGGAGGGACGGGCGGTATGCCCTTTGTCGAAGGTCAGGCGACGACACCCATGATGTCGGACTCCTTCATGATGAGGAGTTCTTCGCCGTCGATCTTCACTTCGGTGCCGGACCACTTGCCGAACAGCACACGCTCGCCGACCTTGACGTCGATCGGGATCAGCTTGCCGGCGTCGTCGCGTCCGCCGGCGCCGACGGCGACGATCTCGCCTTCCTGCGGCTTCTCTTTGGCGGAGTCGGGGATGATGATGCCACCCTTGGTCTTCTCCTCGGCAGTGATGCGGCGCACCACAACGCGATCATGCAACGGGCGGAATTTCGTCTTGGCCATGGTTTCCTCGTCGGCGCTTCAGCGCGGTCTGGAACAAAAACATTTTAGGTCTGAGGCGCTTAGCAGTCTCCATAGGAGAGTGCTAGCGGCGGGATCGAAATAGGACCTGAGGCGGCACCTGTCAAGCGGAAGCGGCCCGGCGCAAGGGCGGAGTTGGCGGCAAAATCGATGCTTCGAGGGCCGCGCCGGCCTGCTTCAGGTCGCGAAAATCTGTTGCAGGCTCTCGAACAAAAGCCGCAGCCCGACGACGCCGACCAGCAGGTAGCACCAGAAATAGAGTCGCCGCTCATCCAGCCGATCGTGCATCTTCTTGCCGACATAGACGCCGAGCGGGATCGCCGGAATGAGGACCAGCGCCTTGATCATCGCGTCGCGGTCGGCGCCGGCGAGCGCGAAATACATAACGAGCTTGAGCGTGTTGCTGAGCACGAACAGGCCGATCAGCGTGCCGGCGTAGATCGTCTTCGGCAGTTGGCGATGCACCAGGTAATAGAAGATCGGCGGCCCGCCGGCATGGGCGATGAACGTGGTGCAGCCGCTGATGAACCCGCAGGCAAGGGCGAGGCCCGGCCACATCTTGATTTCGTTGGTCTTCTCCGGTCGCCGGCTCAGGAAAAAGCGGGCCGTGAACCACAGCGTAATCATTGCCATGCAGAGCGTGACGTAGCGCGGGTCGAGAAACACGAAGAGCCCGGCGCCCATGCAAAGTCCGACGATGGTGCCGGGGAAGAGCCATTTCAGGTCCGGCCACGACCATGTCCGCGGCGGAAACGCCATCATTCCGAACGGATCGGTCGCGGAAACAATCGGCGCCATCATCACCGTGGCCGTGATAGGGTCGACGACCAGAGCGAGGGCCGGGGCGCCGAGCACTGCCAGGCCGCCGCCGAAAGCGCCTTTCCCGAGGCCGATCAGAAACACGACTGAAAGGCCGACGAGATAGAACAGCGGATCGGCGGGCATCGGCGAGGTCAACTTTTAAGGGAATTGCGGCGAATCATCTCATCTTCTAGCAAATGCCACATTGGCCTGCTTCACGCTGCCTGTGGGTTCGCGCTCGCTCTTGTGCCATATCGGCCCTGTCCGGAGGAAATATCATGCAGAAGTCTTGTCGTCTTGCTCCGGCGGGACGGTCTGTCCCGAAGGGGACGTACGGTCGTGGTCGAATGGGACTCGGGTCCGGATCTGTATTGGGTCTCGTAGCCGTCGTATTGGCCGGTTGCGCCTCGACAACGCCGGCGCCGGAAATCGCGACGCCTGCGGCGCCCGCCCAGGTCTATCCGTCGCGCTATCATGCCGAGGAATTCGTCGGACGCTGGGGATATGCCTCGTATCAAAGGCCGGACGACCGGGTGCGCACCGAGAACGCCGCGCGCGGCCAATGCAGCAAGCCTTATATCATTCGCGCCGGAACACACGGCGGCGTCATCATGCATCTCGCCGACCAGACCCAGCCGCAGGAACTGCTGCTGAAAGCTGACGCCGGCGGCAAGAACTTTATCGGGCCGGAAGGCCCTCCGGGCGGCATGCAGGATCGCGAAATCCAAACCTTTGATGGCCGTTTGCTGGAGATGAAGTGGATCGACCCGGAAGTGGAGTCGCGCTACGGCATCGGCGTCTACGCGCGTTGCGGCGCGGAAGGCGCGGTCGCCAGCCGCACGTCGTCACGGAGCAAAAAGAAATGAGCGTCACCATCTGGCACAATCCGAAGTGCTCGACGTCGCGCAAGGTGCTCGAGACGATCCGGGCGCGCGGCATCGAACCCAATATCGTGGCCTATGTCGACAATCGCCGGCGCCGTCCGAGATCAAGGCCGTGCTCAAGGCCACGGGCATGACGCCGCGCATGCTGCTGCGTCGCAACGGCACGCCCTATGACGAACTCGGCCTCGACGATCCGTCGCTCTCGGACGAGGCGCTGATCGAGGCCATGTCGAAGCATTCGATCCTGATCGAACGGCCGGTGGTGACGACCGAAAAGGGCACGCGGCTCTGCCGCCCGGCCGAACGGCTCGACGAAATCCTGTAACTGAACCGCGCGACCTGCGCGCGGTGATCCGATGCGCTAAGCTCGCCGCGAGTCTTTATCGCGGCGGGGTCATGGCGCGCGTCATGCAATTCCTCTTCGGGCGCGGACGTGCCGTGCCTGTGCTCGGCGCGACGGAAATCATCGCCTGGGGCACGCTGATTTATCCGCCGGTGCTGATCGTGCCGATCATCGCGGCTGAGCGCGGCTGGTCGCTCGCCTTTGGGATGAGCGGCTTTTCGCTGGCGCTGTTCACCGGCGGACTGGTGTCGCCCTTCGTCGGTCGCATGATCGACGAGCGCGGCGGCCACGTGGTGATGACGGCGGGGCTGCTTCTGGCCGCAGCCGTATTCATGGCGCTGATCGTTGCGGTCCATCCGATAGCCTATCTCGCGGCCTGGGCGATGCTCGGCGTCGCCATGGCGGCCTCGCTCTATGATGCGGCCTTTGCCAGCCTGACGCGAGTTTTCGGCGCCATGGCGCGCCGGCCATTGACGGCCATCACGCTCGCCGGCGGCTTTGCCTCGACAGTAAGCTGGCCGCTGACGCGCCTGCTTGTCGATCTTGGTGGTTGGCGCATGGCGCTGGCCGGCTTCGCCTGTCTCACGGCTGCCGTTGCCGCGCCGCTCGTTTTCCTTGCGCTGCCGCGCACCCGCGCCTCCGACGATCCTGTCGAACGCGAAATAGGCGGTGCCATTAAAAGCGTCTTGCCGCCGCGCGGACGGCCTTTCGTGTTCGTCGCCGCCGCCTTTGCGAGCTATGCCTTTGTCCCTTCGGCGCTGGCCGCGCATATGCTGGCGATTTTCCAGCGTCACGACATCGCACCGGCAACGGCGGTCGTCATCGGCATGATCTTTGGCCCCGCCCAGGTCATGGCGCGGGTTTGCGAACTGACGATCGGACGCCGCCTTGCGCCGATCGCCATCGCGCTCGGCGCTCTCGGCCTGCTACTCGCGGCGCTGGCGATGCTCGGCCTGTTCGGCGTGACTGTTCCCACAGCGGCGCTGTTCGCGCTCGCATTCGGCACCGGCAACGGGCTGATGACGCTTGCGCGCGGCAATGTGCCGCTGTCTTTGTTCGGTCCCGGCGGTTACGGCCGGATGATCGGGCGCATCGCGGGGCCATCTCTGGTCATCCAGTCGGCGGCGCCATTCACGCTGGCCTTCGTGATCGATCGATCGTCCGATGCCGTGGCACTTGCACTGATCGGCCTGTTCGCGCTGTTCGCACTCGTCAGTCTGCTCAGCGTCAACCGGACGCGCCGTTGAACAGGCGATCGATGTCGCTTTGCGAGACGTGGCCGGCTTCGCCGTCGAGTTTTGGACCGTTCAAAAGATCACTCGCGGAATCGGAAGCCGTCTCCACGCGTGGCATTGCTGCGCCGGCCTCGACGTCGTCCAAAATTTCGCCCATGCGCGAAACACGGTCCTCGACGAATTTGAACGTCGCGATGGCCCGGGCGAGATACTGGCCGGTGACGTCTTGAAAATTGCAACTCTCGAAGATGTGGGTGACCTGATCGAGGATGTCGCGCGCCATGTCGCGTTCCTGCGGTAGCCGCAGCGACGCGGACAGCGAGCGCGCGAGATCTTCGATGACTTCCGCCGATTGCAGGATGTTTTGCGTCGCATTTTTCGTGGTGTCGATGACGGCATCGATTTCCCGGCCGGCGCGTCCCTGTCCTCGTTTTCCAAATTGGATCTGCAGGGCAGCGATTTCCTGCCGGGTCATGCTGATGGCTTGATGCATCAGTGCAAGGTCATGCTGCGGCAGCGGCGCAGGCTTGTCGTCTGGGGCCGACAATGCGTCGGTGCCGGCACCCTCCAGGATCGACTCCTGCGGGCGCGCGTCATCGATGGCAAAATATTCTGCGATACGAAAGACGGCGCGCGGCGTCGGCATCAAGCCTCTCAATGGCAAAGTCTGGAGCAGCGGACGCCCGAAAGCCTCTTCACACGTCTCGGCACCATGCTCGCGTCTGAGCATCTGACTCTATCGTGTCGCGCTTAATATGCGGTTCATGCGCGGAATAATTGGACGCGGCCGGATTAATAGCCGTGCGTTCACCTGTGATTCACCATACGGCGACGGCCTTCATCAAAAATAAACGATGACTTGATGAACGGCGCGTCAAAGAAGACGGTGAACGAGGCTTTTTACGATTCAGTCCCTTTTGAGGGATTAGCGTTGCATAGCGCGCGGGTCCACCGGCCCACGTTTTGTCGACGATCAGTAAAGAGTCCATCCATGTCACGCACCGTCTTTGTTGCGCTCGCCTTGAGCGCCGCGGGTCTGTCGCCCGCATACGCCCAGCCGTATGGCGGATTCTCCTATGGAGACCCAAACGTCGCCGCGCAGCATGCGCGGCCCGTATCGGCGCAGCCGCGCGGCCGCAGCCAAAGCAATCTCGGCGGCGGCTTCATCGAGTTCTTGTTCACCGGCGGCGGCGAGCAGCAAGCGGCGGCGCCCGCACCGATGCGCCCGCTGCCGTTGCCGGAAGACAATATGACGCCGCGGCAGGCCGGCCCGGCCTACATTCCCGCACAACCGTCACTGATGCAGCAGGCCTCCGCGCCGGAAAACCAGCCGGATGTCGTTTACGGACGACCGGCCTACGCGCCGGTCGATCACAAATTCGATCGTCAGATAGTGGAGTATCACGGTTCGGAAGAGCCCGGCACAATCGTCATCAACACGAACGAGAGATTGCTTTATCTCGTCGAAGCCAACGGCAAGGCGTTGCGTTATGGCGTGGGTGTCGGCAAGCCGGGCTTTAGCTGGGCGGGAACGCACACGATCACGGCCAAGCGCGAATGGCCCGACTGGCGGCCGCCGGCGGAAATGATCAAGCGGCGGCCTGATCTGCCGCGCTTCATGCCCGGCGGAATCGATAATCCGCTCGGCGCGCGCGCTCTCTATCTCGGCAGCACGCTCTATCGCATCCATGGATCGAATGAGCCGTGGACGATCGGCAAGCGGGTCTCCTCAGGCTGCATCCGCATGCGCAATCAGGACGTCGAAGATCTTTACACCCGCGTCGGTGTCGGCACGAAAGTCATCGTGATCTGATCGCGGCATCTGCAAAAAACGAAAAGGGGCCGCATTTGTTGCGGCCCCTTTTTATTTCGTCGTCCATTCCGTCCGGCGTCGCGTCAGGCGCGGTTTGGCTCAGGCGTAATCGCTGTCATCGCCACCGTTGTCGAAGTCGTCATCGCCGTCGTCGGTTTCGTAAACGTCTTCCTCGGTGTTGCTGTCAGCAGTGTCGAACAGACCGACGCCGCGGTCATTGCCGTCGTCGCTGCTGTTTTGACCACTATCTTGCCCGCTGCCGATGTTGTTGATGCCGGCCTGCTGCGCGAGATCGCTGTTTGAGGCGTCGCTCCACGGCGAACGATCCTGCCCCGATTGTCCGGCAAGATCCTGTCCGAAGGCTTGCGGATTATGCGCGCCGCCGAACATCGAGCGGAAGCTGTTCATCAACAGCGAGCCGCCGACCATGCCGGCTGCCGCTGCCGCCGCCGTTCCAAGAAACGATCCGCCCTGACCGACCTGCGGTGCAGCCGCATAGCCACCGGGTGCAGCCTGCGCATATCCGGGTTGGCTATAGCCGGGCTGGGCATTGCCCGGTTGCGTATAGCCGGGTGCATTGCCCCAGACGCTGCGGTTCGCGCCACCCGCCGCCGGCACGGCACCGCGTTGCGGGGTGCTGCGCCCCAGCACCGCGTCGCGCATGGTGTCGAGGAAGCCGCCTTGCTGATCTTGAGCGTGTTGCGACGTTTCGTCGCGTTCGGCTTCAAGCGCGGCGATTTTCTGGTCAGCCTGTTTGAGTGCTTCGTCCTGGACAAGCACGGTCTGCACCAGTGCGTAAACGGCGTGCGGTGCGCGCGCGAGGCCAGCCGCCATCGTCTGCTCCGCGTCCTTGTCGCGCGGGTTGTTTTCGAGGGCCGACAATTTGTCGAACAGCTTCTCGACGAGTTCGCGTTCCTGCGGTGTCATGGTCATCTCCTCCGGAGAGAAAGCCCGGCATCACAAATCCTCGCCGCACCATTGCCGCATGGCTTTGGTCGGCAGGCGCTGGTTATGTGGTGGTGCGCCGCTGACGCGGGAGTGGCTGGCAATAATTAATTTTAGGAAAGCCGTGCGAGTGTCAGACCTTGCGCCGCAAGATCACCGAGGAACCCATCCGACTTGAAATAGTCGTATTCGCGCTTGCGCTGATCGGTGATGGGATCGAGCGCGATCAAGTGATCGTCGACGAAGCCGGGATGACACATGACGACGCTGCCAGCGGGAAGTCCGTCGAGGAATGTGGGGAAAATAGCCGCAAGTTCCGGTTGCGCGCGGAAATTATACGCACCGGCGAAAGCCGGATTGACACTCACGCCCTGGCGGCGCGCCTTGTGGCGAAAACCGCGGCTGAGAATATCGAGATAAAGGGCCTTGGGGTCGCGTACGCGGTGGCGCAGCGGCGTCGGCCGGCCGCATTGGCGCACCCAGGCATGCGGCGCGCGGCGTGCGACGGCGGACAGGAAGACGTCGCGCACCTGCGGAAAGAGATGGATATGCTGATGGCCATCGCAGAAATCGGGCGCGCGACCGAATGCGCCGATGAAAGCATCGAGTTGCGCCGTGATTTCTTCTGACAGCACACGCAGGTTGTAGCCGCGCAGCGTCGCCGTTTTCGCTGCGCCTGAGAGAGGGAGGAAAGCCTCTGCGTTACGCGGTCGAAAACCGGTCGTGAGCGGCGTGAACGGCGCTGTCAGCGTGACGTGCAATCCGACCGCTACCTTGTCGGGACCATCGCGTAGCGCGATCAGTTGCGTGATGGCGTCGCGATCGCAAGCCGGCGCGCCAACCATGACGGAGGTCGCGTTGAGGCGTCCGTGCGCGATGAGATCGCGGATCGCCATGTTGACGCCGGGCGCCATGCCGTAATCGTCGGCGCAAAGCCAGATCGCGCGCGGCTGCAGGTCATCGTTATCGGCATGGATCATTCGGCTGCGTTCCGTGCCGGATCGGAAATTTCCGCAGGCGTTTCCTTCGCCGTGGTGATGGCGTGTTCGGCGACGAAATAGACGGGCCGCCCTTTGATCTCGGAAAGCACCTTGCCGATATATTCGCCGAGGACGCCGATCATGATGAGCTGTACGCCGCCGAGCACCATCATGCCGACGACAAGAGATGGGTAGCCCGGCACGTCGACACCGAAGAACAGAGCCTGAAACACCATCGTCGCGCCGAAGATCAGCGCGGTGATGGCGATGACGACGCCGAGCAGGCCGGCAAATCGCAAGGGCGCAACGGAAAACGACGTCAGCCCCTCGATCGACAGGCCGATGAGGGACGAGAAATTCCACGTCGACTGGCCGTGCACGCGCGCGGCCGGTTCGTAATCGACGCGTTTCTGGCGAAAGCCGATCCAGCTTGCCAGCCCCTTGAAGAAACGATTGCGCTCCGGCAGGCGCTTGAGTGCTGCCGCCGCGCGCGGGGAGAGCAGGCGGAAGTCGCCGGCATCTTCCGGGATTTTTTGCCGCGAACGCCAGTTGATCAGCGAATAGAAGCCTTTGACGAACAGCCGGCGCAGATAGGGCTCGTTCTCGCGATGCGCCTTGGCGGTGAAGACCACGTCATAGCCCTCGTCGAGCCAATGCGCGACAAGCGTATCGACGAGATGCGGCGGGTGCTGGCCGTCGCCGTCCATGAACAGCACGGCGCCGAGGCGCGCATGTTCGAGGCCGGCGACAAGCGCGGCTTCCTTGCCGAAATTGCGCGACAACCCGATCACCTGCACATCCGACACCGGCGAAACCAGCGCGCGCGCCACTGCGAGCGTATCGTCGCGGCTGCCGTCGTCGACATAGATGATCTCCGTGCGCAGTCGACGGTTTTGCCGCAGCGCGGTGCAGACGCCGACGAGACGCTCGTGAAGGGTGAGGAGATTGCCGGATTCGTTGAACACCGGCACAATGATCGACAGACCGTCGGCCGCCGACCCGGCCGGGGACGGCACAGGCCCGGAGACGCGCGGGCTCGGCTGCTCGATTGCTGTCGTCATGGCATCGGTTCTTTCCATCCCGGCATCGTCAATTGGTCTTGAACGTGTCCTTGCCCGGCAGCCTAGCTGGTGCCGGCGAGCTAGCCCAGCCGACAAAAGCTTGTGGCGTTGGGGCGTCGCGTCGCGGCGTCTGCCATGCTAAGCCGCCGTCCATCATGTCGAATCCCTTGCCGCCGCCGTTGCCGCCAAACCCGATCACGCCCGCGCCGCAGCGGAACCGAACCGCGTTCAAGGCGCTGAGTTTCGCGCTTGTCGGCGTCGTCAATACGGGCATTGATTTCGTCATTTTCCTGGCTGCCTACAAGGGCCTGGGGCTTGCGCTGGTGCCCGCCAACGTCACTTCGTGGCTGGTTGCGGTATCCGCCTCCTACGTGATGAATTCCGTCTTCACCTTCGCCGCGGAATCCGGCCGGCGGCTGCGCTGGCGCGACTACGGCAAATTCGTCGGGTCGGGCGTTGCCGGTCTCCTCGCCAATACGGCAACCCTCGTCATCGCGTCCTACTGGTTGCCGGTGATCGGCGCCAAGCTGCTCGCCATCCTGGCGAGTTTCATCGTCAATTTCAGTCTCTCGCATTTCCTCGTGTTCCGGCAGCCGCGATCCGATGCCGTACCCGATTGAAGCGTGCCGCGTTTATCGCGCAAGCCCGGTCTCGAGCCTGGCGTAAAGCGCATTCTCGCGCGAGAACACGTAGTCGAGCGCCAGCACGGAGACCGTGTCCGCACCTTTTTCGCGCAGTGCCGTTGCCAACCCATGCACGGTCGCGGCCGGGCAGTGCAGGGTGATGACGCCGGAGGGCGTCGCACCGCCGAACGGCGCAAAGGCGCCATAACGTGTTTTCAATTCGGACAGAAGCCCATCGGTCAAACCGCTGAAGCTGGTGCGGACTTCGCGGATCGCGCCGGCACGCTGCTGCGCGGCGAGGCGATCGAAGATCAGCCGCACGGTGGCGCGGGCGTCGTCGTTCCAGTCGGCATGGCGTGCGGCCACGAGATTGGCTTGCGAACGCAGGATCAATCCGTCATCGACGATCTTGAGCGCATTGGCCGCGAGCGTCGCCCCCGTCGTCGTGATGTCGACGATGAGTTCGGCGGTGCCGGCGGCCGGCGCCCCTTCGGTCGCACCTGAGCTTTCCACGATGCGATAATCTGCGATGCCGTGTTCGGCGAAGAAGCGCCGCGTGAGATTGTTGTATTTCGTCGCCACGCGCATCTTCTGATTGCGGCGATGGCGAAAGGCGGTCGCGACATCGTCGAGATCGGCCATGTCGCGAACGTCGATCCAGGCCTGCGGCACGGCGACGACCACATTGGCAAAACCGAAGCCGAGGCCGTCGATGAGGACAACGCGCTCGTCCGCATCGGGGATCATCTCGCGCACGAGATCTTCGCCGGTGATGCCGAGATGCACCGTGCCCTGCGCCAGTTGCGCCGTGATCTCGGAGGCCGACACATAGACGACCTCGACATTGTCGAGGCCGACGATGGCGCCGCGATAATCGCGCACGCCGCGCGGCTTGACGAGTTTCAGCCCGGCGCGGCCGAAAAAGGCCTCCGTGTTTTCCTGCAAACGTCCCTTGGCCGGAACGGCGATGAGGAGCGGCGCGCTCATGCCACACCTCCGCGCGCCGCGAGACGTTCGATCCAGACCGCGAAGCCGACGGCCGGGATCGGCGTCTTCGCGCCGAGCCGCGTCAGCAAACCGTCATAGCGTCCGCCGGCAACCAGCGGGCCGTTGTCCGGCGTCTCCGGGTCGTGCAGTTCGAACACGCAGCCGGTGTAATAATCGACGCCGCGGCCGTAATTGGTCGAGAAGCCGATGCGGCCGATGTCGATGTCGCGGGCGGCAAGCGAAGCGGTGCGGCTTTCGAGAAGCGCGATCGCGGCATTCAAATCGAGCCCGGCGTCGCGCGCCAGCGCGGCCAGATTTTTTGCGACTTGAGCCGGATTGCCGGACAGCCCGAGGAAACGTTCGATGGTTGCGCGCGTCTCCTTCGGCAGCGCGGCGCCCGCGCCGAGCGCGGACTGTTCTAAAAAGCGATCGGCAATCTCGCCGACCGAGCGGCCGCCGACCGCGGTGATGCCGGCGATCGACAGCAGGTCGGTGACAAGCGCCCGCGCCCCGCCGGGATCGGCTCCGGCGAGAGCGGCCAGCACGCCCTGATATTCCGGCCTTGTGTTCGACGAGGCGAGCGAGAGTTCCTCGATGTCGTGCGCGAGACTGCTCTTGCGATTGAAATCCTTGATGAGCCGGCGCTGCCAAGCCGGCGCGAGGCCGAGCGCGCGCACCAGTGCCGCGAACAGCCCGACATCGCCCATGCGGATGGTCGGCGTCTCGACGCCGAAGGCGGCCGTCGCTTCAAGCCCGAGCGCAATCATTTCGGCATCGGTCGCAGCGACATCGCTGCGGCCGAAGGATTCGATGCCGGCCTGCAAAAATTCGCTCGCGCCATTGTCGCGGTGGCGGAAGACCGGGCCGAGATAGCAGAAGCCGGCCGGTTGGCCCGCTGCGGGCGAGGCCAGGTAGTCGCACGACACGGGAATTGTCAGGTCCGGGCGCAGGCAGAGTTCGCGGCCCGATGGATCGGCGGTGACGAACATGCGCGTGCGCATGTCTTCGCCCGACAGATCGAGGAAAGGCTCGGCCGGCTGCAGGATCGCGGGCGCAACGCGGGCGTAGCCCGAACGCTCATAGGAGGCGACGAGCGCATCGGCGCGCACTGCGGCGTGGCTTTGCGCCGCGCCGCCGGCTTGCGCGGCTGGTGATGTCGTCGTCCTGGTCATGATCGCGGTCACCGTTTCGGTCTTGGTTTTTGGTCGGCTCGGAATGGTGTGAATAGACGGACTGCGCACGGATGGAAAATGAGGCCCGCCCTGTAGCATTTCCGCGCCGTACTCGCACGTCTGATCGCGGTTTGGGCTTAATGGCGCGCTAGGCCAGCGGTGCCACCAGCCGGTGCGCCCGCTGTGGACACCATAAGGCCTTGAGATAGTAGCGCTTTTTGCTGATTTCGGCGGAATTCGGATCATTCGTCATTGATATCTGGGGAGGGTTTGATGCGATATTTTCATCGTTGCGATACGAACACGGAGCGGCGCTTGGTGCGGTCGTCCGTCAAGGCATCGTTTGGCACGCTGTTCGTCCTTGGCGGTTTTGCCTGCTGCACGGCTTTGCAGGCGGCGACGATGGATCTACCGCCACGCAAAACAGGTCTGTGGGACATCTCCCTGCAAAACAGCACTCCCGGCGTTCCGCCGACGCTGATGCAGCAGTGCATCGATCCCACGAGCGACAAGGCGATGAATTCCTTCGGCACCAGCATGGCGAACGATGCCTGCCCCAAGCAGGACATGCGCAAGGAGGGCGACAGGATCATCGTCGATGCGGTGTGCAACCTTGGCCAGATGAAAGTCATCTCGCATTCCGAGGTCACCGGCAGTTTCGACAGCGCCTACACGGTCAAGACGCATTCGAAACATGAGGGAAAGTCGCCAATTCCCGGCATGCCGGCGGAAACGGACATGACGATCGAGGCGAAATGGATCGGTGCCTGCAAGCCGGATCAAAAACCCGGTGACATGATCATGTCGAACGGCATGAAGATGAACGTGCTCGAGATGCAGCAGAGGATGAAGTCGATGCCCAGGCCGCCAGCCAATCCGTCGCCGGCGAAATAGACAGTTCTTCGTCATGCCCGGCATGACGCACTTCATGATCCTTTCCCCGTACGCGGCGCAGCGCGAGCGAAGCGATGTGGTGCGCCGCAGATACGGGGTCCAGATTGAGCGATGCCGCGTGGAGAATGCTGGATCCCGGGTCTGCAGCGCACCACTTCGTGCTGCGCCGCGCCCGGGACAAAACCGGTGTAAGACGCGCGCTACTTCTTCGCGCGATCAGCGAAAGTGATGCCGCCCTTCATCTTGTCGGCGGCCGGCGCTTCAACGATCTGCACCGTGACGGAATTGATATCGGCGCCGACGGTCGAGACGACGGCGTCGCTGATCGCCTTCATCAGATTCTTCTTCTGGTCTGCGCTGCGGCCTTCGACCATGAAAACGTGTACTTCCGGCATCAGTCTCTCCCTTGTTGTTTTGAACTTGCGGCGGGCGTGGCGTGCCGCGTCAGTAACTCGTGAACCTCTTTGACAAGGTCAGCTTGTGGAACGGTGAACTGCGCCTTGGCCTGTTTTTGCAGATAGTCGTCGCGTTCCGTGCTCATCTCAGCAATTTCGGCACCGAGCACGAGATCTTTGATGGTGACATGCGGTTCACCAGAAGGATGGTTCTTCTCGTCGCCGCCCTGGATGACGACGCAGGGGCTGTTGCGGCGGTCGGCGTATTTCATCTGCGCGCCGAAATTTTTTGGATTGCCGAGATAAAGTTCGGCGCGGATGTTTGCATCGCGCAGGTCTTTCACCATGCGCTGATAGTCCGCGAGACGGTCGCGGTCGAACACGGTG
>Ga0310811_10001756_pt1 | contig 26935 bp, 29 predicted proteins | sample YCmetagenome_FD_207642 | JGI IMG/M metagenome (GOLD analysis project Ga0310811, IMG submission 207642) | Soil microbial communities from experimental microcosm in Duke University, North Carolina, United States - YC | ecosystem: Engineered > Artificial ecosystem > Soil microcosm > Unclassified ... | reverse complement strand
GCCGACGACATTGCCGCGCGTGATGTCATGGCGATCCTTGATCTCGCCGAGCAGCGGGATCAGCGCTTCGATCTGCGCGGGCGCGAACTCGCGATAGCCGAACTCATGTCCTGGATTGACCAGTTCGATCCCGATCGAGGCCGAATTGACGTCGGTGATCCCGCGCCAATGCGATTTGCCGGCATGCCAGGCGCGCTTGTCCTCGGCCACCAGGCGATGGATCGTCCCATCCTCGTCAATCAGATAATGCGCCGACACCTCGGCTGCCGGATCGGTCAGGCGCCCCAGCGCCGCCGCGGCGCTTTCCATGCCGGTATAATGCAGCACGATCATCGAGACCGGCAGCTGCCGCTCGTTGAAATTGGGCGACGGGGTATCGACGATGTTCACGCGCGCTGGATTGCGGCGAAGCGCGGCGAAAGTAAACCGTCCCGCCGCTTTCGGAATCAGGCAGCCGCGGCGGCGGCCCAGTTCGGCTCGTAGAGGCCGCGATAACGCTGGCTGGGCCGGAAGGCGTCGGTTTGGCCGATCACCGTCTCTCCGGCGCCGAGCACCAACACACCGTCGGGCCGCAGCACTTGCGCAAGCCGCCCGAGAACCGCGCGACGCATTTCGAGCGAGAAATATAACAGCACGTTGCGGCACAGGATGACGTCGAAGCGGCCGATCGGCAGCGAGTCGGCGACCAGGTTCATCCGGCGGAACGAAACCATCCGCGTCAGCCCAGGATTGGCGATCCAGTCGCCATCGACCGAATCGAACCATTGCATCATCCGCCGGATCGGCAAGCCGCGCTGGATTTCGAACTGAGTGTACCGCCCGGCGCGCGCCTTGTTCAGCGCCGCTTCGGAGACGTCCGTAGCGAGGATCTCGGGCATTTGACGGTCGAGCTTTTCCGCGAACAGCATCGCCAGACTGAGCGGCTCCTGCCCGTTCGAGCAACCGGCCGACCAGATTCTCGGGCGCCGCGTATCGGGAATAGCCGAGACCGCCTGTTCGACGATGTCGAATACCGCGGCGTCGCGGAAGAACGAGCTCTCCTGATTGAGCAATTCGTCGACCACCCGGTCGGCGAGCGGTCCGCCACGATCGGTGCGGATCGCTTCGGCCAGCTTCTCCAGCGTGTGGTGACCAGTATCGCGCATCACCGGCTTCAGCGCGGTTTCGATGCGCCAGTTGCGGTTGGCTCCCATCTGTTGCCCGGTGCGCGCCTCGAGCAGCGCGATGAATTCCGCGACCGCGCCGGCGGGGCGCGGGGTCAGCATGAAGGCCGCCGACGGCGCGCGATCAATTGGCCGATCTCGTCCGGCGGCAGGATCGCGTCCGCGATTCCGCCCGAAACCACGGCGCCGGGCATACCCCAGACCACCGACGACGCGCGGTCCTGCACGACGACGCTGCCGCCCGCGGCGGCCAGATGTCCCGCCCCGATCGCGCCGTCGCGGCCCATCCCGCTCAGCATCACGCCAAGCGCTCGCGCGCCATACACCTCGGCCACCGATTGCAGCATCGGGTCGACCGACGGCAGGCAACCGCTGGCCGATGCCATGGTCGACAGACGTATCACCACGCCATCACCCATCGCGACGCAGCGCATATGCGCGCGGCCCGGCGCTATCAGGATGCGGCCGGGACGCACGCGGGCGCGGTCCTCCGCCACTTCGCATGGACGATTGGCCAGTACCGCGACCTGCGCGGCGAAATAGGGCATGAATGATTCGGGTAGATGCTGGGTGATCAGGATCGGCAAGCGAAACTCGGCAGGGATCGCCCGGAGCAATTGGCTGAGCGCGTGGATGCCACCGGTCGAGGCGCCGATCGCCACGATATCATAGTCGTTTCCCGGCGCGATGGCCGCCGCCGGAGTCCGCGGCGCAACGACCTCATCGGCCTCCACCAGTCGAACGAGCCGTTCGTTGAGTTGATCGCCGAAGCGCCCGGCAAAGGCGCCGACTTCGGGTTTGACCAGCGTATCCGCCGCGCCCAACGCCAATGCCTGGACCGTCGATGCGGCACCATCGGCGCATGCCGACGACACGACCAGCACGCGGGCGCCCTGCCCCGCTGCGATCAGATCCGGCAAAGCCGTCAGGCCGTCCACTCCCGGCATCTCGATGTCGAGCAGGATGACGTCGACGCGATGCCGCGCCAGAAACGCCAGCGCCGCCTTGGCGTCCTGCACCGCGCCGGCCACCAGGAAGCGTCCGCCGCTGTCGATCGCGCGCGCGATCACGGCGCGCGCAACGACCGAATCGTCGACGATCAGGACCGAGGGCGGCGCCTCGAAATGGGGAATGTCGGGAGCCTTGCTCGCCATCACGGCACCGGTGCGCTTAGGCCAGGCCGACGATCTGCAGCTTCGATTCCAGCGTTTCGCGATCGAACGGCTTCATCACATATTCGTCGGCGCCCGCTTCGATCGCGGCGCGGATATAAGCCATGCCGTTTTCGGTCGTGCAGAAAACGACCTTGGGTCGGCTCGACAATGCGGTGTCGCGAAGCGCACGCAGGAAGTCCATCCCGCTCATGACCGGCATGTTCCAGTCGAGCAGGATTACGTCGGGAACCGACGCCATGCAGCTGTCGAGCGCCTCCTTGCCGTCGGCGGCCTCGCTCACCTCGAAATTCAACGTCTCGAGGATATGGCGAGCGACTTTACGGATCACCTTGGAATCATCGACAACCAGACACGTCTTCATGACCGAAACACCCCGTTACTAGGCCCATTGAAGGGCTTACCCGCCAAACCGTGATCACCCGGTTAATTGATTGCATTCGCGTCGTTTGATGGTCCGTGGACGAGCGCGGTGAGATCGATCGCCAGAATCGGCTCACCATCGCGCTCGACCGCGCCGCAACCGGCCTGGCGCCACCCGGCGTCGAGCCCGATCCCCGACGGCAACGGCGCGGCGACGAACGGCGCGACATCCTCGAGGCTGTCGACCAGCACGGCATAATGATGCCCGTCGACCACCGTGATGACCGCGCGCGATCCGGCGATCGCGAGCTTGGGCAGGCCGAGCGCGGCATGCGTATCGATTACGGTCACTACCCGGCTACGCAACGCGGCCAGGCCGCGGATGTGGGGCGCGGCGCGCGGCGTCGGGACGACCGCGCCGATATCGACCACCGATTCGACCTGTGCCGAATCGATCGCGACCCCGCGGCCGGCAATATGCGCGATCAGGAAAAGCTGTTCGCTCATGCCACATTCACCCGTTTGGCGACCGCCGCGAGCAACCCGGCGCGGTCGTAACGATAGACGCGATCGTCACCGCCGGTGTCGCGCCGATCGTTGCTGAGACGAAGGACCCGCCCGTCGCGCGCCGCGGCCGGAGCAGCGTCGGTGGTCAGGATCACGGCGGGCTGCTCGTCCGCGTTCGCCTTGGTCGAAACTCGATATCCGGCTTGCTCGAGGACCGGCTTCAGGAAAGTCGCGATCCAGCTGTCGGACTGGCTGTCGATCAGGCACAGCGGCGCACCCGGCCGGACGATGTCCAGTGCGTCTGGACCGAGCAGCCATTGCGGATCGATCAGTTCGACCTGTTCGTCGCCGATCACGACGACGCCCAGGATCGGCCCGGGTTGCGCCGAGGGAGAGATGTCGGCCGGAATGGCGACGATGTCGACCGGCTCGGCGATCGCATAGGCGATTTCGGCATCGCCATCCTTGATCCTCAGCACCGCGAGTTCGGCATGGCCTTCAATCTCGCCGAGCGCGGCAAGCGGCACGATGCGATCATCGACCAACAAGCGCATCCGGCCACCGCTGAACCGCACATTGGAGGCGTGGACCGTTTCGACGCGGTCGACGATCGCCAGCGGTACCGCGCGGCGGCGGCCGTCGAGATCGTTGAACAGCAGAGCGTCGGCCGAGATCGCCTCGGGCTCGAGCGCTTCCTCTTCCTCGACCGTCGTGTCGCGCGCAAAATTGATCCCCGCCGCCGCGGCGACCCCGGCGCAATCGAGCAGCAGCATCGGCGAGCCGCTGTCGGGCAAGGTCTGACCAGCATAGATGCCCGTCGCCATCACCGCCGGCGAGGCGGGCTTGATCACCAATTCCTCGTGATCGAGCACCGAATCGACCGCGACGGCGAAGCTGCCGCCACTGGCGCTGATGATCGCCAGCATGTCGGCCGACATCGGATCGGTGGCACGCAGCCCGAGCAATGCGGCGAGATCGACCAGCGGCATGCGGCGATCGCGAACCGTCGCCACCGGCGTATCGCCCAGCAGGTCGACGCGGATAGCATTGCCGGAGACGTGAACGATTTCCTCGATCGCCTGACGCGTGACCGCGAAACGCTGGCCGGCGATGCCGATGACGATCGCGGGGATGATCGACAATGTCAGCGGGACGTGGATCAGGATCCGCAGTCCGCGATCCTTGGTGTTGACCAGATCGATCCGCCCGCCGATCTGTTCGATATTGGCGCGCACGACGTCCATCCCGACGCCGCGGCCGGAAATCGCGGTAACCTCGTCCTTGGTAGACAGGCCGGGTTCGAAGATCAGGTCGAGCTTGGCACGTTCGCTCAGCATCGACAGGTCGCGGCCGCGCGACTGCCCGGACACGGTGAGCTTCTGAACCAGCCGATCGGTATCGATCCCCCGGCCATCGTCGGCGACTTCCAGGATGATCTGATTGCCCGACTGGCGCGCGGAAACGACCAGCCGCCCGACTTCGCGCTTGCCCAGGGCACGGCGTTCCTCGGCGCTTTCGATGCCGTGGTCGATCGAATTGCGGATGATGTGGACGAGCGGATCGCGCATCATCTCGATCATTTCGCGATCGAGTTCGACGTCGGATCCCTCGATCTGGAGTTGCACCGATTTGCCGACTTCGGCGGCGGTATCGCGCACCATCCGCGGTAACGCGGAGAACAGCGCGTCGACCTTCTGCATGCGCGTTCGCGTCACGGTGTCGCGCATCTCCGCCACCGTCAGCGACAGGCGGTCGAGCGCGGCTTCGATCGTCGGATCGACATTCTGGTCGCGCATGCGACGCGCGAGTTCGTTTCGCGCCAGCACCATGTCCGACATGCCCGACATCATGCGATCGAGCAGGTCGGTCGACAGCCGCACGCTGCGATTGCCGACACGCTGGCCGGTGGGGGCCTGTTGCGCGGCGGGGGCTACCGCTTCGGCGCCGGCATTGAGCGCGGCGATCAGCAACTCCTCACCGCTATCATCGAGCGCGGCGCCGGCGTCGATCGCCTCGACGATCTCGCCGATGCGGTCGACGATCGCCAGCACGGCGGTGACCAGTTTCTGGTCGGGCGTCCGTTCGCCCGAGCGAACCGCGGCAAGCACGTCTTCCGCGGCATGACTCAGGCGCGCCAGGCGCGGCAGATCGAGGAAGCCGCAGCTTCCCTTCACCGTGTGGACGAACCGGAAAATCGCGTCGAGCCGTGCTCTGTCGGCGGGATCGGCTTCCCACGCGACGATCTCGCCCGAGAGAGCGTCGAGCGTCTCTCGAGTTTCGGCAATGAATTCCTGGAGCAGATCGTCCATGGGTCCCCGGGCTTGATGCGCGGAAGCGACCTTGGACGAACAGTGGTAAAAGAGACGTTTACCCGGCGCGAATTGTCACGCCGAAGAGCAGCACGGGAGCATCCGGCTCCGAAATCTGCACGCTGCCGCCACCATCGCTGACCAGGGATTGAATCAGATAGGCCGCCGCGGCGCGCGGCGTGATGACCGTATCGCCCTGTTCGCCGAGCAACGTCGTGCGCAATTCCTGATCGAGCACCAACCGCGGCCCCTCCGCGCGCACCACCATTTCGATATTGCCCGCATTCTCCTCGGCGCCAATATCGAGTTGCCCGCCGCGCACCAGCGCGTCGCCGGCGATCAAGGCGAGGTTGAGCAACACCTTGGTCGCGGGTTTGGGCAAGGTCGCTTCTTCGACCATCCAGCCGATCGACAATTTGGCATTGTCGCTGAACAACCCCTCGATCGCCGAGCGCGTCTCGCGCGTGTCGACCGTCTCGCCGAACCCGCCGGCCGCGCCGAACGCCAGGCGGAAGAATTTGAGCTTGTTGGCCGACGCCCGTGCGCTCTCGTTGAGCAATTCGAGACAGCGCGCGCGCATTTCCGGATCATGCTCGTCAGCAAGCAATTCGAGTCCGTTGTTGAGCGCACCCACCGGGCTGAGAAGATCGTGGCAGAGACGCGAGCAGAGCAGACTTGCGAAGTCGACCGGGGTCATGGTCATTAGGGACGTTTCTTTCCTATAGTTGGCGGCGTTTTGGCCCAGAGGACCGCGGCCTGCAACATCTCTTCCGCCAACATGGGCATCGCCCTGAACCTAGCGACAACCTGTTCGGTCTATCGGAGCCGAACTCCGGGATGATCATTTTCGATCCGCTCGCCGATCCGCAGATCGAATCTTACCGGGTCAAACCTCTCATGAACCTCACCATTCTCCACCGCGCGCCACAAGAGCGCACCCTCCCGCCCGGCGATCAACCACAATTTGCCGTCTGGTGCCGCCATTGCGGCGTCCCGCTCAGAGGGCGTTGAGGGGCCCTGGGGGTGCGTATGAAAGTAACCCAGCACCTGCAATGCGCCCTTGCGACGCGCATTGCGATAGGCAGCAATCAGCGCAGCCGGGTCGATCTCGAACGTCGTGAAGGGATCGGCGGCGACGTTGGCCGTGTGGTCAATCCGCGTGACCCGATGCCCTCTACCGAGCAGTATCCCGCACTTCTCATCGGGCGGACCAAATTGTCCGTTGATGTGCGATGCGACCCATACCGACCGTAAAACGCGTAACAGCGCCGCACTTGAAATTTCCAACCTCATTCCCATCTCTCTACACGAATGGTTCCGGGGGTTTCCATCATCGAAGCAGTGGTTTCGGGCGCAGCCAAAGGCTGGCGGCTCGACCGGGCGCTGGCCGAGGCCGTGCCGACCCTGTCACGCGAGCGGCTGAAAGCGCTCATCTCGTCGGGCGCGGTCAGCGATCCGTCGGGCACGTTGATGCGCGATCCGTCGCGAAAGCTCACGGGCGGCGAAACTTTTACCGTCGCAGTCCCCGCCCCCAAGCCGGCGCATAACGAAGCGCAGGACATCCCGCTCGATATCGCGTTCGAGGACGAGCATCTGATCGTGATCGACAAGCCCGCCGGGCTCGTCGTCCATCCCGCGGCCGGCAATTTCGACGGCACGTTGGTCAACGCCCTGCTTCATCATTGCGGCGGCAGCCTGTCGGGGATCGGCGGCGTCGCCCGGCCCGGGATCGTCCATCGCATCGACAAGGATACGTCGGGCCTGATGGTCGCGGCCAAGACCGATCGCGCGCATGAGGGTCTCGCTAAGCAGTTCGCCGACCATTCGATCGACCGCCGCTATCGCGCGCTGGTCTCGGGTCATCTGGCGACCGCCAGCGGTACGGTTGACGCCCCGCTCGCGCGCAGTCCACAGAACCGCAAGAAAGTCGCGATCGTCCGAACCGGCAAGCGCGCGGTGACGCATTGGCGCAAGATCAGGAGCTTGCACGAAGCCGACCTGGTCGAGTGCAAGCTGGAGACCGGCCGTACCCACCAGGTGCGCGTGCACATGGCGTCGATCGGTCACCCCTTGATTGGAGACCCGGTTTATGGTAGAACAAAACAGGTTCACAGGAAGGTTCTGGAAACCCTGAATTTCCGCCGCCAGGCATTGCACGCGGCGCATCTCGGGTTCATCCACCCCATCACAAGAAACGCTTTGTCGTTCGATAGTGAAATCCCAGCGGACATGCGGGAACTGTTCGATACACTCAGCGATTGAGTTTTGTTGCAGTGCGGCACGTCGCCTCAGGAAGGGGCGTGACGGCTGCGAAGGTAAGGGAGACTAGATCATGGCAAATCGCAGCAACGTCCCCGCGACGATTCCTGCTCTCGGCGGAGAGGCAAGCCTCAACCGCTATCTGGCCGAGATCAAGAAGTTCCCGATCCTGACCCCGGAACAGGAATATATGCTCGCCAAACGCTTTTCGGAGCATGGCGATACCGAGGCGGCGGCGCAGCTCGTCACTTCGCACCTGCGTCTCGTGGCCAAGATCGCGATGGGCTATCGCGGCTACGGCCTGCCCGTCTCGGAACTGATCAGCGAAGGCAATATCGGCCTGATGCAGGGCGTGAAGAAGTTCGAGCCCGATCGCGGCTTCCGCCTCGCCACCTATGCAATGTGGTGGATCCGCGCCTCGATCCAGGAATTCATCCTGCGCTCGTGGAGCCTGGTGAAGATGGGCACCACCGCCGCGCAGAAGAAGCTGTTCTTCAACCTGCGCCGGATGAAGTCGAAGCTCGATGCGTTCGAGGATGGCGATCTGAGCCCCGAAAATGTGGCCAAGATCGCCAAGGATCTCGGCGTTACCGAGGACGAGGTCAACTCGATGAACCGCCGCATGGCGATGGGCGGCGACACGTCGCTCAACGTCTCGATGCGCGAGGATGGCGAAGGCCAGTGGCAGGATTGGCTGCAGGACGAATCGCCCCTGCAGGATTCGGTCGTCGCAGAGGCGCAGGAGGCGGATGTCCGCCATAACCTGCTGACCGAAGCGATGGACGGCCTCAACGAGCGCGAGCGTCACATCCTGACCGAGCGCCGGCTGACCGACGATCCCAAGACGCTCGAGGAATTGAGCCAGGTCTATGGCGTGTCGCGCGAGCGCGTCCGCCAGATCGAGGTGCGCGCGTTCGAGAAGCTGCAGAAGGTGATGATGCGGCTGGCCGGGGAAAAGCGGCTGATCGCAGCTTGATTACCGATCAATCGGCCCCCGGCTGCCGCTGTGCGCGGCGGCCGGGGAGATTGATCCATTATTGACCGATGTTCTTGATCCGTACTCCATGCTGAAGAATATTCCTCCGACATAACGGAGGGATAGCATGGGTGCGTTGATCATAGTTCTGTGGCTGGTCGGGACCGTCGCGTCGATCTGGTTCATTATCCGGCCGTCGCCCGCGCTGCCAATGTATGCGACGCGCGGCCGCGCCATCGCGACCGGGGCGGCCATCTTCATCGGCCTGCCGATCATTGGCGCCGCCACAGGCATAACGAACATGGCGCCCAGCACGACCAAGACGACATCGACCGCGACTGCCGATTCCGGTGCTGCCGCCGACGGCAACAGCCGGGCCCCCGCTGCGCCAACCTCATCCTGGACCTATAATGAGGACAAGGACCAGATGCGCGGCACGACGGTCAAATACGCGCAAGTGCAGAGTAGCGAAAAATTTCCGAACAGCATCGGCGTAGGCGACGAGCAGAGCACGGTTCTCGAGGTGCAAAAGCAGGCCAAGGGTTATGACGTCGACATCATCAACCCCAATTTGCAATTTACCTGCAGTACGCTCGTCACCAGGCAGTTGGCGGTCAAGTTCGACGACGGCCCGATCGAACATTATAACTGCACCGGTTCGGTCGGAGACAAGTTCGGGCTGGCGTTCCTTACCAAGGGCGATGGGTTCGTTTCCAAGCTGCGAACCGCCAAGCGCGTGATGATCGAGGCCGAGGTATTCCAGCGCGGCAATGTGCAGATGAGCTTCAACGTCGCCGGCTTCACGCTCTGACGCTCATCGTCGGGTTGCGGGCTGACCGCCGCCCGATTCGCTCTATAGAGCGATCATGAGCAGCAAGTTCGTCGTTATCGGAGGAGGCGCCGCCGGTATCGCTGCCGCGCGGCGTATCCTCGATTCAAGCGCCGACGTGTTGTTGCTCGAAGCAAGCGGGCGGATCGGTGGACGGGCGCACACTGTCCGCGTCGGCCGTGAGGCGCTCGATCTCGGCTGTGCGTGGCTGCATTCAGCCGATCGCAATCCCTGGACGCGGATCGCGCTGGCGGAAGGGTTCCAGATCGACCGCACGCCGGCGCACTGGCGCGAACAATGGCGCGATGTCGGGTTTCCGCCCGCCGATCAGGAAGCATTCCAGGCGGCATATCGGCAATTCTCCGAGCGCGCTCTGGCCTATCGCAACGGGCCCGATCGGCCGCTGTCCGACTTCATCCAGCCCGATAATCCGTGGCGCCCGCTGATCGATGCGATTTCGGGTTATGCCAATGGCGCGAACCTGGGCGCCGTCTCGCTGCACGACTGGGCGGCGTATGAAGACGCCGCGAGCGACGACAATTGGCGCCTGGTCGAGGGCTATGGCACGCTCATCGCCGCTTACGGCAAGCGCCTGCCCGTCCGGCTCGATTGCCCCGTGTCGAGGATAGACCATCGCGGTCCACGCCTGCGCCTCGTGACGCCGCAAGGACTGGTCGAGGCCGACCGCGTGATCGTCGCTGTGCCGACGCCGATCATCGCCGACGGCGACCTGACATTCGATCCGCCGATCGCCGCCAAGCATGAGGCCGCAGCGGCGCTTCCGCTCGGACTCGCCGACAAGATCTTCCTGGGCATTCGCGGCGAAGATTATCCGCACAATGCTCATGTGATCGGCAACCCGCATGCGGCATGCACCGCCAGCTATCAGATCGGCTATCTCGGCCGGCCGGTGGTCGAAGCCTTTTTCGGCGGCGACTGCGCCGAGGCGATCGAGCGCGAAAGCGACCTTGGCGCCGCCGATTTCGCGATCGGTGAGCTCGCCCGCCTGCTCGGCAACGACTGGCGATTGCGGCTCCAGCCGCTCGCCCGGACGCGCTGGCGCGCCGAACGCTTCATTCGCGGCAGCTATTCGCATGCCCGGGTCGGCCAGGCCGGGCAGCGCCGGGTGCTCGCCCAGCCGCACGACGATCGCATCTTCTTTGCCGGCGAGGCTTGTTCGGCGAGCGATTTCTCCACCGCGCATGGCGCGTACGAGACCGGCATCGCCGCTGCTGACGACGCTCTTGCCGCCGACCGCCGACCGCGGATAGTGGCGAGCATGCCGTTGATGACGGCGCCCTCGCCCAACCCGAGCGACATCGCGACGACACAGGCCGATTCCGATCCCATGCCCGCCCGAGCCAAACCCCGACGCCCCTTCCTACGCCGCCTGTTCGGCTGGATCTGGAAAGGCGCGCTCGCCTTCCTGATCGTCAGCGTGCTGTGGGTCGGCATCTACCGCTTCATCAACCCGCCCTTCACCTTCACGATGCTGGGCGACGTGCTGCACGGGCAGTTGATCACCAAGCAATGGATGTCGATCGACCGCATGGACCCCAACATGCCCCGCGCCGCGATCGCGGGCGAGGATGCGCGCTTCTGCCTGCACGACGGGTTCGACTTCAACGCGCTCAGGCAGGCCTATCAGCGCAACCAGAAAGGCGGCCGCATCCGCGGTGGATCGACGATCAGCCAGCAGACCGCGAAGAACGTCTTCCTGATCCAGGGCGGGGGCTATGTCCGCAAGGGGTTCGAGGCGTGGTTCACCTTCCTGATCGAGCATCTGTGGGGCAAGCGCCGGATCATGGAAGTCTATCTCAACGTCGCCGAGACGGGGATCGGCACCTACGGCGCCAATGCCGGGTCGATCCGCTATTTCGGCCACGACGCGTCGCGCATGTCGCCGACCGAGGCGGGGCGCATCGCCGCGGTCCTGCCGCTGCCCAAGAAGCGCGCCGCGATCGACCCGCGCGGCTTCGTCCGCCGTCATGGCAACGCGCTGGCGAAGTACGTCAACGTGGTGCGCGGCAACGGGCTCGACAGCTGCGTGCGGTAGTTTCGCATAAGCGCGAAAGCGCCAATCCGACCCACTGGGGCATACCTGTTCGGACCTGTGTGAATGTCCACTAGTGGTGGGAAGCGGACCGTCTGTTTTTGGTGGGGCGATGCTGGAAAGCCGCCCTTCGAACCAAAGTCTGTCGCGCTAACTCTCGCATTCGATGCCGCGCAGTCTCAGACTTCGGCACACTCGATCAAGAACCAAGTCATTGTCGAGATCGTCCACGAAGAATTGTCCGCGAGCCAGAGCCGCCATTCCGCTCGGGAGGCCATATAACGCTCCCCTATTTGCAGCAGAGCCTTCGAGATAGTACGCGAATGGGTTATCGGCGTTGATGTGCGGATCGTAGGCAAGCGGATGCTCCTCGACCCATCGCCCGAACTGCTTCCTGATCTTTGCAACGTCAGGGAACTGGCTAACGGGCATCGGCAGGAAATGGACTGATCCAGTTGTCCACATCACCCCACGACGAAATGACGGCGTGATCACCGTTACTACTGGCGATCGAGAGCCATCAATCGATCCGTCAACCTTCAGCGCGAGTGGTCCGGCGGCCCGAAAATAGAGCGTGTAGCCCTTCGCTGACGCAATCTCTTCTGGCGGACTTGGCAAAGCTCGAAACCATTGAAGCACTTCGCTGCTTTGGCAGGGTTCCTCAACAAACCAGAACGAAGCCGGCATGACGTGCCTATCCTTTAGACCATCCCGCACATTTCGTCGGGAAGGTCTGATTTATGGGCCTCGCCGGCTGTCGCGCAATGTCTTCCATTGGGGTCGCTTGCTGCCGTGCCGTTCGATCAGGCCGCAGCACCAGCCAAATGTACGGTTGCACGTAAATCCCGCTCTCGCGGTCAATGCGCAATCTGCGGTGATCCGCTCAGAACGGCAGCTTGAACCCTGGCGGCAGCGGCAGGCCCTGCGTCATCTTCGCCATTTCAGCGTTCGATGCCGCATCGGCCTTTGCCCGCGCGTCGTTGAACGCGGCGACGATCAGATCCTCGAGCATCTGCTTCTCGGACGGCTGGAGCAGCGACGGATCGATGTCGATGCCGATGATGCGGCCCTTGGCCGAGGCCTTGACCTTGACCATGCCGCCGCCCGACGCGCCTTGGACTTCGATCTGGTCGAGGCCGTCCTGTGCCTTCGCCAATTCGGCTTGGACGTTCTGCGCCATCGCCATGATGTCTTCGAGGCTTTTCATGATGCCTGTGCTTCCTTGTTGATCCGTTCGAGCACCGCGTCGGGGAATGTTTCCAACGCTGCCTTCACGATGGGGGTTTCCATGACCGCGGCGCGCTCCGCCTCTTCCTCGGCCTTGCGGCGTTCGGCAAGCGTCGCCTCGCCCTCGGCGTCCTCGGTCGTAACTTTCCACTTGGCGCCGGTCAGCTCGCCCAGCCTCGCCGCGAGAGTCGTCGGCAGATCCGCCGGCAAGGGCCGCGATGTGCTGAGCACCAGTTCGGGCGCCTCGTAGCGCACCACCCTGGCATTGGCGGTCAAATGCGACAGCAAGGCGCCGCCGCCATTGGCGCGGACCAGTTCGACCATCGCGTCGAAACTGGCCGGCAGCGCCTGGACGGTCGCCGACGCGGGCGACGGAGCCGCGCTCGCCGAGGGCGGTGCGATAGTTGGCGGGGTGCCCGCCGCGATCTGCCGCGCGAGTTCACCGGGATCGGGCAGGCTGGAAGCATGGACGACGCGGAGCAGCGCCATTTCGCCCGCCTCGATCGGCAGCGCGGCGCGCGCGACTTCGTCATAACCCTTTAGGAGCAATTGCCACAGCCGATGCAGCGCCGGGAAGGACAGCAGCCGCGCCCAGCCCTGATAAGCTTCGCGCTCCTCGGCCGATTGCGCCGGATCGGCATCGCCGCCCAGCTTGGCCAAAGTGACCGCATGCACCGTTTCGAGCAGGCCGCGCAGCACCGATTGCGGGTCGACGCCGAGATCGTATTGCCGGCGCAACGCCGCGAACGCACCGGGCGCGTCGCTGTCGAGCAACAGCGCGAACAAGTCGCGGATCGCCGCGCGATCGGACAGGCCGAGCATCGCGCGCACGGCGGGCGCGGTGACGCCACCGCCCTCCATCCCGGCATGCGCGATCGCCTGGTCCAGGATCGACAGGCCGTCGCGCGCCGATCCGTCGGCCGCACGCGCTATCAGCGCCAGCGCCTCGGGCTCCGCTTCCGCGCCTTCGAGTTCGGCGACGCGCGCGAAATGCGCGGCCAATTTGTCCGCCGGAATGCGCCTGAGGTCGAATCGCTGGCAGCGCGATAGAACGGTCACCGGCACCTTTTGAACCTCTGTCGTCGCCAGCAGAAACTTCACATGTTCAGGTGGTTCTTCCAATGTCTTCAGAAGCGCATTGAACGCGTTCTTCGACAGCATATGGACTTCGTCGATGATGTAGATTTTGAACCGCGCGCCGAATGCCGCGAGCCGCGCGGCGTCGATCACAGCGCGCATGTCGTCGACGCCGGTATGACTGGCCGCGTCCATCTCGATCACATCGATATTGCGGCCCTCGGCGATCGACACGCAGGGGTCGCAGACGCCGCAGGGATCGATCGTGGGGCCGCCCTGCCCGTCCGGTCCGATACAATTCAATGCCTTGGCAACCAGCCGCGCGGTCGAGGTCTTGCCGACCCCGCGCACGCCGGTCAGCAGGAAGGCATGCGCCAGCCGACCGCGCCGAATAGCGTTGGCCAGCGTCTGGACCATCGCGTCCTGGCCGATCAGCTGATCGAAATTCTGCGGCCGGTACTTGCGCGCGAGCACGCGGTACGCGGTATCCTTTGGCTGCGGCGGCTCGCCGAGATCGAAAGAGTCGGACATCACCGCCTATCTAGGGTCGGCGAGCCCGATTGTCGAAGCTTTACCAGCGACGGAAGCACACGCGATGCGGTCGGCCCCAGCGCCACGAGGTGCGGCATACGAGCCGCGATCCGCGCCAGCGATACGGACGTCCATAGCCGTAACGCGGGCGATAATAGCCGCGACGCCAGCCCGAGTGGTAACCGCCGTGCCAGCCGCGATTGCCGTTGCGCCAGCCATAATGGCGGCCACGATCGCGATATTGATCGGCCGTGGCGGCCGTGCCCGACGGCTGGGTCAGTGGCGTCGCGATCGAGGCTGGCTTGGTCAGCGCGGTTTCCGCTGCGGCGGGAGTAACGGCCGAAACGCCGGCGAGGGCCAGCAGCACGGCGAACATTTGAACGATACGCATACAGGACTCCTTTCCTTGTAGGTCAGAGGCACTGTCGCAATGCGCGAAGGCGCCACCGTGTTCCGCTACCGTATCAATATCCAGATCTTAGTCGATTGATTAGCCGCATTCTGGATGCAACTCATCTGCCCCACTGCGCGACGCATTTTTTGCGAAGGAGACGAGACTTGATCCGACGCCGCTCTCTAATCCTGTCGCTCGCATTGGCGATCGGGACCATCCCGGCAGCCGCAGCGGAGACCGCGCCGGCGCCGCTCTACCAGTTACGCGCCTATAAGTTATTCGAACCCAGCAAGGCCGTGTTCCATGCCCGGTTTCGCGACCATGCCATGGCGATCATGCGCCGGCACGGCTTCGACATCGTCGCGACCTGGGAGGCGTCTCGCGACGGCAAGCCCGAGTTCGTCTATCTGCTGCGGTGGAAGGACGAAGCGACGATGAAAGCGTCGTGGGCTGCCTTCCGGGCCGACGAGGAATGGAGTCGGACCAAGCGCGAGACCAACTCTCCCGACGCGCCGATCATGGGCGAGATCGAGGATCGCACGATGCGGTTGACGGACTATTCGCCGACATTCCACTGAGATGGGTGGGAGCCGGAACGACCCGCAACGAAATCGTTACGGCTGCTTCCTTCCGGACCTGACCGGGTTGGCGACGATTGCGTCCGCCCGACTCCCGCCGCGCATATGGCGGGATCGAGCGGCGCTTTCAAGCGATTAGAATTTGGCGCTTACCAGCGCACGCGCACCTTACGGCATGTCCGGACCTTGTGGCCATGATGCCAGCGCACTGTGCATACCTTCTTCCACTTCCACCCATGATGATGGCCATGGCTCCAGCGATCCGGCGCAGGCGCCGCGCTGGCGGAAGTAACCGGCGTGAGTGCCGACGCGGCGAGAATTCCGGCAGCAACAACAGCGAGAAGTTTCATGGCGTGTCTCTCCATGTTTTCGTCCCCCCGGCGGGTCCAAACGCCTATCATGGGCGGGCCGTTCCACGAACGGAATAATGTTTGGCCACGGTAAAACAGGCGGAATTTAGGTCAGCGCCCCTGCATGTTTTTGGCGTCGGCCGGAATGCGCACGGTCAGTGTCTCGAGCACGTCGCTCAGCCAGATCTGGCACGCAAGACGGCTGTATCGTGTCGCGCCGGCGGCGAGGTCGAGCATGTCCTCTTCCTCCTCTACCGCGGGAGGCAATTTCGCGAAGTCGTCGGCATCGATGATCACGTGACAGGTCGAACAGGCCATCTGGCCTTCGCATGTCCCTTCGAGCGGCTCGCCGGCGTTTTGCGCTAGGTCGAGCAGCCGATCGCCCGGCCGCGCCTCGACTTCGCGCGTGGCGCCGTCGCGCTCGATGAAGATCACGCGGGTCATGCCGCGATTCTCTGCGCCCGTGCCGCGGCATCGATGCGCTGTAGCGCGTCCACCAATTCCTCCTCGGTCGTATAGCGTCCGAAACCGATCCGGATGCTGTTGCGCGCCTGCGCATCGCTCAAGCCGATCGCTTCGAGTACATGGCTAGGCCGCCCCGATCCGCTGGCGCAAGCCGAGCCGGCCGAGAAGGCGATGTCGCGCAGGTCGGACATCAATCGCGCGACGTCCAGCCCGTCGCGCCGGACGTTGAGATTGCCGCGATAGCGATGCTCGCCCGATCCGTTGACGATCCAGTCCGCACCCAGCGTTGCGCGCGCCGCCGTCCACAACCGCTCGACATGCGCCGCGTCGGAATCGCGCCGCGCCGCCATCAGTGCCGCCGCAGCGCCAAATCCGGCGCACAGAGCTGGGCTAAGCGTGCCGGATCGCCCCGCCGCCTCCTGCCCTCCGCCATGAAGCAGCGGCGCCAGCTCTATCCCTTCGCGGATCCATAGCGCGCCGATACCCTTCGGTCCGTGGATCTTGTGCGCCGACAGCGCGATCAGATCGCAGCCCTCCGGAATCGCCATGCGGCCATAGCCCTGCACCGCATCGCACAAGAACAGGGCCCCAGCCTGATGCGCCAGCGCGGCCAATTCGGCGATCGGCTGGATCACGCCGATCTCGTTATTGACCAGCATCGCCGCGACCAGCTTTACGCCGGGGCGGATCGCCGCGCGCGCCGCGTCGATGTCGACCAGACCGTCGCCCCCCACCGGCAGCACCCGCGCCTTCCCCACAGCCTCGACGGTGTCGAGCACCGCGGCATGTTCGGTGGCGATGGTGACGATCGGGCCGCCGACGCCTTTGATCGCCCAATTGAGCGCCTCGGTCGCGCCGCCGGTGAAGCTGACGGTGCCCCCGGCGGGCAGCAACGCGGCAACCTGCGCACGCGCAACCTCGATCGCCGCCTTGGCTGCCCGGCCCGGCCCATGCGCGGAATGCGGATTGGCATGCTGGTCGCGTAGCCATGGCAGCATCGCGTCGAGCGCCTCGGGCGCTAGCGGCGTGGTCGCCTGATAGTCGAGATAGATCATGCCGCGCGCGCCAACGACTGTGCGATGTCACGCCAGATGGCGACAAACGCGTCGAGCTCGGCGCGCGTCGTCGACCGCCCGAAACTGACTCTTACCACTTGCTGCGACGCCTGCATGTCCCATCCCATCGCCGACAAGACATGGCTCGGCTTCATGCTGCCGCTCGCGCAGGCGCTCCCCGCCGACACCGCGATCCCGGCCATATCGAAGCGGATCAGCTGTGTCGTGGCCGCGACGCCGGGCATGCGGTACGAACCGATTGCGGGATGGCGAAGCGCGCCGGCAAGCACCGGCTCGCCGCCCGACGCCTGGATCTCCTTGTCCAGATAGGCACGCAATTCTCGATAGCGAGTGACGTCCTCGGGCTCGCCGAGGGCCGCCGCATAGCCGAGGATGCCGGGCATATTCTCCGTCCCCGGCCGATATCCCCGCTCCTGGCCGCCGGTCGGATCGAGTGTCGCGAGGTCGCGAACGAGCAGCGCACCGACACCGATCGGTCCGCCGCGCTTGTGCGCCGACAGCGCGACGAAATCGGCATGCCGCGCGACATCGCGATCGGTGCCGGCCGGCATCTGGGCTGCATCGACCAGGAGCAGATGACCGGCGGCGTGGACCTGGTCGGCCAGCTCGGAGATCGGCTGGCGAATGCCGGTCTCGCTATTGGCCCATTGAATTGCGACCACTGCCCGCCCGCCACTAGCCATTGCGGCGTCCAGCGCGGCACGATCGACCAGACCCGCCGAATCCACCGGGACCAGCGCGATATCGTAGGCCGCGCGAAGGACGGCATCGTGCTCGACCGCGCTCGCCAATCGGCGCGTCACCGCCGACCGGGTCAGCGCGATCGCCAGCGCCTCACTCGATCCGCTGGTGAACAGGACCTCGCCGGCCCAGCCATAAGCCGCGGCGATTTGCGTCCGCGCCTTCTCCAACATCGCCTTGGCCGCGCGGCCCTCGGCATGCGGCGACGACGGATTGGCCCAGCGCGCGAATCCGTCGGCCATCGCCTCGCGCGCCGCCGGCAACAGCGGCGTTGTCGCGGCATGGTCGAGATAGATGCGCTCTGTGACCATCGGTCCGATTCGTTCCAATTGCGTGTTTGGGCCTGCTGCCTATATAGCGCGCAACCTTCAGCGCCACACCGGCGCCTCTGCGGCTAAAAGAACAGGATACGATGCCCGAAGTCATTTTTCCCGGCCCCGAGGGCCGTCTCGAAGGTCGTTTCGCCCCCGCGCCCAAGCCGCGCGCACCGGTTGCGATGATCCTGCATCCCCACCCGATGTCGGGCGGCACGATGAACAATCGCATCGTGATCGAACTCTACAAGACCTTCCAGCGCCGCGGATTCGCGACCTTGCGCTTCAATTTCCGCGGCGTCGGCAAGAGCCAGGGCGTGTTCGACAACGGCATCGGCGAATTGAGCGACGCGGCCTCGGCGCTCGACTGGGTGCAGAGCTTCCATCCCGAAGCCTCGACCACCTGGGTCGCCGGGTTCGGATTCGGTGCCTGGATCGGCATGCAATTGCTGATGCGTCGCCCCGAAATCCGCGGCTTCATCTCGATTGCGCCGCCGGCGAATATGTTCGATTTCACGTTCCTCGCCCCCTGCCCGGCTTCGGGCATCATCATCCAGGGCGAAAATGACGAAGTGGTCACCCCGATCGCGGTGCAGAAGCTGGTCGATAAATTGCGCACCCAGAAGCACATCACGATCCACCACGACACGATCCCCAAGGCGAACCATTTCTTCGAGCACGAAATGGGCGAGCTGATGGGCAGCGTCGACAAGTATCTGGATATGCGGCTCGACCCGAACTCGCCGATTCGGTGAGCCTGAAGCCAACCCCTTCGGTCCTCCCCGTCGTCGACGGGAGGATCGCGGGAAGTCTGGCCAAACTCGACCGGTCCCGCTAGCGTCCCGCGCATGCAGTTCCTCAAGATCCTCTTCTGGTGCCTGATCAGCTTCGCCGCGGCGATCTTCACCTATGGCAATTGGAGCTGGGTGACGATCAACCTATGGGGAGGGCTGGTCGCGGAAGTGAACCTTCCCTTCATGATGTTGTTCATGTTCCTGGCCGGGGTGATCCCGACCTGGCTCTATTACCGGACGATCCGCTGGCGCCTGTCGCAGCGGCTGACGACGGCGGAGCGGATCATCGCTGATCTCAAGCCCGTGGTGCCGATGGGTGCCGATCCCGGCCCCGTGCTTGCCGCGCCGGTCGAAGGGACCGCACCGCCGACGCCGCCCGAGCCGCCGAAACAGCCGCCGCTCGAGCTCACTCCATGACCAGCCGTATCTACGTCGCGCTCGACACTCCCGACATCGACAAGGCGAAGGCGATCGCCACGCGCGTGCGCCATCATGTCGGCGGAATCAAATTGGGCCTGGAATTCTTCATGGCCAATGGCCGCCATGGCGTGATGGAAATGCACGACCTCGGCCTGCCGATCTTCCTCGACCTCAAGCTGCACGATATCCCCAACACCGTGGGGAAAGCGATCCAGGCGCTACGCGGCCTCGAGCCGGCGGTCTTGACGGTCCATGCCAGCGGCGGCCGCGCGATGCTCGAGGATGCCAAGGCGGCGGCGCCGAGCAATACCAAGGTCGTTGCGGTGACGATGCTCACCAGCCTCGACGAGAACGACCTGCGCGCGACGGGCGTCACGGGGTCGCCACACGACCAGGTGCTGCGCCTGACCGAACTGGCGATGGACGCCGGGGTCGACGGCATCGTCTGTTCGGGCGAGGAAGTGAAAGCGGCGCACAAATTGTGGCCAAAGGGGTTCTTTGTCGTGCCAGGTGTCCGCCCGGCCAATGGCGCGATCGGCGATCAGAAACGCGTGGTGACGCCGCGTGCGGCAGTCGACGCCGGCGCCTCGATCCTGGTGGTCGGTCGGCCGATCACCGCGGCGGAAGACCCCGACCTCGCGGCACGCGAGATCGGCGCGACGCTCTGATCATGAAGTTGGCGCGGGAAGCGCTGACGGCCGGCCTGCTCGCTGCAGCCGCATTGGGCTTGCCGGCGCAAGCCGCATCCGATTCCGACTATATCGTCATGCCGTTCGATCAGGCGAAAGCGCTGCTGTCGCAATGTTCCCGCCCGACGCCTCTGCTGGGCGAGCAAGGTTGGAGTCCTTCACCAAGCGATATCGCGCGGTTCGAAGCGGCACTCCCCAACGCGCTGGCCCCGGCAGCTGCCAAACACCCGTTTCTCAAAGCGGCACCTAAAGGCTGGCTGCGCCAATATGTCGGGATGATCCGCAAAGGGCATCGGGTCATCTACGGCAATTTCTTCCCGTCCGGGTTTGACGGCGAATTCAACTATTGGCGTCGCGAGCCCGTCGCCGTTTGTGACGGCGGAGCTGCATTCTTCGGCGCGGAGTTCGACGTCGATCGCAACGCGATCACCAATATCGAATTCAACGGTTACGCATGATGTCTTTGACTGTTCGACCCGCGGCCGCCGACGATCTTCTCGCGCTCCAACCACTAATCCAACGCGCCTATCGCGGCGACGATGCACGCGCCGGCTGGACGCATGAAGCTGATCTGCTCGACGGCGAGCGGATCGGGATCGGCGAGCTGGAGGCGATGATCGCCGATCCGACCGAACGCCTGCTGGTCGGGTTCGATGGCGATCGCATGGTTGGCTGCGTGCGGGTTGCGAATTCAGGCCGCGGGCTCGCCTATCTGGGGTTGCTGTGCGTCGATCCGCTGTTGCAGACCGGCGGTTATGGCAAGCAGTTGATCGCCGCAGCGGAAGCGACCGCGCGCCAGGAGTTCGCCGCCGACCGGATCGAGATGACGGTGATCGACCGTCGCGTCGAGCTGATCGCCTTCTATGAGCGCCGCGGCTACGCCCATGCCGGCACGCGCGACTTTCCGGTCGTGGTCGACCCGCCGCTTCACATGGTCGTGCTGGAAAAGCCGCTCGACTGAGGGATTAGCTGCGCCCCGGCGGCGGCCCTCTCCAACCCCTCGACCTGCAGTTGCTCAGCGAATGTGGCCTGTTCACTGCGCGAGCAAAGCCAGATCGTCCGCACACCCGAATCGGCGAGCGCGGCAAGCACTTTTGGCCGCTGCCGCCGGCGAAAAGTCGCGACCCAGTGGAGGAACCCGAGGTCGAATTTCTCCGGACATCCCTCGCCCATGTCCGGACGCACGCGGCCATGGGTCGATACGATCCGCTTCATCACCCGCATCAGGCAGACTTGGGTCGGCAAGTCGAGGAAGATCGCGAGGTCGGCACGCGCCAGCCGCTCAGTCAGCGAGTCGCCATATTGACCGTCGATGATCCAATCGGACCGGAGCGCCATCTCCGCGAGCCGGGCTTGCCAGCTGTCGCGGTCGGGCTCGGTCCAGCCGGGCTGCCAATGCTCTTTGTCGAGATGTACCACGGGCAATCCGGTAACCTCGCCCAGTAGGCGTGACAGCGTCGACTTGCCCGCGCCCGAGCTGCCGATCACCGCGATGCGGCGGAATGGCTGTTTGCCGTTATGCATGGTCATCCGCCCTCCGACCTGTCTATAGCGCCGCCATGCCACGCGTCACCGCCAAGATTTGCGGCCTCAGCACGCCCGAAACGCTCGATGCCGCGATTGCCGGCGGGGCGAGTCATGTCGGGTTGATGTTCTTCGCGCCCTCGCCGCGCAATCTGACGTTCGATGCGGCCGCGAGCCTCGCCGCCCGCATACCGGCAAGCGTGTCGCGCGTAGGCGTCTTCGTTGACCCCGACGACGCTTTGCTCGAAGCCGCCATTGCCGCCGCCAGGCTCGATGCCGTCCAGCTGCATAGCACGACACCCGCTCGCGCCGCCGCGATAAAAGCGCACATTCCGGTGTGGGTGGCCATCGCGGTCAAGACGCGCGCCGATCTGGACAGCGCGCTCAACTATCGGGGTGCGGCTGACAAGATCCTGTTCGACGCCAAGACCCCAGAAGGCGCGACCCGGCCGGGCGGCATGGGGATCAGGTTCGACTGGAGCCTGCTCGACGGGTTCCGCCACGCCATGCCCTGGGCGCTATCGGGGGGACTCACGCCCGATAACGTGGCTGAAGCCGCAGCGCGGACCGGCGCGACATTGGTCGACGCGTCATCCGGGCTCGAAACCGCACCCGGCGTCAAGGATGTGGACAAGCTCGCCGCGTTCCTTAAAGCGGTCGCACAATGCTGATGCCGATCCTCCCTGCCCCGCGCATTTCGCAACGATGGCGCTGATCGCTGTTCGAAGCGATTGGACCTATGTTGTGACGAGGAAATAACGGTAATGTCGGACCCTGCACTTTTGTCGAATTCGTACCGCACCCAGCCCGACGATCGCGGGCATTTCGGCCAGTTCGGCGGCCGCTTCGTCGCCGAGACGCTGATGCCGCTGATCCTCGAGCTCGAACGCGAATATCGCGCGGCGCAGGCCGATCCCGCATTCGCGCAGGAATTCGACGATCTGCTCGAACATTATGTCGGACGCCCCAGCCCGCTCTACTTCGCCGAACGGCTGACAGCCGCGATCCGCGCGGGCTCCGAGCCCGGCAAAGGCGCGCAGATCTGGTTCAAGCGCGACGAGCTCAACCATACCGGTGCGCACAAGATCAACAATTGCATCGGCCAGATCCTGCTCGCGCGCCGCATGGGCAAGACGCGGATCATCGCCGAGACCGGCGCCGGCCAGCATGGCGTCGCCACCGCCACGGTCTGCGCGCGCTTCGGCCTGCCCTGCGTCATCTATATGGGCGCCAAAGACGTCGAGCGGCAGCAGCCCAATGTGTTCCGGATGAAGCTGCTCGGCGCCGAGGTGATCCCGGTCACCAGTGGCGCCAACACGCTGAAGGACGCGATGAACGAGGCGCTGCGCGACTGGGTCGCCAACGTTCACGACACCTTCTACATCATTGGCACCGCGGCGGGACCGCATCCCTATCCCGAACTGGTTCGCGATTTTCAGAGCGTGATCGGCAAGGAAGCGCGCGCGCAGATGCTGTCGCGGATCGATCGCCTGCCCGACCTTCTGGTCGCGGCGATCGGCGGCGGCTCGAACGCAATCGGGCTGTTCCATCCGTTCCTCGACGATCCCGATGTCAGGATGCTCGGTGTCGAGGCGGCGGGCGAAGGGCTCGAACGCAAACATGCCGCGAGCCTGGCGGGCGGTTTCCCCGGCATCCTCCACGGCAATCGGACGTATCTGCTCCAGGACGACGACGGCCAGATCGCGGAGGCGCACTCGATCTCCGCTGGGCTCGACTATCCGGGCATCGGTCCCGAGCACGCATGGCTCAAGGAAACCGGCCGCGTCGACTACACCTCCGCGACCGACCAGGAAGCCCTCGACGCCTTCCAGCTCTTGTGCCGCACCGAGGGGATTATCCCCGCGCTCGAACCTTCGCACGCGATTGCAGCCGTGACGAAGAAGGCACGGGAAATGGACGAGAATCAAATCATCCTGGCGAACCTGTGCGGTCGCGGCGACAAAGACATCTTCACCGTCGCCGAAGCGTTGGGGGTAGAGATATGACGCTGAACTTGCGTCAGGCCGTCACCAGTGCGGTGGTCGGCGGCATCGCCGCTATCCTCGTCGGCCTGTTCATACATCACGGCGCCTTGAGCAGCAGCCAAGTCGCCTTTGCTGCCGGCCTGGGCGTGGCCATCGGCGCCTCGCGCCTTGTCGAGGTCTCAAAAAAGCGATGACCCGCCTTTCCAACGCTTTCGCCAAGGGCCATCCTGCTCTCGTCGCGTTCGTCACTGCCGGCGATCCCGGCCGGTTCGCGACCGGCCCGATTCTCGACGCACTCGTCGAGGGCGGCGCCGATGTGATCGAGCTCGGCATGCCATTCACCGATCCGATGGCGGACGGCCCGGCCATTCAGGCAGCGAATTTGCGCAGCCTCGCGGCGGGCACGACGACGGCGGACATCCTCGCGATCGCCATGGCGTTTCGCCAGCGCCATCCCATGACCCGGCGCGGCGCCGACTGGTTCGCCGAACGCTGCAAGGAAGCGGGCGTCGACGGCGTGATCTGCGTCGACATCCCGCCCGAAGAGGATGATTCGCTCGGACCGGCACTTCGCGGGAACGGCATCGACCTGATCCGCCTTGCCACCCCGACCACCGATAGCGCCCGTCTGCCCCAGGTGCTCGATGGCGCCAGCGGCTTCCTCTATTATGTCTCGGTCGCGGGCATCACCGGCAAACAGCAAGCGGTGCAGGCCTCGATCGAGGACGCCGTTGCCCGGCTCAAGGCCGCCACCAACCTGCCCGTCGCGGTCGGCTTTGGCGTGCGCACCCCCGACCAGGCTGCCGCGATCGCGCGTGTCGCCGATGGCGTCGTGGTCGGCTCGGCGATCGTCGAATTGGTCGGCGAGCATGGCGAGGGTGCGGCTGGGCCGGTGCGCGCCTATATCGAGAGTCTCGCGAGCGCGATCCGCGCCGCCCGAAAGGAAACCGTATGAGCTGGCTGACCAACGTCCGCAACGCGCTGTCGTACGTCATCCCCAAGAAGGAAAGCCCCGACAATCTCTGGCACAAGTGCAAGGGATGCGGGCAAATGGTGTTCGCCAAGGAACTGGCCGACAATCTCTATGTCTGTCCCAATTGCGCTTTTCATGAGCGGATCGGACCGGATGTGCGGTTCGCGCAGATTTTCGACCCCGGCTCGTTCACGACGCTGACCCCGCCCAAGGTGCAGGACGACCCGCTCAAGTTCCGCGACCAGAAGAAATATACCGACCGCATCAAGGCGGCGCGTGCCGCGACCGGCGAAAGCGACGCGCTGATCAACGCGACCGGCACGATCGAGGGCCGCAAGGCGGTGGTCGGCGTCCAGGATTTCGCCTTCATGGGCGGATCGATGGGCTTGGCCGTAGGCGAGGCCTTCGTCCGCGGGGTCGAGGCGGCGATCAGCGAAGGTGCACCCTATATCATCTTCACCGCAGCTGGCGGCGCGCGGATGCAAGAAGGCATTTTGAGCCTGATGCAGATGCCGCGCGCGACGGTCGCGATCCAGATGCTCCACGATGTCGGCCTGCCCTATATCGTCGTGCTGACCGACCCGACCACCGGCGGCGTCACCGCGAGCTATGCCATGCTCGGCGATGTGCAGATTTCGGAGCCCGGCGCGTTGATCGGCTTTGCCGGCCAGCGCGTGATCGAACAGACGATCCGCGAAAAGCTGCCCGAGGGATTCCAGCGCGCCGAATATCTGCTCGCCCATGGCATGCTTGACATGGTCACGCCGCGCGCGGAGCTACGCCCGACCCTGGCGCGGCTGATCGATTATGTCGGCGGGCAGCGGAAAGCGGCCTGAACAACTCCCCTCCCGCTTGCGGGGAGGAACTCACTGCCTGTAACTGGTCAATCATCCCCCCGGCATGATTGAGAAATGCGCGGGGCGTATTTCGGCCAGTTGCAGGCAGCGAGTTGGGAGGGCATGTGGCGTCCGTGGTAGCGAACACGCCCTCCCCTAACCCCTCCCATGAATGGGAGGGGAAGTAGATGCCTGACCACGCCGTCTCGTCCGACCCCGCAGTCCAGCGCCAGCTCGATCGGTTGTGGGCGCTTTCCCCCGGCGCCGACATCCTTGGGCTTGAGCGGATCACGGAATTGCTCGACCGCATCGGCAATCCGCACGAGCGCTTGCCGCCGGTCCTCCATGTCGCCGGCACCAACGGCAAGGGATCGACCTGCGCCTTCCTGCGCGCGGCGATCGAAGCCGCCGGGTACACCACCCACGTTTATTCGAGCCCGCACCTCGTGCGTTTCAACGAGCGCATCCGGCTCGCGGGCACGCTGATCGAGGATGCCGTGCTGGCACCCCTGCTCGAGGAAGTGCTCGATGCCGGCGGCGATATCGGTGCGAGCTTTTTCGAGGTGACGACTGCCGCGGCGTTCCTGGCCTTCGCCCGTACCCCCGCCGATGCCTGTATCGTAGAGGTCGGACTGGGTGGCCGGCTCGACGCGACTAACGTCATTGCGCAGCCGATCGTCACCGGCATCGCTCAGCTCGGCATCGACCACGAGCGTTTCCTCGGCACGACGATCGAGGACATCGCCGCGGAAAAGGCTGGCATCGCCAAATCGCAAGTGCCGCTGGTCACCATGCGCTACGCGCCCTTGGTCGAAGCCCGGATCAATGCGGTCGCGCGAACCGCCGGTGCCCCCGTATCGCCCGAAGGCAGGAACTGGTTCTGGGCAGCGGATGACGGTCACCTCACGTATCGCGACGCCGCCGGCAAGGTGCAGACACCGCTGCCCGTGCTGGTCGGGCCGCACCAGCCCGGCAATCTTGCTCTGGCGATCGCCATGCTCCATCACCAAAAGACGCTGGCCATTCCGCCGGAAGCCTTCGTTGCTGCTGCCGAACACGCGACTTGGCCCGCGCGGATGCAATTGCTCGGAGACGGGCCGCTGACGCGGATCTTGCCCGCTGGTAGCGAGATCTGGCTGGATGGTGGCCACAACGCAGCCGCCGGCGTCAGCGTTGCCGAGGCGCTGCGCGAGGTGCTCGATCGTCGCGGCACCGACGGCGCGCACATGATCGTGGGCATGTTGTCCAACAAGGACCCCGCCGGATTGTTGGGGCCGTTCGCGGGGCTGGCCAAGAGCTTTCACGCAGTTCCGGTCGGCGGCCATGAATA
>Ga0310811_10001753_pt1 | contig 26974 bp, 17 predicted proteins | sample YCmetagenome_FD_207642 | JGI IMG/M metagenome (GOLD analysis project Ga0310811, IMG submission 207642) | Soil microbial communities from experimental microcosm in Duke University, North Carolina, United States - YC | ecosystem: Engineered > Artificial ecosystem > Soil microcosm > Unclassified ... | reverse complement strand
GAAGGATTTTCGAACCCACCAAGTCTGTACGCAGGTTGTTCGAGTTGTTGGTTGATAAGATTCCCTACGCGGTTACCAGCGCGCTGTTCGTCCGAATCGCGTTCGCCGCCACCGCACACACAACCGCAATCAAACCCGCCGGGGGACCGAACCCACTCGGCGGACTCGTCGCAGAGGCGTCCTACGGATTGTGGTTCCACCTGGACAAGTCGATCAGGCCGTTTGGACTCACCGCGTTCTACGCCGCACCGCCAGCCATTTACTGGAAGAGCCCGCAGTTCCTGACCGCGATTATCGGCGTCGCGATCCTCGGTGTGCTTGTGCTGGCGATGGCGCGACGAGCGCCCGGGTTGTGTGCAGCGTCCACGTCGTACGTGATCTTGATGGCTCCGCACCTCACGCGTGCCGGAAAGCAGATAGCGGGCGATCATCATAGTTATCTGCCTTTGATGGCGCTGGTGATACCAATCGCCGCGTTGCTCGAACAGGCTGCGAATGCAACGTGGGGAGGGCGTGTTCGAGTGCTCACGGCGAGCGGCGTGGTCACAGCGGCGGTGGTGTTTCTCTCTGTCCTCACCTGGAACCAGTCGCTCACGTGGCGATCATCAGAAGCATTGTGGACACAGGCGTTGCAACACAACCGGCCGGACGTTTCCGAACTTCACAACAACTTTGGAAATGCGCTCGCGAGGGAGGGCGATCTCGATCGAGCGGAAGCCGAACTGCGCGAGGCGGTCAGGCTCGATCCAGCAAACGCGGAGGCCCACAATAACCTCGGCACGCTGCTCGTCGAGCGGGGAGATTACCGCCATGCGGAGGGTGAATTCCGCGAAGCGGTGCGAATCACTCCGCAGCACTCGGAGGCACACAACAACCTGGGAAGCCTGCTGGCTCGTCGACGACAGCCTTACGCCGCCATCAGGGAATATGCCCTGGCGTTGACGGGGAATGTCGATAATGGCACCGCGCGACAGAACCTTGCCTCGATCGCCGAGTCGTTGCCCGTCGACGACGCGGTCGCGACACTCGCCGACGACTTCCTTCGCGATCCGACGAATGTCGACGCGTATGCCGCGCTATCCGGCGAACTACATAGACACGGCGAATAAGTCGTCGCCCTGATGTCCGGCAGAAGAGCGGCGGATCTTCCCGGACGAGATCTCAGGTCTTTTCGAATCGGGCCAGCCGTACACGCTGGCCTTCCTTCAGAAGACAAGCGGCGGGCAGGACAACGGCGCCCTTTGGCAGCTCAATCGTTCGAGATTCAACCCCGGACGCCGGTCCGTCCATCGCCAAACTTCGGCAGGCCTGCCTCTATCGATCTCGTGCTGGTAACGACATCTCTGGTAGACGGATCGTAGGCCCATGCGGTGGGACTGGAGCCGAGATAACCAAAGAAACCCCAGTCAGGGCCAACATCCCACAACAACATGAACCCGACGCCGATTTGCGCGTTCTTCATGTCCTCCACGACGAAGTCCAATTGGAAAGTCGCGCTGTGCAACTTGAGCTCTGTCGACGCCTGCACCCACGCGGGCGGATAGTGCGTGCCCGTGTACGTTGGTTCCTCGATTCCCAGCCGATCGTCTGGCCGTCGTCGGATACGGTGAGCAGGTCGGAGTTATGAAGACGATTCCATTCGCAGAACACCAGCGATTATTCCGACCGTGAGTCGGCCAAGTGTCATGTCCGCACGAGCTCAGAAATCGAACTGCACACCGAGCCGCGCAATGCGGGCCGGCAGAATCGACGCCGGCTGGCGGAAGACGGCAAAGCTGGGATTTTCCGCGAGGACCGGATTGGCATTGAACACGTTGTTGATGTCGAGATTCACTTTCGTTCGCGTGCGGCCAAAACGCAGGATCTTGCCAAGCCGCAAGTCGAACTGATTCCGACGATCACCGTACATTCCGCCGGGGGGAACGACGTCCACGGTGATGTTGTTCGTGCCGCCGGCCAGCGGACGTCCGAGCGACGGCACGATGGCCGCATTGGTCGCGACGAAATTGCCAATCACCTGAGGGCCCGGCACGCTCTGCAGCGCGCCGCTGATGAGGACGTCAATCCTTGGGATTTCGTACGACCCGAGGAACTTCACCTGCGTCAGAAACGGCGACTGCTGATGACAGTACTGGGCTGGAAACTGCGCGCCGGTGTTCACATCATTCAATACGGGAAAGCTGGTAAGCATCTCGGGCAGCTGTGCGGCTACTTCGCAGTTATCGATGGTGGTGCGCCCGCTGCTCAAGCCGCCCTGAAGGTTGACAGCATTGTGTGGACGCGCGGTGAGGATCAGATCGAACCCGTCCCAATGCTCGATCTGCTTTCCATAGTTCTTCGCGAACGTAATGTAGTTGTCGGCGGGCGTGCTGAACATCGCCGGCTTGACGTTGTACAACCCGCCGATGGTGTATCCGCCGCCGTCTGGCAGCCGCGGATCGCCGGGCGCTGTGATGCTGAACACGTCGAAGTCGCTCGCCGAGCGCGCGCGGTCGTCGACGACATTGAAGTTGCCGTAGATGCGGCGAAAGTAACTGAGCTCGACCGACATGCGACGGACAATCTCGTGCTGTACGGCGCCGGAAAACTGCCAGCTGTACATCCGCTTGCCCCAGCCGCTCAGGATGGACGGATCGTAGGTGCTGCCGGGCCGCAGGCTGCCGAAATCGGTGTTGCTCATCGCTCCGCATTCGCCATTGGCGGCAAAGTTCAGCAGATCGCAGTCGGGCCGGAAGTTGACGTTGCGATCGCTCCACGATCGCGTGGCGCTCGTGACGACGCGCTGCGCCGGGTTGAGTCCGTCGCCGAAGATCACGTTCGCGTCGCTGCCGCGAAGTGCTTGCCCCTCGACATACTTTCCGAACGAGCCCTTCACCGCCGTCTTGCCGTTGCCGAACAGGTCGTAGGCGACACCGGCGCGCGGCGAGATGTCGTGCCATGAGACGCCATCGGTCTCGGGCAGCGTGAAATTGCGATTCGGCACCAGCGGCGCCGGTCCGATGCGCTGTTCGGGGAATGAGCTGGCGAAATGGTCGTAACGCAGTCCGTACGACACCGTAGCGCGCCTGATCGTCCACCGGTCCTGAGCGTAGACGCCCATGTCGGCGTCGAGCCGTGCGGACTGCAGGAACGGGGTGGCGTTCATCGTGATCTGATTCGGATCGCCGTTGTTGAAGCGGTACCAGTACGGCGCATCGAAATTCATGACCAGATTCTGCTTGCTGCCGATGTTGTCCGAGAGGCCGAACTTGTAGCTGTGCGCGCCGGTGACGTACGAGAGCGCCACGCGGAACGGCGTGTCGTGGCTCTTGTTCCTCATGTTCGACACGGTGGTCGCATGGTGTGTGATCCCGAGCGCCTGATCCTGCACGCCGATCAGGTTTCTCGCGATCGCGTCGACGTTGTAGGCGAAAACGTCTTCGAGGGTGTCGCCGACATCGGGGAGACCGAAGGGATGCGTCCGCCGGCTGTTGATGAAACGGTGATAGACCACTGCCTCGAGCAACAGGTGCGACGTCAGCGGCGCCGTCCACTCTGCATTCCAACCGCCGTTCGGCCAGTAACGCTGCGGCAAGCCCGATTCTGCGGAGACGATCGCGGTCGTGGCGGTCGAACACTGGCACGTGTACGTGTTCTCGTAGGCGAAGGCCAGCTTGTGAATCGCATTCACCTGCCAAGTCACTCGCCCGGCGCCGTTCCGCGTGAGCACGTCGCTGAATGCTTGCTGGTTGGGGTCGGGATCGTAGGCAAATGACGTCGGACTGAAGGCATTCCGATTCACGAACATCCCCGCAACCCAGTTCTGGGTCCGGTTGTAGAGGCCGGTGCCGAAGAACCAGAGCCGGTTGCGGAGAATCGGACCACCGTAGGCGACATTGACCTCGCCGCTCCGCTTCAAGTTATTCGGCGTACGAAGACCACGCTCCCGCAGTGACTGCGTGAAATTGCTGCCCGCCATTCCCTCGTTGGCGAACGAGCTGATCAGCAGCCCGCTGAACGTGTTGCCGCCTTCGCGCGGAATGAAATTCAGCCGCACACCGGACCCGCGTTCTTCGGTCGATACCGTCGCCGTCTCGACCGCCATCTCCGCAAAGACCGCCATATTCGGCACGCCTTGCGTGTTCGAGCCGGTCTCGACCGTGGAGATCGACACGCCGTTGCGCAGCATCTCGAGATCAGTGGCGCGACTGCCGTGCACGGTCAGCGCGCCACCGCCCGTAGTCGGACTGCCATTGTTGCCGCCGACGTCGACGGTGCTGTTGTTAACACCGGGAATCATCGAGGCCATGAATGACGGATACCGATTAACCGGCGCGTTGTTGATCACTTCCGCGCTGAGGACGCGTTCGCGGTTGGAGCTCTGTACGTCGACGACCGGTGACTCACCGGTGACAGTAACCGTTTCCTCGACCGTCCCGACACGCATCTCGGCATTGACGGTCGCGACAAACGTCCCGCTCAACTCGATCGCCTCACGCTTGACTGTGGCGAACCCGGAAAGCGTGAAGGTCACGGTATAGACACCCGGCCTGAGATTCTCGATGCGGTACTGGCCCGCCTCGTTGGTCGCGACGGACCGGACTTTTTCGATGAGCGCCGGGCTGGACACCTCGACGCTGACGCCCGGGAGTACCGCTCCCGACGTGTCGCGCACAGCGCCAGTAATCGAGGCCTGCGCGTATAGCAGTGACGGGATGAGAAGGAATCCGAGGAAGGCACCCGCGATCGTCAGCCGCTGCATAAACGACCTCCAGACGCGTGACTCAGGAGGGCGCATCATACTCCAGTAATGCTTCACGTCGATGCAGCCCTGCTGGATCTCACCGAGTGGCTGTGCCGCCGGTTCCAGGTGCTCACCGGCCGCACCAACGTCTGGCTCGCCTTCCAATTGACCAACTTCAGCATCGTCGTGTTCTTTGTGTGGGCCGGAATGCATTTCCGGATTGCCGGCCGGCCATTCCGGATTGCGCTGGCGGCATTCTGCGGCGGCTTGCTCTACCTGCTCACGCAGACACTTTTCAAGGTGCCGGTGGAAACGTACGAAAACAACGAATATCGCCGCGTCTCGCGCGGACTCAGGAATCCCAGACGGGTGCGCGACGCGCAGCTGCGTATCGCGTTCCTCACGTTCTCTCTGATGTTTTTCTTTCCGGTACTGTTCGTCTATCGGTATCCCGAGGTACTCGCGGTCCTCAACCTGGGAGTGAGCAGCTTCATCGTTGCGCACGGACTCACGGTGCTGACGACCGTCATGCTGTATCTGCTGGCGTGCGATCCCCTTCCACCATGTTCGGGGAAGGTGCGCGAGTGGTTGCGCTCGCTTGTTCCCGCGAGAGGGATTACCGCAGTCCCGGAGGACTAGGCGCCCGACTCAGGTCGCGGGAGGCCGCGGAATCGGATCCGCCGGGTCGGGCCAGTACACGCGGGACAAGTAATGCAGCGCGATACCCGCGCCCCAGCGATTGGGGGCCGTCCACAGAAGCAGCGCCACCGCCAGGACCTCCAACGTCACTCCCACCACCGGATGCGAACGGACCACGCCGAAATAAATCAACACGACAATCGCACCGATGGGCAGCCGATCGCCGAGGATCGTGAATGCCCACGTATCACCGGGATTACGTGTAAAGACCAGGCCGCAGATCGAACAGCGCTCGAGCTGGGACCACCCGGAAAACAATGACCCTTCGCCGCAATGCGGACAGCGCTTGCGCAGCCCGCGGCCAAGCGCAGTGCGGATCAATTTCGAGCGTGAATGCGGCATAGCAAGACTGTGTGTGAGCCGTTGCGCCTCGGGGCGCCCTCAACGACCCTTGAGGGCGTTTCGCAGCGTTTCGGCAAACGATCCCAGCGATGTCGGCGACGTGCCACCCTCCCTGTCCGCATACTCGCGCAGATCGGCTCGTTCGCGTTGCTGCGCAACGGCTTTCTTGCTGAGGCGTATGCGGCCACCGGCATCGGCCTCCAGCACCGCCACCTCTATCTCGCTCCCCACAGGAAAGGCCTTCCCCAGATCCGCGTCGCGATCCAGGCCGGTTTCGGACAACGGCATGAGGCCGGTTCGCCCTGGCGACAGGAACACGAACACACCGAACCGTTCGTGACGTTCCACCTTCCCGGTCACGATCGTGCCCGGCGCGAATGCGTCCTGTGCTGTCGCGATGCCAGCGGCCCGTGAGGATCCTTCCGCAACGAGCGCGACGCCGATGCGCTTCTGTGCAAGGTCGACGCTGAGAATCTCGAACGAAGCCGTAGTACCGACGGGTACGGACTCGGCCCAGCCACGAGGCCGACCGGTGGGAGGAAAGGTGGAGGCATGCGCCAGCCCTTCGATGCCAGGCTCCAGCTCCACAAAGGCGCCGAATTCCACCACCCGCGTCACACGGCCGCTCCGCACCTGACCCACCGCGTAGGTCGCGGCCACGGTGCCCCATGGATCGTCTTGCAGCTGCTTCAGCCCGAGCGAAATCTTCCCGGTGCCGTCGTCAACCCGCAGCACCTTGACGGTGATCTGATCGCCGGGGGCGACCACCGCGCCGGGCGTCGTGGCGCGCGACCAGCTCATTTCGGATACGTGAACAAGGCCCTGAATACCGCCACCCAGGTCGACGAACGCGCCGTAGTCGAGCACCGACACCACGCGACCCAGCAGCACGGCGCCCGGCACAATCGACTGCCGTACGGCCTCCGCACTCGCCTGCTGTTCGTCTTCGAGCTGTTTCCGCCTCGACACGACGATGGACTTGCCGCCGTCCTTGTACTCCATGATGCGAAACGTGTAGATCTTGCCAACGTGCACCGCCGGATCGGCCGTGCGAGACGTGTCGATCTGCGAGAGCGGACAGAAGGCACGCGCGCGCGCGATGCGCACCTCGTAGCCGCCCTTGATGGCGCTCTCGACCTTACCCTCCACGGCGAGGCCGGCATGGAATGCGTTCTCCAGCTCGCGCAGTGTCTCGGCGTTTCGCACCCCCTTGCGCGACAGGATGACGCCGCCACTTGTCGAGACGACGACGGCTTGAATGCGATCGCCGATTGACACGTCGATGTCACCGTCCTCGTCCTTTAACTCGGCAAGGTCGATCTGCGCCTCGCTCTTTCCTCCGACGCTGACGAAGGCCACTTCCGGACCGAACGCGACGATGGTCCCCTCGATGGTTTGGCCCTGCTTGAATCGACGCGCCTTGACGGACGCCTCGAACATCGTTGCGAAATCTTCTTCCTGTTCGCTCACTGCCGCTCCGTGACGTTCGGCACCTTACTGGCCAGGCACCGCCGGATTCAATACCAATGTGATGGGCACGTCTTTCTGTTCGACGAACGTATTCATGAGGAACCGCTGACCGTCATTTGAGATGACGTATTCGTGCCGGCTTCCGCCGGTGCGCGTGCTCGAAATGCGCGTGACAAACAGCGCGGTTGGGGCGCCGGGCTTCAACGTCTTTCCGTTGGCCACGTCAATGGCAACGGCCATCAGCTTTCCGTCAGGCGCTACGTAGAACAACTCGCGACCGTCGGGTCGCCATCGTGGCTGTAACCCCCCGCCTGTGGACACGATCGTTTTCGCATCTGGTCTCGGAAACGATTGCACGTAAATCTCGTTCCGCCCCGACTCGTCGGACTCGTACGCGATCCACCGACCATCGGGCGAGAACTGGCTCGACATCTCATTCGCTGGCGTTTTCGTGATCGGGAACGGCTTGCCGTTCGCAGCAGTCGGCAACGCCCCAATGTCCCATTGACCCGACGAGTCGAGCACGAGATAGGACACAAAACGGCCGTCGCGCGACCAGTCTTCGGGAAGCATGTTATCCGGCGCTTCGAACATCGGCACCGGTTCGGTCGTCCCAGCGATCGGTTTTTGAAACAGGTTGAACCCGGCGCCCGTTCTGCCTGTCGTCGCGTAGGCGATCCGGGAGCCGTCGGGCGACCACACGGCATAAATATCTGGACGCGGATCGGACGTGAACCGACTAAACACCCGGCGCCGAAGGTCGTACAACCAGATGTCCATATTGCCCTCGGTCGATCGGTTCAGCGCGAGTTGGCGACCGTCGGGCGACAAGGCCGGATTCAGCGGACTGGCGGCATCGGGTTCTCCGGCGACTCCAACCTCCGCTCCGGATCGATTGAACCATGTGAACTGCCGCTGGCGGTTCGCGGCGCCTACGCGGTACGCGATCGCGCCGGTGGACGAACCAGATATCGCGGCGGCGCCCACGGAATCGATGCTGATACCGTCCGCGAGCGAAACGGCATTCCCTTCCGGCTGCAACCGCGAAGGGTCGAGCTGCTGCGCGTAGAGTTTGCCGGCGCGAACGAATAAGACCCGTGCCGGAGGCACGAACACCGCTGCGGCATCGGCATCAAAAAGGCGCTGCCGCTCGGGACTATCCAACGCCCCGAGATAGACGCCGCGCATCGACGTCTCCGCCACGTAGTACAGAAAATGGCGGCCGTCCGGAAGGAACTGCGGGAAGCGCTGCCCGGGTGCCGGCGTTGGCGTTCGACCCGGTTGTGATGCTGCCAAAAATTCGGGCTTGCCGCCTGAAGCCCGCACGCGGCTCAGCGGAGCGTCAGGAACCATCGTAAAGAGGATTTCGCCGTCGCGACCCCAGCTGCCACCAGCACCGACCGGTGCGATGGTAAGAGCACGCAGTGAGCCGCCGTCCACATCGATGCGGTACATGTTGCCGTTGGCGAAGAAGCCGATCGAACCGCTGTCTGGCGACCAGAACGGGAACGTCGCGCCGTCGGTCCCGGATAGCGGCGTTGCGACGCCCGTCACCAGTGACCGCAGCCACAACCGGGGACGATGGTCGGAAGACGCGACAAATGCGAGCTTCTTTCCATCCGGCGAAAGAGCGAGCGAGACGAGATCGTTTGTGGGAGGCGTGGTGATCTCGACGCGCATTTCTGAAGGGATTGTCGATGTGCGATTGCCGAACCAACTCGTGACAGCCGACACCGCCATCGCCGTAAGGAGGCATGCGGCGACCCAACCAAGACGTTCGCGGGTAACAGCGCCGCTGCGGGAGTGATTCGGCGACGCATCGTCTCCGTCCTCGATTTCGAGTCGCACATCACGCACGTCCGCGAGGCGGCGGTCGGCGTCTTTACGCAGACAGCGTCGAATGACGCGCTGCATAGCAGGGGGCGTCGCCGGCGGAAGACGCGACCAATCGGGCTCCGATTGGATGACTGCGGCAACCGTTTCTGCTGCGTCCGTACCGTGAAACGCCCGACTGCCGGACAGCATCTCGTAGAGGACGCATCCAAGCGCCCAGATGTCGACCCGTTGGTCCACAGGTTTGCCGCGAGCCTGCTCCGGACTCATGTACGCGGCAGTGCCGAGCAACACGCCGGCGGCAGTCATCAGAGCAGGAGAGATGATCGTCGGAGAGACTGTCGGCGACACGGACAACGACGCCGGCTCACGTGACTGACCAGCCCCGCCCGCGTCGCCGAGCTTCGCGAGCCCGAAATCGAGCACCTTGACCTGACCGCTCGGAGTGATCTTGATGTTCGCGGGTTTCAAATCGCGATGGATGATCCCTTGAGCATGTGCCGCCGCGAGCGCTTGCGCGATCTGGTTTGCAATTGCCAACGTTTCGTCGATTGGAATTGGTCCGCGCGCGATGCGATCTGCGAGCGTCTCCCCTTCCACCAACTCCATTACGATTGCCGGCGCACCAGCGGTATCCTCGACGTGATAGATCGCGGCAATGTTCGGGTGATTCAGCGAGGCCAGCACCTGCGCTTCGCGTTCGAATCGCGCGCGTCGATCAGGATCGCTCGTGAAAGACAGTGGCAGGACTTTGATGGCCACATCGCGACCGAGCTTCGTGTCGCGGGCGCGATAGACTTCGCCCATTCCGCCTGCACCGACGGCGGCCATAATCTCGTACGGTCCGATTCGAGCGCCGGGAGTGAGCAACATCGCTTCTCAGAAAGGCGAAGCGATTGTACCGGGGAGTCGCCCGCTCAGAAAGTTGTACGATGCTCTCATGCGGCGGACGAGCGCATCGGGTCGATGGATGCAGTTCGCACTGGCCTTGGCGCTAGCGCTGGGATTAGCCGTCATCAGTGATGCGGCGCAACGGTCCCCCATCCTGACCAACGGACGGAACCTCCAGATTCCGATCAATCACGGACTCCCCGACGAGCCGCTCGGCTTCACGTTCTGCCGCCTGCGATACGTGAACATCCGCAGGGCAAGAAAGTCCGGCTGGGGCGACGACTACCCGCAAGCGGACTACAACTTCCTGGTGCGTCTCTCCGAGCTCACCAAAACAAGGATCAGCAGGTGGAACAACGGCTACCCGGGCTTTGCGAACGTCACCCCGATGGATCCCGATCTCTTCCAGTGTCCGTACTTGCGCATGCAGAATGCGGCCAACTACGACTTCACACCCGAAGAGACCGTCCGCATGCGGGAGTATCTGTTGAAGGGTGGCTTTCTGTGGATCGACGACAACTGGGATCCGGACTTCTCGTACATCCGTCCGAATCTCATGCGGATCCTGCCCGACGTCAGGATCGTCGATCTGCCGGTTGACCATCCGATGTTCTCGATTCTTCTTCGCGTCAACCCCCTCCCGCAGATTCCGTCGCTCGGCTCGTGGGTGCGCAGCGGTGAGGATTCCGAGATTGGGCCTTCAACCGTTCATTACTACGGGATGTTCGACGACCACGACAGGCTGATTGTCCTCGTCAGCATGAACTCGGACGTTTCAGACAGCTGGGAGCGGGAAGGCGACAACCTGGACTACTTTCACACCTACGGGGCAAAAGGGTATGCGCTGGGCGTGGACGTGGCCGTTTGGATCCTGACCCACTAGGCGGTCTAGCCTCGGTGCTGCGCAGTGCGAACACCTCGCCATACAATTTGACCGGCAGAATGAGGTTGCGCGTACAGGGGTCTTCTACTCTCAATGCAGAGGGGCACATGAGGCGAACACGTTGTTCTGTTGCAGTTCTTTTCGTTGTCCTCGTCACGCTGGGAGCCGGCACGGCATCCGCTCAGGCGGTGGACGCCCGTAAAGCGATTGAGGGGGCCGCCAAAGCCATGGGCACCATGAGCGTGAAATCCATTCAATTTGTTGGCGACGGATATGTCGCCAAGGTGGGCGAGCAGTACAACCTCACCGATGGATGGCCGCAAGTGCAGGTGACGGACTACACGCGCACGATCGATTACGACGCCAAGTACATGCGCGTGGACTACGACGAAAAGCAGGGAGGCAACCACGTCATCAATGTGGTGAACGGAAATTTCGCATGGGACGTCAAGGGCGATACGCCGGTGCCTCTCACACGGATGTATCTCGATGGCATTCCCTACGCCGATCTGCGGCAACTCGAGATCGTGCTCAGTCCGCACGGATTCATCAAGGCGGCGTTGGCCGCCACCGACCTGAAGGCCATTCGGCAACCGATCGTCGGCCCTTCGGACTTCGGCCTCTCGGCGTTTGGTCAGTGGGTGACGATTGTTTCCTTCAGCTACGGAAAGTCTCGAGTCAACGGCACGATCAACGATCAGAATCTCATCGAACTGACCGGCTCGTGGATTCCCAATCCCGTTTACGGCGACATGACGTATGAAATGCGCTACACGCAATACAAGGATTACAACGGCGTGATGTTCCCCGGGTTGATCCACGTCCATCAGGGCGATCCCAGGATCAACCCTGGAGAAAACTATTTTCAGGTCTACACGAAAGACGTGAAGCCCAATCTGGTTGTGAACAAGCTTCCAGTTCCCGAAACGGTGCGCACGGCAAAACTCGATCCGGTAAAGGTGGAAACGCAGAAGCTTGCGGACCACGTCTGGCTGCTGGGCGGCGGGCCGATGAATAGCGTGCTCGTCGAGTTCAAGGACTTCGTGGCGGTCGTCGAGGCGCCGCAGAACGAAGCGCGATCGCTCGCGGTCATCGATGAAGTTCATAGACTCGTTCCGGGCAAGATGATTCGCTACGTGGTGAATACAAATCACCACATGGCGTATGCGGGCGGTCTCCGCACCTACTTCTCGCAGGGAACCACGGTCGTCACCCACGAGTTGAACAAGGACTATTACGTCGACATCCTGTTCAGCCCGTTTCCGAGAACGTTGGACCCGGATCGGATGACGATTTTCAACCCGATGTACATGATCAGCCGCCGGCCGCCGCCGATTCAGACGGTGGGCGGCACGACGATGATGGGCGGGACCGTCGTCAGCGATGACGAGCGCCAGATGCAGATCTGGCATGTGCAGGACATGGCGTACGAAGTGGGAGAGACGTACCTCAAAATCCCCGGTCCATCATTGGCCAGAGGTAATCACTCTGCTGACATGTTGATGGTCTATCTCCCGAAAGAAAAGATCCTGATCAACGCGGATCTCTATGTGCCACCAGAACCGGGTGCAAAGTCATCTGCGCCAACTGCTGGTATGCGGACGCTATTTCTGAATATGAAGAAGCTGAAGCTCGATGTTGCACAGCATGTCTCCATCGTGGGGCAGCGGGTCGCGTCAAACGACGAGTTCGTCAAGATCGTCGGTAACGCTCAATAGACACGCCGACGCTGTTTGATACCAGCATGAGGACATTCCCCTGAGGGGTAAATCGCATCGGGCGCCGAGGAGCACGCTGCGCTCGTGGCGCAGTTGGATCCAGGCTACGAGTCTACCGAGCACTCACGGGGCTAGACTGCCGCTGGAGGCAGTTTCGCCTTCATCATCGAGTGGAATGGTGAATAAGTTCGCAGGAGCTTCGCTTCGAGCGCAGCCCGTCCGGTCGCCGGCGCTGCCGCAATCCGTGCGCGCAGCTTGTCCCGCTTTTTCGCCCGATGTTGACGCAGATGTATGTCGGTGGGGTGATGGCTTGCACTCATGATGTGCTCCTCCGGGCGAGCCTATCGCGCCGATGCTCGCGTCAGCTGTTCACAAGTGCACACTGAGCCGACCGATTCTCGCAGAGGGTCGATCGTTCGACGTCGCGTTCGGCGCTGACCAGTGCATCGACGAGGCCTCTCGGCGGAACCGAGAACTGAGGCGAACCGCGCGCCGGGCGTCAGCACCGCCGCCGCTGCCGCGAGAAACCTAGCAAAGTACGGGACTCTTGTAGGCGACGAAGATGGTGTGACGCGGCCCGCCTTTGTGTAGGCGGGCGCGCACCCTCGCCACTTCCACGAGAAATCCGTGGAAGCGGAGACGTTGTTCGAACTTCCGGTCGTCCCACGCAGACCAGACGGCCAGCGTTCCGCCTGGACGGAGTGCGGCAAAGGCCGCGGCAACGCCGGCATTGTCGTAGAGTCCGGCGTTGTCGGCGGCCGTGAACGCCGCCGGGCCGTTGTCGGTGTCGAGCAGCACGACGTCAAATCGACCGGGATTCGCCCGCAGCGTAAAACCGACATCCGTAACATGGATCCGAACGCGCCGATCCCGTAATGGGTGCCCGGCAAGTGCGGCGAGCGATGATCGATTCCACTCGATGACAGCCGGGACAAGCTCCGCGACGGTCACGACGGCGTTGGCTGGGAGCACATCGAGCACGGCCCTCAATGTGAATCCCATTCCGAGCCCGCCTACGAGCACTCGAGGCTGCTCCAGCGCTTGCACACGGCTACATCCAAACCTGGCCAAGGCTTCCTCGGAGCCATGGAGGCGGCTCGACATCAACGGCTTTCCGTTCGCCAGAATCAGGTATTCGTCGCCGCAGCGCCTCAGCTGAATATCGGTCCCATCAGGCGCGTATGACCCGCCGAGCAACTCCCATGCTTTCATCCTCCCGTCCTGATCAACGCGAGTGCCCGGACTGCGGGGTATGGTGACGTCGCTCGGGCGCCGAGTCGTCGCTCACGTGACTATGTGGAAGTGCGCCGGACGTTCTCAGCTCGGGGCCCCTTGGGGCCTTCGCCGATGTCGAACTCGACACTATCACCCTCGCGTAAATTCTCAAGTCCCTCACCATAGACGGCACTCTGATGGAAGAAGTATTCCTTCCCCGTATCGTCCTTGATGAACCCGAACCCTTTGTCAACTCGCAACGTCCGAATCTTGCCTGTCACGTTTGGCCTCCTGATCCCGTCGTCATGACGGACGGTGCTGCTGGCCTTACGCCAAGCGGCGGCCGTCGTATCGAAACCTCGTTCCATCATCGTTCATACGAAGGCAATCCGTGCCCACCCAGCCGTGACTTCCTGAACCGGAAAGGGTGTTCCGGGACAAGTCAGCCCAGCTTGGAAGCGGCGTCCTTCGCCATAGAGATCAAAGCGGCGCGCCCTTCCTCCGGCGTGCTGACCGGCTTGCCGAATGCCAGACGGACGGGTCGCGGTCCCTGTAGGGTCATCGCCGACATGTCGAAGCCATACCTGTCGATGCCAGTCATGGTCGCGGACATGACCTCGGTCGTTCTTGAAAAGGCCTTGCAGCAAAACAGCATGGCGTCGGCGTGGTCGGCGTTCATGTGAGCAATCATGTCGGCGGCGGACGGACCGAGGGGATCCGGTTCGGCAGCCTGCCAGTCAGCCTTGCTGATCCACGACATCCGGCCATAGCCCCCAATGTAGCGGACATAATCTGCTTGCAGCTTCCAGAACGCGAAATCGCGGAAGTCAGCGTAGTAGCTCGAGTTCGGATGAGCAGCGAAGAAGGCGGCACGCGCGCTGGCGCAATCCTCTTCAACCCGCGTACACGGTCCGAGGATGGTGACGCGGCCATTGGCGAGCGGATCTGCAGAGCCTCGTTCGGCCACCAGCAGCGACGCGCGAGGATCCCGCTGCAGGTTCTTGGTGTGCTCGGCGAGTGCGCTGATAAGGAAGATTGGGTTTCCGTTGTCAAAGGCGACGGTCACGAACGAACCGTAGGGATAACCCTCCGGCTCCAGGGCCAGGGTGCACAGGGTCCCGGTCGTGATCTGGGCGACCAACGTTCGGGCGCGCTCCGCGTGCGTGGGTGTCGGGATATTTACGTCGTACAGCGGTTCCGGCACGTCGCGCGTCGGGCGAGTGTGTGCATTTTCGCTCATGATTCTCGTCACGGCCTCCTGTCAGCGAACTTCCTGCCACCGAGACTTGAAGCGCCTCGTGCCGACGAAGTAGCTAGTTCGCGAGAATTAATAACGAGTAGTCGCCAACTGTTGACGAACTTCTCGGAATCAATTTCTGGTACCCGTACGGGGTTATCCGAAAGGGTGCTCCGCCCAGAACGTCGAATTTGTCGGCATCGCGGCGTCGGGTGAGGCGGGCCCGGCGACAGCGGCTACGGCGCTTGTGCCCCCCGCCCCTCGCGCTTCGGTGGGGGAAACAAGTTCAGGTAATTGTCGCTGTATCGCACCTCGCGACCATCCGCGTCCAGAAACCGTGGCGACTGCTGAAAGAGCAGTGGTTCAGCGGCGCCCGCCGGAACCGTCGCCTCAAAGATGTACAAGCGGTTCTCGTGCATGTGCATTTGCACGAATGTCCGCGACAGGTCCGCATTCGTCAGGTGGATGTCCCTGCCGTTGATGCGATCGATAGCCGCCCACGCGAAGTAGGTGACCTTCGAGCCGCGTTGAAGAATCTCCTGCGAGGCGTGATCGACCGCGCCGAGCACGTCGTATTTCCAACCGCCGACGCCCTGTGCCACCGTACCGTTGCCGGCACACAGATTCTGCGCCCCGACCTCGCAGCTCTTGGCGCGTTCGGCGTGGGCGGCTTCGGCCACCGTGTAATCGACGACGGTGACGGAATACTTTTCCCGGCCGTGCTCGACGGTGTAAGTCCGTGCCGGCAGCTTCACCGAACGCCAGGAGGTGTACGTGAACTCACTGATCGTCGGAGCTGAGGGAAAGTTGACGGCGAAGCGGTCGTCACGGCTCGTGTAGTCGATCCATTCCTGAGCCGCAGCAGTGGTCGAAATCAGCAGGACGGCCAACCCGATCGCGAGTCGATGCAATCGCATGGTGCTCTCCGTCGAACAAACAGGTGGCCGATTATAGCCGCACACCGGACGCGTCGAAGGCACCAATGCGGTTCAAGATGCCATCGTTTCCACGGTATTGCCCGAACACCGAATAGGAATATGAATTCGCGGACGAGCAACGCTCGAGATTTCTGAGCGGGATTGCGAGTTGGTAAAAAAGTGCTGCTACCGGTACAGGGATTTGCGAAAGGTTGTAACGTCAGATTCTCAGGAATTGCGGCTTGATCATTGTCGTCCCTGACGGGATTCGGAACGTCATTGGTCGAGCGCGTGCCGGTCACCGGCGCAGTCATTGGCGAATTGCGGGCGCATAGCGGTACTTGTGGGAGCATCCCGCGCCCATACGAGTCATCCATCGTCGTCGCGCAATGTAGACGATTTCGATAATGCTCCCTATCCAACCGTGCCTATGAGTTCGTCGGCGCGACCTTCGTTCGGACTTGCGTGCCGGAGCGGACCTCGTCGGTACCGCGAGCGGCAATTTCGTCCCCGGCGTGCAGATCGCCAAACACCTCGACCAGCGGTCCATCCGTCAATCCGGTCATCACGTCAACCCACTCCGTTCGACCGTCGCGTACACGCACGACGAATGTTCGTCCGGTCGTGCTCGCGATGCTACCGGTCGGCACCAACAACGACGGTCGCTGACGACGGATCGGCCACTGCACCTGACAGAAGGCCCCCGGGGAAAGGCGTCCGTCTCTGTTCGGGACCTCCATTTCGACGGCCATCGTTCGCGTCTTGACATCAATCGCTTGGGCGATTCGCGCCACTTTGCCAGTGAAGATCTCACCCGGATACGCGGCGACGCTGAACGGTATCCCCGTTCCTATGGCGGTGCCCGCAACATACGATTCGGGAACGGGTACCACCAGGCGCAGACGGTCCCGATTCACGATGCGCAGCATCGGCGTCGTCGCTGCATCTCGCGCGTTGGGACCGACAAGCGCCCCGTCGTGCACATTGCGCTCGGTGACCACGCCATCGAAGGGTGCAATGATTCGCAGATAACCCTCCATCTGCTTGATCGAGTTCAGCGCCTGGCGGGCGGCATCGATGTTCCGCTCGCCCGCGACGATCTGGCCCTGATCGGCTTCGACGGCCTTCTGCGCGAGCACCACGTCGTTGCCAGCGACGACGCCCGGTGTCGCGGCGGCAGCCTTGAGCTTCTCGAAGGTGCTCGTGTCGGCATCGGCCTTCGACCGCACGACGCCAAGCTGCGCGTCTGCCGCTTGGACCTTCGACTCCGCTTCCGCACGCTGTGCCAGGAGCTCTGGTGCTTCGATCTGCGCCAACAGCTCGCCTGTCCGCACGCGGGAGCCGCGATCGACACGAATGCGCTTGACGTATCCCGTTACACGCGCATAGATCGCGACCTCTTCGTATGGATCCAACTCGCCCGGCATCTCGAGCATCACGTCTATGGGACGCTCGACCACGCGGACCACGTCGATCGTGGGCGACACCGCCTCTGCCTCCGTGCCTCCGTTTGCTGTCGTCGCCGGTGCGGTTCCGCGTCCGCACGCCGTCACCAGCACCGCGATGACGGCGACAATGAACTGGGTCCGCATCGGAAGAAATACCTCCGCTGTGTTCATGGCGTTCTCTTCCGTGCGAACAGAGACTGCGGATCATCGGGATCGAGCGATCGTGATGCCAATGACGCCGACTGTTGCACAAGTGAATAGATGGATGGCAGCACGATCAGCGTCGCAACCGTAGCGGCCGCGAGGCCGCCAATTACGGCGCGGCCTAATGGCGCGGTCGCCTCAGCGCCTTCACCCAGCCCGAATGCCATCGGCACCATGCCCGCAATCATTGCAGCGCTGGTCATCAGGACCGGTCGCATGCGCGCCCGAGCGGCGTCGATCGCTGCTTGCAACGCCGTTCCGGCGTGTGGCCGCAAGTGCTCGGCGAACGTCACGAGCAGGATTGCATTTGCAACGGCGACGCCGATCGCCATGATGGCACCCATGAACGACTCCACGTTCAACGTCGTTCGGGTGAAGGCCAGCATCAAGACCACACCCATCAACACCGCCGGCACGGTCGACACCACGACGAAGGCAAGCCGCAATGACTGGAAATTCGCCGACAGCAGCAGAAAGATGACGACGACCGCAACCGCGAGGCCCACACCGATGTTGGTCAGCGTCACACGCATCGAGGAAATCTGCCCTCGCACAGTCACGCTTGCCCCGCGGGGTGGTGCGCCCGCCCGCGCGATCGCCTCGTCGATGCGCGTCGCGGCACGGCCGAGATCGTTGCCGCTGACATTCGCCGACAACGTGACCATCCGTTGACCATTAATACGGTCGTACTCACCGACGATGGTGCCGTTACGGATGTGCGCCACGTCGCCAAGCAACGGATGCAGCGTTCGATTCTCCGTCACCGGCACGACGCGCAAATCGTCGACCGTGGTCATCCGCGGCTGCGGCACTTCGACTTGCACCTGAAACGCGATGCCTGTCTGCGGATCCGCCCAATAGTTCGGCGCGACGAAGCGGCTCGACGAGGTGGCTGCTGCGAAGGAACGCCCCACCTGCTCGACGGTGACACCCAGTTGCCCGGCCAGCTGCCGATCAACGTCCACTTGAATGGCCGGATAGTCGAGTGCCTGCTCTACCTGGACATCGCGCAGCGAACCAATGGTCTCAAGCTGCGCCTGCACCGTGCGTGCATACGCGCGCGTGGCGGGAAAGTCCGGCCCTGCAATAGCGATTTCTACGGGTGTGGGTGCCCCGAAGTTCATGATGCGGCTGACCAGATCGCCGGGTTCAAAGGAGAACTGTGCCGTGGGAAAGCGTTTGGCGAACCGGCGACGCAGTTGCTCTTCGAACGTCGCCAGTGTGATCGGTGCGTCACGTTTCAGAGCGACCTGCATCACGCCTTCGTGTGAGCCGCCCGTCCACAGGAAGATCGTGTTGATCGGATACGACGACGGTTGGACGCCGACGTAGCCAAGCGTGATGTCGACGTTGTTTGCACCGGCCGCCTGCTTGATCTCGTCGAGCACGTCGCTGGCGAGACGCTCCGTATTCTCGAACATCGTCCCCGCCGGCGCTCGGAATCGCAGTTGGAACAGGTGACCGCCTGATGTCGGAAAGATCTCGCGACCGAGCGTTAGGCCCACCGCAACCACAAGACCCATTGTTACAACGACGTAGGCGCCGACGATCAGCCCGCGCGCGGGCGCGACGCGCTTCAGCACGCGAGCAAGACGGTCGCGAAGCCGCTCGACCCAGTCCTCGCCATGCGCCGGCACGCCGTCGGCGTGCCGGCGCCCGACCCACCAGACAGAGAGCACCGGCACTAACGAGCTCGAGAGCAGGAACGACGCCACCATCGCAAAGCCGACGGCAAGCGACAACGGGACGAACAGCGAGCGAGAGACGCCAGTCATGAAGAATGACGGGATGAACACGGCGATGACGGACACCATCGCCAGGAACCGTGGCACGACCACCTCGGCGCTTCCATCGAGCACTGCCTCCGCAATGGGCGCTCCGCGTCCGCGGTGCGAGTGAATGTTTTCGATCGCGACCGTCGCTTCGTCGACCAGAATGCCCACGGCCAGCGCCAGGCCACCGAGCGTCATGATGTTGATCGTCTGTCCGGCACTCCACAAGGCCACCACTGCCGCGAGCAGCGCGAAGGGAATCGTCGTGACCACGATGGCGGAGCTGCGCCAATCGCGGAGGAACAGCAGCACCATCACACCCGTGAGCACGGCGCCGAGAATCGCCTCCCGGAGAACGGCATTGAGGGATCCTGCGACGGTTCCCGACTGGTCCAGCTCGTAGGACACGGCAATGTCGTCTGGAACGAGTGCCTGAAACCTCGGCACGTTCCGCTTCACCTCGTCGACAACTGCCAGCGTGGATGCGTCGGGTCGCTTCGTGACAGGGATGTACACGGCACGTCGCCCGTTCACGAGAGCGTAGGCGGTCGGAATGTCCGTGCTGTCGCTGACCGAACCGACGTCGCGGACGTAGACCGTTGCCCCGGAGCCAGTGCGAATCGGCAGCTCGAGGAGATCGTTAATCGCCGACACGACCGAGTTGACCGGCGTGATCCGCGTTTCGCCCGCAATGTTGACGCTGCCCGACGGCATGATGATGTTGCCGGTGCTGACCGCCCGAATGACTTCGTCAGGCGACATGCCGTAGGCGCGCAGGCGATCGGGGTCGACGCGGACTACGACTGTGCGCTGGCTGCCGCCGAATGGGGGCGGCGAGGTGAGGCCTGGCAGCGTGGCGAACTGCGGGCGCACGCGATTGAGCGCGAGATCCTGAATCTCGCCGAGGCTACGCTGCTCACTGGAGAACACCAAATAGCCCACCGGCACAGTGCCCGCGTCGAAGCGCATGACAAACGGACCGACGGTCCCCGGCGGCATGAACGCGCGCGCCCGGTTTACATAGCCGATGGTTTGCGCCATCGCGTCGGCCATGTCCGTGCCAGCGTGGAATGTGAGCTTCAGCAATGCTGTGTTCTGAATTGATTTGGATTCGACGCTCTCGATTCCATTGACGTAGAGGAAGTGGTACTCGTAGTAGTAGGTGATGTACCCCTCCATCTGCGCCGGACTCATGCCCCCATACGGCTGCGCCACATAGATGACGGGGAGATCGAGGTCGGGAAAGATGTCGATCCGCATGCGGCTGACGGCAAACACGGCGGTGAGCGCCATCGCGATCACGGCGACGAGAATGGTGATGGGGCGCTGCAGCGCCGCGCGAATGAGCCACATACCAGGTCTCCCTATGGTTGCGGAAGCAAAGCGACGAAGCGGCTGATGTCGCCTTGCGCAATCGCCGTGGCAAGCAGCGCGCGCCAGACGTCGACACGCGCCAGTTGATCCTGCACCTCGGCTTGCGCCAGCAGGCTCTGCGCATCTGCCACTTCGATGATCGTCGCGAGCCCCGCGTCGTAGCGGGTGCGCGACTGGCTTTCGGTCTGCTGCGCCGCCGCCAGCTGCACGGGCGTATTGGCGGCAATTGCACGAGCGGCGTTCAGCTGCGCCGTCGCCGCCTGCTGCTGATTCGTGATGGTCAAGAGGGCCTCGTCGTACAGCGCGGCCTCAGCGCGCGTCGATGCTGCCGCCGCTGCCTTGCGAGCGCGCAGGCTTGACCAGTCGAACATGTTCGGAAACGTAACCTGCACGCCGGCAGCCCAGTTCACCCGCTCGAGGCCGAGGCCGTCGATGCCCCCACTGAGCGTACCGTTCGCATTCGCGCCGCTGCCGCGAGCGAAGACGCTGGATTGCAGGTACACATGCGGTTCGTCTGTACGCGCAAGGACCGCTTCGATCGCACGCGACTGATCGACCGTTGCTTCATGTAGCTGTGCGAGCGGATGCGCGGACGCGGGAGCCGTGCCGAGATCGCCGCTTGGAAGTTGGGTCAGGGTGTCGCCCGTGATCACAACGGAACCAGACGTCATGCCCAATACCCGGAGCAGTAGCGCCTGCGCCAGCGCGAGGGTCTGTTGCGCCTGAATCAGCCGCGTTTGCGCCGCGGCACGCTCCGCCTCCGCACGCGAGGCCTCGGCACCAGGACGGAGCTGATTGTCGACGAGCGTTTGCACGGCCCGGCGCAGCACGTCCCGTCGATCGACGTCCGCCTGCGCCGCCGCGACCGCGCGCTGCGCGGCGATGACGCCCAGAAATGCGTCGGCAACGGCACCCTCGACTTCGAGACCCGTCAACGCCCGATCCGCCATCGTGCGCGTCAGCCCTGCCTCCGCATTCGCCACGCTCGCATGCCGCAATCCGAAGTCGAACAACTCCCATGAGAACAACGCGCCTGTGGCGCTGCTCCACATGCTGTCGCTCGACGAGGGAAGCACCGGGCCCGAAATGGCCGGCAGCACCGATTGCGGCAGCAGCTGACCGAAGATGTTGTTCGCCGTCGCACGGTGGGACTGCCACAGCGAGTCCAGACGTGGCAGGTAGGCCGAGCGGGCGACGTCCACCCCGGCGGCCGAGGCGTTGACCTGCTCGAGCGCCGCCCTGACGGTCGGGTAATGGTCGCGCGCGTACCGGATCGCCTGTTCGATCGTGAGCGCCTGCGGTGGCCTAGGTTGGAGGGGCAGCGATTGCGCGGCACCGACCGCCGCACGCATGGTCCCGACGATCACAATGAATAGGACGTACCAACGGGGACGAGTAGCGGCGATGTGGGACCGGCGAGGCATCTTGTATCGAATTCGTCTACGGAATTCGTAGATGCTAGGCGGTATCGATGACCTCCGTCAATTGCGTACCGCGGCCTAGATGCGACGTGAAGTTTTCGAAGTTCTCCTTCGCTGTATTCGCTGCGGCGTCGGTTGCGCTGCAATGCGTCGCTGCGCCAAGAGGCGGCGAGCGCCGGCTTCACCGTAGAGTTCGTCGAGCGCGGTGCGTAGGCGCGCCAGGACGGCGTCTCCTTGCGGCGTCAGGCGGTATACACGAGGGTCCCGTGACCGCTTTGGCTCCGTCGCGCAAAGCCACCCACGGTCCGCCATGCGAGCCAGAATTGGATAGAGCGTGCCGGGACTGATTCGATAGCCATGCCGATGGAGCTCCTGGAGCATCCATTGTCCATACACCCCGCGCTCCTCTGCCGCATGGTGGAGGATGTGAATCTTCCAGAAAGCCAACAGGAACTCGCGCTCAACAGGATCACGCATGATCGATTTGGCGCCCGATCATACCGGAATGCACACCAGCGAGGAGTTCAGCGGCTACCGGACCGCTATTTCAGAGTCTAGACGTCGAGCGTCGGAGGCAGCTTCTCCTTCATCATCCTATGGGATGGTGAATAAGTACGCTGCACTTTGACTTCGAGCGCAGCCCGGCCGGTCGCCGGTGCCGCAGCAATCCGCGCGCGCAGCTTGTTCCGTTTTATCGCCCGATGTTGACGCAGATGTATATCGGTGGAGTGATGGCTTGCACTCATGATCATGCTCCTGCGAGCGTCCGCAGTTCACAAGTGCACACAGAACCTACCGGTGCTCTGGGACGGTTGATTGTTTGAGAGTCTGGCGAGACGCCGCACCGGGGACCGCCGAAAACGGCGACCAGTGCACTTCCTAAACGGGAAGTGCTCGAGATCAGTTTTTGGTACCGGTACGGGGATTCGAACCCCGGTCCCGTGGCTGAGAACCACGTGTCCTGACCCCTAGACGATACCGGCTCCTGCGGGGACGCTAACCTGAAAATGTTATCACGCAGGCCGTCGTAGACGCGGACCCTCGGACGCCGTTCGTCGAGCGGACTTCCAAGCCGGCCTGTATGATCGGACTGTGCGTGGCTTCGTAAAGTTCCTATTCTTCCTCCTGGTCCTGGCCGTCATCGGCGGTGGTGGCGCATGGCTGTGGGCTGGACGCCAGCCGGCGCCGACCGTTCAGTTCCGCCAGCCGGACAAATTCATCGGCCAGAACAGCACGCTCGAGCTGATGGTGGAGACGCCGCAGGGTCAGCTCTCGCGGCTCGACGTCGCCGTCGAGCAGGGCGGCAAATCGTTTCCGGTGTTCACGCTGAATCAGCCGGCGCAGGCGACGACGCGTCAGGAAACAGCGGATCGCTTGTTCATCATGCGGCCGATCGGCAAGCGCGCGATTCCCGAGCTGCAGCCGGGTCCCGCGCGCATCGTCGTTCACGCGGCACGACCGGTGCTGCGCGGCATGCGCCAGGTCGCAACCGAGACCACGCGCGACGTGCAGGTACGGCTCGAACCGCCGCAGGCGTCGGTTGTCTCTACGTTTCACTACGTCAATCTCGGCGGCGCCGAGTTCGTCGTCTACCGCGCGACGCCGGCGGATGTGGAGTCCGGCGTGCGCGTCGGCGATCGAATCTATCCAGGGTTCCCGGGCAGTGCGGTCGGCATCCGGAACGATCCGGCAATTCATGTCGCCTTCTTCGCGCTTGCGTACGACCAGGACTTGAACACGCCGATCACGGTGTTCGCAAAAGATCCCGCCGGCAACATCGCGGCAACGGTGGTCGATCACATGCCGTTCGTGAAGTCGTTCTCGAAAAGCACAATTCCGATCGACAGCTGGGTGGCGCGTGTGGTGCCGCCTATCGTGGCGAATACGCCCGCACTGCAGGCTGAGTCAACCGCGCCGCAGGATCTGCCAAACACCTTCGTCAAGATCAACAGCGACCTGCGGCGGCAGAACGCGCAAACCATTGCGGACCTGGCGAAGAAGACAGCACCCGAGATGATGTGGAACACGCCGTTCGAGCCGCTGACCAACGCCGCGGTCGAAGCGAAATTCGCCGATTTCCGCACCTATACCTATATGGGCAAGGAGATCGATCGCCAGGTGCACCTCGGGTTCGACCTCGCAGTCACCCAGCAGGTGCCGATCAAAGCGGCGCAGCGTGGTGTGGTTGTCCACGCGGCCTATCTCGGCATCTACGGCAACTGCGTCATCATCGACCACGGGCTGGGCGTGCAGACGCTCTACGGGCATCTGTCGTCAATCGGCGTGAAGGTCGGTGACAAGGTCGAGAAAGGCCAGGTCATCGGTCGCAGTGGCATGACGGGGCTGGCAGCCGGCGATCACCTGCATTTCACCGTCCTGGTCAACGGCACGCCGGTCAATCCAGTCGAGTGGTGGGACCAGAAATGGATGCAGGACCGCGTCTTCCGCAAGATCATGGAAGCCGGCGGCAGCGTGACATAATCAGGAGTTTGGAGTTCTACGGAATGACACGACTTTCTCTGGCTGCGTGCGCCGCGGCCGCGCTCGTCATCGGCTGCGGAGGCGGCAATCAGAATCAGCAGCAGAGCTCAGTGCCTGCAAGCTCCGGCGCCACAGCGCCTGCCGCTGCCGCTGCTGCCGTCGACCCCGCAACCGCCGCGACGGTTACGGGCAAGGTGAAGTTCGAAGGCACTCCGCCGACGCCGCAGCCCATTAAATTGAGCTCTGACCCGTACTGCCAGAAGGCGAATCCCGGGTTGACGACGGAGACCGAAATCGTTGGTAAGGACGGCGCGATCGAAAACGTGTTCGTCTACGTGAAAGACGGCCTCGGCAACCGCACGTTCCCGACGCCCTCGCAGCCGGTCGTGCTCGATCAGAAGGGGTGCCACTACACGCCGCATGTATTCGGCATCCAGGTCGGCCAGCCGCTGCAGATCGTCAACAGCGACGACACGCTGCACAACGTGCACGGCCTGGCAAAGGCCAACAAGGAGTTCAACCAGGGCCAGCCCATCCAGGGGATGAAGATGACGCACACCTTCAGCACGAAGGAAGTGATGATCCCCTTCAAATGCGACGTGCACGGCTGGATGAACGCGTGGATCGGCGTGCTCGATCATCCGTATTACGCCGTGACATCGGCTGACGGCTCGTTCTCGCTGAAGGGCCTGCCGCCGGGCACCTACACGATTGAAGCGTGGCACGAGAAGCTCGGCACGCAGACGCAGACCGTAACGGTCGGCGAAAAAGAAACCAAGGACGTCGCGTTCACCTTTAAAGCGTAGGCAATGCTTCCTGTCTTCGCCGCGCTTGTTGCGGCGTCCACGGCTCTCCTGATCTTCGCGGGCGGCCTCGTCACGAGCACCGCATCCGGCCTGTCGGTACCGGACTGGCCGAACACCTACGGCTGGTTCATGTGGGCGTTTCCAATCAGCAAGATGGTCGGCGGCATCTTCTACGAACACCTGCATCGGCTGATTGCGAGCACGGTCGGCTTCCTGATCGTCGTGCTGGCTATCTGGCTCTGGAAGGCCGAGCCGCGCGGGTGGGTGCGGAAGCTTGGATACGTCGCTCTTGCCGCGGTAGTCACGCAAGGTGTCCTCGGCGGCATCACGGTGCTGTGGTACCTGCCGGATGCCATCTCCATCGCGCATGCGAGCCTTGCGCAGATCGTCTTCTGTCTCACGACGACCATCGCGCTGGTGACATCACGGGGCTGGCAGCAAAGCTACGTCGTGTCCCGAATTTCGCTTCCTGAATCCCGGCGCGACATCACGCTCGAGCGTATAGCTGTCGTCACCACCGCAGTGATTTATCTCCAGATCGTGATTGGCGCGACGATGAGGCACACGGGAGCGGGCCTCGCGATTCCGGATTTCCCGTTTGCATTCGGTCGCCTGATTCCGCCGGTGTGGGACTCGAAGATCGCCATCCACTTCGCGCATCGCGTCGGCGCCCTGACGGTTACGCTGCTGATACTTGCGACAATCGGCCATGTGTTCTTCCACCACCGCCGCCGCCGCGAGCTGCGCAATCCCGCTATTCTGCTCCTCATCCTGTTGACGCTGCAGATCACCCTCGGTGCGCTGACGGTGCTCAGTCAGAAGCAATTCATCATCAACTCGCTGCATGTCGTCAACGGTGCGCTCGTGCTGGTCACATCGCTGGTGCTGACGCTGCGGGCGCATCGCGCCCGATTCGCGGTCTCCGCGGCCGGCACCGGGTCCGCTGTCGGTTTCGCGGAGCGAAACCCGGCCTACGTACCACGGGGCGCGAACGCATGAAGGCCTCCGCCGCAGTTGTCGTCGGTGGGGCGGGTGCCGCGCCCGCGCAGGCCGAGCGGACCCGCCAGCAGACTCGCACAGCCGACTTCCTCACGCTGACGAAGCCACGCCTCAACTTCCTCGTGCTCATCACGACGCTCGGCGGAATGTATCTCGCCGCGCCAGAGGGCATCGCGCTGCCCATCCTCCTGCATGCACTCGTCGGCACCGCGCTGGTGGCCGGCGGCGCCTCCGCGCTGAACCAGGTGTGGGAACGCGAGACCGACGGGTTGATGCGGCGAACGCGGCTGCGTCCGATCCCGGCGCATCGGCTGCGCGCGGCTGACGGTACGTGGTTCGGGACGCTGCTTTCCGTGGCGGGACTCATCGAGCTCACGTGGAAGGTGAATCCGCTCGCCGCGACCGTTGCCACGGCGACGCTTGTCAGCTATGTGTTCGTCTACACGCCGCTCAAACGTCGGACACCACTGTCGACGCTGGTCGGCGCGGTCCCGGGCGCGCTGCCGCCGGTCATCGGCTGGGCCGCCGCAACTGGCACGAT
>Ga0310811_10001752_pt1 | contig 26981 bp, 27 predicted proteins | sample YCmetagenome_FD_207642 | JGI IMG/M metagenome (GOLD analysis project Ga0310811, IMG submission 207642) | Soil microbial communities from experimental microcosm in Duke University, North Carolina, United States - YC | ecosystem: Engineered > Artificial ecosystem > Soil microcosm > Unclassified ... | reverse complement strand
CGCGATAGCCGGAGGTCTCCGAGGACCGGTGATCGCCGCTGTCGCTGGAGCATCCCGCGACGATCGTCGTCAGGGCAATCATTGCGACCCAGCCGTACGTCTTCTTGGTCATCTGCGCCTCCTCCATCTACAAATCGGGACTGCTTTGGGAGCTCGAGGGGGGGAATTGCGTGGCGTTCGACTTCCCCCGTCTCCCACAACCGTCCCACTGGGGCACGGTCGGCGTATAGAGCCGGAGCCGGGGGAATTGTTACGACTCCTTCCGAAGCAACGCGCGAATGCCCGCGCGTAACGGTCCCCTGGGCCGGGCCTCATCCTTAAGGGAACGGAAAGGGTCTGCTATGAAGAAATCGCGTCGACGCCAGACCGACACGCCCGAATCGGAGTCCCCCGAGACGCCGCACCTTCAGGCCATGGGGGGCAAGGAGGAACGGGTGTCCCGCGTGGGACAGGCCCGGGCGGATGCCGAACGCAGCGAGAAGGCGGGCGAGGCCCTCTACGACATCGTGCCCGGCCCCGACACCAACGAGCTGCTCCACGGGCAGCGTCGCCCGGCCACGAAGGAGAGCAAGACCAAGCTCCGGCAGCGGAAGGTCAGCCCCCAGCCCCGCGGCGGCCCCGTCGGACCCGAGCCCGAGGACGTGGAGGAGGCTCCGAAGCGCGCCAAGCGTCGCCCCTCCGAGCAACTTCCCTTCGAGCACGACGAGTCTGGGGGCTAAGAAGCAAGAAGCACGAAGTACGAAGCAGGCGTTCCCCTGCCCCGGGGGGAGGAGAATCAAGGGGAATCAAGAATCAAACACTCCCCGAAGGGCACGTTGTCGTGGGAGGTAGGTTTTACTTCGCACTTCGTGCTTCTTGCTTAGCTGCGCTTGCGCGCGTCGGGAATGCGCGCGAGGAGCTCTCCATCGACGGCCGACATGTTCCCCCCGTAGGGGAGCGTGTAGGTGCCGCGGCAGCCGTCGGTGCGGGAGCGCAGGGCTACGACGATCGCCTCGTCCTCGGGATCGGAAATGCCTTCGAAGCGGTCGATGGATTCGATGACCAGCTCCTCCGGGCGGTGGACGTGGTCCGCCTTCAGGGCGTGGACGCCGCCCGCCTCGCCCCGGAAGGTGTCGCTGTAGCCCGCCCGGGTCAGGCGATCGATGACCCCCGCCATCCGACGCTCGTAGAATCCGCCGTTCATCTTTAGAGATGATGCCGGCGGAGGGGAAAACGTTACTACGGCGCCAGAACCCGGATCCCGCCCGGCACCACCTCCAGATCCGTCGGCAGGACGCCCGCGGGGTCGCCGTCCATCTGCAGCGGGACGGGACGGCCGTCGCTCGACGTCACGCGCACCCGGCGGGCCGTGTGGAAGGTCACGTCGTGCATCGCGTACGGGATGCCCATCCAGCCCAGGATCGCCGCCCAGAACATCCGGACGACGTCGCGCGGCTTTCGGGCGTGCTGGATCATGACCTCGAAGGTCTTGCTGTCCGGTCGCGCCCGCGGGGTGAAGACCAGCGGGCCGCCGTAGCTGGGGACGTTCGAGATCGTGACCCAGGCGGCCTCCGTGGTCACCCGGGCGCCGTCGATCTCGACCGTGATGCGCGGGACTTCGAAGTGCAGGATGCTCTTGAGGCCCCAGTAGACGTACTGCCACATCTGGATGGGGCCCTTCCGGGCCGCATGGAAGATGTGGACGACGTGGGCGTCGTAGCCGGCGCTCGCGAAAAGTAGGAACTTTCGGCCGCCGATCCGGTCCACCCCCAGGTCCCAGGAGATCTCGCGGCCGTCGCGCAGGATCCGCGCCAGCCCCTGGGCGCCGCGGGGCAGCCGGAGCTCCTTGGCGAAGACGTTCGCGGTCCCGCTGGGGAGCATCGCGAGCGCGGGAGCCCCGTCCGCCGGGAGCCCGTTCAGGACTTCGTTGACCGTCCCGTCGCCGCCGGTGGCCGCGAGGGCGGAAAATCCGGCCGACTCGGACGCGAACTTCCGGGCATCGCCTCCCTTCTGGGTCAGCTGGAGGTCCACGGTGCAGCCCTGACGGCGCAGCAGCTCCGTGACCGATTCCGCCAGGCGCAGCGCCCTCCCCCGCCCGGAGACGGGATTGACGATGATCTTGATGCGGTCGCGCACGGCAGGATTCTACCGGAATTGGGGAAAAGGGGCGATCTTCCGGTCATGGCCGGAGGCTAACAATTCGGCCGTAACTGCTTTGAGATAAAGATGTTCCGGCAGGGAGGCCCCGCCCGGATGAAGACTTTTTTCTGTTCGAAGGAACTACGGAGGACTATCCTCAATACCGCTTATGGAAATCCGGAAACTCGCAACCCCCGAGGAGTACCTCGAGGCGGAAAACGTCCAGAGGGTCGTCTGGCACTTCCCCGACCGGGAGATCATCCCCCTCAATGAGCTGGTCGTCATGCAGAAGAACGGCGGCCACGTGTTCGGGGCTTTCGACGGCCCGAAGATGACCAGCTTCTGCTTCGGCGTCCCCGGGTACAAGGAGGGCAAGGTCTTCCACTACTCGCGGATGCTCGGCGTCATGCCCGGGTACCAGGATTCGGGCATCGGCTACACCATGAAGCTCAAGCAGCGCGAGTACGTGCTGAAGCAGGGCATCGACCTGGTCGTCTGGACCTTCGACCCCCTCCAGAGCCGCAATGCGTACCTGAACATCGAGAAGCTGGGCTGCATCATCCGGGAGTACTCGGTGAACATCTACCCGGGCTCGGGCAGCCAGTTCAACGCGGGACTCGAGACCGACCGCTTCACCCCGGAGTGGTGGATCGGCTCCCGTCGGGTGAAGGACCGCATCGCCGGGAAGCGGCCGGCCTACGACCTGAAGGCCTACCCCGCCGCGCTCGAGACGCGCGTCGGCGAGGCGGGCTGGCGGGAGCCCGTGGAGGTCCGGACGAAGCGCCGGGACCGCCGCCTCTCGATCGAGATCCCGGACGACATCGACGCGCTCAAGAAGGACGACCTGGCGCTCGCCCAGCGCTGGCGCGAGGCGTCGCGGGAGGCCTTCGTCGAGAGCTTCAAGAAGGGCTACGTGGTCCACGGCTACGCGACCATCCCGGAAGTGGGCCGCCGCCGCAGCTTCTACCTCCTGGAGAAGGGATACAAGGTCCGATGAAGATCGACCGACTGGAACTGCTGCACCTCAAGCTCCCCCTCGTCCACTTCTTCGAGACGAGCTTCGGCCGCGTCTACGACCACGAAGTCCTGATCGTCCGGGCGGAGTCGGGCGGGATCATCGGCTACGGCGAGGTCCCCGCCTCGGCGGCGCCCCGCTACAGCTACGAGACGGTCCAGACCGCCTGGCACATCATCCGCGACTTCCTGGCGCCCCGCCTCAAGGGGCAGGAGATCGCCGCGCCCGGCCCGATCTCGGAGCTCTTCTCCTTCGTCCGCGGCCACAACATGGCCAAGGCCGGGATCGAGATGGCGATCCTGGACCTCTTCGGCAAGGCGCAGAACAAGCCGATCTGGCAGATCCTGGGGGGCGAGCGGACCGAGATCCCGACCGGCGTGAGCCTCGGCATCGAGGACACCGTGCCCGACCTGATCAAGCGCGTGGAGGGGGCGCTCGCGAAGGGCTACCAGCGGATCAAGCTGAAGATCAAGCCCCGCTGGGACGTCGACGTCGTCGCGGAGGTGCGCAAGAAGTTCCCCACCGTTCCGCTGAGCGTGGACGCGAACTCCGCCTACACGCTCTCGGACATCGAGCACCTGAAGAAGCTCGACGCGTACGACCTCATGATGATCGAGCAGCCGCTGAGCTACGACGACTACGTGGACCACGCGAAGCTGCAGGCGCAGATCAAGACGCCGATCTGCCTGGACGAGTCGATCCGCTCCTACGACGACGCGCGCCGCGCCTTCGAGCTGGGCTCCTGCCGGATCATCAACATCAAGCAGGCCCGCGTGGGCGGGCCCTACAGCGCCAAGATGATCCACAACGTGGCCAAGGCCCACAAGGCGCCCGTGTGGTGCGGCGGCCTGCTCGAGACCGGCATCGGCCGCGCCCACAACATCGCGATCGCGACGCTGCCCAATTTCACTCTGCCGGGCGACATCTCGGCCAGCGAGCGGTATTACGCGGAGGACGTCATCGACCCGCCCGTGACGGTTTCGCCCCAGGGCACCATCCTGGTCTTCCGCGGCTCCGGCATTGGCTATAATGTCCTCGAGAAGCGGCTCGCCCGCTATAGCGTGCGAAGGGAATATGTCCTGTCCTAAGTGCAACGCGGTTCTGCCGGAAGCCAGCGCCTTCTGCAACAAGTGCGGCGCGGCGCTCCAGTCCGGCGCTGCCCCGATCCACCCCCTCCAGCCGCCGGTCGCCAACGTCGCCATGGACCCCGAGCAGGAGCTCTGGAAGGGCCGCTTCTCCGCCAAGGCGCAGGGCCACTGGTGGGTCCTCTGGTTCCTCGAGATCCCCGTCCTGATTGTCGTCTGGTTCAAGCTGTCGGAGCAGATGCGGCAGGGACCCTACGCGAAGTGGGTCTTCGTCGCCGCCGCGGCCGTCCCGGTCCTGCTCATCGTCTGGACCTGGATGATCGAAAAGCTCTCGACGCGCTACCGGCTCACGACCCACCGGCTCTTCAAGGAAACCGGCATCCTCTCGCGGAACCTGAACGAGATCGAGCTCGTGCGGGTGGACGACGTGGCCGTGCACCAGAACATCATCCAGCGGATCTTCAACGTCGGCGTCGTCACCGTGATCGCGCCGCACGACCAGACGGAGCCGCGCCTGGAACTGGTCGGGATCGAGAACCCGATCGAGGTCAAGGAGATGATCCGCAACCACGTGCGCCTCCGCCGCAAGGGGTCGCTCAACGTGGAGAACATCTAGCGTGCCCGCGCCGCGGAACCGGACGCTGACTCTCAGCGATGCCGAGCGCCGCGGCCCCGTCCCCCGCCTGAACGGCCACGCCCTTCCCGACCAGGTCTACTGCGGCGATGCCCTCGAAGGGCTCAAGCTCAGCCCGGCGGTGGACCTCATCGTCGCCGACCCTCCCTACGACGCGGACGCCGACTGGCACGAGCTCTGGATCGCCGAGGCCGCCCGGATCCTCCGGCCGGGCGGGTCGATCTACGTCTGCTGCGACTGGACCTTCTCGGGAGTGATCCAGGCCGCGCTCGGGCGCCGCCTCGCGGTGCGGAACCGCATCACCTGGCGCCGCGAGAAGGGCCGCGGGGCGAAGCGGAACTGGAAGCAGAACATGGAGGACATCTGGTTCGCCACGAAGGGCGACGACTACACCTTCAACCTGGTCAAGTGGAAGAAGCCCGTGATCGCCCCCTACCGGGTGAACGGGAAGCCGAAGGACTGGGTCGAGGAGAACGGCGAGCGCTACCGGATGACGCACCCGTCAAACATCTGGATCGACCTCTGCGTGCCGTTCTGGTCGATGCCGGAGAACACGCCGCACCCGTACCAGAAGCCCGAGAAGCTGATTGAGCGGATCGTCGAGGCATCGAGCCGGCCGGGCGACCTGGTGCTGGATCCGTTCCTGGGCTCCGGCACGACGGCGGTGGTGGCCCGCCGCCTCGGGCGCCGCTTCCTCGGCTTCGAGCTCCAGCCCGACTACGTGCGCCTCGCCCTCAAGCGCCTCGCCGAACGACCCTAGCCCACGAGCATCCGGGCAAAGGATTCCCACGCGGCCGATTTCCCAATCACGGCCCGGAGCGGACCGGACACCAGCAGGAGCAAGCCGCCAACGATATAGACCGGATGGACCCGGCGGCGGGACAGCCAGTCGTGGATCATGGCGACGACCACGAAGCCTACCGTCAGGAACATCGCGAGGACCGATCGTTTATCCACCATGCGGGAGATGGCCGGCGTCATCATGCAGATCGTTCCGACGAGGATGAGCCGACGATGGAGTTCCGGCTTGCGACGGTTCCACAATCCCGCCCCCACGAAGCCGCCGAACAACAGGATCTGTCCGAAGGGGAAGATCATGAACCCCAGGGGTGTCATGCCGTCGGCGGCCGTCCCGCGGCGGGCGGCATAGATGGCCACCGAGAACCCAAGGACAACCACCAGGGCCGCGAGCAGCGCCCCGACCATTCCGAGGCGCTTGTGCACGTCGGTGCGCTCCGCCCGGACCAGCCCACTTTGGACGATCAGCAAGATCAGCCACGCCGTGAACACCATGCCGTGCGCATGCAGCAGCGGGGACAGCGGCGGCGACGGATGGACGGGTTTGAAGAAATAGGTCGGCCCGAAACCGATCACGGCTGTGAGCAGGAGCGCCACCGCCATGCCCGTATGAAATAGACGGCCTTGGCTCCGCGCGACGGCGGGACTGGCAGCGGCGGCGTCGATGCTCATGGTGTCGAAGTTGAGGTGAGTATACCCAAGTACTGCATCAGGGCATCTTAAAAATCCGGAGCTCTTCGGCGCCGACGCGCTCCACCTTTCCCTGAAGGAGCGATCGCAGTCGCACACGACCGGGAATGAGTTCCGTCCGCAGGGGCGCGACGCCCGGGTCCTCGAAGCCGGGCGGCGGAGAGATGTCGTTCCAGGTCTTGATGTTCCGGATCCAGATCCCGTTGACCACCCGGTAGTGCGGCCCCGGGAGCGAGCGGTCCCACGAACGCAGGTCGCGCGCCGGACGGTAGCCGTCGTAGAGGCGCAGGAACTCGATCGTCCGCGGGTCGGAGACCACGGGCAGGTCCGCGGTGGCCAGGTGCGCGATCCGCGCGCCCGCGGATTCGCGGCGACCGTCGCCGTGCAGCACCAGGGCGGCGCCGATCGAGAGGAACGCCGCCGCCCCGAAGGCCGGCGCCGCGGCCTTGAGGGGGATCCGTCGCAGCAACGACGCCGCCAGGATCGCCATCGGGACCGCAGCCACCAGGAAGATCCGCGGGAACGCGACCATGGCCGGCCGGTACGGCAGCAGCGTCACGGGCCACAACGTCAGCAGCGCGACGAGGCCGAGCGCCCAGCCCGCCGGTCCGCGCAGGAGGACGTCGCGGCGCCGCCACGCCTCGACCGCGCCCCCGACCGCCAGCAGCGGCAGCAGCGCGAAGTACGCGAAGTTCGCGTCGCCGGGCCAGAGAAACATCGCCGGCACGTCGACGACGATGCGGCGGAACGTCGGGGCCGTCCGCAGGTAGAACTCCGAATTCATGATCTGGGCCTGCTGGGCCCCGGTGCCGCGGAGGCGGTGCAGCGGGTCTCCGGCGGCCGCCCAGAAGAAGAGCATCTCGAAGGCGACGACAATGGCGAAGCCCGCCACGGCGTGGAGGTAGGACCGCCGCGGGCGCCCTCCGAGGACGGCCAGCGCGGCCAGTCCCATGAAGGCGGTCTCTTTCATCAGGTGGGCCGCGCCCAGCGCGAGCCCCGATGCCAGGTAAAGGGCGGCGGTATCGGCCTTCCGGGCGCGCAGGAAGAGCAGCGCCGAGAGCGTCGTGAGCGCCGCGACCGGAAGGTCGGGGTGCGCCTCCGTCGCGTAGAAGACGTGGACCGGGAGCAGCGCCACGAGGACCGCCGCCAGCCAGGCCCCCTCGTCGTCCAGGAACTCGCGGGCGACCAGCCGCGCCAGCGCCACTTCCGCGACGGACGAAAGCAGGTTGAGGAAGACCAGGGAAAAGGAGCCCGCACCGAAGAGCGCGTAGAGCGCGCCGATGAAGCCCACGTAGCCGATCCGGTTGCCGTGGATGCCCTGGTCGACGGGGGCGACGCCGCCGGCCACGGTCCACGCGGCCCTCGAGTAGGCCAGGTCGTCCGACCCCTGGGCGCCGATGAAGAGGATCAGCCTCCAGGCCAGCGCGCCGGCCAGGAGCGCGGTCCAGCGGAACGCCGGCGTCTGCCAGAACCTCATGCCCTGATCTTACCTCTTGGGGCGCACGCCCACGCGGGCGCAGAATCGGTGGACCGGGCACGTGTCGCAGGTCGGCCCGATCGGCTTGCAGACCGCCTTGCCGTGGGCCACGAGAGCCTCGTTGATGACCGGCCAGAGGCGCTGCGGGACGAGCGCCGTCAGCTGACGCTCCGTCTCTTCGGGCGTCCGGGTCTTCATCCAGCCCATGCGGTTGGAGACCCGGTGCACGTGGGTGTCGACCGGGATGGCCTGGCGGCCGAAGGCGTAGACAAGGACGCAGTTGGCCACCTTGCGGCCGACGCCCGGGTATTCCATAAGCCCGTCGATGGTCCGGGGGATCCGGCCGCCGGCGGCCTCGACCATCCGGGCGGTCTCCATCACGTACGAGGCCTTGGTGCGGTAGAACCCGATCGGCTTGAGGATCTTCTCCACCGCGCGACGCTCGGCCCGCGCGAGCGCCCGCGGCGTCGGGAAGCGCTTGAAAAGAGCCTCGGTGATGACGTCCGTCATCTCGTCCCGCGAGCGGGCCGAGAGGATCGTGCCGATCAGGGTGCGGAACGGCGACACGCGCCGCTCGTTCCAGCTCCCCAGCATCGTCAGCGGGTAGCGGCCGGACAGCTCCTTGAGGATCCGCGCGATCGGGGCGGCCACGACTACTTCCCGAGGTCGCGTCCCGTCAGGACCTTGAAGGCCTCGAGGTACTTCTCGCTGGTCTTCTTCACGATGTTCTCGGGCAGCGTGGGTCCGGGCGGCTTCTTGTTGAACTTGATCTCCTCGAGGTAGTCCCGGACGAACTGCTTGTCGTACGAGGGCGGCGAGATGCCCGCCTTGTACTCCGACTTCGGCCAGTAGCGCGAGGAGTCCGGCGTCAGGACCTCGTCGATCAGAATGATCTCGTTCCCGACCATGCCGAACTCGAACTTGGTGTCCGCGAGGATGACGCCCTTCGTCGCCGCGTAGTCGGCGCCCTTCTGGTAGATCGAGAGCGTGAGATCGCGCAGCTTCTCGGCGGTCTCCTTCCCCACCGTCTCGGCCGCCACCTCGATGCTGATGTTCTCGTCGTGGCCCGTGACGGCCTTGGTGGCCGGCGTGAAGATGGGCTTCTCCAGCTTCGACGCCTGCTGCAGCCCCTTGGGGAGCTTGATGCCGCAGATGGCGCCCGTGGCCTGGTAGTCCTTCCAGCCGCTGCCGATGACGTAGCCGCGCGCGACGCACTCGATCGGGAACGGCTTGGCCTTCTTGACCAGCATCGCGCGGTCGCGCAGCACGTCCTTGTGCTTCTTCACCTCCGCGGGCATCTGGTCCACGTCGCAGGTGATCATGTGGTGCTTCACGCCCAGGAAGTTGAACCAGAACTCGGAGAGCCGGTTGAGCACCTTCCCCTTGAAGGGGATCCCGTTCGCCATGACGACGTCGAACGCGCTCAGCCGGTCGCTCGTGACGATCAGCAGCGAGTCGCCGAGATCGAACATGTCGCGCACTTTGCCGCTCGAGACGTGCTTCAGGCCCGGCAGCTGCTCGGCCTTCAGAAGAACTTGCTCACCCATCGGATGCCCCCCCCCGGTGTTCGTGGTGTCCGTTCAATTCCCAGGACAAAAGAACCACAAAGACGTGGTTCTGAAAAGCAATTTAGGTCGCCGCGATCAGGCGCGCCACTTCGCGCGGATGGCCCGGGATGGCGCCCACGTAGATCTCATAGCCCGGGCAGGGGAACGGCTCGACGGCCGCCGGGTGCACCGCCTCGCCGGCGCCGGCCTTCAGGCTGAACGCGGTGGCCGCGGTCGTGGAGCGCAGCAGGCGCCCCTTCCCGAAGAGCGTCGCCGCGGGGACCATCGCCCGCGCGTCGGGCGACGAGACCAGGCGGACCAGCTGCTGCCGGGTCCGCTCCGGCGGCAGCCCCCGCAGCGCCTGCGGATCGCGCCGCCGCGCCGTCTCGTCCAGCGCCTCCGCGAGGGACGCCTTCGCGTCCTCCTGGGCGGGGTCCGGGTCTGGCACGTTCTCGAACTTCGAGAAGAAGACCTTCGAGGCGTATTCGGGGTAGCTGGCCAGCACCGAGGTCCGGAAGTAGAGGCTCTTTTCCAGCGCGTGGACCCGGCCGGAGGGCTCGAGCGCGAGCCAGCCGTCCGCCACGAACTTCGACCCCGGGATCTCCAGGAGCCCCCAGGTCGGCGTCGGGTGGATGACCTCCTTGGGGTACACGAGCGCGAGCCCGCGGCCGTTGATCTCGACGGCGGCGGCGTGGAGGATGAATCCGGCCTTGCCGATCAGACGGCCGAACGCCTCCATGGTGCAGCCGCGCAGGTCGCCGTAATAGGACGTGTTGAAGAGGTAGACCTCCTGGCGGGCGACCGAGACGTAGGCCGCTTCCGGCTCGGCGTCCACGTTGATCATCGCGTGGACCGTGAGGGCCGGCTCGCGGGGCACCACCTGCCCCGTCGCCTCCCGCCACTCACCCTCGTTCGGCCAGTTCTCGCGCCAGAAGTCCGCGAGGTGGTGCGAATTGGAGAAGAGCCGGATCCGGCGGCCGAGCACGACCGCGTCGTGGATGTACGACTCGCGGCCCTGGATGGCGCGCGACGCGTGGTCGCGGAGCCGCTCGCGGAGCGCGGCGTTCGTGTCGGGGTCGAGCCCCTGCGGCACGCGCGCGCGCGTGCGGGTCATGGCGTTGGAGATGCCGATCAGGGTGCCGGGCGTTTCGCTCATAGTCTGTTCACGTGGCAAAGTCCGAGGGCGATCGCGTCCGCCGCGTCCGCGGGCGGCGTCTCCTTGAGCCCCAGCGTCGCGGCCACCATCCGCTGCACGAAGTCCTTGGTCGCCTGCCCGTTGCCGGTGGCGGCCTTCTTCACCTGTGCGGGCGCGTAATCGAAGACGCGGGCCCGCGCGGCGGCCGCCGCGAGCATGCACACGGCGCGGCCGGCGTTGAGCGTCATCGCGTCCCGCGCGCTCTTGCCGACGAAGGGGCGCTCGATGACGACGTGCGAGGGCCGATGGCGCCGGAAGAGCCGCTCGATTCCCTTGTGGATGTGGAGCAGGCGCTCCGGCAGGTCCTTCCCCCGGACGAAGACGCAGCCGCACTCCGACAGCGAGGGCTTGCGGCCGTTGAGTTCGAGGACCGCGTAGCCGGTGCGCTGGGTCCCGGGGTCGATGGCGAGAATCTTCATGCCGTCCCCAGCTTGAGTCGATGCGCCAGCCGGTCGTGCTCCTGCCAGAGCTCTTCGGGGAGCCGGGTCCCGAACTTGTCGAAAAACGCCTTCATCTCGGACAATTCCTTTGTCCAGGCCTCGACGTCGACGGAGAGCAGCCGCTCCACCGAGGACTCGGGCAGGTTCAGCCCGTCGAGGTCGAGGGCCGCCCGGGTCGGGAGGAACCCGATCGGGGTGCGGACGGCGTCCGCCTTGCCGCGGCAGCGCGCCAGGATCCAGCGCAGCACGCGCAGGTTCTCGCCGAAGCCGGGCCAGAGGTAGGAGCCGTCGGCGCCCGTCTGGAACCAGTTCACGTGGAAGATCGAGGGCGCTTCGTCGCTGCGGGCACCGACCTTGAGCCAGTGGTTGAAGTAGTCGGCCATGTTGTAGCCGCAGAACGGGATCATGGCCATCGGGTCGCGGCGCACCACGCCGACCTGGCCGGTCGCGGCGGCGGTGGTCTCGGACCCCATCGTGGCGCCCAGGAAGACGCCGTGGCGCCAGTCGAAGGCCTCGAAGACGAGCGGGGCGACCCGGGCGCGACGGCCGCCGAAGAGGATCGCCGAGATCGGCACCCCCTGGGGGTCGTCGAAGCGCGGCGAAATGGCCGGGCACTGCCGCGCGGGAGTCGTGAAGCGCGAGTTCGGGTGGGCGGCCTTCGTGAGGCTGCCCTTCGTCCAGGGCTTCCCCTGCCAGTCGATCGCCTCCAGGGGCGCCGGACCGTCCATCCCCTCCCACCAGGGCGTGCCGTCGGGGCGCAGGGCGACGTTGGTGAAGATCGTGTTCTTCCGGATCGTCGCCATCATGTTGGGGTTGGTCTTCTCGCTCGTGCCGGGCGCGACGGCGAAGAAGCCCGCCTCGGGATTGACCGCGTAGAGGCGCCCGTCCTTGCCGAAGTGCATCCACGCGATGTCGTCGCCGACGGTCCAGACCTTCCAGCCCTTCTGGGACTCCGGGGGCACCAGCATCGCGAGGTTCGTCTTGCCGCAGGAGCTCGGGAAGGCGGCGGCGATGTAGGTCACCTCTCCCTGGGGGTCCTGCAGGCCGAGGATCAGCATATGCTCGGCGAGCCAGCCCTCCTGGCGGGCGATCCAGCTGCCGATGCGGAGCGCGAAGCACTTCTTGGGGAGCAGCGCGTTGCCGCCGTAGCCCGAGCCGATGCTCCAGATGAGGCGGCGCTCCGGGAAGTGGCAGACGAAGCGGCGCTCCGGGTTGAGGTCGCCGAGCGAATGCAGCCCGCGCACGAACTGGTCGGAGCCGCCCAGGTGGTCGAGGGCGACCTTCCCCATGCGGGTCATGACCCTCAGGCTCGCGGCCACGTAGGCGCTGTCGGTGAGCTCGATCCCCATCCGGGCGTAGGGCGACCCGGCGGGTCCCATCAGGTAGGGCACGACGTACATCGTGCGGCCCTTCATGGCGCCCCGGAAGAGCGGCGTCAGCTTGTCGAACGCCTCCTTGGGGGCCATCCAGTTGTTCGTGGGGCCGGCGTCTTCCTTCAGGTCGGTGCAGATGAAGGTCAGGTTTTCCGAGCGGGCGACGTCGGAGGGGTGGCTCCGGTGCAAATACGAATCGGGCTGCTTCTCGGGGTGGAGGGGCAGGAGCGTGCCGTCCTGGAGCATGCCGGCGATCAGGGCTCGGTACTCCTCTTCCGACCCGTCGCACCAGTGGACCCGGTCCGGTTGCGCCAGCCGGGCGCACTCGTCGACCCAATCCGTGACCGAATTGTGCAGAGACGCGGGGGGCACGAGGGCAAGATAGCATTCCGGCCGCCCGGCCGCCAACCATATCCCGACGGGAATTCCGGGCGCGGCGGTCTTACTTCGTCGCTTTCACGACCCGCTCCTCCCCGGGTTTCAGCGACACGCTCTCGGTGAACGCGAAGACCTGGGCCTGCTTCTCCACGACAAAGATGCGGAAGTCGACGTCGATCTTGCCCTCCTTCCCGGGCTTCCCTCGGAAGAACAGGAAGGCGCCGGACTCGATCACGGTCCGCTCTTCCAGGACCGGATCGGGAGCCGAGTCGTCGTGGGGAAGCTCGGGAACCGTGAGGGCCTTGCGGGTATCCCCCACGGACATGCTGGCCCAGCTTCCGGACACGCTGCCGACCGACATCTTGCCCAGCGTTTCCTTTCCGCGGCGGAATCCCGGAATAGTCAGCGTGTAGAGATTGCCGTTCTCCGAGACCGTCACCGTGTAACGGATCTCGACGCCAGGCTCCTGCGCGGGCCGGCCGGCGCCCGGAGCCGGAACCGTGAGGACGACCCAGAGGACCCCTGCCAGGAGTAGCGCGGCGGCGGCGAGGCCGGCGAGCGGCGTGAAGCGTCGGGCGCCCCGCGGCGCGCCGGAAAGGATCCGTCCCCGGAGCGAGGGCGGAGGGTCGGGAAGCCGGAACTGGCCGATCATAGGATCTCCTTCAATTTCTCGCGGGCGTAGCGGAAGCGGCTGGCGGCCGTGTCGGGGGGGATCCCCAGCGCGGACGCCACCTCGTCGAACGTCCATCCTTCGAGCACGTGGAGGACGACCACTTCGCGCTGCTCGTCGGGCAGCGCGGCGAGGCGCTGCTCCGCGGCCTCGCGGTCGGCGGCGCTGACCGGGTGGCCGTTCCGGGGCAGCAGGTAGGGGGCCGGCGGGCGCCGGGCCAGCGCGCGCGCCTCATTCCGCGCCCCGGTCCACAGGTAGGTCCGCAGGTCCTCGACGTGGTCGATGCCGACGCGCGCCAGCTTGGCGAAGAGGTTCTGGAGCGCGTCCTCCGCGTCCTCGCGGTTCCCCAGGAATCCGCAGAGGAAGCGGTAGATCGGCGCCGCGTAGCGGTCATAGGCCTCGGCGAGACCGTCGATCCTGGCCATCCTCTCCCATAGACGGGGGTGGGGGCGAAAGTTGTCTACGATTCGATGCCGACTATACTTACGGTGATGCCCGCCTCTCTGGCCCTCTCGATCGACTGCGACGGCTGCACCGTCGAACGACTTCACCGGGTCTTCCGCTACTGGGCCGGCAGCGAGCCGACCGAGTTCGGCCCGGGTCTCGGCCTGCCCGTCGCCTCATCGATGTTCGCGTACACCCGCAACCCGGCCGCGCCGCCCCAGGCGGCGTATCTGGACGGCGACCGCGACGGGCTCCTCGATGCCTGGAAGCGGGGCTGGATCGACAGCCTCCACGGGCTGGGCGACTTCAGCGCCGCCGCGCCGTGCACCCGAGAGATGGCCCGGAAGGCCTTCGAGGCGCTGGCCGCGGACGGCGTCCGCCTGAAAGTGTGGACCAACCATGGGGGGCAGGAGAACGTCCAGAACCTCCTCCGGCCGGGCACCCGCGGCGACGTGCCGGACTCTCCGGTCTACCTCGCGGACCTCGCCGCGGACTATGGGATCCGCTACCTCTGGGCCAGCGAGCTGACGCCGCTCGTGGGCCAGGGCCGCGAGGCGTCCGCCGGCGAGTACTACGGGGCCTGGCCGGAGCGGCCCCCCGCGGCCCGCTGGCTCGCCCGCGTCGCCCACGGCTGGTGCGAGCCGCTCGTCCGAAAGGCGGGCATCGAGCCCTACGCGGGCAACCGCCTCGTCGAGCGGCGCTCGCTGCGCGACGGCCGCTCCATGGCGGTATTCCGCCGCTACGGACGCTGGCGCTTCGACACGATCTCGCGCCTGCCGGCCATCCTCGCTCCCGCAGTGCTGGACCGTCTGGCCGCGCTCGGAGGCGACATGATCGTCTATCTGCACATTGGGCCCTCGGCGGACGAGACCCCCGAGACGCTGCGCGCGGGCATGAAGGCGCTCGACGAGGTGGCGCGCCGCGTGCGGGAGGGGTCGCTGCGGGTCGAGCGGACCGTGGACCTGCTGGACCGGGCGTCGGCTCAGCTGTAGTTGGACGGCAGCTCGAGCAGCACGAACTTCCGCACCAGGTCGGGATCGCCGGCCGCCACCTGCTCCTTCGTCACCGTCAGGGACTCCGGGAAGTGCTTCTCGAGCGTGCGGTACGCCTCCGTGTAGCGCTCCGAGATGAAGCGCCGTTTCAGATGCAGCGCGTCGCCCTCCTCCCGGACCTCGTAGATGGGATTGAGGGCCGTGCCGGAGACGAAGTAGTCCGCCCCCGGGTACAGGCGGGGCTCGACGCCGGCCGTGAGGCTCGCCACATCCTCCTTCGAGGCGCCGGGCGAGCGGAGGTCCAGCTCTCGCCGTTCGAGGAAGGCCTCCAGGATCTCCCGCTCCCGGTAGAGTCGGGGCGAGCGTGCCGAGAAGAGCGCCGCGCAGGCCTCGGGCTCCAGCGGCGCGGGGACCCCTTCCCCCTGGAACGAAGGGTCGTAGAAGTGGGACACGACCACCGGCCCGCGCGTGACCCGCAGCAGCTCGCTCGCGGCCGTCGAGCGGTCGGCCAGGTACTTGAAGGTATCGGCGCAGAGCGAGGCCTCGAAGGCCCCGTCGAGGAAGGGCAGGCGGCCCGACGCGTCGGCGCAGACGTAGAGGGCCGACGGCGCGACGAAGCGCTTCGCGAGATAGAGCAGCGTGAAGTTCAGGTCGAGGCCGACCACCATGGACTTCGGGATGCGTCGGAAGAGCGCGTGGACCATGTGGCCGGCCCCGCAGCCCAGGTCCAGCACCGGGCCGCGCGTGAGCGGCGTGAGCAGCGCCGCCGTGCTGAGGTACGACAGGTCGCTGAAGCGGTAGCGGAAGTAGTCGAGGTCCCGCGTCCGCCCCAGGGCGGCGGCGAGATCGATGAAGGTGGCGTCCCGGTCGAAGATCGCCTTCTGGATCTCCCCGACCGGCGGGAGAAGCCGGCGGAGGATGCGGCCGGCGAGGCCGGACGGCGGCGGCAGGTGGCGGACGAGGATGTCCTCGAGGGCGAAGCGCTGATTGCGCGCCCAGGGCGCGAAGATCGGGATCTCCTCGACGACGGGCCAGGTGGAGCAGCCGCAGCGGAGCCGGTCGATCTCCCGGGTCAGGGCGCCTCGGCAGGACGGGCAGGCAAACAGCTCGGGCATGGCGGGACTCTAGCACGGTCCTCGGCAGCTCGGTAGGATATTATTCTTCCCATGAAACGCTGGGCCGTGCCGGCCGCGATCGCGCTCGTCTTTGCCTCCGCGCTCTTCGTCCACCTCGGCCGGCCCTTCCTGCGCCATCGCGAAATGGTCGCCACGCAGTACGCCATCATGGCGAGGAACCACGTCCGCCTGGGGCTCGCCAAGACCCGCCTGGCGTCCTACGAGGTGAGCGCGCCGGACCTCTCGGTCTACCCGTACTGGCGCGAGTACTGCTACCCCAACCGCCCGTTCCTGAGCGTGCTGATCACGTCGCTCTGGTTCCGCGTCTTCGGCGACGGCGAGGCGGTGCTGCGGCTTAGCCTGCTGCTGGCGGCGCTGGGCTCGATCGTCGCCTTCTGGAAGCTGGCGGAGCGGATCGTCGAGCCCCGCTGGGTCGGCCTCGCGACGGCGCTCTTCGCGTTCATGCCGATGTTCTGGTACTTCTCGATCGTCGCCGTCCACCTCACCTACGCGCTGACCTTCTCGCTGGCCGCCTGGGCCTGCCGGGTGCGCTGGGAGGACGGCCGCCGCTTTCGCGTCCTGACGGTGGTGTTTCTCGTCCTGGCCTGCGAGACCGACTGGCCGGGCTACTACGCGACGTTGTCGATCGCGCTCGACGCGCTCCTGCAGAAGCGGCGCCTCGAGGCGGCCGCCCTCTTTGGCGTGGGGGTCGCGACCTTCGGCCTGCACGTGCTGCACCTGCTCTGGATCGACCCCGACCACGGGCCCTTCGTGCGCCGCCTCTTCAGCGCCGGGGTCCAGCGTTCCGCCCAGGGGCTGCCGGGGCCGTTGGCGTTCGTCTTCGGCGAGGCGCGGGAGATCGGCCTCTACTTCACGATCGGCCTGGCGCTCCTGGCGGTGGCCGGCTTTCGGCGCCTGCCCCGCCGCGTCTGGCTGCTCGCGCTCCTGGGCCTCGACGAGATCCTCTTCATGCGCTGGTCGCACCATCACGACTACCTCAGCTACCCCCTGGTGGCGTTCTTCGCGCTGGCCGCGGCGAAGGGCGTGGAGTCGCTCTGCTCCGCGCCGCGCTTCAAGCCGGTCGCGCTCGGGCTGCTCGCGCTGGCCGCCGCGCAGTCGCTCTGGGTCACGGGGGACCGCCTGACCCGTGAAGGCGCGTACGAGGTGAACTACCGCGCGGCGCTGGCGATCCGGGAGACGGCGGCGCCGCAGGACCGGGTGCTGCTCACGATCGCGGACGAGCGGCAGTTCACGCCCTACTACGCGGACCGCTTCACGGGCGGGGTCGAGCCGGGCGAGCCGGCCCTGATGATTCACCCCAGCGGCGGCCGCTTCCCGGCCGCGAGCGTCGACGAACTGGAGCGCTACTTCCCCGACTTCACGATGGTGCTGGTGGGCGACCCCGAGCGGGCCGCGTCGGAGATCGCGTTCTTCAAGGGGAAGCGTCCGACCGACGACTTCCGCTTCCTCGGCCCGGAGCACCCGCTGCGCCGCAAGCTCGAGGCGACAGCGGTCTCGAAGACGGTGGTCGGGGCCTTCATCTTCTACCGGCTGCGCTGATTACTCGCCGAGGTAGGCGTCCTGGATGCGCTTGTCGTTGAGGAGGACGTCGGCGCGGTCGGCCATGACGATCGAGCCGGTCTCCATCACGTAGCCGCGGTGGGCCAGCTTCAGCGCCATCCGCGCGTTCTGCTCGACCAGGAGCACGGTGGTGCCCTGGCGGTTGAGTTCGCGCGCCACGTCGAAGATCTTGATGCAGATCAGCGGGGCGAGACCGAGCGACGGCTCGTCGAGAAGCAGCAGCTTCGGCCGGCACATGATCGCGCGCGCGACGGCGAGCATCTGCTGTTCGCCGCCCGAGAGCGTGCCGCCCGCCTGCGACTGCCGCTCGCGCAGGATCGGGAACATCGCGAAGGCCTTCTCGATGTCGTCGCGGATGCCCTGCTGGTCGTCGCGCGTGAACGCGCCCATCTGGAGGTTCTCGAGCACCGTCAGGCGCGGGAAGATCTTGCGGCCTTCCGGCGACTGGCTCAGGCCGAGCCCGACGATGAGGTTCGGCTGCAGGTTCTGGATCTCGCGGCCGTTGAAGACGATGCGGCCTGAGCGCACCCGGTTCACGCCCGAAATGCACATCAGCGTGGACGTTTTCCCCGCGCCGTTGGCGCCGATCATGGTGACGATCTCGCCCTCGTTGACGTCCAGCGAGATTCCCTTGAGGACCTCGATGGGCCCGTAGCCGGCGTGGACCTTCTCGAGCTGCAGGAGGGGCGGCATCAGGTCACCTCCTCCTTGCCCAGGTAGGCCTCGATGACCTTGGGATCGTTCTTGATCTGCTCGGGCGTCCCCTCGGCGATCTTGGAGCCGTACTGGAGGACCGCGATGCGGTCGCTGATGCCCATGACGACCTTCATGTGGTGTTCGATGAGCAGCACGGTGATGCCGGTGTCGCGGATGCGGCGGATCAGGTGCATGAGCTCGATGCTTTCCGAGGGGTTCATGCCCGCGGCGGGCTCGTCGAGGAGGAGCAGGCGCGGCTCCGTGGCGAGCGCGCGGGCGATCTCGAGGCGGCGTTGGTCGCCGTAGGCGAGGTTCTTGGCGACCATCCCGGACTTGTTGGCGAGGCCGACGAAGTCCAGGAGCGTGAGCGCCTTCTGGCGGGCCGCGAACTCCTCGGTCCCGGCCCTCGGCAGGTGCAGCGCGATCGACCAGAATGGCGTCGTGCGGCGCGCGTCCATCCCCATGAGGACGTTCTCGACGACGAGCATTTCCGGGAAGAGGCGGATGTTCTGGAAGGTACGGGCGAGGCCGTTGCGGGTGATGTAGTCGGTGGTGCGCCTCGCGCGGCTCCAGACCACGAAGCTCCCGCCCGCCCCCATGGCGAGGCCGACGAGCAGCATGATCCAGACGAGCGCCCGCTCGGCCTTCTGGGCGCGGCCGATGGCGGCGAGCTCCGGCGTCTTGCCGGCGTCGATGTCCGCCTGGATCGAGCGCCGCATCTCTTCGGCCTGCTCGGGCGTCTGGGCCGTCCCGAGGAGCAACACGGCCGCGCGCGTGTGGAGGCGCCATTTGAGTTTCCCGGCCGCGATCGCCAGCTCGAGGAGCCGCGTGTGAGCCTTCTCGCGGGACTCGAAGACGTCGAGGACCATGCGGTGCCCGTCGTCGAAGGTGATCCACTTCCCGAGGCCCATCTCGACCGTGGCGTCCTTGGCGAAGGCCATGGCGGTCTTGTAGTCCTCCGCCTCGAAGCGCTGCCCGAAGCTCTTGAGGACGCGGCCGCCCTTCACGAGAAGCGCCTTGCCGTCCTTCTCCTCGACCGTGGCGTCGCCCAGCTCCTTGAAGTCCTGGGCCTCCTGCCGCGCCGTCTGCTCGGTGTCGTGGACGCCGAGGAAGTGCCGGGCCGGCGTCACGACGAGCCACTTCCCGTCGCCGCTGACGGTGGTCCGGGTGCTGCCGCCGAGGCTGACCAGGCCCTGGATGACCTCGAGGCGACGGTTGGCCATCTCCTCGTCGTCGTGGGTCTCGAGCGGCTGCTTCTTGTCGCGGCTCTGGATGACGAACTTCCCGCCCTTGGGCTTCACCTCGAGCTCGGTCAGGCGGTTCTGCTCCCGCTCGGCCATGACGTCGGCGTTGAGGAAGGACCAGAAGTCCGCCCAGGCCTTGCGGACTGGGAAGGGTTCGCCCGGCTCGGGCGTGTTGAGGACGATGACGGCGCGCCAGAGGCGGTCGATGTTCGCGGAGAACATCGCCAGCGCGAGGCCGGTAAGGAGCCCGATCAGCGCCAAGGCGACGATCACGCGCCTCTGGAGCGGCCGACGCAGGTCGCGACCTTCGAACAGAACCTCGCCTTCGGTAGGATCGTAGATGCCGGTCACGGCGTTGAAGACGGTCGTCTTTCCCGCGCCATTGGGACCGATCACGGAGAAGACCTGCCCCTTCTCGACGGCGAAGTCGACCTTGCTCACGGCGGTGAGTCCGCCGAAGCGCATGGTCAGGCCTTTGACTTCGAGAAGAGGCATCAGTCGGCCTCCTCTTCGGCGCGGCGGGACGGGAAGATGCCCTCGGGGCGGAAGCGCATCATGAGGATGAGCGCCAGCCCGAAGATGACGAGTTTGAGGCTGCTGAAGCGGAGCTCCTGGTCGAGATAGCGCTTCGTCCAGGAGAAGACGTGGTGGGTCTGCGCGAACTCGTCCAGGTAGGGCGTCAGGATGTTGTCGTAGCCCATCAGGACGAAGGTCCCGGCGATCGCCCCGCGGATGTTCCCCATGCCGCCGATGATCAGGAAGCAGAGGACGTTGATGGACCGGTTGAACGTGTACGAGTCGGGGCCGCCGGTCTGATTGAGCGACGCGGCGTAGATCGAGCCCGCCAGCCCGGCCAGCGCCGCGCCGAGCGCGAAGGCCGAGAGCTTCACCTGGGCGGCGTTGAGGCCCATGCACGAGGCGGCCAGCTCATCCTCGCGGATGGCGAACCAGGCCCGCCCGATCCGGGAGTTCTCCAGGGTGCGCAGGAGCAGCACCACGAGAACGAGGGCGCCCAACGACAGGAAGTAGTACCAGCGGAAGTTGCCGTACCAGTCGAGGATGGAGTCGGGTGCGGGGATCGGGTTGAGGGCGCGCGACCCGTTGGTGATGTTTTCCAGGTTCTTGATCGCGAACTTGATCACCTCGCCGAAGCCGAGGGTGACGATCGCCAGGTAGTCGCCCCGCAGCCGGAGCGTGGGGGCCGCGAGGAGGATGCCCGCCACGCCGGAACCGAGGGTCGCCACGAGCATGGCGGGCCAGAAATTCCACTGGAAGGGGAACTGCGTCACCGTCAGGATGCCCGTGATGTAGGCGCCGATGCCGAAGAACGCGGCGATGCCGAGCTGGAGAAGGCCGGTGTAGCCGACCACGACGTTGAGCCCCAGCGCCAGGATGCAGAAGACGAGGATGTCCTTCACCTGGCCGCCCATGCGGGGCGACGCGACGAACCCGAAGAAGACGAGCGCAAGCAGCACCCCGAGGCCGACCCAGCGCTCGGTCTTCCGGCTCATACCTTCTCCCTCGTCCGCGTCCCGAGGAGGCCCGATGGACGGAAGACCAGGAGCAGGATGAGGATGGCGAAGACCAGCGCGCTCGTCCACTGCTCGCCCACGTACTGGCTGCCGAGCGAGCGCACGAGGCCGATGACGATGCCGCCGAGCATGGCGCCCGGCAGGTTGCCGATGCCGCCCAGGACGGCGGCGGTGAAGGCGTAGAGGCCGTTCTGGTAGCCCATCTGGAACGATACCGTGTTGACGCTCAGGCCGTAGATCACGCTCGCGGCGCCCGCGAGCAGGCCGCCGATCGCGAAGGTCCAGCCGATCACGCGGTCGACGTCGATGCCCATGAGCCGGGCCGCGATCGGGTTCTGCGCCGTGGCGCGCATCGCCTTCCCGAGCTTCGTGTAGCGGACGAAGACCGTGAGGCCGGCCATGAGGGGGACCGTGACGAAGATGACGAGCATGTCCTTCGCGGTGAAGCGCAACCCGTCGCCGCCGAGGAGGTTCTTGTTCGGGATGATGTCGGGGAAGTTGATGTCGGCGACGCCCTTCCAGATCTGGCCGATCCCCATGAAGACGAACGAGACGCCGATCGCGCTGACGAGGGGCGTGAGCTTGGGGGCGTTGCGGATCGGGCGGTAGACGATGCGGTCCTGCGCGAAGTTCAGACTGGCGCAGAACGTCATGCAGACCAGGAAGATGAAGAGCACCGCCAGCACGGCCTGGCCCGTGCTCGTCTGGCCGCCGGCGGGCGTCTTGAGGAGGACGATGCCGCCCGCGACGAAGCGGTTGAAGGCCAGGCCGATCGCCAACCCCCAGAGCGCGCCCGCGAGCCAGGGCAGCCGCGGGACTTTCGACTGCAGGAAGCGCGGAGGCATCGTATAGGCGGCGACGAAGACGGGGGCGCTCAGCGCGACGGTCAGCCAGAACGTGGTCGGCGAGGGATCGGCGGCGAGGCCCAGGGCCGAGACGAGCGTGAGGGCGAGGAAGGCGCCCAGCATGAAGAGGTCGCCGTGGGCGAAGTTGATGAGTTCGATGATGCCGTAGACCATCGTGTAGCCGATGGCGATCAGGGCGAACAGGGTTCCGGTGGTGAGCCCGTTGATGAGCTGCTGGAGAAAGATCAGCATCCGTCTCTAGTCTTCGCCGAGAACGGCCATGAACGCGAATTTCCCGCCCTTCACGGTGTTGCCGCTCATGGTCCGCAGCGTCGTGTCGCCATTCTTGTCGAAGGACCACTTGCCCAGCGCGCCGGCGCTGAAGTTCTTGATGGATAACCCGGCGGCGCGGACCGCGTCGCGGTCTTTCTTTCCGGCGCGGCGGATGGCCTCGAGGGCGACCTTGCCGCACTCGTAGCCGTAGACCGCGTAGCCTTCGGGCATCTTGCCGAATTTCTTCTGGTAGTTCGCGACGAAGTCCGCGCCCTTCCCCGTGAGCTTCTCGGGGGGCAGGCCGCCGAAGGTGACCAGCGCGCGGTCCTGCAGGTTGTCGGCGCCGGCGGAGTCGATGAAGGCGTCCTCGAAGCAGCCGTCGGGGCACATGAACTTCGCGTCCAGGCCGACCGCGAGCATGTCCTTCACGAGCTGTCCGGCCTTGGTCTGGGTGGTGCCGCCGAAGTAGATGAGCTGCGGCCCGCTGGCCTTGATCTTCGTCATGAGGGGCTTGAACTCCTGCGCCTGGGCGTCGATGCCCTCGTGGCCCAGGACCTTGAGGCCGATCTCGTCGGCGCGGGCGTGGAAGAGGTCGGCGATGCCCTTCCCGTAGACCTCGCGGTCGTCGAGGATGAAGACCTTCAGGAGGCCGAGCTTCTTGGCCCAGTCGGCGGAGACGACGCCCTGGATGTCGTCGGCGGGGACGACGCGCGTGTAGTTGATCTTGCCCGAGGGCTGGTACTTCTGGGGCTCGCCCTGGTCGCCCTTGCCGGGCTTGGTGAGGCCGGGCCAGGTGTTGGCCGGGCTGATCATGAGGAGGCCGGCCTGGTTGAGCTTGGGCATCGAGACCTTCGCGGCGCCGGAGTTGTAGGTCCCGATGTAGACCATGACGTCGGGATCCTTGATGGCCTGGTCGGCGTTCGCGGCTTCCTTCTCGGCGGTCCACTGGCCGGCGGCGGCGGTGGCGTCGTCGAGGTCCTCGTACTTGATGGTGAAGGCGCCGACTTTGGAGCCCGCCTCCTCGATGGCCATCACGATGCCGTTGACGATGGTGTCGGTCTGCCCGCGCGCGGAGCCGGTGCGCGGGAGGCTCGAGACGACCTTGATGACGGGGGCGTCTCCCTGCCCGAGGGCGAAGGAGCTGAACAGGAACAGGAACGCGGCGAGAAAGCGGAAGAGTGGGGCGTTCATAAGTTCCTCTTCTACTATAGGTGGGGGGCAGTCTAGGCGAGCCCCCTGCTCGAGTCAAACAAAAGCCACCGGAAGTAATACGACGCGCGCGGCGTCAGTCCAGGAGCTCCACGAATTCGAACGTGTTATCTCGCACGCGGTAGAGGGCGCACTTCCGCAGGGCCGCCTTCCCTTGGGCGTCGAAGTACGGGAGCGTGGCGGCGGCGCGGCGCAGCTCCTCCGGGTCGATGGAGTTCGCGCGATCGATCGCCTCGAGGGCGGCTTTCATGGCGAAGTATCCTGCGGTCACATGAGGCCCAGGGGTCACCCCCATCGCCTGAGCCAGCTCCGGCGGCGCGGGCGCGAAGGGCGACACCAGATACGTTCCGTCCACGAGGTCCGGTCGGGTGGCCAAAAAGGAGACTTCGGGGTCGGCGTCTCCCATCAGGAAGGGTCCGACAAATCCACTCGCCCGCAGTGCCGAAAAGTGCCGGTACGCGGAGCCATAGGGGGCTTCTTCCCCGGTGTAGAAAACCAGGTCGGGCTTCGCGGCAAGGACGAGATCGGAGAGCGTCTGCGCCGGGCTCGTATAGAGCTCGTTCAAGACCGTGATCCCCCTGTCGCGTGCGGCCTTGAAGAAGGCCGCGGCGATCGCCTCGCTCCGGCGACTGCCGGCCTCGCGGAGCAGGAAGACCCGCGCGGCGCCGGACTTCTTGGCCCAGATGGCGGCCGCCAACCCCTGCCGCTCGCATCCCGGGGTGACTCGGAAACAGTTCGACGGGTCCCAAGGGTGAGTGTCGAAGGCCGAAATGAATAGGGGGAAAACCGGATTGTCTCCCTTGAGGAGAAGGCTTTCGCTCGTGCCGATCCACACGGCCGCATTCCAGGCGTCCTCGGGCTTGAAGGCGATGTACTGGACTCTGTACTTGCCCGCCCGTTCGCCGCATTCCTGCAGCGCCGCCAGGATGCCGCGGTTCAGGGCCTGGGTGGTCGGGTCGCGGGATTCGTCGGTCTGCAGCAGGAAGACGCTCACGGTCTCCCGGATGAAGACCCGCCGGAGGGCGAACCAGCCGCCCCCGGCCAGGGACGCGATGATCAGGAGGCCCAGGAGCCAGCCCCCGGCGCGTTTCATTCGTCCATCATAGACACGTCCCGCGGGGTCTGCTAGAGTAGCGCCCTCATGGCCATCGACCGGAAGACCGTGGAGCACGTGGCGAAGCTGGCGCGCCTGCAGCTGAGCGGCGAGGAGCTCGACCGCTACGGCAAGCAGCTGGGCGACATCCTGGCCTACATCGCCAAGCTCGAGAAGCTGGACGTCTCGGCCCTGGAGCCGCTGGCCCACGCGGTCGACACCTCGAACGTCTTCCGCGAGGACGTGCCCGGGCCCAGCCTGCCCCGAGACGCGGCCCTTCAGAACGCCCCCGAGAAGACGGGCGATTTCTTCATCGTTCCCAAGATCATCGAATGACCGACGCCGTTTCCATCCGCCAGGACATCGTCTCGAAGAAGACCAGCGCGACCGCGATCGCGGAGCGCTTTCTCTCGAGGATCGAGGCCGTCGACCCGAAGGTCCGCGCCTTCCTCTCCGTGAACAAGCCCGCCGCCCTCGCTGCCGCGAAGAAGGTCGACGAGAAGATCGCGCGCGGCGAGCGGGTCGGGCTGCTCGCGGGCCTGCCGGTCGCGGTGAAGGACAACATCTGCACGATCGACGCGCCGACGACCTGCGGCTCGAAGATCCTGGAGACCTACCGGCCGCCCTACGACGCGACGGTGGTGCGGCGCCTCCGCGAGGAGGACGCGGTCATCGTCGGCAAGACGAACCTCGACGAGTTCGCGATGGGCTCGTCGACGGAGAATTCGGCGTTCTTCACGACGCGGAACCCCTGGAACCTCCAGTGCGTGCCGGGCGGCTCCAGCGGCGGCTCGGCGGCCGCGGTGGCGGCCGGGATGGCGCCGCTCTCGCTCGGGTCGGACACGGGCGGCTCGATCCGCCAGCCGGCGGCGCTGACCGGGACGGTCGGCTTCAAGCCCACCTACGGGCGGGTCTCGCGCTACGGGCTGGTGGCCTACGGGTCGAGCCTGGACCAGATCGGGCCCTTCGGGCGCAGCGTGCGGGACGTGGCGCTGCTCGCGCAGGCGATCTCGGGGCACGACGCGCTGGACTCGACGAGCGTGAACCACGCGGCGCCGGAGTTCTCGACCATGCTGGAGCGGGACGCGGCGGGGCTGCGGCTGGGGGTCCCGAAGGAATATTTCGGCGCGGGCCTCGACCCCGAGGTGCGCGCGTCGGTCGAGGCGGCGATCGCGGCGCTGGTCGCCAAGGGGGCGACGCGGGTCGAGGTGTCGCTGCCGATGACCGAGTACGGCATCGCGGCCTACTACATCGTGGCGCCCTGCGAGGCGAGCTCGAACCTGGCGCGCTACGACGGGGTGCACTACGGGCACCGCTCGAAGGAGTATGAGGACGTCATTACGCTGATGGCGAAGTCGCGCGAGCAGGGCTTCGGCCCGGAGGTCACGCGGCGGATCATCCTGGGGACCTTCGCGCTCTCGAGCGGCTACTACGACGCCTACTACAATCGCGCCTTGAAAGTGCGGCGGCGGATCAAGCAGGACTTCGACCGCGCCTTCGAGCAGTGCGACGTGATCGTGGGTCCGACCTCGCCGACGCCGGCGTTCCCGGTGGGAGCGAAGGCGAGCGACCCGCTGGCGATGTACCTCTGCGACGTCTACACGGTGGCGACGAACCTGGCGGGCCTGCCCGGCGTCTCGCTGCCCTGCGGCCTGACGGGCTCGGGTCTGCCGATCGGCCTGCAGATCCAGGGCCGGGTGCTGGACGACCTGGCGGTGCTGCGGGCCGCGCGGGTCTTCGAGCGCGAGCTGGCGCTCTCGCTTCCCTGGCCGTCGTTAACGTAACCCCATAAATCACCCTGGGTGATTTATGGGGTCGCGGAACGCCGGGGTGGCGGAACTGGCAGACGCTGGGGTTTTAAAAACCCCTGGTCCGCAAGGGCCGTGAGGGTTCAACTCCCTCCCCCGGCACTTCGATTCGTCGCGCAGCGACGAATCGAAGTGTGGTGAGCGAGGGAGCAACCCCGAAGGCGACCGAGTCGAACCACTGCAGCCTGTCCGACGCGGGCGGGAAATCCCAAATCCCAACACCCCAATCCCAATGAACTCCCAATGATCCCAGCAGAACTATAGAGACTTGATCGCATCGGCCAACGAGCCGTAGGAACTCCAGCAGTAGATCGGACCCTCACCCTTCCGATCCCCCACATACCAGTCATCGGCCTTCTCGACGGTCTCGACGAGATAGAGCCCACCCACCCGGAGGATCTGCTTCGCAGACAGTCTCTCCCCAAGTCCCTCAGGATGGGCATGGTCAACTGCGATCGCTTTGAAAACCGGAGTATCGGGGGAGATGAAGGTTGCTTCTGGATCGTCAGACTCAGTTCGGATCCAGGACAGGGAATAGGCCTTGGGCTTCAATGCGTCAGCCAGCCAGCTGACACGACCGGTCGCCTCTCGAATGGCCACCTCCAGGCTGTCGATGATGGCTTCGGAGTATCGACCGAAAGGGGTCCAACACTTCTCTTCCGCCTGGAATCTCTCCTCGCCAAATCCAAACGTTCCATTCCTTCGACGGAAAACCTGGACCCGGGCATT